>Ga0209066_10002086_pt1 | contig 25071 bp, 7 predicted proteins | sample All_14_2_FD_187198 | JGI IMG/M metagenome (GOLD analysis project Ga0209066, IMG submission 187198) | Freshwater microbial communities in response to fracking from Pennsylvania, USA - Allegheny Zone_MetaG_DW_15 (SPAdes) (version 2) ... | reverse complement strand
CAGCTCATGTGCGCTTTGCGCACGCAACTGCCGGACGTGACGATGACGCTCTCCACGCGCGAGTCTCCCGGCTTCCGTGAACGTCTGGTTCGACTCGCGGTAACCAAGATGTCCGCAGGCGCCAAAACCACGCCCGGCGGATACACGGAGCAGACCGAAGCCGAGGCGCAGTTCGAGGTCGCCGACCAGCGCTCGCTCCGTGACGTCGCCGCAGCCATCACAGCCTGCGGCTTCGATCCGGTCATGAAAGACTGGGACCGTGCCTATGCCGGTTGTTAGTTGGTCAGGATCGTCACCCGACCGGAACTCTTGAGCTTATACCCGTTCACGGTCCTGGGCGTCACCGAGGCACCCTCGCCGACATAGGCGTCTTCCTTGCGGGTCAGCACGCCCATATGTTTGAGCGAGACTTCTCGGCCGTCGGAAAGCCCTCTGAAGGAACCGGAGAAAAGCCCCGTGCGCTTCGTGACGCGAAGTGACGCGCGGGCAGGATTGGCCACCTCATCTCTCGTGAGAGAAACCGAACCCGATGCGCTCACCGTCAGCGGGATCGGCGCCCACGGCTGCCCCTCCACCGCAAAAAAGGCCGAACCGTAATGCGTCTGCAGGTTGATCAGCGCATCGTAATAGGCACCGAAGGCCGACAGGTGCGCCTCGAAACGGTCGGCGGGAAACGCCACGGAGCGCCCGGGATAAAGCCACTGCAACAGCACGTCGCCGTGCCGCTCGAGCCGCTTCGCATCGCTCCCGCCCGTGCCCGTAAAGCGCAACAGGCCAGAGAAAGTCCCGCGCCGCGAATAGACCCGCACGAACAGCGGCACATATGCGCCTGCGTCATCCACCAGCAAGGTGGTTGACGCGGACACCGACGTGCCGTCCGCCAACCGGCCAGCGACCTTCACAACCCCGCGGTCGCGCACCGTCAGTGTCACATAGCCGGACCCTTCCTGCACGTTGTCGGTCGCCGCATCGGTCAGGCAATTCGTCACCGGCAACACCACCGTATAATAGCCTTTGTATCCCGACAGCAACGTCTGCGCAGACACATCGAGCCGGTCAGCAAAAGCGTTGCGCCGGCCCGCCAGATCGAGCGACGCCGAACCCACCGTGACCGTCACGTTGCCGGCCAGTTCACCGTTCGAGCTGTCCACCTCAAGCGTGAGCGTATCGCCGCGCCGCGTCACCAAGACCGCGCGGTACAACCCCGCACCCGTCACCTCAGCCCAGCCTTTTCCGGTGAAACTGAGGCTCGCCGTTTCCGTCACGACCCTTGCCCTGAGGATGCCCGTCCTGCTGACGCTCAGCGCAAGCGTTCCTTTCACGCGCAGCAATCCGGCGGGACCGCCCGCGTCATACGCGTATCCCGTGAAACTGCCTTGCGCCTTGGCAGCCAGCACGCCCACGGTCATCGTCAAGGTGCTCGTCACCGTCGTCCCGTCAGCCCGCCTCACGGTCAGCGTGACCGTGAAGGTTCCCGCACGGGACGGAACGCCAGAGATCACCCCCGTGTTCCGATCGATGCGGAGCCCAGAGGGCAAACCGCGCGCCGAGAAGGTGGCGGGACGGTGGCCGGCACCCAAATCCCACACGAAATTCACTCCGACCAGCGAAGCGGAAGACGTGGGATCTGGAATGTATGTCGGCGTGAGCGTCAAGTCCGCACTCGGCATCACCAACGACGTGGACGGGCTGGAGGGGTTGAATCCCACACCCAGATCGCTCCCCACAGGAGCAACCGTCCACCCGGCAAACACATATCCGACCGCAGGAGTCGGCGCCACGACCGGCACCGCCGTGCCCGCCTGAACCAGCCGCTCGTCTGTCCCGCCCGGCAACGCCAGGCGCAGCCAGTGGAAATCGGGCGTCTCCCCCACCGGCAGGAAGAGCGCCGTAACGGTGACCGCCGAAGCCGGCATGGTCAACAGGGTGTTCGCCTGAGATGCGGAGAACCCGGCGCCGAGCGACGCGCCCGACGGAAGCACCTGCCAGACCGCGAACGCCTGGCCGGACCGCGTTTCCGCCGTGAGCCCGATCTGCGTGCCCACCTCATAAAATCCTCCCGTGTTCACCACCCCACCCACCACGGTCAGCGCATAGGAGGCTATATCGAGCGTCTTGGCCAGACGCAAACCCGTCTCTGAATAAACGTTCGTGGGCCACTGGTTCCCGCGGTACGCGGAGCGGCATTTCACGTCGGTGCTGTTGTAAGCGCCGCCGCGCCGGACGCGCAGCCCTCCCCCGAAGAGACTGTTCGAAGAACCCTTGGGGTCGAGTCCGGAACTCGCGCCGAAGTCCGTATATGCGTACCAGTCGAGGCAGAGTTCGGCCACATTGCCGTGCAGGTCGTAAAGCCCCCATGCATTCGGCGCTTTCAGGCCGACCGAGTGGGTCGCCCCGGTGCTGGTTCCGCTGTACCACGCCAGCGCGTCCAGAGAGCCGCCCGCATACGCGCCCGTCGTTCCCGCGCGGCAGGCGTACTCCCACTGCGCCTCCGTCGGCAGGTCCAGCCCCGCGACACCGGTCACCGCCCTGACCTGCGCGACGAACGAACCCGCATCCACATTCGTGGCGCCCGGCCACCCTGCGCCGGCCGATGCGCCCCGGACCGCAGCATAGGAGACGCGCTCCACCGGATGCGTCGCCCGGTCGGCGGCGTTGCTGTAGAAGGACGGCCAGTTGGAAATCACGTTGACCCACTGCTGCTGGGTCACTTCGAAGACACCCACATAGAAATCGCGGGTCAGGGTCACGGCGTGCTGGACCTCGTCCGCCTCGCGCCCCGTCTCGCTCGACGGGCTGCCCATTTGGAAGGTGCCTGCCGGGATCTTCCGCATCACCAGCTTCGAGGTCTTATGCGCATCCGTCCACCCGCCCGGCGGCGGAGCCTCCAGATACGTCACAGTCCCTGTGCCAGACAGGAAGTCGGCCACCAGATAGTTCTTCTGGAGCACCGCCACAGGGCGGAACACCGGGGTCAGCGTCACGTCCGCGGAGGCGATCGTCACCGTCGTGCTCTCCGCATTCACGTTCGCCACCGCCTGGGTGTCACCGCTCCAGTTCGCAAACACATGGCCAGCCGAGGGCAGGTTTGTGACCGCGATCGGAACCACCGAGCCATTGGTGTAGCTCCCGCTGCCCGACCCGATATTCACGGTCAGGGTATACAGGATCGGCGTATAGGTGGCTGTCAGCACGAGATTGGTCGCCACAGCGACCGTCGTGGTCGCAGCGAAGATGTCCGCCACCGTGTTCGTGTCGCCCGTCCAACGGTCAAACCGGTGCTCGACCGGCGGCGCATCCGCGGTGATCGTCACGACCCGCCCTTCCGTGTAGGTCCCGTCCCCTGAGCCGTTGGTCACGGCCACCGTGAAGGACGGCGTGACCAGATTGAGGCAGACGCGGTAACCGCAAAGCGTTGAACCATTGCGGGCGGCAGCCCGGCAATCGGAGGCGGCGCTGTTGAACTTGCCACCCCGGGAGGTGTTGCCAGCCACACCGTATCCCAAGCAATACTCGCGCAGGTTGCCGTGCATGTCGCTAAACCCCCACGCATTGGTCTGCCGCGTTCCAACCTCGTGAACGACGCCTCCGCTGTTCGGATCGTACCAGGCATACGCCGGCAAGGCGTTCGTCGCGTCGGAGCCATAGCTGTAAGCGTTGGTGCTGCCCGCCCGGCAGGCGAACTCCCACTGCGCCTCATTGGGGTGGCTGAAGGTCGATGCCGGGCGATTCGTGACGCCGACCTCGAGCCTTCCGATAAAACCGTCCATTCCGGTTATATCTGATGCGACATAGCTCCTCTCTTTGGCGGTTGTCCCGTCAGGATTGGCGGCGCTGAGGATCCGCTTCCACTGGCCCTCGGTCACTTCGAAGACCCCGAGATAGAAGTGGTTGGTCAGCGTGACTACCTGCTGGTCTTCGCTTCCGCCCGGGGCGCGTCCGGCCTCGTTGGTCGGACTGCCCATCGTGAACGTGTCCGCGATGATTTTCCTCAAAACGAGCCGGTTGGTCTTGTACTCGGCAGTCCACCCGCCAGGAGGGACGTCGCTCAGATAGGAGACAGGATAGGTCGAGGCTGCCGTTCCTCCCGAAATGTCGATCACCATGTAACGATCATTCGGTACTTGCGCATCACACAGGCCGGCCAAAGCAACCGCACCTATGACGATAAGATTCCGCAACTGCTGTTTCATGGTCCTGTCTCCATAATGTCGATCCGATTGCTTCGAGTATACCACCCCGATGCGCTTACCACAAGCCGCATCCGGCTCAGCGCCCTGTTGAAATCCTCGTTCCTAATCCCCTCCCGCCGTGCTATACTTACCATCATTTTCGAAAGGGACATGCTCAAAGACACACACACTGAACCGCAGGTCGGGGTTGTTGAACCGCAAACCCTCACGCTTAAACTCCCCCCAGAGGGTTTTCGTCTTGAAAAGGGCGGGAGCCTGCCTGAGATCGTCGTCGCCTACGAGCGCTGCGGCGCCGTCACGCCGGACAACAGCAACGTGGTTTTCATTTGCCACGCCCTCACCGGCGACGCCCACGTGGTCGGCATGCGGCCTGGCGAAACCGAGCCCAGCGGCTGGTGGGAAGGCATGATCGGCCCCGGGAAAGGGATCGACACCCGCCGCTATCACGTCATCTGCGCCAATATTCTCGGCGGATGCAAGGGAACGACCGGACCTTCTTCGATCAACCCCGCGACCGGCAAGCCGTACGGGGCTGTATTCCCGAAAATCACCGTGGGCGACATCGTCGAAGTCCACCGCCTCTTTCTGCGGCAACTCGGCATCATGCGCCTGGCCGCCGTGATGGGCGGCAGCTTCGGCGGCATGCAGGTGCTTGAGTGGCTGATCCGCTATTCTGCGGAGCTCGACCAAGCCATCGTGATCGCGGCCGCCGCCAGCATGAACTCCCAGGCGCTCGCTTTCGATATCGTCGGGCGCCACGCCATCGTCGCCGATCCGAACTGGAACGCGGGAGACTACTACGACAACGAGACGCTGCCCCACAAAGGACTCTCCAGCGCCCGCAAGCTCGCGCACATCACCTACCTCTCGCAACAGCTCATGGACTCAAAGTTCGGCCGCGAGAAACGTCCCGAATGGCTGACCGCCGATCCCGATTTCCGCAATGCGGTGGACCGCAATTTCGGCACGTTCTTCCAGGTCGAGAGCTACCTGCAGTACCAAGGCGAGAAGTTCATCCAGCGCTTCGACGCCAACTCCTATCTGCACATCACCCTGGCCATGGACGAGTACGACATCGAGGACCGCTACAAGAGCCTCGACGCCGCTTTTGCCGGCATCTCTTCGCGCGTGCTGATCGTCTCGCTCAGCGGCGACTGGCTCTTCATGCCCGAGCAGTCGGAAGAGCTGGTGACCGCGCTGCTGCGCCAGAAAAAGCAGGTCTCCTACTGTCACCTCGATGCGGCCGCGGGGCACGATGCGTTCCTCACGCATATCAGCGACCTCAAGCGCGTGGTCCACGCCTTCATGCCTGCCCCCCCGGACGAGCAGACGGAGGAGCCGCAAGACGGCGCCAGCGTGCGGCAGTGGCAGTTGCGCCATTATCAAAACGTGATCGATCTGATCCCGGCGGGCAGCCGCGTCTTGGACCTCGGCTGCGGCAACGGCTCGCTGCTGAACATCCTGAAACAACTGCGCGGCACCAGCGGGAACGGGGTGGAGATCGACGTCAAACAGGTCATCAGCGCCATCGGCTCGGGGTGCGACATCCTGCTCGAGGATATCGACGACGGGCTCGCCATGATCCCGGACAACAGCTTCGATGTGGCGATCCTGAGCGAGACCCTGCAAACCATCAAGCGCCCGCGCGAGCTGCTGCAGCAAATCTTGCGCGTCGCGCGTGAGGCGGTCATCACCTTCCCGAACTTCGCGTGCCTCGAAGTCCGCCGCCAACTGTTTCTCAAGGGACGCATGCCCAAGGGCAAGCAGATCCCGTTCGAGTGGTACAACACGCCCAACATCCACCTTTTCACCCTGAAAGACTTTGTGGCGCTCTGCCGCGAAGACCACATACAAATCCTGAATCTGATTTGTCAGGGACGCGGGTTCTCTGAGCGCGCCCTGCTGGCCCTGGGGTTGAAAAATCTGGGTGCCTCCCGCGTCATTGTACGCATCACGAAGGGATAAGGAAACATGGACAAGTGGCTTGAAGAGAACCTGAACGCCCTGACCGAAGCGCTTTCGCCCTGCAAGAACTGCCCGGTCGCCAATACCGAACGCGACGTCAACCTGCCCGGCACGGGTGCGGTCATCGCCTTGCTCGAGAGACTGCTGGCCGTGCTCTATCCCGGCTGCCATGGCCAGTCGCCTGTCCCGCACGACTCTTGCCACGCGCATTTGCGCGATACCCTGCGCGGGATCGCCACCGAGCTGTGCGACCAGATCCACCGGGCGTTCGAGTACGCCTGCCACCGTGCAAAATGCGATAACTGCGATGACTGCGCCGATCAGGCGCGGATGGCGGTCGAGGCGCTTCTCAACGGCCTGCCCGCCATCCGCGACATGCTCCAGCAGGACATCCAAGCCGCTTACGAAGGTGACCCGGCCGCCATGTCCACGATGGAGGTCGTGATGAGCTATCCGGGCCTCTTTGCGATCACCATCCACCGCATCGCCCACGCCCTCTATGCCCAAAAAGTGCCCCTCATCCCGCGCGTCATGGGCGAGTACGCGCACTCGAAAACCGGTATCGACATCCATCCAGGCGCCACCATCGGCCCCGGTTTCTTTATCGATCACGGCACGGGCGTGGTGATTGGCGAGACCTGCCGTATCGGCAAGCGCGTCAAACTCTATCAGGGCGTCACACTGGGTGCGCTCAGCTTCGCCAAAGACGAGCACGGCGCGTTGGTCAAAGGCACCAAGCGACACCCGGACGTGGAAGACAATGTGGTCATCTATGCGGGCGCAACCATTCTCGGCGGCGAGACGGTGATCGGCCACGACTCGGTGATCGGCGGGAACGTCTGGCTCATTCACTCCGTGCCTCCCGGCTCGAAGGTTTACAATCAGACGCCCAAGCCGGTCATCCGTCCCGGGTATCCCATACCCAACGACTACTCGATATGAACCGCCCGCCTTTGCACCTGCCGAACGCCGAATTTCGGGCGCGCCTCAAACGGCTGCTCGCCTGTCAGAAACGTCTTCGCCTGGACGCCGTCCTGCTCGTCACCGAAACCAACCTCTATTATTTCACGGGCCTTGAGACCTCTAATGGGCTGCTGCTGTCAGGTCCTGAAGACGGCCCGGCCTTCCACACGGATTTCCGCTATCTGACCATGGCACGGCGTCAGGCGCCTTGGCTGTCGAGCCGTCCCCTGTGGCGTCCGGCAGACGAACAGTCCGTGTTGGCCGGACTGGGTCAGGACTGGCGCCGCATCGGGTACGAGGGGCGCATGGGGGCAGAGCGCTTCCTTCGGTGGCAAAAGGCCTTGCCTCACGTCGAGTGGGTGGACGTCAGCAGTGCGGTTGCTGAACTGCGAAGCGTGAAGTCGCGGGCCGAGCAACAGGCGATGCGGAACGCCGTCGCGGCCAACGACCAGCTCTTTGCCGCCTTGATGCAACAGACCGTCCCCGGCATGAGCGAGTGGGACATCCGCAGCCTCGTTCGCCGCGAAGCGGACCTGCTCGGACAGGGAGAGGCCTTCAACACCATCGCATGTGTGGGCCGTAACGGCGCGGAGTGCCACCACCGGCCTGACGGCACCGTGCTCAAGCGCGGGCAGCCTTTGCTGGTCGACCTTGGGTTACGCCTCAACCACTATTGCGCCGACATGACGCGCTGCGTCTTCTTCGGCAAGCCTACCCCGCTTTACCGCGAGCTGCACGCGGTCGTCCACACGGCGAACCGCAAGGCGGTCCGGGCCATCCGCCCAGGCGTGGCGTGCCGCGACATCGACGCGGTCGCCCGCGGTCACATCGAGAAAGCGGGGTACGGAAAGTATTTCGGCCACGGGCTCGGCCACGGGCTCGGGCTGGAGGTTCACGAGTCGCCCAGCTTCTCGTCAGCGTGTGGAACGGTCCTTAAGCCGGGCATGGTCCTGACGGTTGAGCCGGGCATCTATCTGCCCGGCAAAATAGGGTTGCGCCTCGAAGATGTGATCGTGGTGACCCGCACCGGCTGCGAGGTGCTGACGCGCACGCCGCATGCGTTGACCGTCTAGAGACGGCGGCTCGCCCCTGTGCAGGGCAGACACCGTTACGGCAGATAGACCTTAAGGCGCAGGAAACGCTGAGGAGCGTTCGTGACCGGCACGTCGTGCCGGTAGACCGACTGCCACCAAGTGTTGCTGTCCGCACGCACGACTTCGGAAACCTCATTCGTCGTCCAGACCGCGCCGACCAAATTGGTGCAGGATTCGACCACGTAGTCTGTGCCCGCTGCAAACGCGGTCTTATCCATACGGAACGAGAGCGTCAGATATCCCGCCGTGACCCCGCCGAAGGGCAATCCCGCCGCGTCGGCGACGCGCGGGTTGAAACCCATGGCAAACTCTAGCCCGTTGGGGATGCCATCGCCGTCCGGGTCGTCCCCGTCGCCGGTCAGGAGCCCTGCCAAAAGCTCGTCACTCGTGAAATACGTGTGTTTCCAAGCATCGTAGCCGGTCAAGACATAGTCGCCGGTCACCGTCACGTCGTCAACGCAAACGCCGTACCCGTATTTGGCGATTCCTTCGAACGCGATGAAATAGGTCGGCGTCGGATCGGGCAGGGCGAGCGTGCGCTGCGTCCACGTCGGCGTGTCCGAGGAATACCGGGCCAACTGCGTCCATACGCCGTTCGTCGCGCTCTTGTACCACACGATCAGCTCGTCCTGGTCGCCCTCGTAATTCGCCATGCAATGCCAGAACGTGAGCAGCGTGTTAGTCGTGCCGGTTCCCAGGTCCAGCATCGGCGAGATCAGCCGGGTCCGGTAACCCGCCGTGTTGTCCACAAAGAGACAGGCGTTCTGCTGTCCGCCGTGCGGCGCCGAAGGTATCCCCGCAGGGCTCCCGCTCCGGAATATCCAGCTCAGCGAGCCGAACGTCGCTTCCTGAGACCAGCCGAACGGCATGGCCCCGCCGTTCTCGAAATTCTGCGTGTAGGGCAGCCGCTGCACCTGGTCGACCCGCAAGCTGAACAGGTTGGTCGAGGCATAGCCGTCGGCCCCCATGACCCGCACGCGGAACTGCGGTATCTGCGCCCACGTCGGCGTGCCGCTGATCACCCCGCCCGCGCTGAGCGAGAGCCCTCCCGGCAGGGAATCGCCGGAGACCACCGACCACGTGTACGGCTCGATCCCGCCCGACGCCGCCATCGTATAGCTGTACGGCTGGCCGACAAGCCCCGACGGCAACGGCGAGAGCGTCGTGATGACGGGTGCGCTCGCCTCATCGGTAATGCGGATATCATCGATGCAGACGCCGTTTCCGAAACGCGCGTTCCCTTCGAACGCGAGGTAGTAGGTGCTGGTCGGCGTGGGCAGCAGCAGGGTCCGCTTCGTCCAGTCCGCGACATTCGCGTTATAGCTCGCAAGCAGGTTCCACGCGCCTGCGGCCGAGGTCTTATAGTAGACCTTCAGCTCATCTTGGCTTGAATCCAGTTGCGTCATGCAGTGCCAGAAGATGAGGCGGATATTGGCGGGCGCCGCGCCCAGATTGATTTCGGGAGTGATCAAACGCGTTTTGTGATTGTCGTTCAACTGGAAGACATCGGCTGTCTTAAAGAACAACACCGCGTTATATCCGCCGCCATGCGCGGCAAGAGGCTGATGAAACTGGTCGCCGTCTCCGCCGCCGTTCAGGCAGGACCAGTTGAGGCTGTTTTCGACATACTCTTGTGTCCAGCCGGCAGGGAGGCTCCCGAAATGCTCGAAATCCTCCGCAAACAGATTGACGGGGGGAAGTTCAACGTCCAAACGGAACGTCGATGTGGCCGTTAACGCCTCGGCATCGGAAACCCTCACCGTGAACTGGGCGCTCTGCACCGTGGCCACCGTCCCGCTGATCACTCCGTCCGCACTCAGCACCATGCCCGTCGGCAGCGCGCCGCCGGCCAACGCGAAGGTGTAGGTCGGGCCCGCGCCGCCCACCGGAGTCAGCGCATGGCTGTAAAACCGTTCGGTGTAAGCGTCGGGAAGCTGCTCGGGATCGCTGATCCCCAACGGCGGCGTCGGGTCGAAAATACGCACATCGTCAATGTGGATGCCGTACCCGTAATTGGCGACGCCTTCGAAAGCCAGATAGTAGGTGCGGTTGGGGTTCGGCAGCTCGACCGTGCGTTGCGTCCAAAGTTCCGTCGCCGAGGTGAAGGCCGTGATCAGCGTCCACTCGCCGCCATACGACGTCTTGTAGTAAATCCGCAGCTCGTCCTGGCCACCCTCCCAGTTGGACATCTGGTGCCAGAAGGTCAGGCGCGCGGCGCGGACGCCGCTGCCGAAATCGATCATCGGCGACTCGAGCAGCGTGGTGGAGCCGACCTGCGCCTCCTCCACCACGGCCATGCAAGCGTTGTAGCTGCCGCGGTACGCGGAGACCGGATGGCCCACCGTCGCGCCGTTGCCGTTCCGGAAAACCCACGGCTGCGTGTTCACCGCAAACGACTGGGTCCAACTGTCCGGAAGAAGGCCGCCGCTCTCAAACGTCTCCTCGTAGGGTGCGTCGAACGGCGGCCGGATTGTGAGGCTGAACAGGTTCGTGTCCGACATGCCGTTGTCGCCGGTGACCGTCACCAGAAACTCCGTGGTCTCAGGCGCTGCGGGCATGCCGCTGATCACACCCTCCGGGCTCAGCGTCAGGCCGGCCGGGGGGGCATTGGAGATACAGGCCCACACGTAGGGCAAGGCGCCGCGCACGGCCGACAGCGTGCAGGTGTACGGCTTGCCCATCCGTGCCGGCGGCAACACGTCAGGCGAAACGATTTCCGGAGGAATAGGCTGGATAAACCCCATGACCGGCCCGTTCGCCGTGATCTCGGTGATCTCCAAAAGCGAGTCCGTGCCGTCCCACCAGCGGGCGCTCGGCGCGCTCGCATCGCTGAACACGTTGCTGTAGGCGGGAGACGGATTTCCCGCATAAAACAGATCGAACGCGTCACCGCTGTTGGCCTCTGGGTCGGAATAGGGGTTTTTATGGAGCTGCCACAGGTTGTCCGCCGTGACCAGCGTGCATTCGAAGTTCCAGTGATACGTGTTGTACGCCAGACGCTGGTCGTCGCGGTTGCCGCGCTCGTCGACGTGCCAGACGCAAAGCCCGGAGCCCGGAATGCTTGCGTCGCGCCCGGTCTGCTGCCGGTTCTCGAACAGATAGTACTCGGTGGGCACGCCCGGCTTGGTGAACTTGTAGAACCGGTTGAACCCCGGCTCGCCCATCGTCGCGGTGAGCGTGGCCCTGACCGCCCAATAGCTGTTCATCGTCACCGTCGTCGCCCAGCCCGCCGCCCGCTTCAGGTAGGCGCAGAACTGAGACGGGTTCTTCTCGTCCCCGTTCGTGCCCATGAGGCAGAAGTCGCCTGCCCCGCCCGAGGAGTCGTAATTGTAGTCGTACAGGTCGGGATACCCGCAGAGCATGTGCCCGTTCTCGTGGCAGAAGGTGGCGATCGCCAATTCGTCACCGATGTTGGTGACCTGATACCGGTTTACCTTCATGCCGCCGGCGGAAAGTTCCTGCGCGCCGACCTCGTACAATGACCACGAGTGCGGCCACAGGCCAAAGGACCAATTGCCGCCGTTGCCGCCCGCGTAGAACACGTTGCATGCCACGACTTCCTTCGAGCCGTTCACCGTCAGCGTGCTGAACGTCGGCAGGATCTCCGTGGTGTAGTTCGGCATCGCCTTGAGGATGTCGAGGGCGTCCCGGATCAGCTTGTTGGCCTGGCTCCCGCTGTCTTTCGTGATGTCGTTGTAATAGCTCTTCGGGGCGGCCATGCGGATATAGGCCGTCACCACATTGATATTCGTCAGCAGGTTGTTCGAGTTGTCGAGGAAGAACTGCTTCACGGAACCGTTGTTCCCATAACCCGTATAGTCGTCGCCGTTACAGTAGTCGACGATGTCCGCCTGCGGGATCGTGGCGGGATCATCGGAGAAATCGATCAACAGGCACAAGCCGACCTTCGTGCCGGTTGTCGTGAAGGTGGGCGGCGCCATCACCGGCCCGTCTTCGGCCAGGCTCTCCGCCCGTTGCGCCTGAAGCTTCTGCTCTTCCCAGCGCCGGGAGATTTCCATGCCCGCATCCCACCGCTCAAAACGGGCCTTGCGTTTGGCCGCGGCCGCCTCTGCGGAAACGCGCAAATGCTGCGGCAGGCCGCTGAGCTGCGGATCGGCCTTGCCGACGTCGAGCCGGGTCGGGATCAGCTCCGTACCGTCCGCCGAAAGCCGGGCGTACGTGTAGGTCTTGCGGGCCGGGTCCATCACCACCGTGAACCCCTGGTGCTCGAACACGGCGCTGAACTCGTCTCCCTGGCCCCACACGTCGATCCGTGTGCCATCCGGCTGCTTGAACCGAAACGTTTTCGCGAAGGGCGCAGCCTGCACAAGGCTAGCCGTCAGCACGACGATACCGACCAGCTTCAGCATGTGTCTTGTCAACCCTGTCATACACACTCTCAGTAACATTTGTTGCGTCAGCATCTTTCCATCCGGGCCGCAGTAACATTGCGGCACCTTGCGGAAAAACCCTTCTCGCCAGCATCGCAGGCGCGGCTTTTTTGCCGCGCCTGCGTGGTGCGGGCTGTTATTCGACCAGCCGGATGCGGAAGAAGCCTTGTGCCGTCGCGGCCTGAAGCGCCTGCTGCGTTCTTGCGATTCGGGTGCTGAGGCCTTCCGTGCCACTCTCCAGCGTCACCACATCACTGGCAACGACCTGCCAGTCGGGAGACTGCAGCGACGGCGTGAAGAGCACCTCGTACCGGACCGTGCCGGTGGCCGGCGCAAGGGTGGAGAGCAGCGCGCGGCTCGCACCCTCAGCCTTTTGCACCGCCATCGCCCACTGAACCGAAGCCTCCGCGCCGCTCAGGCTGAGCCCCGTGACGTCCACGGCCAGCGTGTCGGCAGGAACGAGGCCCAAACCGAGTTTGGTGCCGTCCGTCAAGCCGTCGCCCGCCGTCGAAGCCGACTGGGCATTCGAGCCGAGAACCAGCTCAGCCAGATCGCCAAGCCCATCCTGGTCCGCATCGGTTGTGCCCAGGGCCAAGGCCGTGAAGAGCGAGGGGGCCGCAACGTTGACAGCCGGCAGCAGGTTCGGGTTGGTCATCTCGTAGTCCGGATCGCCGTTGCTGGGATCTCCAGGCCCCGACAGGGCAAGGAAGTCTTCATCCGTCGGGTTCTGCTCAAACTCCCAAGCGTCCGGGAACCAGTCCTGATCCGAGTCCGCGTCCTCGATGTGGATCACGACGGTCTCGCACTGCGCCAGAGGCACGTACTTGACCTTGACCGGGAACGGATCATACGGCGTATCGTTCACCCCGTAGGAACAGGCGTAGCCCCACGACTCCCACACGTCACGGATGCCGTTGTCGTTGTGGTCGATATAGGCGCGGACGTAGTAGTCTCCCGCCTCGACGCTGGGTGCCAGACCGCAGACCACCGCGTTCGTCAGGGTACTTGCGGGATCAGTCAGAACGGTCAGACCCGTGCCCGCCAAGGTGAGTTCCGCCTCGGGCAGGCCCGTGAAGGCCGCATTGTGGAAGACCTGCACCTTGACGCGGTTCGCCAGCATCGCGGTCGCCGGGCCGTGATACTTGACCACAGCCTTGATCGCGCCGTAACCGGCCGAATCAAGCGGCGGATTCACGTCCAGACGGTAGACCTGCCAGTCAGACCAGTTGGGGCTGACGGTCGCGTCGCTGAACTTGGCGTCGAGCGCGCTCACCCGCCAAGCGTAACGCGTGTTCGAGGCGTAGATCTGTCCGTTGGCGGCCCGCATGCCAGCGTACACCGGCGCGGTCCACACGCAGTTTCCGTCGACGTCGCGCGCAGGAGCCTTGACGGCACCCGAGTTGTAGATCACCGGGCCGGTCGCGGAGAACTTGCGGATCTCCAGCGTGAAGGCCGAGTAGTTCTTCGGCATCGACCACTTGAAGGTCGGACGGGCGGAATACACGTAACCGTTGCCGACCGGGAAGACGGACTGCGCCTTGGCCCGCACGTTGTCGAACCGGTTGGTGAACGACAGCACGGCGTTGGTCAGCACCGTGTCGTTGCCGAGGAAGACCTCGTACACGGCGGTGAGCCGGTCCATGGCCGTCGGCACATCCGGCAGGCCCCAGTCCAGACTGAGATCGCCCTGGGCGAGCAGGTCCCCCTCGTGCACGAAGGCGCGCGTCGAGCTGAGCGTCTTCTCCAGCACGATGTCCTGATACGCCTTATTGCCGTCGATCGCCGAACGCTTCACGACGATGCGCTTCTCGAGCCCGGCCAAGGCCGTCGCACCACCGCCCGCCTGCTGTACAGCGCCGCCCGTAAAGATATCCTCGGAGCGCTGCGGAGGAATGAACGTCATGCGCAGGAAGCCAGGCGTGTAATCGGTCAGCTCGATGTTCACGACGTTGCGGTCATACCCGATATCCACCCCGAAGGTGTCGGAGACGCCGCACGGCTCGCCCGCATCCCAGACCCCGTTGTTGTTCAGGTCGAGCATGGCGAAGAAGTGGTTGATTCCCTCGCTCACATAGCCGCGGCTGGGCAATGTGGCGGTCGGGACTTCGGCATCCGACAGGTAGAGTGTCTTCGGCCACCCGACGACCTGTGAAGACTGGTAGGTGATCTTCACATAGGAGTTATCGGGAACTGCGGTAATCACGAGCGTCGGAGACACCATCCGCGCCAAGGTCATTCCCTTGAACCAGCTCAGGTCGATCTCGTACTCACCCGTGATGTAGTTGATGGTGCCGATCGCACTGCTCAATCCGGCCCCACTCTGCCCATAGATGACGCCGCTCATTCCCGACGCGTTGCCGATGTCATACCCCGCATAGACACTGTAGAGACTGGGGTTATCGGTGGTATCCACCATTTCGATCTGCACCGTCCCAGGAACCAGCGTGCCGGGCGACAGGAAGCCCTTGATCGTCTTGGCGCCCCAATAACCCAGGTTCTTGGTCGAGGTGACCGCAGCCCCGGAGCTGGTCTGGACTCGCCACACGGCGTCCGGCGCGCCGTCCATGCCGGGATCGGAGTACGCGAAGAGGATCAGGTTGCCGATCGGGCGTATGCCGTTATAGGACAACCGCGTCTCGATGACCGGCACGGGGAAGTCCTTGACGGAATCCTGTTCCGGGTTCAAATGCATCCCCAGGGTAGGATCGCTACGCAACGCGCTCGCGCCGTAACGGCACTCGGACCAGTTCGCCCAACCATCCTGGTCCCAGTCCATGTGCGGGTCATAGACGTAGCGGTTGACGTAATAGGCGTCGTAGTTATCCTCCCACGTGTCTTCCATGAAGTCGTGGTCGGAGAACATCTCGCCATAGTACAGCAAGCCTGCCTTGACAAAGTAATCCGACTCCGTCTGGGTCGCGCTCGTACGATACCTGTCCGGACGCGATACGCGCAGCGAGTACTCGTCCGAGATCAGATACTCGGCGTAGTTGCTCAAGCCGTCGCGGTCGGGGTCACCCATGGCGCCGTCGATGCCTGTAGCCAAGGTCGGGCTCAGGTTGAACAGGTTCTCCCACCAATCCGGCAACCCGTCGCCGTCGATGTCGGAGGTCTGTTTGACCAGCGTGTTGGGATTGTACCCGGCGCTGCCCGGATGATTCTCCTCGGTGTATCCCTTCGCCAGGTCACGCATGTAGAGCTCGCCGGCCGTCATGCCGTTGCTGGACAGATCATACCAGCCGACCGCCGCGCTGAAGTAATTGGTGGAGACATCCGCTTCCCACCAATCCGCCAGACCGTCGGCATCGTCGTCGACGGCCTGATCCGCCCAGACGCTGGCCGGCGCGTCGTTGTCCCACATCGCCTGAGCCTGCTTGGCCCACGCGCCGCCCAGCGGCAGCAGGTCGGCCACGATCTTGATGCCGGCCCCTTCCGTGGTGACCAAGTCCAGCGAGTGCTTGTACCAGTACCCGTACGGGTCGTTTTCGTTCGGGAAGCTGTAGATCGAGATTCCGTTGGTGACATGCGCCGAAGCGGGCGTCGGCAGCACGCCTGCCGAGTAAAGCGACCAGTAGACCGAATCCCGGACTGTGTTCGCGTCGCGCACTACCACGTTTGTCCCGTCCTGGACCCGGCCGCCGAAGATCGGCAGATGGTCCACTCCGTTCTCGATCCACGGGATGTAGCCGTAGTCGTTGTAGACCGTGCTGTGGGTCGGCACCACCATGATGTCCTCCCACCAGCCGACCACATAACCCCAAGGCCGGTTGACGGTCACCTCAGGATAGTTGAAGCCGCGCGGCACTTTGGCGACCGATTCGGCGCGGTCCGCTCCGAACAGGTTGTCAAAGGTGTAGTGGTAGATCAGCGCGGGCGGCAGCTGCGGCGTCGCCCCCGCGACGCGCGTGCCGCCGGCATACTGGCTCTCGGCCACCGCGCGGCGGTTCGCCAGAAGCTCGTCCTTCGTGTACCGCTTGGCATAGTCGGCCCGGATCTCTTCCGGCGTGCGGGCGCCGTCCCACACGCGGACCTCGTCGAGGTAGCCCTGGAAGTACTGCCCGTAGAAATTCCACGGCGGGAAGGTCACGGTCGGGTCGGCGTTGTAGTTCGCCGCGCCCAGCACCAGCACGGCCGGCGTGATCGAGATGAAGTAAGGCGCAGGATATTGTCCGCTGTCCGGATCGGCCACCACGTTCAGTACCCCGTTGGCGGGGATCAGCGCGGTTCCGACCGTGATCGGCGGCTCCTGATCCAGGAACAACTGGAAGGTCCCGGCCTGGGCGTCCATGCGCGCGACGATGCGCACCCACTCGTTCGGCGTCAGCACGCGCCCGTAGGCGATGACCTCACCGGTGTGCGCGTCGTGCGCGCCCGCGTTCTGGTACATGGCATAGACGCGTCCGTCCGGCGCGATGCCGATCCGGAAATTGAGCCGCGTCATGTAATAGGGCGTGCTCAGATCGCTGGTGCCGTAAATGACCGGACGCTCGATCAACACCTGTCCCTCTTGACTGGTCACGGTCTCGGGCCGCGCCCACAGTTCGACCGTGAAGCTCCGGAACGCCCACTCGCCTTCGGGCTGGGTGTACATGGTCTGGGCCGCGCTCTCGCTGCCGCTGAACCAAAGCGCCTGGCGGCGGCGAGGATCATCGTGGTCACGCGGATCTGACTGGGAGGTTGCGGTCTGCAACAACTCCGACTTGTCGCAGAGTCCGTCATTATCCGTATCATATCCCTCATTCATCTCGTAGGAGAACATCTTGTACCCGATCTGGTACATGGTCATCAGGGTTCCCGCATCCCCCGGCCAGAAGAACATGAAGTCGAACCGGTAGAAGCGGGCGGTCACGCTCTCAAAGCTGGAGTCGTCCGTCATCCACAGCGGGCTCGGGTCCGTGTTGGAGGCGGAGGGCGCCGCCGAGTCGGCCTGCAACTGCTCCTCCATGTTGCGCAGGCCGTCCGCGTCGGGGTCGGCCTCGTCCATGCCGGCCAGCCACGGATAGGTGACAAAGTCGAAGGGCAAGCCTAAACCCCATCCGTTTCCGAGCACCAGCGAACCGTAATCGATGGTGTACATCCCGTTCTGTAGATACGCCTCCTTGATCCGGTCGCCCTTGAGCAGCGTCGTGTCACCGAGAATCGGGTTGAGCGCATGGAACATCTCGTAGAAGTCGTCCATACCGTCGCCGTCCGTGTCGGGATCACGCGGATCCGTGGAGACATACTTACGGGCGGGGCCCACCGGCAAGAGCACCCGCAGCGGCGGATTACCGGTGCCCCACGGGTAGCGGCAGAAGTCCCACGCGTTCGTCACTTCGACGAAGAACGCGCTGGCCGCAACCGAACCGTCCATCGGAATCTGGTTCGTGGTGAAGTCGTACCGCAGGCTGCGCACCGCCTGCACCCAGTATTCCTGATAGTTGGGCAGCCCGTCGTGGTCCCAGTCCTGGTTCCAGTCCGAGACCGTGCCGTTCATGCCGTTGGTGGAGGCGCCCGGCGTGACCGGCGTCGCCGTGAAGGTGAACGCGTTCTCGAATGCGTCGGGCAACTGGTCCGAGTCCGTGTCGATCGCGCACGGGTTGAGCCCGCCGCCCGGCGTGCAGGTCGTGCCGTTGTCCGCCAGCGTCGTGCCGCCATAGGCGAAAGCCGTCGACTCGACGTGGTCCGCCAAGCCGTCGCCGTCGGTGTCGCCGCTGAAGGGGTTGCTCGGCCAGAATTTGTTGATCCAGCCCGCATCCGCGGCCGGGCGCAGGATCGTCACGACCGGGTATTCCGCGCCGTACAGCGCGACGTTGTTATACCTCGGCGAGCAGTCCGTTCCGTGGAACTCCCGCTCGTTCGCCAGGTCGTCTTCCCCGGTAAAGGTCACTTCGCCGTCATAGGCGTTCCACGGGGAGATGAGCATGTTCGCCCCGGTATACCGCGGCGGCATCGCGACGTACAGTTCCCAGCCATCGGGCATCGCGTCGGACTTGGTGACCGCCCCGCCCGCGCCCCATTCCACATCGCTGTCTGGCGTCTTCGGGTGCGTGGAGAAGCCCGTCCAGTCCGCGGTCTTCTGCTGCGCCGTGCCCGCGCCCATCGACTCGGTGGCGCCGTTCAGGCGGAGCTCGGACATGTACTTGAGCAGCAGGTACTCGTCCATCGCGGTGTAAGCCTTGGTGTTCGGCGCCGTGAGGACGTAGGCCGTGGTCAGGCCCGCCACCCAATCCGGGAAGCGTTGCGGGTTGTCCATGGTGTTGACCGTCATAGCCCACGCCGTGCGCGGATCGAAGCCGTACTCCTGATAGACCTGATTGTGCAGCAAGAGCGCGTCCACCCGGTTCGTGGAAAGGACGAGCTGTCCCGCCGCGTTCCTGACGGCGCGGCCGGCAGCGTACATGGCGTTCGTGCCGCCGTAGCGGTAAACGCCGGTCACCTGTTCGGTCAATCCCAGCGGCTGATTGGTCTCCAGCACGTAGGTGATCGGAACCAGATATTGAAGGCCGCCCGCCACGGTCACCAGATTGCGCGGCACCACGACATAGGCCATGTAGTCGCCGTCCGGATTGCTCAGCGCGTCGCGCTGATCATTCGGGTTGAGTCCGCGGAGCACTTCCCAGCCGTCGCAGATCCCGTCAAAGTCCGTGTCCCACTGGATGGGATTCGTGCCGATGGAGAGCTCTTCGATGTCGCTGAGCCCGTCGTTGTCGAGGTCGCGGTTGACCGCCGCGCCCGTCGCGTTGTCGGTCGCGGGCACGATCGGGTCAAACGCGGTGACGATTGTCTTGGTCGGGATGAGCGTGCCGACCGCCACGTTCGTCGGCGTGTAGGCAAGACCGGTCACTCCCCGGATCTTGGAATTGTACCAGAAGTAATACTCCCAGCCGTCGGGGAATAGATCGCCATCGGTGTCCTGCAGGGTCGGGTTTGTAGGCCGCTCGCACGTGCGGTCCGTCTCGCCCGCGCCGAAATCGGAGTCCGAATTGTACTGCGCATTGTTCAGGCCGGGATGGAACCCGCGCACTTCCAAAAAGGCGGTGAAGGGGTCACCGACCGTGGCAAACACATTCGAGATGCCGCCGATGATGGCGCCGCCGCCGCTCGCCGCCCCCGGCAAGAAATCGCCAACGACGTTACCCGCAGCATCCTTGTCGCCGTTGAAATTTCCGACGGCCAGCAGTTCGATGGGCGTGCCGCCGGTACCACCAGTCCCTGTGCCCGTTCCCGTGCCTCCGCTCGCCTCGGTGGGCAGGTTGTAAAGCGTGGCGATCTTGTCGGGAATGCCGTCTTGGTTGATATCGCCCATGTTGTCAGCCTTGCGGTACTCGCGGCTGAAGATCGCCTGGATGATGCGGATATCCACGCTTGAGGAGGTCCCGCCGGTTCCCGTCGCGGCGGCGGGCAGGGTGACCGCAGTGGTCGGCCCGGCCTGCGCCGGAATCAGGTCCTGTGTCGGCAATCCCTGATTCTCGCCAACCCAAACATAGAAGAAGCTGTCCAGGTCGTTGGTGACGCCCAAAGATGCCGTTCCGTCGTTCAAGTAATTGGTCACCGTATAGAGACCCGAAGCGCCGGTCTTGTATGGCACCGCGCGAAGCGCCGCTGAAGAGACTCCGGGGCCGTACCGGAAGAAGTACACGTTGTTGCGGTTGATCACGCCGAGCGCGTCCTCGGAGAAGACCATGCCGTTGCCCAATCCCGACGCGCCCCAGTAGTTCGCTTCGTAGTTCGGTCCGATCGGCGTGACCAACACGGTCTTGGCCGGAGCGATGGTGACCTTGAACTGCACCTCGTCGCGGCCGCCGTCCTTGTCCTGGGCAACCATGCGCACCGTCATTGTGCCGGTCGCGTCATACACGTGCGGCACAGATCCGTTACCGCCATTCTGCACACTTGTGGCGCCATCGCCAAAGTACCACGTCACCGTCATCCCGGCCAGATCCGCCGTGACGTCCTGAATGTCCCAATAGTAGGTCCATGACGTGCCCTGCGGAATCGTGTAGGCGATCTCCGTGGGCGACGTCGGATCGGTCGGCGTGCGGATGACCGGAGCCACGTTGCGCACATACACCACCCCTTGAACCAGTTCCGTGTAATGTGCCGTTGCTGCAGGCGTGGCCAGCACCGTGGGAGTAACGACAAAGCCCGACATCTCTGAAAGGCTGGTGCCGTCGCGCGCGCTGACCTTGACGGTCTTCAGCACCTCGCCCGTCCGGAATTCAACGACGTTGGTGGCCAGCAGAATGGAACCGTTCGCCAAACTGCCTACCGGATCGACCGTCAGAAGCACGGTCACCTTGTTTGTGAAGGCCTCGGACAACTCGACGTCGATCGAGCCCGTGCCGACCGATGCGGTCTCGTCCAGCACCCCTGCGGGCGAACGGACATAAACGGTCGGCAGCGGCGGCGGCGTCACCACGGTCACCTTGAACTTGACAAGTGCGGAAATGGCGCCGTCCTTGTCGATCGCCCGTACGCTCGCGACCTTATCGCCCAAGCTGGCGTAGGTATGATAGATCCGGCCGGTGAGCCCATTGGTGACGCTCAACGTCGTGCCATCGCCGAAATCCCAGTTGATGACCATCGGGGACGCGTCGGCCGCGACATCCTCGATCTCCCAGTCGAACGCGAATGGGCGGCCCATCGGAACCGCATTGAACGGCACCACGGCAGGCAATGTCAGATCCGTTGCCGCAACCGGGGCGACGATGCGCGGCACCACGTTGGTCACATATACCTTGGACGAGCGCAGATCCGTATAGTAGTTCGAAGCGGCCGGGTTGATAACCACGGGCGTGATGGTGATCCCGCTGATCGAGCTGGCCAACGTGCCGTCCAGCAAGCTGAAGGGAATCTCCTCGGACAGCGTGGTCCCCCGCGCGATCGTCACCGGATCCGTGAACGCCAACTGCACATTCGACTGCCCGGTCGGCGCGGTCGAGAGCTGGACCTGCACGTCCTCGGTACTGAATGATTTAGACAACTGGATCTTCAGCCAGCCCGTGTTGAAGTCAAGAGATTCGCCGTATCTCACAGGTGTCCGGTCGAACACGAGCGAAACGGAAGGCGCGGGCACAGGCTCAACGACCGTCACAGTGAACTGCACCTCGGCCGATTCGGCCCCGTCCTTATCCGTCGCCCGGATACGGACCGTCTGCGCCCCGACATCGTTGTACGTGTGATAGATCTCGCCTGCCGCTCCGTTGGTCGTCACCCACGCCGAAGCGTCGTCAAACTTCCACGTTATGGTCATGCCCGAGACCACGTCCGCCGCCACATCCGTCACATTCCAAGTGAAACGGAACGGAACGCCGCGCGTCGCGGTCAGTGAATCGGTCGATTTGGGCGTCGTGACCACGGGGGCCACGTTCGACACGGCAACCACACACCCCACCGGAAGTCCCGTAAAGAAACCGGTCGCGTTCGTGAGCACCGGGGTGATCGAAACGCCGTACAGGTCGCTCGAGAAAATTCCGTCCGGAGCCCGGAAGGTCACATCGCTTGACTCCGTCTGGCCGGCCAGAACCAGCGCATAATAGGGCGAGGTCGTGAAGATCAGGTTGTTGCTCTGCGGCGACTGCGGAATCGTGCCGAGCGCCGTATCCAGCCGGACCCACATGTCCTGCGTATACGCTTGCGAGAAACGGACCCGCAACTTACCCGCGCTCGAGCTGGCGGACTCGGGAACCCTCTGGAAAGTGGGGTCCGCGACATCTTGCAGCCTGACCGAGACATAAGGCGGAGGAGCCGGCGTAACGATGATCTGCCGCGTCTCGACGTTCAGGACTCCCTTGGTCGCATTGTTTCCGTAGTCCTGTACACCTTGCAGATAGACGGTGTTCGTGCCGGCCGTCAACCCCGTGATCTGGAACGAGGCCGTCGTCCCGCCGGCCGCGATCGTCAATTGCTTGGCCTTCACCCCGTCCAAGTTCACGTTGCCGCCGGTCGGCACCGAGTTGGAGACCCACACGTAGCAGTTCACTGTTCGGCCGTCGGAGACCGGGTTAGCGGTAGTGACCGACCAGGTGACCGACTCGCCGACCTGCACAGGACTCGGCGTGCTGCCGAACTGCAAGGTCTTGATCGCCACATTCCGGTAGCTGAAATCGTAATGCGTGGGGTCATAACCCGGAAACTCGACATTGCTCGACGCAAAACGCCACACCGCATCAAGGAGACTGTTGGTGTTGCTGACAAGCCGGTACGTTCCCCAATCAAAACCGTAACCGGCTCCGGCCGCGTCACTGCCGTCGGCACCGGCGATCTTCAGCTTGGCGACCATGTCGCCTTCGCGGATCGTATAGTAAAAGGTCACGCGCGTTTTCAAACCGCCGTCGGTGAACCACTCGACACCGGTCGTCGGATCAAGCGTTGCCCAAGCCTCTTCCTCGGCATTCAGATTCATCCTGAGCCTGGGGAAAGCCGTCGGTCCGACCGCGGTGTTGGTGATGACGAAACGGTTCCATAACCTCAGAATGACAGGGATCTGGGTCCCCACATTGGTGAGGGTTTTGTTCGTAATGCTGACTGACGTGTTGATGCCGATCAGATCACCGTTATACGGGGGAGACGACTGCGCCTGAACAAATGTTGCAGCCCACAAAACCCCGCAAACCACCCACGGGAATACCATTTTCTTTATAACATCTCTCATGCCACTCGTTTTCATTCTTATTCTCCTGTCATCCGTAAATCGCAGATCGTCCCCGGCTTGCCTTTTAAATCCGGGCTTCTCGTGCGGAGATCAAAGTCTCCCGCGTCACTTCTTCGTTTGCTGCAGGTCTACCGCCCGCGCCTTACCTTCCGCCACAGCTTTTCCGTCACGCGCTTCCGCCAGCATCCGCTGCCGGACTAAATCCCTGCCTTTCGACAGCGTCTTTCCAATCTCTTCGATCGCGGCCTGATTCTTGGCCTCCAACTCGCGCCAAACCGCATCCTTGGCCAACTCCGCTTTCACAGCCGCATCATCCGCTTCCTTGGGCAATCTGGCCCGCGCCTGCTCGACAAGCACCTTCATCTTCTCGACCACTTCGCTGCGCACGCCTGCCTTCCGCATCTGCTCGCGACGGTTCTCCGACAACGCGGCACGGTACGCCGCATCCGACATCCGGTTCGTGATAACACCCGGCACAGAGGCGGCCGGCGCAGACGAGGAGTCCGTTGTCCGCTTCTTGCAACCCACAAACAAGAAGCACAAAAAAGCAATTGACACCATGACCACACAAAATATGGTTTTCACACCACTTCTCTGGTTGCCCTGCACCTGAACCTCAGAAAAATCCAACATCTGACTCTCTTTCCGGCCCGTTTCTGGACGTCGCGCCCCACGTTTTGGATCTGTGAGCACACAACGCCGTGATTGTCTTAGCTTATCATGTGCAAAATAGGTCGGGCAAGCCGATTCTTAGAAAGAGTTGGCATTTTGGAATTGCTCACACACGTACGCATGCATTATATTGAACGCACTATGACCCAAGACCGCACCAATAATGTCGCCGCCGAAACCTTGATCCTCGCCGACGGCGAGAACCAAGAGGGCCTCTTCCGGGTCCGGCGAACCAAACTCTTGGTCATCAGCGGACCTCTCCAAGGGCGTGAATTCCTCGTCAACCGCGATACCTTCACCATCGGCTCCGGCAGCCATAACGACCTGAGCATCGCCGACTCCACCGTCTCCAAACGGCACTGCGAAATCGTTGTGGAGCAGTCCGGTTACCTGATCCGCGACCTTGACAGCACCAACGGCACCCTCGTCCAAGGCGTCCGCGTCTCCTCCGCCCATCTGGCCCCCGGCTCTGAAATCCAGCTCGGCAAGACTCGCGTCGTCTTCTGCCCCCTCCAAGAGGCCAATGACATCCCCCTCTCCCGCAATGAGGCCTTTGGGCTCATGATGGGCCGCTCGGTCCCCATGCGGCGCATCTTCTACCTCGCCGAAACCTATTCTCCCGCAGACGTTACCATCATGATCACCGGCGAAACCGGAACCGGCAAGGAGATCCTCGCCGAGGAGATCCACAACCACTCTCCGCGCCGCGAGAAGCCCTTCATCGTCATCGACTGCGCCGCCATCTCGAAGGAGCTCATCGAAAGCGAACTTTTCGGCCACGTCAAAGGCGCTTTCACCGGCGCCAACGCCGACCGACAGGGAGCGTTCGAGCTCGCCGACGGCGGCACCGTCTTCCTCGACGAGATCGGCGACCTCTCGCCTGACCTCCAGCCCAAGCTCCTGCGCGTCCTCGAAAAACGCGAGATCCGCCGCGTCGGGTCGAACAAGGTCTCCAAAATCAACGTGCGGATCATCTCGGCCACCAACCGCAACCTCGCCAACGAGGTGAACGAGGGACGCTTCCGCGAGGACCTCTACTACCGCCTTTCGGTGGTCCACCTCGAGCTCCCGCCCCTGCGCCGCCGCCGCGAGGACATCCCCCTGCTGGTGAACCGTTTCCTGACCGACCTCCACGGCGAAAACGCCGTCTCCCAGCT
>Ga0209066_10002085_pt1 | contig 25079 bp, 25 predicted proteins | sample All_14_2_FD_187198 | JGI IMG/M metagenome (GOLD analysis project Ga0209066, IMG submission 187198) | Freshwater microbial communities in response to fracking from Pennsylvania, USA - Allegheny Zone_MetaG_DW_15 (SPAdes) (version 2) ... | reverse complement strand
ATTGGTTTTCTGATTTGTCTGTTGGATCAGAGGTTTCTTTGAAATCATCAAATGGGAAGACTTCGTAACCTTTTAGACCATGCTTCTCCATGGAAACAACGAGGTTTCGATCGAAAACATCACCGTCAGCATCGATGACATTTTGACCATCGATTTTTACGATTTCACTAAATCTTGGGACTATTTTTCCGAACTTTCCTCTTGCCATATGATCATTATACCAGAGATTTTCTGAGGTTACTATGAATATAAATCCATTAAAATACCTATTTCATTCCCGCGACAAACCGAAGGATTCCCTCAATGGAAGCCGCTACAGCTTCTTCTTCGGCGGAACATCAAGCGGGAAACCGGTGAATGAAACGACCGCCATGCAGATGACGGCGGTGTACTCCTGCGTGAGGATTCTGTCGGAGACCGTTGCGGGCTTGCCGCTGAATGTTTACAAATACAACGACAGTGGCGGTAAAGAGAAGGCGTTCAAGCATCCGCTCTACCGGCTGTTGCACGATGAGCCAAACCCCGAGATGACGAGCTTCGCGTTTCGGGAAACACTCATGAGCCACCTGCTCTTGTGGGGTAACGCCTACGCGCAAATCATCCGAAACGCCAGAGGCGAGGTAATCGCGCTCTACCCGCTCATGCCGAACAAAATGACAGTCGACCGTGATCAAAACGGCCGGCTTTTTTATTTGTATCAGCGCGGGTCGGAGGATCCGACCACGCTCGGTAAATCGACGCAGGTGACGCTTTCCCCCTCGGACGTGCTGCACATCCCCGGACTCGGGTTTGATGGCCTGATTGGCTACAGCCCAATCGCCATGGCGAAGAACGCGATCGGATTGGCGATCGCGACGGAGGAGTATGGAGCTAAGTTCTTCGCGAACGGTGCGGCGCCTTCCGGCGTGCTGGAACACCCCGGCACGATCAAGGATCCGCAGCGGGTCAAGGAGAGCTGGAACTCGGCGTATCAGGGCAGCGCGAATGCGCACAAGATCGCGGTACTGGAAGAGGGCATGAAGTACACGCCCATCGGGATCGCGCCGGAACAGGCGCAGTTTCTGGAAACGCGGAAGTTTCAGATCAATGAGATCGCGCGTATCTTCCGTGTACCGCCGCACATGCTGGCGGACTTGGAGAAATCGTCGTTCAGCAACATCGAACAGCAGTCGCTGGAATTTGTGAAATACACGCTCGATCCATGGGTCGTGCGCTGGGAACAGAGTATGTGCCGCGTGCTGTTCAGCGAGAGCGAGAAGCCGTCGTATTTCATCAAGTTCAATGTCGACGGACTGCTGCGTGGCGACTACGCCTCCCGCATGAGTGGGTACGCCACCGCGCGGCAGAACGGTTGGATGAGTGCGAACGATATCCGCGAACTGGAGAACCTCGACCGTATCGCGCCTGACCTTGGCGGCGATCTTTATCTGATCAACGGGGCTATGACGAAATTGGAGGATGCCGGGTTATTCGCGGGAACACAATACAAGAAGGAGGATTCCGCTTGAATAGAAGGTTCTGGAACTGGGTGCGAAACGAAGACGGCACCCGAACATTGACATTGAACGGCACGATCGCCGAAGAAAGCTGGTTCGAAGACGACGTCACCCCGAGGATGTTCAGAGACGAACTGAGCGCCGGAACGGGTGACGTTGTTGTATGGATCAACAGCCCGGGCGGCGACTGTGTGGCGGCGAGCCAGATTTACACAATGCTCATGGATTACAAAGGGCATATCACGGTCAAGATCGACGGCATTGCGGCTTCTGCCGCGTCGGTCATCGCTATGGCGGGAACCGAGGTGCACATGGCACCGACGAGCTTGCTCATGATCCATAATCCGTTGACTGTAGCGATTGGCGACAGCGAGGAAATGCAAAAAGCCATCGCCATGTTGGACGAGGTCAAGGAGAGCATCATCAACGCATACGAGTTGAAAACGGGTATGTCCCGCGCGAAGCTCGCACACCTCATGGACGCGGAAACGTGGATGAACGCGAATAAAGCGATCGAGCTTGGCTTCGCGGATGGTGTTCTGGCGGATGAGAAGAAGCAAGTGACGCACGACGACGTGGTATTTAGCTTCTCACGCCGCGCGGTTACAAACTCTCTGCTGAATAAAGTCCAGCGAAAACAGGCAAGCAAAGTCGTTACGGAAGACCCACCGCCTGCCCAAACAACCGAATCGAGATACCCCGCAGAGCCGCTTTATCAGCGGCTCTCTTTGATTTCACATTAGGAGGAAACGAATGAATACGATTTTGCAACTGCGCGAGAACCGCGCAAAGAAATGGGACGCCGCGAAGGCATTTCTGGACGTCAAACGAGGCACGGATGGCTTGCTCTCCGCCGAGGACGCTGGCGCATACGAAAAGATGGAAGCCGAGGTTGTCGCGCTCGGTAAAGAGGTCGAGAGACTCGAACGTCAGGCGGCGTTGGATGCCGAACTGAACAAACCCACCGCCGACCCGCTGACCAGTAAGCCCGCGCAAACCAACACGGAACAGAAGACGGGTCGCGCAACCGCCGAGTATAAAAAGGCGTTCTGGAACGCGATCCGTTCCAAGAATCCTCGTACCGAGATCCTGAACGCGCTACAAGAAGGCACCGACAGCGAGGGCGGGTATCTCGTTCCCGACGAGTTTGAGCGTACCTTGGTGCAGAAACTGACGGAAGCAAACGTGCTGCGTCCGCTCTGTCATGTCATCCAGACCGGCTACGGGGATCGCAAGATCCCGGTGGTTGCGTCGAAAGGGACCGCCGACTGGGTCGACGAAGAGGGTACTTATCCGCTTTCGGACGATTCCTTCTCGCAGGTCGTCCTTGGCGCGTACAAGCTCGCGACCATGATCAAAGTGTCGGAGGAACTGCTCTCCGACAGCATCTTCGACATAGAAGGGTATGTTTCCGAGCAGTTCGGCAAGCGCATCGGTGACAAGGAGGAGGACGCGTTCCTCAATGGCAACGGCGTGAGCAAACCCATCGGTGTCCTCAATGCCACCGGCGGCGCGGAGGTAGGCGTGACCACGGCGGGTGCTGCTACGATCACAGGCGACGAACTGATCGATCTCGTGTACTCGCTCCGCGCGCCGTACCGTAAGGGCGCGGTGTTCATACTCAACGATACGACGGTGAAGTTGCTCCGCAAACTCAAAGATGGCGATGGTCAGTATCTCTGGCGACCGGGTATCACAGAAAACGCGCCGGATACGATCCTCGGACACCGCATCGTAACGAGCGAGTTCATGCCTTCCGTTGCGGCGGGGAACAAGTCCATCGCGTTCGGCGATTTCTCCTACTACTGGATCGCCGATCGTCAGGGTCGTACGTTCAAACGCCTGAACGAGCTGTACGCAACCACCGGCCAGGTCGGATTCCTCGCGTCTCAGCGTCTCGACGGCAAGCTCATCTTGCCGGAAGCGATCAAGGTCCTTCAGCAGAAGGCGTAACGGAGGGTATACATGGAAATCGTGGAGACCCCTGTGGGCGATGTAACCCGCAACTGTAAGAACTTCCTCGCAGACGGCGGGGATCGACTGGTGATCGGCGGTACTCTGGAGGTTCTGGATACCGCCACTGTCACCGGGCTGCAATCGGGATATGCGACAGAGCAAACGGCTGGCAGCGTGTACCAGGCTTTGAATCAGGGGGAAAGCGCCGCAACAACGATCGCTGATTTGAAGAGCGATTTCAACGCGCTTCTGCTAAAACTCAAGAACGCCGGAATCATGGCAGCAGACCAGCCGGGTTCGATGTGAGATGGCAACGCTGCTGAGCAAGGTCAAGGCGAACCTGATCCTGACACACGACGCGGACGATGAACTGATTCAAAGACTCGTTGACGCCGCAGTGTCCTACGCAGAAAGCTACCAACACCTGACTGCCGGAACCTACGAAGTGGCGGGTATGCCGCCAACGACAGAGGCGGCTGTGATCATGCTTGCATCGCACTTCTATGAGAGCCGGGACGGAAGTACGGGCGGGTTCTTTGCAGACAATGTGCAGGCGGGGCAGCAAGTATGGAACACAGTGAACACCCTGCTTCGCCTTGACCGCGATTGGAAGGTGGGTTCGTGAGCTACGGCAGAATGAACACGCTGATCTCCATCGCGCGGGAAGGAGTGACAAAGGACGCGGAGGGATTCGCCTCAAAGGTCGATCAAGTGTTAGCTTCATCGTTTGCATATCAGGAAGGGCGGCACGGTTCCAAGAAGTGGGTCAACCGTGCTGTCTTCTCGGAGGCGACGGATTTGTTCCGCTTTCGCACCATCCCGGGACTATCCGTAACCACGGTGCATGTGATCCTTTGCGGCGATGATCGCTTTGAAATCACGTCCGTCGAGGATGTGAAAGGCAGGGGGATGTATCTTGAAGTTCTGGCAAAGAAGGTGATGCCGGATGGCTAAGGTGAAGATCGAAATGCCGGATGAGTTCCTGAACCAAATCGCCGATATGGGCAGCGCGCTCGACGCTGCGATCCCGAAAGCGCTCGCGGTGGGCGGTAAGGTCGTCATGGAAAAGATGAAATCAAACCTGCAAGCGGCGATTGGGCGAGGCACGAAATACAAATCTCGCTCGACTGGAAAGCTTGCTGCGGCGCTTGGCGTGTCACCCGCGAAGTTAGATCGCGTAGGGAATCTCGATGTGAAGGTGGGCTTTTCGGAAGGGCGCGGTGATGTGAGTAACGCTATGCTCGCCAATGTATTGGAATATGGAAAGCACGGTCAGCGGCCAAAGCCGATTCTAAAACAGACCAAGTCTTCGAGCCGGAAACCGTGTATTGAAGCGATGCAGACGGCGCTGAAGGAGGAACTGGATCTACCGTGAGTATGCTAGAAGAACTGAATTTGATCGTGGAGAGCGCCGGACTCCTTGTGGAGACCGGCGTTTTCTCTACCGCAGTGCCGGATGAGTATGTTGTGATCACACCGATTTCGGAGCACTTCGAGCTGTTTTCGGACAATGCGCCGGGCATGAACATCGAGGAAGCGCGGCTGTCGCTCTTTTCAAAGGGCAACTATGGCGCGAAGAAACGGAAGCTCGTTCGACTACTGCTCTCGACGGGATTTCTGGTGTCGGAACGTAGATATATTGGGTTGGAAGAGGACACGGGCTATCACCACTTTGCCATCGATGTGGCGAAGGAGTATATGGAGGAAGAATAGATGGCAACCATCGGATTGGATAAATTGTATTACGCGAAGATCACCGAAGGCGCGAATGGAGATGAGACCTACGCCGCGCCTGTTTCACTCGCCAAGGCGATGTCCGCGGAATTGAAGATCGATATCAACGAAGCGACGCTCTACGCCGACGATGGCGCGGCCGAGGTGGTCAAAGAGTTCAAGAGCGGAACGCTAACGCTGGGCATAGACAACATTGGTGCGGCGGTGGCGAGCGATTTGACCGGGTCGCAGATCGACGACAACAAGGTGCTGGTGTCCCAGAGCGAGAATGGCGGTCAGCCTGTCGCGATCGGGTTCCGCGCGAAGAAGAGCAACGGCAAATACCGCTACTTCTGGCTCTACCGTGTCGTGTTTGGCATTCCTGCAACGAACTTGCAGACGAAGGGCGACAACATTACGTTTTCGACACCGTCGATCGAAGGAACGATCATCCGGCGTAACAAACTGGACGGACAGGGCAAGCATCCATGGAAAGCGGAAGTCAACGAGGACGATACGAGCGTACCGGCGGCGACGATCTCGGTCTGGTACACGCAGGTTTACGAGCCGACATTCGCTGCGGAGGGTTAATTCATGGAAAACGACAGAGGCGCGATGATCCTGATCGGCAATCGGGAGTATGAAATGCTCCTGACCACCCGCGCGACAAAAGAGATTGCGAAGCGCTACGGTGGGCTGGAGCACCTTGGTGACAAGCTCATGAAGGCGGAGAATTTCGAGCTTGCGCTGGACGAGGTAGTGTGGTTGATCGCGCTGCTAGCCAATCAGAGCACGCTGGTCCATAACCTGCTTGAGCCTGACAATAAACGCGAGCTTTTAACTGAGGAAGCGGTCGAGCTTCTCACCACTCCGCTGGATCTTTCTGGCTATAAATCCGCGATCATGGAAGCGATGGTCAAGGGGACGAAGCGCTATGTCGAAAGCGAGGAGGAACCCTCAAAAAACGTGCAAGTCGGGCAAGCGACGAAGAGCTGTTTGCCCGACTGATCTTCTATGGGGTGACACTGCTGGGACGGTCGGAGCGCGAGGTTTGGCTGATGCCACTTGGCGCTCTTTTAGACCAGTGGGAAGTGTATCGGATAGTGAACGGAATGGCAAGAAGAGGCAAGGAAGGGAGTATCGATGAAATTATTCCATAATGACAAATGAAATTCCAACCCCGACTACTTTCAATTGACTCACAGAAGTCATTTGTTGACTTTAGCATCCTTGAATAGTAACATTAGTATGGTTTTAATCAATATAAGGGGAGGCGATTTTGTGGCAACGGCAGAGCATATCAAAAATCTGATCAAAGCTCATATTGATCATGATGATGAAAAGTTTAAGACTGTCATCCTGCAAATTGCCGCTTATGAAGCAAAGCATGAGCATGAAAACCTTGCTCGTGATCTTAAGCAGTATGCAGAAAAGATTGGGGGAACGAGGGGTAATATCCTACGTTTGAATCAACAAAACCCGATGCTTCTCATGACTGTACCCTCAGATCGGATTTCTGATCTTGTTGTCTCCGAAGAGATTTCTGAACGTATCCAGCGAATTATTAATGAGTTTCGAAACAGAAACAGACTAAAAAAATACGGGCTTTGCAACAGAAGGAAAATATTAATTGAAGGACGACCGGGCACTGGTAAAACTTTCACCGCTTCTGTAATTGCGTCTGAGTTAGGGCTCCCGCTTTACAGCGTGCAAATGGATAAGATTGTGACTAAATTCATGGGTGAAACCAGTACAAAACTTCGTCAAGTTTTCGATGCGGTTAGTTTGTCCACGGGGGTATATTTTTTTGATGAATTCGATGCGATTGGTGCTAATAGAGATCTAGATAATGAAGTTGGCGAGATGCGCAGGATTCTAAACTCGTTCCTCCAGTTTATTGAGCAAGATACATCAGAAAGCATAATAATCGCTGCAACCAATAATCAAAGGTTGCTTGACCATGCACTATTTCGACGCTTTGATGATGTTCTGCATTATTCAATGCCAACGAAAGATGAAGCGCGTCGGTTGTTTGAAATTAAGCTATCAAACTACGACCGGAACTTTCATGTCTCAGATGATCTTGTCGAGAAGGCGCAGGCACTTAGCCATGCTGAAATAATTCGCGTTTGTGACGATGCAATAAAAAATTCAGTTTTAGCAAGTGAGCCAATAAACCAGAAGCAATTGGTTTCGTTAATAAACGAACGCATTACAGCGTACTCAAGGGAGGCGTAAGTATTGGCGGTTGAGAAAAAGAATATCTTCTTGCGTGATACGATGAGGTCTTTACCTTATACATCAAGCAGTACTCCTATAAATAGGAATTTTCCTGAGAGAATTAACCCTCAAACCCATGCAGCCTTTATTGAGCGAAAACTTCAAGAGTGCCGCAAACAATCCATGACCCAGAAACAAGTGGCAGCAATTCGATACAAACAAGGTGTATATTTAGAGTTTTCTAGTTCTGCAAAACATAACTTGGCGATAAAAAGTTTGGAAAATCGACAAAAGGGCATACGACTTTTAAATGTTAAAACGGATGTCGATTCAGAAGTGCTCAGGGCAACAGTTTATATTCCTGCTGGACAAGAATCATATTTTATCGGGAAAGTTCAAGAATATGCCGAACCAGTTCCGGAAGGCAAAAATCCAAAGAATAATGATTTAGTTAGAAGTATTGAGGATGTCAAGCTAGCAATTCTTGATTCTTTTTGGGTCGGTGATCCCAGAACTATGCCTACTGATACTCCTGTCTGGTGCGAAGTTTGGCTTCGCTACGAATATGGTGATGTTCCAGCCGCACAGAATGACTTTTTATCATGCTGTTCGGATCTCAAAATTGAAGTTAACGAACGACTCATAATATTTCCTGAACGTGTTGTGCGACTAATTCGAGCAAATTCACCGCAGCTTAAAGACATTATAACTGAATGTTCATATATTGCAGAAATTCGTCGCGCTCCAGAATCAACTGCTTATTTTGACGAACTTCTTGGTGGCGAGCAAAAAGAGTGGGTTGACGAACTGCTATCACGGTCATCATTTCTGGAAACGAATGCAACTGTTTGCCTTTTAGATAGAGGGTTATCAGCGTCTCACCCATTGATAGCTCCTGCCGTTCAGGAGCAGCATGTTCAGGCAGTGGAAACGGCGTGGGGTACAGGGGATGATGAGGGACATGGTACTGAGATGGCAGGCATTGCTTTATACTATAATCTTGAAAAGTGTCTTCTAGATCGACAAATTCTGCTGATTTCTCACAAGATAGAATCGGTAAAAATATTGCCACCTCGCGGGGTAAACAAACCTGAGCTCTACGGAGCAATAACTGAACAAGCGGTAGCGATTGCTGAAATCGCAAATCCAGCTGCGGAACGTGTTTTGTGCATGGCTGTTACATCATCTGAGTATAACACACCTGATGGAAGCCCGACGTCTTGGTCAGCAGCTGTGGACAGTCTGACTTCTGGGGCAGATGGAAGTGAAGAAAGAAGACTATTCTTTATTAGTGCAGGAAATGTTGATCCAAGTGAACTATCGAGCATAACTTATCCAGAAGCCAATATTATTCATAGCGTTGATAATCCGGGACAATCGTGGAATGCATTAACCGTAGGTGCATATACAGAAGATATAACTGTCGAAACTCCATTGTATCGTGATTTTTCAGCTGTGGCTGACGCGGGAGAATTATCTCCGTATAGTTCTACTTCTGTAAACTGGGATAGTAAATGGCCAGTCAAACCAGAAATCCTAATGGATGGAGGGAATGTTGTTTCAAATGGGCAAGATTTTTTGACTTGTCCTGATTTGTCTTTGCTTACAACAAATAGAAACCATCTCATTCGTCAGTTTTCAACGATATGGGGTACAAGTTCAGCGACAGCTCAAGCTTCTTGGATGGCAGCACAACTTTATGCAGAGTATAAAGGAATTTGGCCTGAAACAGTGCGTGCTTTGCTAGTACATTCTGCTAAATGGACGACAAAGATGCGGGAGCAGTTTTGCGTAGAAGATTCAAAAAGCAAAGGACGTAGGGTGTTGCTTCGTACTTGTGGATATGGGATCCCCAACTTGAGTAGGGCTATCCAATGCATGAACAACTCCGTCAACATGATTATTCAGGGTGAACTTCAGCCGTTTGAAAAAATTGGTGGAAGTTGTCATATGAAAGATATGCACATGCATAGGTTACCATGGCCTAAAGATGTGCTTCGTATACTAGGCGAGACAGACATTGAATTGCGGGTAACGTTGTCTTATTTTGTTGAACCGGGGCCTGGTGAAGTGGGATGGAGAGACAAGTATCGTTATCCTTCTTGTAACTTGCGATTTGAAGTAATAAATACTGATGAAACCCTAGAAGGTTTCGAAAAGCGTGTAAACGTTCAGATGCGAGGTGAAGATAAAAAGGATAAGGGTGACGGAAGCAGTGGAAGCGCACGTTGGTATCTGGGATCTGATAACCGAGATGTAGGTTCACTTCATTCCGATTTTTATATTGATAGTGCGGTGAATCTGTGTAATGTCAATTATTTAGCTGTCTATCCTGTCATTGGATGGTGGCGTGAGCGTAGTTATTTAGGGAGATATGATAGTAAAATTAGGTACTCGTTGATAATATCATTATCCACCCCTAAACAGGATGTTGATTTGTATACTCCAATTATTAATCAGATAACTAGCGAAATCCAAGTCAACATACCGACTGCTTAACGCAAGGTGCATTGCTGCCATACCTGAGATCATGATCCTTTCCTGAGGCGATTCTGCATTGATATTTATGTGCATGATTTGAAGGACTACCTAAACCAATAAGTGTCCCGTAAATTTGTGCAAGGGTCGAATAAAACAACATAACAAGAGTGGATTCTATTCATAAAAGCGACCTTCGGGTCGTTTTTTTGTACCCAATTTCACATCAGGAGGTGATGAAATGCCGTCCGACTTCGGACTCAAGATTGGGATTGAGGGCGAAAAAGAGTTCAAGAAAGCCCTCTCAGAGATTAATCAGTCGTTTAAGGTTCTGGGGAGCGAGATGAACCTCGTCACATCCCAGTTCGACAAACAGGACAAATCGGTCGGTGCTCTGACCGCCCGAAATCAGGTCCTACGAAAAGAGATCGACGCCCAAAAAGATAAGGTCGAAAACCTCGAAGCCGCGTTGCAGAACGCGGCTTCTTCTTTTGGGGAAAATGATAAACGCACTCAGTCTTGGCAGATTCAACTGAATAATGCCAAAGCCGCTCTCAACGGTATGGAGCGTGAGCTTGGAGCGAACGAAACCGCGCTGGAAAGCACTGCGAGCGGACTAGATTCTGCCGGTAAGCAGGCAGACGAATTCGGTGACCAGATCAAGCAATCTGCCAATCAAGCCGACGATGCAGGAGGGCGTTTCGACAAGCTCGGGTCGGTCGTGAAAGGTATTGGCGTCGCACTCGGCGCGGCTATGGTTGCAATCGGAACGGCGGCTGTGGCTACAGGCAAAGCGCTGATCGATATGACGGTCAACACCGCGGCATATGCGGATGAAATGCTGACGCAGAGCTCCATCACCGGCATGAGCGTGGAACGATTGCAGGCATATTCGTATGCTGCCGACCTAGTGGATGTATCACTGGAAACCATGACCGGCTCCATGGCAAAGAACGTGAAATCCATGTCTAACGCCGCCGGCGGTAGCGAGCAGTTTGCCAAGGCATACGATCGTTTAGGTGTATCGGTGACCAACGCAGACGGATCCTTGCGTAACAGCGAGGATGTCTATTGGGATGCCATCGACGCATTAGGGCAGGTGGCGAATGAAACGGAACGCGACGCGCTGGCCATGCAGCTCTTTGGCAAGAGCGCACAGGATCTCAATCCATTGATCGCGCAGGGCAGCGAAGGCATCGCGGCATTGACCGACGAAGCCAAGTGGATGGGCGCGGTGCTAAGCGAGGAAACGATCGCAAAATTCGGCGCATTCGATGATTCCGTGCAACGGTTAAAGCAGGGCGCGGCAGCGGCACAACGGGTCATGGGAACGGTACTGCTACCGCAGCTTCAGACGCTCGCGGATGACGGCGTGTCCCTGCTCGGGGACTTCACCGCTGGCCTTGCGGAAGCGGGCGGCGACTTCAATAAAATTACCGTTGTGCTTGGTGAAACGGTCGGCGGAGTCGCGAATTTGATCCTCGGCAGCCTGCCGCAGTTTGTGCAGGTAGGCATGAGTATCGTGAGCGCAATCGGCGGCGCCTTGGCGGCGAATCTTCCAATGCTGATTTCCGCCGCATCCGGCATCGTCATGACGCTGCTACAGGGTGTGATCACGGCACTTCCGCAGTTTACGGACGGCGCGGTGCAGCTGATTACTACACTCGCGCAGGGGATTGTCGATATGCTGCCAGCGTTGGTGGAGGCGGCGATTCAGATGATTGCGTCGCTCGTGCAGGGTATTGGGGACGCGCTGCCGACGCTGATTCCCGCGATCATCGAAGCGGTGCTGCTGATCTGCGAAACACTGTTCGATAACATGGACAAGATAATGGATGCGGCGTTTTCGATCGTGAAGGGCCTTGCAGAGGGCATAATTCGCGCGCTGCCGAAGCTGATCGAAGCGCTGCCGAAGCTCATTACGGGGATCATCAACTTCTTCATGCAGAATCTTCCCATGCTCGTGACCATGGGCATCCAGCTCACGATTCAGCTCGCGATCGGCTTGATCAAGGCGCTCCCGCAGCTGATTGCAGCTTTGCCGCAGATCGTCTCCGCAATCCTGAACGGGTTCGGATCGTCAGTGTCTTCCGTGGTGGAAATCGGCAAGAACATCGTGAGCGGCTTGTGGGAAGGCATTAAGAGCATGGCATCTTGGCTTGCTTCGAAGGTGCGAGACTTCTTCTCCAACATCGTGAAAAGCGCAAAGAGAGCGCTTGGCATCGCGTCACCGTCCAAGGTATTCGCCGGGATCGGCGAGAACATGGGCGAAGGGGTCGGTGTTGGGTTCACTGACGCTATGGAGGACGTGAACAAGCAGATTCAGAGCGCGATCCCGACCAGCATAGATGTCGGCGCAATCGACGTACTGACGAACCTGCCGAATAGCATCTGCATCGGCAGCACGAGCGATATGCTGTCTCAGAAACTGGACGTGCTGATCTCTGAAGTGCGGCGGTATCTGCCTCAGATCGCAGGTATGCAGCTGGTTGCGGACACGGGTGCGACGATCGGCTGGCTTGCGCCGGCCATGGACGACGCGCTGGGCGCAATCAAAAGGCGAAAGGAGCGGCTGGTGTGAGCGATATCCGATTCGGAACCAAATGGGCGCATGCGGACTACGGTCTGATCGTCGCGCCCTACGCGATCTCAATGCCGGAACCACAGACGAACTTCGTGGAGATCCCCGGGCGCGACGGCGCGCTCGATCTTTCCGAGGCGTTCGGTACGGTGCGTTACGCCGACCGAATCATCCCGCTGACGCTGTATGCCCGCGCACCGTTCGACGCGCTGATCTCCACATTTGCAGCGGACGTGCATGGGCGGCACATGAACGTGATCTTTGACCGCGACCCGACTTTCTATTACGATGCGCGAATTTCGATCGAAGATGTAGAGCGGCACTGGGGTTACTGCGAACTTTCACTGGAATGCCGCGCAAAACCGTACAAAATGGAACACTTTGAGACTACGATTACGATACTTTCAACGGGCAGCGCAACCGTGACGCTGACGAACACGCGCATGCCGGTCGTACCGACAATTAACGTATCCGCCGAAATGACGCTCACTTTCATGATCGCAGGAGTGGTTTATTCGATTCACCTTGCTGCTGGATCTCACGTCGTTCCATCGCTTGTGCTCATGGAGGGCGAAACGGAAATCGGGATTAATGGAACGGGTTCGATCACGTTCACCTACAGGAAAGGAGCGCTCTAATGTACCGAATATTCTGCGATTCATATGTGCTCTACGATCCGCGATTACCGGATTTGTTCGTGTTTGAACCAGAGCTGACACAGAAGAAAAACGAGCCGGGTGAGCTGACGTTCAAGATACTAAAGGAGCATCCGCACTATGGAGTGATGGAGAAGCTTAAGAGCCGCGTCAAGGTCTACCGGGATGACACCCTGATCTGGGCTGGGCGTGCCATTGAGGACGAGCGCGATCTCTACGAAAATCGTAAGGTCGTTGTAGAAGGGCCGCTGGCATATCTGCTCGACAGCGTCATACGACCGTTTGCCATGGATGGTACGGCGTCGGATATTTGGGCATATATCCTAGCCCAACATAACAATCAGGTAAACGTGAATCAGCAACTTAGTATTGGGAATTGTAATCTTTCTGACTCGGTCAGTATTGCAACAAAGGACTACCTTTCCGCATGGCAGGTTCTGAAAACCTCTCTGCTTGATCCACTCGGCGGTTACCTGATCGTCCGATTCGATCAGGATGAAAATCCGATCCTAGACTATTTCACCGATGTCCCCGATACATCGACGCAACGGATCGAATTCGGCGAGAACCTGATCGACCTTGTAATGAGTAAGAGCGCGTCCGAGACCTATACCGCTTGCATTCCGCTTGGCGCTTTGCTGCGGGACATCGACCCGGAATCGGAGAGCGACGCGCGGCTTACGATTGCGAGCGTGAACGATGGGCAAGATTTCCTGATCGATTCGGCTCTTGCGGCAGATTACGGAGTTATCTTTGCTCCATCCAGCTTGACCACATGGGATGAAATCACCGACGCGAACGTCCTTGCGAACCGAGGCCGCGATTGGTTAAGCGGCACCGGTGCGCGGTTCAAACAAACGATCAAACTCTCAGCGGTCGATTTGCACAACGCGGACGCGAACGTAGAGTCGTTCCAATTCCTCGATAAGGTAGTCGTATCCTGTGGCACGCTCTGCCCGGAAGAGACGTACATTCTGTCAGAACTGACCATTCCGCTGAACAACCCGGCAAGCACCGGCATCGTGCTGGGCGATTCGCGTCCGTCCTTGATCGGCGAGGAGATCCGGCAGAACGCGTCGGTGAGGAACCGCGTCGCATCGATCGAAGCGGATTATACCACGCATGGTGAGATCAAAGAAATCGTGCAGGAGCAGATCACACAGAACACCTCGATTCTGCAATCGGCGCAGCAGATCATTATGACCGCGTTGGAGGATTATGTTCGAACGCAGGATTTCGTTGCGCTGCAGAATACGATTCAAACCTCGTTTTCCATCATGGCGGGGACGATCGAGGCGAACTTCACGGAAACGGCAAGCCGGATCTCGACGCTGAACGGCGAAACATCGCAGCAATTCGAATCAGTACGAAGCTTTATTCGACTGATTTCATCCGGTATCGTGATTGGAAAGAGCACGTCCGCGATCAAGCTGAAACTGGAAAACGATGTGCTTTATTTCTTCTCTGGCAGCGAGGATAGCGTGACAACCGACAGCGCAATCGCCTACTTTTCGTCCGGCAAGTTGTACGTCAACGACGTACAGGTACTTTCATCGCTGCGGATTGGCAGCTTCGCCTGGGTGCCCGAGAGCGGGAATTTGAACTTTAAAAAGATCGCGGGGTGAGGAAATGGCAAATTGGCCGTATGAGTCAATTCATGACGGATACACGATCGTCAACGGTTCTCTTTCAGGAACTGCGGCAAGCAAGGTTTCCTGTTGGCTGGAGTACAAGATCGTTTCACAGTCTGCTGCTAGCAACGCTTCAACCATCCGGTTCTATGTATTTCTGGCGACCTCGGGCAACACTTCGCAGTTTGACGTTTACTGCAATAACATCGATTCAAATTCTCGCGGCGCAATGAGCGTATCGGTTGATGGAAATGTTGTCTACAACCGTATCGGGAGAGGTTTCGCGATCTCACGGATTCCCTATCGCAACGAATATATCACGCAGTATCAGGAACCGTACGATACGGCGCTGGGTTACCAGTACCTCATGATTCTGACCGATAATGCGAGCACAGAGAGCGAAGCATATGGCGAAATTACAGTAACCCACAGCTCAGATGGAACGCGTCAGATCACGTTGGCGTTCACGGCGAATTGCACCTACTCCGCATCAATCGGAACTGCAAACGGCAGTGTAGTCATCTCGCTGCCGGCGATTCCACGTATTACCATGCCCACCGTCTCCGTCGTCACACTCGGCAGCGCGACGACGATCACACTAACACCCGCGTCGAGTGCGTTTGTGCATACGCTGCGAGCTAAGTTCGGTTCGCGTGCGGAAACGACGATCGCGACGCAGACCTCGGCGACGAGCATAGTTTGGACGCCGCCGTTGGATGAAGCCAACGCCGCGCCGAACGCCTCGAGCGTCGTGGGCACACTTTATTGCGATACGTATTCCGGCGGAGTCCTTCTGGGTACGACACAGGTTAGCGTGACAGCCGCGATTCCGGCTTCGGTCGTACCGACGGGAACGATCTGGTATTCGGAAGCGGAAGAGGAACTGACGACCCAATTTGGCTGCTTTGTGCAACGAAAGAGCAAGCTAAGTGTCAGCATTTCCGCAGCGGGCGTATACGGCTCGTCCGTTTCCTCAATCTCGACCACGGTCAATGGCGCGACGTATTCGGGCAACACCTTTTCGACAAACGAACTGATGACCGCGGGTACGAATACGATCCGAACGACGATCACGGATACCCGTGGACGAACCACAGTTCTGACAGGAACGTTCGAAGTGGTTTCATATGACGTGCCCGCCGTGCAATCCGTTTCGGTTTATCGATGCGATATTTCAGGCAACGCCAGCAATACTGGAACCTACGCGATGGTTACGATCGCGGGAGCAATTTCATCTGTGAACAACAAGAACACCCGCGTACTCAAGATCGGGTGTAAGCGCAAGAGCGAAACGTATTACACAGATACGTCAATAACGCTGGCAGATTACGCGGTCAACGGATCCTTCCGCATCGGCGGGAGCCTTTCAAATCAGTACACCTACGATATCCGCGTCACACTCGGCGACTATTTCGGTGAAGCATATGGATATATCGATCTCAGCACGGCGGAAGTTATCCTGTCGGTGCGAAGTACCGGCATGGGACTGGCGGTTGGCAAGGTTGCCGAGGAGGACAGTTTCGACGTTGGCTGGCCGGCGCGATTCCGCGAGAATGTGCAGTTTGACGATGGTTTGGTCTTCTCGAGCGTTCTGTGGTTGGCAAACCTCATCTTCCCGGTGGGGAGTATCCGCATGACTGTGTCGGCGGCGGATGAAAGTGTATTCCTCGGCGGAACATGGATAAGATGGGGCACAGGGCGAGTACCGGTTGGAGTGAACTCCTCCGACACGAACTTCAGCACCGTGGAGAAAACAGGCGGCGCGAATACGCATACGCTATCTGCGGCGGAGATGCCGTCACACAACCACTCGTTCAGTGGTTCGGTGACGGTGAATGCCAATGGCGCGCATACTCATCAGGCATCGTCGGGTTCCTATAAGGTTGGCAGCGGATCGACATCTACCTATTACTATTTGACGAATGGCGGAAGCACGAGCGGTCAAACGACCGGCTCCGGCGGTTCGCATGACCATACTGGCACGGTGTCTGGCTCTGTTGGCAGCAATGGCAGTGGATCAGCGCATAACAATCTGCAACCCTATATTACCTGCTATTTCTGGAAGAGAACGGCATAGGGGCAAATCGATAGGGCACTCCTCTCGGAGTGCCCTTTGCGTCGCATGACTCGATTGTAAGAATGATTAAAAATACGATTTCGACCGAGCCATGCTCTTTACGAATTCACTGTAGCAAACTTTTGTGAACGGAACATCAACGAATCAAGTCGAATCTTGAAAGGATTTCTAAAACGGGAGAGTAAGATGGAATTTACACGCAATTTGAAGAAAGGCATGTCCGGCGAGGACGTGCTTTTTTGTAAGCAAAAGCTCCTTGAACTTGGGTTCTATGCCGACCACATCACAACTGTTAGCAAGAAAACGTTCGGTGCAGACACGCTAGAGGCTGTGAAGCGGTTTCAGGCCCAAGCCGCGCTGACCGTCGATGGAGTGATTGGGAAAGAAACATGGGCGGCTCTGATTGACGGCACGATTACGGAGACGGAGCCGATCACAAAAGCGACGGTCACGGATAAGGCGAAAGCGATCTGTGCCCTGTCGCTGACACGTATCGGGGATCTGTATGTTTGGGGCGCATCCGGTTTGACCAATCTTACCGATGCAAAGATTCAAGCGATGGATGAGGAATTCGCGCGCGCGATCTCGTTTCGCGAGAGTCAGTACAAAGCGGGATTCGCCGACCTCATGGCACATGACTGTTCGGGATTTCTTTCGTGGCTCATGCGCGAGACGGAGATTTGGGACGATCGTAAGAATTGCGACGGACTCTGGGCACTGTGCGACATTGTTGCGCGTAACGAACTGATTGCCGGCGATTTCCTGTTCCGCAATAGTTCCGCGAACGCCGAGGATGAAACGCATGTTGGGCTTTATCTGGGACGTGGCGTGGTGATCCATGCGAAAGGCCGCGACGTCGGCGTCGTTGTGGAGGGAATCAATCAGGGCGGCAGTGGCTACTGGCACAAGTGCGGCCGTTGCAAGCTGCTATATCAATAGAAAAGGGGAATCGGAGTTGGATTATATCGGAGAGATCATATCGGGCGTATTCGCGCTATTGGTCGTTTGGCTGGAAGTGCGCATGACACGGGACCGAAAACAGGCGGAGAAGAGAGCCGCCATCCGCGCAAAGGAGTCGAAACTCGCCATGAAGATGCAGGATGCGGGTTTATCGCTTTCGTTAGCTACCTGTATCGCCGTGGAGCGTGGAGAAACGAACGGCGAAATGAAAACCGCGCGGGAGAAAGCAAAGACCGCACAAGAAGAATATAACGATTTTGTCCATGAGCTTGCTTCGGAGCAGGCTACATCAATCTAAATGAAGGAGGAACTCAATATGAAAAAGAAACTGATCTTGGTACTAATCGCGCTTCTGATGCTAGCACTCCCCGCCGTCGCGCTGGCGGACACTGGCGGAGGAGTAGATGAAACCGTCGTCGATATCTTGATCGAGAATGCCGTGAACATCGCCACGGCATTTTTTATTGCTCTGATCGGCATGTTTGGCGCATGGCTGACCGCAAAGCTCGGTAAGGCAACTCAGCTCGATACTGTGAACCGCGCACAGCAGGAGTTGATTAAGCTAGCGCAGATCACGGTTGGCGAGCTGGAACAGACGGTTGTGGACGGCATGAAGGCGGCTCACAAAGACGGCAAGCTGACCAAGGAAGAGATCGCTCAGCTCGGTCAACTGCTCTACGAGAAGACCACGGCGAAGCTTTCCGCATCCGCGATGGATGTGCTGACCGCTGCGCAGGTCGATATCTCCGCGCTGATCACGGGCACGGCGGAACAGTTGATTGCGGGAATGAAATAAGCGCATATGGGCTTGAAAAGGGGGAACGGTTTTCCGTTTCCCCTTTTCTATTGGAGAGAACAATGAAACGAGAAGACTTAAAACAAGTTCGGTCACTTCGAGAAGCGGGCTATAGCTACTCCGGAATTGCAACTGTTCTCGGTGTTCCGAAGAATACCGTGAAGTCATATTGCAATCGGTTCGGGATTCGGCTAGGAATTGAAGACTCAGTTTCGGAGGCGGATGGTGCACTGCATTGCAGACAATGCGGGAAAGAAATCGATCTCGCGCGGCGGACGGCGGTAAAACGATTCTGCTCCCGTGAATGCCGGATGCGATGGTGGAATGTTCACAGGGATCACACAACATCCAAGGCAGTAGGAGTCACGATTTGTGCCAACTGCAAAAAAGCATTTCGCAGCTATATTGGGGACCATCGGAAATATTGCTGCCATGAGTGCTACATTATTGATCGGTTTGGAGGAGTATCTGCTCATGACAAACGAACAGTATGAGCGCGAATGGCGGTATCGAATAGCGATTTCGGTTGCGGTAGCTATGTTAAAAAAGGGACTGCTGAAAGAGGATGAGTATCGCATCATAAACGATCAGATGATCGAAAAATATAGGCCAGTTTTCGGTGGACTTGCTCGCTGATTTGGTTGATGTTCTTGATCTTTTGAAGCAAAATCACACAGGAGATGGAACCCGAGATCAAATTCAGGCGACATTATTTATCCACCCTTCCTTCGGTCAAGCACGTAGCTGTACATATACGAGTTAGTAATCTCGAGGATGCAATTTTAGGACAATCCTGCTAATATGATGAACAATGACATAAGAATTGTCATAAAAAAACAACTACCGCTTCTGAATTTGGAGGACATTATATGCTGGATGCAATCGATACTATTCGTAAAACAGGTAGAGAAGTATTCCTCAATGGAGACGCTGGCACTTTACTGGATTACTGGGCTTGGGCTCATTCAGATATTATGGGTAATACTGAACGAGGAAAAATCGCAGAATATATTGTTGCAATGGCAATGAACGCACATAGAAATACTCGGACAGAGTGGGGGAGTTACGATATTCTTACTCCGGATAATATTAAAATTGAAGTAAAATCATCCGCATATATTCAAACTTGGGTTCAAAAAAAGTATTCCAACATATCATTTGGAATACGACCAACGCAGGCATGGAATCAAAGCGACAATACTTATGAGTCAACCCAAAAAAGGCAAGCAGATGTATATGTATTTTGTCTTCTTCATTGCAAGGAGCAGGATACAGTGAATCCTATTGACTTGAATCAGTGGGAATTTTTTGTACTGAGCGCAGAAAAACTTAATAGAATATTGCCGAATCAGAAGTCAATCAACCTGACCGGTATTCAGAGGATTGGAGCTCGGAAAACAGATTATTCTGGATTACATCAATCAATACATTGCGAGTTTGCAGAGAATAAACGTTCATAGTGTGAATGATCGATTTATCATCTCGCCGAAACTATATATTTGATATAATCTCGATTTCGGTGCATTGGTTCGCTTATTGGGTTGATAAGTTTAGCATTCAGAGGTAATATCACACGTACGGAAGGAGGGTAAAATGGAGAGAGAAATCAACATTAGGCGACCAATAAAGCCAGCCCTTCCATCGTTTAAGCGAGTTGCTGCCTATGTACGTGTGAGCAGTATTAAGGACGCAATGCTTCAGTCGCTTTCCAACCAGGTGAGTTACTACAATTACTTCATTCAGCATCATGCTGGGTGGCAATTTGCTGGGGTCTATGTGGATGAAGGCTTTACGGGTACTAAGGATATGCGTCCCGAATTCCAGCGTTTACTTGCGGATTGTAAGAGTGGAATGATTGACATGGTCGTTACCAAATCCACCACTCGTTTTGCAAGGAACACGGTTACGATGCTGGAAACAGTGAGGATGCTGAAAGAATTCAGCGTAGACGTTTTCTTCGAAAAAGAGAATATCCACTCGATGAGCGGGGATGGCGAGCTAATGCTTACCATCCTCTCTTCTTTTGCACAGGAGGAAAGCCGCAGTGTTTCGGAGAATTGCAAATGGCGACTTCAGGAGAAGATGAAACACGGTGAGATAGTCGGCCTTCGTGCAATGTACGGCTACAACATAATAAAAGGAAGCGTTGAGATCAATGAGGAGCGGGCGGCTATCGTCCGCTCCATTTTTTTTGACTATTTGAGTGGCGTTGGTACTGCCGAAATTGCACGGCGATTAACAGAGAAGAGTGTGCAGACGATTCACGGGGGGCAATGGACCGCAACTAAAATCCTTGGGATGCTGCAAAACGAAAAATACACCGGAAACGCGCTCTTGCAGAAAAAGTACGTCGCAGACCACTTGAGCAAGCGCAAAGTCCGAAACAAAGGCGAGCGCCCTAAGTATTATGCGGAGGATACGCATCCGGGGATTATAAATAAAAGCACCTTTGAGAGAGTGCAAGGCCGCATCGCAGAAGAATTACTCGCAAGTGGAGGACATCGCCCGAACAGTCAAAGATATCCTTTTAGCGGGAAAATTGTTTGCGGCAAATGTGGGAAACACTTCAAAAGGATTACAAAGCGTGGAGTACCGTACTGGCATTGCACGACGACTGTTCAATCCGGGGCAGCAGCATGCCAATCAAAACGAATCCCTGAGGCTACGTTTTTAACCATAACAGCGAATATTCTGGGCATCAGTGTGTTCAGCGCAGAAGTATTCGAGAGCAGAATTGACCATATTGAAGCCTATGATGGGAACCGCCTTGCTTTTGCTTTCAAGGATGGGCAGACCGTTGAAACCATATGGCAGGATCACTCACGGACGGAGAGTTGGACGGATGAAATGAAGCAAAACGCACGAGAGAAAAATCTAATAAGGAGACAAGAGACACGATGCCAAAAGTAACTATTATCCCGCCGACAATTCAAAGGTTTTCTGGAACCGCAGTTTGTAACGCAAAGCAACGTCGTGTTGCCGGTTATGCACGTGTTTCCACGGATTCGGACGAACAGTTCACGAGCTTCGAGGCTCAAGTCGAATATTATACACGGAAAATTCAAGAGAATCCGGAATGGGAATTTGTCCGTGTTTATACCGATGAAGGCATCTCCGCGACAAACACCAAGAAAAGAGACGGATTCAACGCCATGATCGCGGACGCACTGGCAGGTGAGATTGACCTGATCATCACAAAATCGGTCAGCCGCTTTGCGCGCAACACGGTTGATACACTGACAACCGTTCGTAAATTGAAAGATCAAGGGATTGAGGTTTTCTTTGAAAAAGAGAATATTTACACGTTGGATGCCAAGGGCGAATTGCTAATCACGATCATGAGCTCTCTTGCACAAGAGGAAAGCCGATCGATCAGCGAAAACGTCGCATGGGGCAAACGCGCAAAAGCCGCGAACGGGCGGGTGTACCTTCCCTACAAACAGTTTCTGGGGTACGAGAAAGGATCTGATGGGTTACCGCAAATTGTTGAAAGCGAAGCGGAGACGGTTCGAATGATCTACAAACTGTTTCTCGAGGGCAAAACGCCATCAGGAATAGCCCGACATCTTGAACGCTCGCACATTCTCTCGCCGGGCGGCAAGGAAAAGTGGCAGCACGGAACGATCGTGAGCATCCTGACCAACGAAAAGTACAAGGGCGACGCAATTCTGCAGAAGACTTTTTGCGCGGATTTCCTGACCAAAAAAATAAAGCGAAACGAAGGTGAGCTTCCGCAATATTACGTTAGTGGGAGCCATCCGGCGATCATAGCGGCTGAGGTTTTTGAAGAAGTTCAACTGGAGATGAAGCGCAGACGCGAGTCTAACTATACGGCTCGAGAGCATTGCTTCTCAGGCAGGATCATATGCGGAGATTGCGGCGCGCCGTATATCGAAAAGGTGTGGCACAGCACATCTCAATATAAAAGAAGAATCTGGCAATGTTCCCGTAAATTCAAGAACGATGAGCGTTGCCGAACGCCGCATCTATACGAGGAGGACGTGAAGGCGACATTTATCCGGGCGATGAACGCAATGATTGATGGAAAGGATGATTTGATTTCAGATTACAAACAGATCATCCGGCTGCTCACGGATCACGCCGCACTGGACTCAGAAGCAAAACAGCCGACCGAGGAAAGGAATGTTGTGGCTGAACTAATTCGAAAATGCGTTGCAGAGAACGCCGCGAACTCACAGGATCAAGAAGCGTATCTTGAGCGCTACAAAGGCTTGAAGGTGCGCTACGAGGTAGCCGCGCAGCGGCTAAAACAGATCGAGGATCAACGCACGGAGCGCAAACAGCGTCGCCAAAAAATGCTGGAGTTCATTCGGATGCTGGAGCAGGCTGATGGACTGGTGACGGAATTCGATGAGGGGCTGTGGAATGCGGCGGTAGAGAAGGTAATAGTACAACGCGACGGCTGCATGGTTCTTTGGTGGAAGAACGGAATGCAAGAGTGTGTGAAATAATTGATCGCTTAATGATTTGATACATGAATATCATGTTGATTCCTTTTCGTCGACTGATTACAATAAGTGGTAGTTGAGTTGGTATCGAACGAATCAACCCATGTAACTGTCGGATAAAGTGGCATGTCACAGGTTAATGGAGTTTCCGCGCGATAATGATAAGAAAGATTTACCGAATATTGTTCGCATCTACTATTCGAATATGTTGTTCCTAAAATGGGCTTAAAACGACAACAATCATATATAGATGCTCAGTAAACGAGCATGTGGAACTAACAAGGATTTTCGTGAGCATTCCGGAGGATTTGATGAAGAAGCCAAATAAGTTGTATCAACTTAAAAGTGCGAAACTGTGGAAAGACAGCATTGCTATAGGCCTTGCAATATTTGGTGTGCTCTCTGCGTTTTTAGGAGTATTTTTGCCATCACTAAATGAAATTTTCGACAGCGTTGTAGAAGGTGCTTTAGCCACAATTGGTATCATCTTCGTCTGCTATTTGACAGCTGTTTTCTATCAGTGGTGGAATGTAAGAAGTTCCATAACTATAAAAGTTCGCGGAATAAAAGTGACTATACGGCAAGGGAATATTTTTGATGAAACAGATGGTTGGAAAGTAATTGGTGTTGACGATACTTTCAGCACATCAAGCGATGACAGCGTTATTTCACATACTTCGTTACATGGAAAGCTAATACAAAAACTCATCAAAGAAAATGAGATTCAGAACTTTCAGGACGCAGTTTCAGTTGGTGATGGTAGAAATGATATACAGCTTGGGAGCGCAAGAACTTATAAGGATTACATATTATTGGTGATGACAAAATTAAATCATGATAATGAAGCTCATACGGATAATCAAAAATACGAAGGCACTTTAAGAAAAATGTGGACTGAGATCAGTCGCTTGTATTCTGGGAAAGCTATATATTTGCCGCTATTGGGAGATGGTGTGATACGTTTTGATGGAGTATCAGAGAAACCTTCGCCTTCCGCGCTGTTAAAGTGCATCATATGCACTCTCAGAACGAGCAGTGCTCAGTTAAAGGCGCCGGTCACGATTTTAATCTATGACAGAATGAATGAGATAAACTTATACGATTTGAAAGGATTATAATTATGCTTAGTTTCAAAGACAGACTTACAAGACCGTATACATACATTGCTGCAGATTGGGAAGGCGATAGTAGTGCGGTACAAACTCTTCAGCAATGGAACAAAGATTTTCGTAAGTCCTTGTCTTTTAGGGATGCTCATGATTTGATGCAATCTCGCGACAGTAGCTTAAACTGTAGCATCAAAACGTCGCTTAGTTCTCGTATCGATGAGTCATTCAGATTTATTCTCATTGTTGGCAATAAAACGAGTGTGGTGCGTAGCGGCGCTTGTCATCTCTGCCCGAGTTATAATAGTTACACTAAATCATGTGCAAGAGGTCGATTTGTAGATTATCGAAGTTATATTGACTTCGAGTGCGAGAAAGCAGTTCGAGATGGTTTGCAGATTGTCGTTTTATATAACTCGTACACTATCGATAAAAGCAGATGCCCTGATTCCGTGAAAAATACTGGAACGCACAGAGAAATGTGGGCTTGGGATGGTTCTAAGTGGATTTGGGATTACAACAAAATCTCAACAGCCATAGGACAATAGCGAGCTCAATGATCCTTAAACTCTACAGAAGTGTAGTGGTAAGGTAAGCGCCAAACTCCTCAAGCGCTTTTTTCATTTTCATAAACTCTGAAACGTTCCCCCTAGGGGGTTCCAATTTTTGAACCCAAAATCGGTTTATAGCGGCTTAGAACAACCAAAGAAATGTCGCTTAATTTAATATGCAAACAATACTATCGAAAAACGCCCCAATTAGGGCGTTTCTTGCATCTAGGGGTATAGAAAAACCCCACCGAAATTGTATCTACTTCGGTGGGATTACGTGGTGGGGATGGAGGGGCTCGAACCCACGACCTCTTCGATGTGAACGAAGCGCTCTGACCAACTGGGCTACATCCCCGCGCAAAAGATATTTTACCGTATCGGGGTGAAAA
>Ga0209066_10002084_pt1 | contig 25084 bp, 22 predicted proteins | sample All_14_2_FD_187198 | JGI IMG/M metagenome (GOLD analysis project Ga0209066, IMG submission 187198) | Freshwater microbial communities in response to fracking from Pennsylvania, USA - Allegheny Zone_MetaG_DW_15 (SPAdes) (version 2) ... | reverse complement strand
CTTGGGTCCAACGGCGCAACCAAGCCCAAGATCGCATCCAGTGGCGATTTACTACTGCCGATGCACGGATCAAATTAAAAAGACTTTACCCATCCATTACAGCGTTGTCCATTCAATGAGACACTAGGACGGTATATTCCCTTCAAACCATGGCTTGATGTGTCGCGGGGGCTTCTTTAGTTTCATGCGCCATGTACGCCTACGAAGTTTGGAATTCCGTCCCGCAAGATCTGACCCACGAAGTCCTGGAGACCGCCTACGTCCAGGAAAAGCGGTTGTACCGCCAATTGGTTTCCGAAATGGCGGCCAATCTCCGCAAGCGGGAGCAGTTCCTCCTGAAGATGCCCCGGGCCGAGCGCCACGCCCTTTTCCAACCTCTTCTGGGCCTTCCCAATTTCGAGATCCTGGGCCAGAATCTGTTCATCACCTGGCTGGGCACGACCCAGGAAGCCATGATGGTGGCTTTCCTCGACCAGTTGGGCATCAAGCACGACGGCCACGGCTATGCCGAGGGTTTTCCGGAGAATATCGACGCCGACAAGCTGAAGAAAGCCGTGGAAGCCCTTTATGCGGCGTACCCCGAAGCCAAGGTGAATGTGTACCTTGGCGTGATGGAACGGGTTTCCGGCGTGAGTTGGCCCGCCCTGGCGCCCCTGCTCAAGATCAAGCCCGCGGAAGCGGAGAAGAATTGAACCCACCTTCGCCAAGGCTACGGTGGGCAGGCCCACCTCAGGCAAGGCAGTTGGGCTAGTTGCTGGAATTCTGGGATCCTTGCTTTTGTAGCCACGAACGTGAGTTCGTGGTGATGGACGGTCCACGAACGCACGTTCGTGGCTACAATAAAAATCACCGCTCACTCGACCGGTTGCAGTCCGAGGTTGAAGAAGAGCTTGGTGGGTGTGCCCACAACGACCTTGGTGGTGACTTCGACGATCTCATAGCCCGGGCCCGAATCGACCACGGATTCACTGAAGCTGATGGTGGTATCGCCGCGTGTGGTATTGGACGTGAAGCCCAGGGCCAGATCATCGGACCATTGGAGCATGCGGGCGACGGCAGTCTGGGATGTGCTGCGGCGGTAGCGGGTCTTGAGTTGCTTCGTGGTGGCATCGACCGTGGCCGACGTGTTCTGCAGGCCGTAGACGGATGCGGCGCTGCTCCGGCTGGTGCCTTGGAAAATTTCCAGGATGTCCTTCACCCCGTCCTGGTCGACATCGAGGGTTTGCACATCCCCAGGGGTATCCGGATCGAAGCCATGGGCGGTTTCCCAAGTATTGGAGGCCCCGTCGCTGTCGTTGTCGGCGAACAACTCCAGCAAAGCCGGGGTGGAAGTGACGGTGTTGACCGGGGAATCGACCTGCACCGTGTAACTGCCGGTGTCATCAGCCGTAAAAGCAGCAATGGGGTAGGAAGCCGAGGTGGCCCCGGAAATGGGGGAGCCGTTCTTTTTCCATTGGTAGGTGAAGGGGCCGGTGCCCGAGGCGGTGACGGCCAATGTGACCGGGTGGCCTGCGACAATGGCTTGGGTTGCGGGGGGAGAAACCAGGGAGAGGAGTACTCCGCGGTAGAGATAACCTTCATCGCCTCCCGAAGCGACAAAGGCATTGCCGCCAAAAGCGACCGCATTGACAGTTCGGGTGCCTGTCTGCCTGGGAGTCCAGATGATTCCATCTGGGGATGTCCAAACGGCCGATTCAATAGTACTAGAGGGAACGGCCATGAATTGACCACCTCCATAGGCAATATCACTGAATCCCGAAAAGATCTCAGAGGAGTTCCGGATGGTCCATTGGACACCGTCGGGAGAAGTTAAAATCGTGTTGTATGAGCCCACCGCGACATACTTTCCTGCGGCATAGGTGACAGCACTGAGATGCCGACTGGTGCCCGAGTTCCGCGTGGACCACGTGATGCCATCGGGCGAACTGCTGATTTGTCCGCTGTCTCCGACGGCTACGTAGAGGCCGGGACCTTGGGTTACGGACTGCAGGGATTGGGTCGTATTCGAGGTCTGCGCAGTCCATAGGATGCCATTCGGGGAGGTCAGGAGGGCACCATTGGTTCCCACCACCACGAATTGGCCTGCCGCATACGTGGCTCCATAGAGGGAAGCGGTGGTACCTGAAGTCTGTTTGGTCCAAGTGATCAGATCGGAAGAGGAGAGAATGGTTCCACTCTCACCAACAGCAATATGGGTATTGGAGCCGTAGGCGGAATCAATCAGGGCGGGTGAGTCGGGCGAGGTGGAGACATTTGAGTCATTGGGTTGCCGGCGGATTGTCCAAGTTGATCCATTGGAAGAGGTCAGAATGCTGCCCCGTCTACCCACGGTAATGAACTGACCGTTGGCATAGCGGACGGAAGGTCGTTGGTTGGCTTGGGGTTCGCTTCCGAGAGTTTGCCAGTTGGCTCCATCCGTCGAGGCGAGCACAGTGCCCGAGCGTCCGAAGGCCAGGAACTGGCCGTTTAAAAAAGTCAGGCTGAACAGATCGCTGGTGGCCGGCCGGTTTTGGAAGGACCAATTGTTTCCATCCAAGGAGGTCAAAACCAGTCCCTTGTAACCCACCGCCACATAAATACCGTTGCCATAAACTGCGGAGATGGCCCAATCGTACCCCTCATACATTCCCCAGCTACCTGCGGGAAGGGAATTTGCAGTCCAAGTCAAAGTGTCCGGTGAGGTGAAGATTTTGCCGCCGACCCCACCAGCAATATACTGGCCGTTTATATATTGCACGAAAGCGGCATCAAAAAAACCACCGCTCAAAGCCTGGGTATTCCAGGTCAATCCGTCACTGGAAGTTAGAACCGAGGCATTGCTGGTGTAAGTGGAGACGATGGCCACAAAGAGTCCGTTGGCATAGGTGATGGCTCCCTCGGAAAAAGTGTCCGGGATGGCTGTCGTGCGCGGGGTCCATTGGGTCTTGTCAGTTGATGTCCAAATAACCCCATCGTAGGTGACGGCCGCATAGACTCCATTTCCGTAGGCCAGCCCGTATAAGTTTGTCAGATTGGTCGTGACCGTAGCCCATTGTGTTCCGTCTACCGAAGTCAGCAGGGTGTTCGAGGGGCCCTGAAGAATGAATTCACCATTCAGGAAAGTCAGATTATGAAGTGGTGACGCGGGTGCGGGCAATAGCTCCCAAGTATGGCCGTCCAAGGATGAGAGGATGCCGGAGTTGCTGCCACCACTGGATCTGATACCGAGCAACCTTCCGTTGCCCTGCGCTATGTGTGCATAGGCGTAACCGTAATAAGCAGCGCTGTAGCCCGGGGGTATGGTTGTTGCATTCCACCAGACCGGTTCCGGATTGGTCCATTCCCATGCGGCGTTCAGTTTTGGAATAACGCATGCAAAAGCCAGCATGAGCCAGAGACCCCGCCGGCTTTGGAATGGATGCCGCAGATTCATTCGATGGGAATCAGTTCCAGTTTGAGGAAAAGACGGTCCGGGCTGCCGAGGGTGACCGCGGCAGTGGCCTCGCGGATTTCGTAGTCAGCGCCTGACTCCACAACTGACTCAGTAATGTTGATCCGAATGCCATTCATGTCCACACCGGGAGCGTACCAATTGATCAAATCAGGGGACCATTTGAGAGCGCCATAAACCGCAGTTTGGGTAGTGCTGCGACGGTAGCGGGTAATCAATTCATGGCGGCTGTTATTCAGGATGGTAACGGTATTCGCGAGGCCATGATGATCGCCGGGGACCAATCGCCCGGTGCCTTGGTAAATTTCCAGAAGGTCACGGTCACCGTCTCCATCGCTGTCTAGTGTGGAAATGTCGTTGGCATTGGTGGAATCAAAGCCGTTGGAGACTTCCCAAGTATCAGAAGCACCATCTTTGTCAGTGTCGTTGTTGGAAGTGGCCCACAGGCGAAAGACATAGACACTGCCTTGATTAACAGAGGACGCGCCTGACAACTCGAAGCCGTCATCTTGATATGCTCCGACGAGGGCGGTACCCCCATCCAGGCAGACGGAAGCGCCGAAAAGATCACCCGATGCGCCATTGACGGCGGTGAGTTTGGCTTGCTGGGACCAGGAGGTGCCCGTGCGGGTGAAGACGTAGGCGCTGCCGGCATCAGCCCCCGCAGCTGTGTCGTCATATAGGGCTCCGACGAGGGCAGTATCCCCATTCAGGGAGACGGAAGTGCCGAAATAATCACTCGCCGCGCCATCGGATGCGGTGAGTTTGGCCTGCTGGGACCAGGAGGTGCCCGTGCGGGTGAAGACGTAGGCGCTGCCAACATTCGAGCCTGCAGCGGAGCCGTCATATCGAGCTCCGATGAGGGCGGTATCCCCATTCAGCGAGACGGAGCTGCCGAAATAATCATAAAGAGCACCATCGGAGGCGGTGAGTTTGGCTTGCCGGGACCAGGAGGTGCCCGTGCGGGTGAAGACGTAGGCGCTGCCGACATCATACACCCCCGCAACGCTGTCGTCCGCAGAGGCGCCGATGAGGGCGGTATTCCCATCTAAGGATACGGAGTATCCGAAATAATCACCCAAAGCGCCATCGGATGCGGTGAGTTTGGCCTGTTGGGACCAAGAGGTGCCCGTGCGGGTGAAAACGTAGGCACTTCCGGTAGCCGCCCCCAAAGTGGGGGTGTCATAGCGTGCGCCGACGAGAGCGGTATCTACGTAAAGGGAGACGGAGGTGCCGAATTGATCACTTGTCGTGCCATCGGAGGCGCTGAGTTTGGTCTGCTGGGACCAAGTGGTGCCAGCACGGGTGAAGACATAGGCGCTGCCTTTGTAGATATTATCCCCAGATGCTCCGATGAGGGCGGTATCTCCGTAAAGGGAGACGGAGGTGCCGAAAAGATCACCCGACGCGCCATCGGAGGCGGTGAGTCTGGCCTGTCGAGACCATGAGGTGCCCGTGCGGGTGAGGACGTAGGTGCTGCCGGCATCAGCCACCACAGCGGTGTCGTCATATAGGGCTCCTACGAGGGCGGTATCCCCGTAAATGGAAATGGAGGTGCCGAAAGCATCATCCGACGTGCTAACGGCGGCGGTGAGTCTGGTCTGCTGGGACCAGGATGTGTCCGAGCGGGTGAAAACGTAGGCACTACAGGCAGTTGAGTTTATTGCAGTCGCGTCCACAAAAGTGCCGGCGAGGGCGGTATCCCCATTCAGAGAGACAGAGACGCCGAAAGAATCACCCGCCGCGCCATCGGATGCAGTGAGTTTGGCCTGCTGGGACCAGGTGGTGCCCGTGCGGGTGAAGACGTAGGCGCTGCCTGCACTTGCCCCAGCTGCGGTGTCGTCCTCAGGAGCTCCGACGAGGGCGGTATCCCCGTAAAGGGAGACGGAGCTGCCGAATCGATCATCAGCCGCGCCATCTGATGCGGTGAGTTTGGCTTGCTGGGACCAGGAGGTGCCCGTGCGGGTGAAGACGTAGGCGCTGCCGGCATCAGCCCCCGCAGCTGTGTCGTCATATAGGGCTCCGACGAGGGCAGTATCCCCATTCAGGGAGACGGAAGTGCCGAAATATTCAACTGCCGCGCCATCTGATGCGGTGAGTTTGGCCTGCTGGGACCACGAGGTGCCTGTACGGGTGAAGACGTAGGCGCTGCCGGCATTCGAGCCCGCAGTGGTGTCGTCATATAGGGCGCCGACGAGGGCGGTATCCCCGTAAAGGGAGACGGAGCTGCCGAATCGATCATCAGCCGCGCCATCTGATGCGGTGAGTTTGGCCTGCTGGGACCACGAGGTGCCCGTGCGGGTGAAAACGTAGGCGCTGCCGTTGAAGCTATTATCCCCAGATACGCCGACTAGGGCGGCATCCCCATCCAGGGAGACGGAGGTGCCAAAATGATCACCTGCCGCGCCATCTGATGCGGTGAGTTTGGCCTGCTGGGACCAGGTGGTGCCCGTGCGGGTAAAGACGTAGGCGCTGCCAGCATCCGAGGGCGCTGCGGCGTCGTTATATGGGGCTCCGACGAGGGCGGTATCCCCATCCAGAGAGACAGAGGTGCCGAAATAATCAGCAGCAACGCCATCTGATGCGGTGAGTTTGGCCTGTTGGGACCATGAGGTGGCCGTACGGGTGAAGATATAGGCGCTGCCTGCACTTGCCCCCGCTGCGGTGTCGTCATATAGGGCTCCGACGAGGGCGGTATCCCCATCCAGGGAGACAGAGGTTCCGAAAGAATCACTTTCCGCGCTATCTCCGGTGACCTCCGGTCCAAGTTTTTGTTCCAGCGATGTAACAAGTGGGTCGATGGTGACTGGATAACTGGCCCCGTCGTCGGCAACGACCAAGGCGATGCCGGTGGGGGTGGCCTGCATGGTGGCAGGCAGGGGCTTGCCATGGGCGTCCCAAGCCAACAGCTTGCTGTAGGAAAGCATAGTTTGGTTGGAATGGTTGGATAGTTGGATGGTGGTATGGTCAGAGGAACTGGCGGATAGGCCGTTGACATTGACCTCCACGCGTAATTCGCCGACTTGGCTCAAAGGTTGGGTGACGATGAAGCCCTGTTCGATGCCTTCAGGCTTGTTGTCGTACCATTCGATGACGGATCCGCGCTGGTATTCCACCCGAGTGCCAGAGGTGGTGATGGAGGTGGCTGGGGGGAGGTTGGTCGCGGTGAAGGTGGTCTGCCATTCCGACTTTGCACGGCCGGATTGGATTCGGACTCCATTGTCCAAAAAGCGGGCCGTGAGTTTTTGTCCGGGATTTTGGGCAAAGAGGCGGACACCCTGGTTGAAAGGCAGGGAGGCTTCGTGGTCGTTGAGGGCAGTCACTTCCCGCCGGGCTTCGGAGAAGGCTTTCCAGAGGGAGGCTTGTTCGTCCTGCTTTAGTTTGGGTGTGGCGAAGGAGGGGTCTGGTTTATCAGTAAGTTTTACAGGAACGACAGGGGATACCGGAGCAGCAGGCAGATTCAGATTCTTGCTCGGCAGGGTGGAATTTAAACTGAGCCGGGATGGGGTGGCCTGATTTACAACATGTGGATGAGGCGAGAAGAAGAGTCCAATAAGTGCCAGTAGGGCGCCTATAAGCAGGATTAGGATCCGTTGTTGTTGAACCTGCGAAAGTCGCACGTTCATTTGTTAGCAAGTGGTGTTGGAAAGGCAAGGTGGCAGATGGTGGAAAGGGATGCGAACTTTGAACAGGAGGGAACCCGTCTTCGCCAAGGCTATGGCGGGCAGGCAGAGATATCGAAGCAAGGCAGTTGGATTTGTGGCTACGAACGTGAGTTCGTGGTGTGGGAACGGACGATACCAGGTTGGTGTTGAACGTTGTCCATCCCTAACCATCAGTTATGATCCGGGGATACGAATTTCAAACCAACCAACGAGCCAATCAGCAAAAGGAGGAAGAAGATCCGCCAAAAATCAGCGGATTCCCTGAAAAAGAGGATGCCGACAAGGGCAGTTCCAAAGGCCCCGATCCCCGTCCAGACGGCATAGGCGGTTCCAACCGGGATCTGCCTGATGGCCAGGGTCAACAGTCCGAAGCTGGCAATCGCGCAAATGGCAAAGCAAATGGTGGGGATCACCCGGGTAAAACCGGCACTGAGTTTGAGGCTGGTGGCAAAACAGATTTCAAAAAGACCCGCCAACAAAAGAATAAGCCAAGGATTCATACGCATGAAAAATTACCCCGACATAAGCCACGTGCAACAAGCAGTTTTGGTCCACATCAAAATGAGATCGGGATCAGAGAACGAGTAGGGGGCCAAGGAGGTGAGGGGAACCACAAACTCACGTTTGTGGCTACAGGAAGGTTGAATGTTTCCCGCGGCCGGTTGGCAGGGCGACAAAAAGTGTTGCCCCTCCCTTATCTGGTACGATAACCGAAGTAGCCGTTTGTCTTCACCATCCGGGCCACGGGCTCGCTGACGAGATCTTCCCAGGTATTGTCGTCGGCAGCGATACGTGAGGCCACGTCGCGTGAGGAATGGGTCGCCGTCGGAAGGGATTTGCTTTCCAGGTCGACGATGAACTCGTTCATCAGGAGATGGGCGTGCAGGTGTTTGAGATGCACGGCCACGGGGATGTTCCCGGCCTTGATCACTTCCTTGAAGTCGCCCAATGCGGGATAGACGTAAAGGCGGAGGTCGTTCTTGAAGAGGCGGCCGAAGGCCTCAAGGATCCCGCCCTCGAGTTTGGCGTAGTATTTTTCCTTGAAGACTTCCTGGAGCAGGCCGATGCCCAGGACGATGCCGAGCATCTTCGGGCTGTTCCGGCGGAGGAAGGAGGCCAGGCGGTGGAACTCGGCGAAGTTCGAGATCATGACCGTCTTGCCGATGGCGCTGAGGATGTCCACCCGCGCGAGGAAATCGTCGAGGTCGACATCGCCGTCGTTGAGCAGGTTGTTGACGGTGATCTCCATCATTTCGATCGGGGTGTCGCCCTTGTTCTTGGGCTCGAGGACGAACTGCCGGTGGGCGGCTTCCATCATGTCGAGGTTGACCTGGGTGACGGGCCGGAAATTGCCGCGCTCGAGGAGGATGGGGTGTTTGTAGAGGACTTCCGAGGCCTGGTGCACCTGCCGGTCGGGGGTGAAGATGACAGCGGGGGTGAGTTTCTTCCGGACGAGTTGGAGGTTGATGATGCGGTTGTCGAGGTGGGCGAAGTCCTCGCCGCGGAATTCCAGCATATCGACCTCGATGCGCTCGTGGTTGAGGTCGTCGAGGAGGGTGTCGATGACGAGTTCGGGGTTCTCGTTGTAATAGACCGCGCCAAACATGAGGTTGACGCCGATGATGCCGAGGGCTTCCTGCTGGGTGACGTTTTCTTTGTCGAGGAGGCGGACGTGGAGGATGATCTCGCTGGGGGGGCTGCCGGGATTGCGCTGGAAGCGGAGGCCCATCCAGCCGTGGCATTCGTGGTCGCCCTTGTAGCTGCGGGCGGCGACGGTGTTGGCGTAGACGAAGAAGCAGGTGTCCCTGCCGCGTTTTTCGTGGAGGCGTTCCACGAGGAGCTTGTACTCGTGGTCGAGCATGGTCATGAGGCGCTGGCGGCTGACATAGCGCTGGCAGGGGCCGTAGATGGCATCGCTGAAGGTCATGTCGTAGGCCGACATGCTTTTGGCGACCGTGCTGGCGGCGCCGCCGACGCGGAAGAACCAGCGGGCGACTTCCTGGCCGGCGCCGATTTCGGCGAAGGTGCCGTAGCGCTGGGCATCCATGTTGATGCGGAGGGCCTTCTGGGTGGTGTTGAGGGTTTCGGCGGACACGTTTGGGATACTAATGGGGAATTGGGAATTCGAAATGGTAAATGGATGCCAGTTTCAGGGAGCAATTTGCCTGCCAGCGGGGCAAGGGATAAAGCACAAAGTCCAAAGGACAGGGGGGGAGGCACGGCGGTCGTAGACCGCCGCTACAAGGGGACTGGAAATGAGAGAGTCAGGTCGATGTAGCCACGAACGTGAGTTCGTGGACCCGTTGACCCCACGAACTCACGTTCGTGGCTACATAAGGCATCGGGCCAGCGTGCCCGGAGATCCCGTTCCCCCTTGGGGTTTGGGATTTGATCCGCTTGGGATTTACACGCCCGGAGGGCGTGTCAGAGGTGCCCGAGCTGGGCGGCTTTTTCGGCGAGGCGGGTGGCTTCGGCTTCCCGTTGCTTGGCGCTCTTGGCCTGCCAGTCGTCCCACGATTGGCCGAAAGCCACATCGGGGCCGCTGAAGATCACGGCGAGGACATCGTCGTAACGGGCGTCCTTGGGAACGGAGTCCTTGCCTTCCTTGACGAAGAGCGAAATGGTTCCGGCCTTGGCGCTGTGGTTGAAGATGAAACCCTCGATGGTGGAGCCGTCCTTCATGCGGAGGCTGACGTCGCCACGGTAGTCAAAGGCGAGCCGGATGGCTTCGTCCAGTTCCGGGCGGGTGGAGGGTTCGATGACGCGGCCTTCGAGTTCGCTGCGGCCATGGGCGGCGTGGGATTTGTCGTTCTGGGGCATGGAGCTATTTTCGATTTTGGATTTTCGAGTGCGGATTGAGAGGCCGTCAGAGCCGGATCAATACTGGAACTGGGCTTTGACGGTGCGGGCGAACCCGGCGAGCGAACCGAAGGTGTCGTCGACCGAGGTGGCTTCGTAACCGCAGTGGACCATGCAGTCCTTGCAGCGTTCTTCGGTGCTCTTGTGGCCGTATTTGGACCACTCGGTGGTGTCGATGAGCTCCTTGAAGCTGGCGGCGTAGCCGTCCTGGAGGAGGTAGCAGGGTTTCTGCCAGCCGAAGATGTTGTAGGTCGGATTGCCCCAGGGGGTGCATTCGTAATCGACGTTGCCCTGGAGGAATTCGAGGAAGTTGGGGGAGAGGTTGAACACCCAGCCCTTCTTGCGGTCCTTGAGGATGGCGCGGAAGAGTTCTTGGGTTTTGCTCCGGGAGAGGAAGCTGTCCTGGTCGGGGGCCTTCTGATAGCTGTAGCCGGGGGAGAGCATCATGCCTTCCACGCCGAGCTTCATCATTTCGTCGAAGAACTCGCGCACGCGGGCGGGTTCGGCTCCGGAGAAGAGGGTGGTGTTGGTCGTGACCCGGAAGCCGCGGGCGACGGCTTCCTTGATGCCTTCGATGGCGGTTTTGTAGGTGCCATCGCGGCAGACGGCGACGTCGTGCTCTTCTTCCAAGCCATCCATGTGGATGGAGAAAGTGAGGTATTTGGAAGGCTTGAAGAGGTCGATTTTGCGCTTCAGAAGCAAAGCGTTGGTGCAGAGGTAGATGTATTTCTTCCGGGCGACCAGGCCTTCGACGATTTCGCCGATTTCCGGGTGGATGAGGGGTTCGCCGCCGGGGATGCTGACCATGGGGGCGCCGCATTCATCGGCTGCCTGCAGGCACTGTTCTGCTGTAAGTCGTTTGTTGAGAATGTGTTCCGGATATTGGATTTTTCCGCAGCCTGCGCAGGCGAGGTTGCAACGGAAAAGGGGTTCGAGCATGAGCACGAGGGGGTAGTGCTTGTTGCCCTTGATTTTTTGGGAGATGACGTAAGACGCCACGGTCCACATTTGGGAGATAGGAACGGCCATATAGAGTGGCCAGAAACTACCGCCCGGAACGGTTTTGTCAATCGGTGCTTCCGGGCCGTCGGGGTATGCAACAGGCTAATATCACACATCACATAAAAAAAGTTTTCCAAGTGGCTGCGGCGGGGCATGTTTTGGCGGTGCAGATGAACCGACTTCCATGAAAATTGCCTGTCTCCAGATCAACGCAATCGTGGGGGCGTTCGCCTCCAATGCCCAGAAAGTGGTGGACGGCTACCAGCGTGCCGTGGCCCGCGGCGCGGATCTCGTGCTGGCCCCGGAATTGATCCTGAGCGGTTATCCGCCGCGCGACCTCCTGAATTACCCGGACGTGGTGGACATGCAGGAAAAAGTGCTGCCGACGGTGACCGCCGCGGTGGGGTCCGTGCCGCTTGTGCTGGGGTTGCTGGCCCACAACACCAAGCGCCCGGGCAAGTTGCTTCACAATGCCGCCGCCGTGGTCCAGGACGGGAAGATCCTGCACCTCGTCGCGAAGTCCCTCCTCCCCACCTACGATGTGTTCGACGAGGACCGCTATTTCCAGGAGGCCGAAAAGAGCTCGCCGGTCACGGTCAACGGCATCCGTTTGGGTGTGACGATTTGTGAGGATATCTGGAACGACGAGGATTTCTGGAACGAACGGCTTTACCGCCGCGACCCGGTCAAGGATCTGGTCCAGCAGGGGGTCGACCTGATCGTCAATGTGTCGGCTTCGCCCTGGCACCTGGGCAAGGAACGCCTGCGCGCGGCCATGCTCGCCCGGGTGGCGGCCACGGAGAAAGTTCCCGTGGTCCAGGTCAACATGGTCGGGGGCAACGATGAGTTGATCTTCGACGGCCGGAGCATGGGCTTCAATTCCAAGGGCCGTGTCCTGGCGAAAGGACTGGCCTTTGACGAGGACATGGTGTGGGTTGACACGACGGAGCAGGGCCAGCCTTTGGAGCTGATGAAATGGCCCAACGAGGAAGAGGAACTCTTCAACGCGCTCTCCCTGGGCCTGCGGGATTATGTCTTCAAGTGCGGATTCAAGCAGGTGGCACTCGGCCTGAGCGGGGGGATCGATTCGGCCCTCACCGCGGTGATTGCGGTCGAAGCCCTGGGTCCGAAGAATGTGCTCGGGGTACTCATGCCCGGCCGATATTCCAGCCCGGGAAGCGTTGATGACTCCCTGGCGCTGGCCAAGTCACTGGAAATCGACCACCGCATTGTGCCCATCGACGAAGCCTTCAGCGGGATGTTGAAGATGACTTCGCCGCTGTTCGAGGACCGTCCGCCGGACATCACCGAGGAGAACCTCCAGGCCCGGATCCGCGGGATGGTTTTGATGGCCCTGTCGAACAAGACGGGGCGGTTGATTCTGACCACGGGCAACAAGTCGGAATTGGCGGTGGGATACTGTACGCTTTACGGCGACATGTGCGGGGGGTTGGCAGTGATCAACGATCTGCCCAAGACCTGGGTGTACCGGGTGGCCCGCTGGCTGAACCGTCGCCAGGAAATCATCCCCTGGGCCACGATCGAGAAGCCGCCGAGCGCCGAGTTGCGGCCCGGGCAAACCGACCAGGATACACTGCCTCCTTACGAGGAATTGGATGCGATCATCGATGCCTATGTGGTCCGGCATCTGGATGTCACGCGGATTGCGGCCGAGGGTCACGATGCGGGGTTGGTCCGGGAACTGGTCCGCAAGATTGATGTCAACGAATACAAGCGGCGGCAGTCGGCGCCGGGCTTGAAGGTCACCAGCAAAGCTTTTGGGATGGGGCGCCGCATGCCGATTGCCCAGCAGTTCAGGCACACCTAGAAAATCCCCAATCCCCCGTTGCGATTTATTTGAGCGAATTGGCCCGGGTTTTGGACGGGGATTCGCCGTGCTGTTGGATGGCATTTTCCTGGGCTGCGGTGAGCGAAACATCCCAGTGACGGATGGTGGAGGCCTGCCGGTGGGCCTTGATCAACTGACGGTAGCCCACGGGCAAGGCGACGATGACCGACAGGCTGACGAGTGCCAGAAAAGCGGCGACTTCCCAGGGAGTCATGCCCGCATGCTTCATGGAGCACAGTCTACTCCAAACAAAGGAAAGGGGGAAACTGCAATTTTCCCCGGCCCGCCGGATCCGGTAGGCGTGCCGGAACAACGCCGGAAACCGGGGGAACTATCAGCCAGTCGTTGCAGGCGGGGAATATTTTCGCTAGATCAGACGGGGATGGATGACCTTGCCGACTGTCCGCGCCACTACGAACCTGTCTATTTGGGCATGGTGGAGAAATCGGATGCGGTCTACGTGCGGCGGGTGGAAGCCACGCTTGAGCGTTCCTTTCCCGGGGCCTACCGCGTGATGGATTCCTCCGGAAACATCTGGATCGTCCGCCGTTTTCCCGACCGTGACCAGGGGCTGATCCGGGCGTGGATTGCCCTGGGTTGATCCGTCCGGATCCGGGCAAAAAAAAGCCCCCCGTGATCGGGGGGCTTTTGGGAATCCGGAAGCCGGAATGGATCCGGCTATTTCCGATGGCTTATTTCTTGCCGTCTTCTTTTTGGGTGTCTTCTTTTTTGTCTTTATCTTTGCCTTTGCAGCTTCCGCCGTTGCAGCCGCCTTCCGCCTGGACGGTGGAGAGCGAGATAAAGGCCAGACCAACGATAGCGAGGAGGAATTTATTCATACACGCGCAGGATAGCCCAGTGCTTGGATACGTCAAGAGACCGGGGTCCAACAATTCCGGGACACCCGTTCCCGGGAAGGGTTGCCAAACCCAATAACCCACCTATTCATGTGCTTCATGAATGGCAGGATCATCTGGTTGATCGGAGCGGCCGGCCTTTTGGGGATTTGGGGCCTTGTTTGGACGGTCAAACAATCGGCCGGGAGCCGGAAAGCCACCGCCACCGCCATCATCAGCCACCTGAACAAGGAACCGCTTTCCGGGGTCGCACCCACGGAACGCGCGGCCTACCTGTCCGATTTGGCCGAAACAGTCAACCGGATGGGTTATGAGGAGCGCCGGCAATTCGCCCTGCGCCGCGGGTTGGATGCGACCCTGGAACAAATGACGGAAGAGGAAAAGCGGGTCTATCTGGACCGCACGGTGCCCGAAGGGTTCACCCAAATCCTGCAAGTTTTCAACAAAATGACCCCCCAGGAACGCCGGGTGGCGGTGGACCGGGCCATCTCGGATCTCAAGCGGGCGGAGGAGACGGCCAGCGAAGAGGACTGGGCCCGGGCCCGGGCAAGGATCGAGGATGGCACCCTCCAAAAAGTGGCCGACCAGGGATTCCAGACCTATTTCAAAACGGCTTCGGCTGACACCATGCGGGACCTTGTTCCCGTGATCGAACAGATCCAGCACAATATCCGGAATCTCCAGAAGCCGTGAACGCGAATGGAAACGGTTGGGGTGGAAGGAACGCGGCCTTCACCCTGGTGGAATTGCTTGTGGTCATAACGATCCTGGCGGTTTTGATGGGCTTGGGCGTACCCGCGGTTCAGCGTTCCCTGGAAAAGGCCCATGCCACGACCTGCATTTCCAACCTGAGGCAGATCGGATTGGCCCTTTCCTCCTTTGCCAGTGACCATGAACAGGAGCTTCCGGATCTGGTCCTTCTGGGGCGGTCGGCCAAATCCGAAGACGTGCCGGTGATGGACACGGTGTTGCTGCCCTACACCGGGAATTCGACGGATCTATTCCACTGCCCCTCGGACAACAAAAAATTCTTTGAGAACACCGGGTGCAGTTACTTCTGGTTCGGCACCTACAGCACACCCACCGACACGGATGGCGTCACGAACCGGAGATTGCCGGTTTTGGATTTCAATCCCATCGGAACGGAGGGCCTGACCAGGGAAGAGACCAAGGATCCCGGCAAGATACCGCTGGTGTCCGACAAGGAAACCTTCCATGAACAGGGGAAAGTCCGCCACATGCTTTATGCCGATGGGAGCGTCCGTGCCCTGCGCTGAGCCCATGCTGGAAATCCGCGGCCTGGCCAAGCGTTTTGGAGGGCGAGTGGCACTGCAGGACGTGTCGTTCTCCGTACTCCGGGGATCGCTTTTCGGATTGTTGGGCCACAACGGCGCCGGCAAGAGCACCACCATTGGCACCGTTCTCGGGCAGATCCACCCGGATGCGGGACAGGTACGGGTGGGGGGGCACGATGTATTCCGCGAAAGGGCCGCCGCACTTTCCCGGGTGGGGGCGATTTTTGAGACGCCCAGCTTTTACGGCTACCTGAGCGGGCGCCGCAACCTGGAAATCTTCACGGCCTACAGCCGGATCTGCCCGCGGGAAACACTCGACCAGGTCATCCGGCGTGTCGGCCTGTCGGACCGGATCGAGGACCGGGTGGACAAATATTCCCACGGCATGCGCCAGCGCCTGGCCCTGGCCCAGGCGCTCCTGCCCGATCCGGAGTTCCTCATCCTCGACGAGCCCGGGGACGGGTTGGATCCGGAGGGAATCGCGGAAATGCGGGAGATGATCACCACCCTCAACAGGCAGGACGGCATGACCATCCTGCTTTGCTCCCACCAGCTGGACGAGGTGCGGAGGATGTGCCGGGAACTGGCCATCCTGCGCGAGGGTGAACTGGTGTTTTCCGGCGATTGGCGTGAATTGGGGCATCTCGAGCGGGCGGTGGAAATCCGCACCGACCGCACGCCGGAGTCGCTGCGCTTGCTGCAGGACAGGCGCCAACTGGTCCTGGATGGGGGGGTGTGGCTCCTGGGCCCGGGGGCCAGCCTGCACGAATGCGCCCGAATCCTGGTGGAAGCGGGGCACCGCTTGGAACACCTGGCGGAATGCGGCAATGATTTGGAGTACTTCTACCTTCGCCAAACCGGGGCCCGGAGGAAAACGTCATGAAGCTGCTTTGGGCCCAGTTCACCGGCGAACTGACCAAGCTTTTCGCCCGCAGGCGGACGTATATCGGCTTCGCCGCGTTCCTCGCCACCGAATTGCTCATCCTGGGATTGCTCCATCTGCCCGCGGCCCAAAAAGCCCTCGAGCGCACCGTGGAAAACAGCGGTTACCTCTTCCACGACTACTATTCGGGCCTGACCCTGGCCTACCTCATGATGACGAACACCCTCTTTTTTCTGGGTTCGCTCTATCTCGCGTTGGTGGCGGGCGATGTGGTGGCGAAAGAGGTCGAGGATGGCACGCTGCGGATGATCCTGAGCCGTCCGGTTTCGCGGGTCCGGCTCATCCTGGTCAAATACGCCGCCTGTGCCGTCTACACCACCGTGATGATGTTCTACATCACGGTGACCTGCCTGGCGGCCGCGATCATCAACCAGGGCATGGGCAGCCTGTTTGTTTATTCCCCGATGCACGGGATCTTCAGTTTCATGGGTGCCAGTGAAGCGCTATGGAGATTCGGCCTGGCCGCAATTTTGTTGTCCGGGCTGACCATGACGATCACGACCATGGCCTTCTGTTTTTCCTGTTTCAACATGAAGCCGGCCGCGGCCTGCGTTATCGCGCTCACCCTGCTCTTCCTGGACCTGGTGCTCCAGCTGATGCCCTATTTTTCCAGCATCCACGGGTGGCTGCTGACCTATCACATGGGTGTTTGGAACCATGTATTCGATCCGCACCTGGATCCGTGGATGTTCCTGGAATCCCTGGCGTATCTTTGGGGCGTGAATGCCTCGTTCCTCTTTGTGGGCACGCTTCATTTTTACACGCGTGATTTCAAGGCGTAGCCCGCGGTCCCGGACCGCCACCCCGGGCAGTTGATCCGGCCTTTTCAAATGCCCCTGCCGTGTCATAATCAACCCATGCGACATTTTCCCGTGATGATCCTTCTGGCCGGGGTTGTGTTGGCCTCGTGCTCCACGCTCAAGGAAAATCCCGATCCGATCAAGGGCGTCCCCTTTGAGCGCACCTCCCGTCTGCTGGAAATGAGGGCGGGATTTGTGGAGAAGAACACGGCCTATGCCACCCAGACCGGCGACAAACTGAACCGCAACACCAACAAGCGGAACCTGGCCGATCTCAAGGATGAATATGCCCGGTGGGACCAGCGGGCCCAGCTCCAGATCGAGCGCGAACTCGCCAAGCGCTACCAGGCCGGTGATGCCTCGGCCTATTTCCAGGGCATCGAACAGGTGCCCCCCGCCGCCCCGCAGCCATGAAGCCGCCGGCCATTGTCCTGATCGGACCGCCGGCCTCGGGCAAGGGGACCCACGGCAAGATTCTCGGGCTGCTGCCCGGGTTCCTCCATTTTTCCATGGGCCATGTCTTCCGCAGCCGGGTGGCACGGGATGATGCCGAGCGCCAGTTGATGCAGGACATGTTCCAGAAAACATCCCGGGGATACCTCGTTCCGGATGACACCGCCCTCCGGATGTTCGATGAATCCATCCAGTCCCTGCTCCACGGCAGAACCTATCAGCCCTCCCAGCAGATCATCGTTCTCGACGGTATTCCCCGCACCGGGGTCCAGGCCCGGGTGGTGGCGGAGAAGATGGACGTGGTGGCGGCATTTGAATTCCTGTGCACCGACGCGGAAATTTTCCACCGCATCCGCGGCCGCGCGGTGAAGGAAGGCCGGGCCGACGATGCGACCGAGGACATTGTCCGCACCCGCCTCCGGGTTTACCGCGAGGCGCTTCCTGCGATGAGGGAAGTGTTCGGTTCCAAGCTTATTCCGCTGGATACAAACCGCCCGGCCCACCGGGTATTGCAGGAATTATTGGAGCATATCCCATGAAATACTTGTCGTGGATTTTGTTGGCCCTGGCCGCCCATTTCGTACAGGGATGCGCCACGCCGAAGGAACCGATGGATTCCGTCCGTTATGAAAAGGCGGTCCAAAAACAGTTCGACGAAGACTACCAGGAACGGCTGAAGCAATGATGAGAGCGGGCCGGGAGGCGGAACGCTCCCCCTAAAAGTTGGCCAGAGCGCGGGTCAGTTGGTCGGTGCCCCGGCGCAGGGCGGCCAGCGAGATCCATTCATCCCCGGTGTGGGCCTGGCGGATCGACCCCGGCCCGACCGCCACAGACGGGATGCCCCTCGCGGCGAAAATCCCGGCATCACAGAACCAGGGGGCGGTGGCAAGGCCGCCCAAATCCTTCGACAATTGGCGGACCAGGGGATGGCGGGGGTCGGTGTCGAGCGGAAGCGACTCGCTGCTGATGTCGATCCGGATGTTCTTGGGAATATGTTTCCGCAGATGGGCGGTGAATATTTTGCCGTTCAATCCCGGAACCAGCCGGATGTCGGCGTGGGCCACGGCTTTTTGCGGGCTGATGTTCGCTTTTGAACCGGCCTCGAGCATGGTGAGCTGGGCTGTGGGGAGGCCGAGTGCGGGGTGGGCGAATTTCTTGAGGAAGGCGGGCATATCCCTGTGGAAATGGTTCAGGGCCGGAAGCAGGTGGTAGATGGCATTGTCAGCGGGTCCGGCCAGTGAAGCGTGCCGGGCTTTGCCCAGCGCGGTCAGGGACATCCAGAGCACCCCCTTGTGGGCGTGGACCACGCGCATTTCCGTGGGTTCGCCGATCAGGGCCAGATCGTAGGCCGGGCAGACCCGGGCCCAGGCATAGGCGCCGTCGTTGCCGGCCTCCTCGCCCATCAATCCGGCAAAAGTGAATTCCACGCCGGATTTGCGCCAGGCGGCGGTCCGGGTGACCCGCCCGAGGGCGGTGAGCATGGCGGCCATGGGGCCTTTCGTATCGCTCGCGCCTCGCCCCCAGACCCGGCCCTGTTTGACCACCGGATCGAAAGGCTTGATCGTCATGCCGGCGACGCTGACCGTGTCGGTATGGGGGGCGAGGAGGATCCGGGTGCGGATTTTTCCCTCCGGGCGGAATACACCGATGACATTGGGGCGTCCGGGAAGGACGGATTGGAGCCGGGTGGTGGCGCCCATGCCCTGGAGAAGGTCCTTGAGGAAGAGCGCGACGGCCTGTTCCCCCGCATGGTCAATCCCGGGCCGGCCCGTGGGATTCACACTCGGGATCCGGATCAGGTCGCGCAGGAGGGGAAGCGGATCCTTCATTGGGAAGGGGCTACTATGGATTTGAACCACGCCACAAAGCGCCCGATGCCTTCTTCGATCGGCACCACCGGGGCGTATCCCAACAGGCGCCTTGCCTTGGAAATATCGGCATAGGTGATGGGCACATCGCCGGGTTGTTCCGGCTTGAGTCGGATGAGCGCCTTTCGGCCGAGGGTGCTTTCCAGAAGCCCGATGAGTTCCCGGAGTTCGACCGTGCGGCTTTCGCCCAGGTTGAAAACATCATATCCCTGCACGGGATGGACCAGGGCCTTGGTGACGCCGTCCACGATGTCGTCCACAAAAGTGTAATCCCGCCGGGTGGAACCGTCCCCGAACTGGTCGATGGTTTTTCTCTCCCAAATCAACCGGCTGAATTTGTGGATGGCCAGATCGGGCCGCTGGCCCGGGCCGTAGACCGTGAAGAACCGCAGGGCCACAATGTCCAGCCCGTAGAGGTGGCTGAAGACCGAGCAGAGGTGTTCGCCCGCCACCTTGGTGGCGGCGTAGGGGGAAATGGTCCGGGAGATGGGGTCATCCTCGGCAAAGGGAACCTTGGTGTTGCAGCCATATACGGAGCTGGAGGATCCAAACACGAGCCGCTTGATGCCGTGTCGTTTCATGCCCTCAAGGATGTTCAGGGTGCCGGTGATATTGGTGTCGATGTAGAGCTGGGGTTCTTCGAGCGAGGGCCGGACCCCGGCCCGTGCGGCCAGATGGATCACAGCCTCTGGCCGGAAATCTTTCAGGGCGTTTTCGACATCTTCCGGGCGGCGGATGTCGCCCTCGTAGATTTTGGCGCCGCTGGCAGCGGCATTCGCCCGCTTGATGGCGGGGTCGTAAAAGTCGTTGAACTCGTCGAGCAGGGCGGTTTCATGGCCCAATTCGGTTAATTTCCGGAGTGTATGGGAACCGATAAAGCCAGCCCCTCCCGTTACTAAAACACGCATGCAGAGGAATTTATGAAGCTTTTGCCAAGCGTCACGCCAAAATATACGGCCGCACCTGGTGAAAATCGCCATCCACCCCCAAATCCACTGTCTGTCGGGGGGTTATTCACAGGGGGCCACTATTAGTTGTGGGTTTTGCTTGCCTCGTCTTTCTGGCTCCGTTTAATGGACCGATGTATCTGCAATCGCTTGAGGTCGTGGGATTCAAATCGTTCGCCGACCCCACCACCATCTCATTTGACCGGGGGGTGACCGCGATTGTCGGTCCGAATGGTTGCGGAAAGAGCAACGTGCTCGATTCCATCCGCTGGGTTTTGGGCGAGCAGTCGGCCAAGGCCTTGCGTGGCGGCCAGATGCAGGACGTTATCTTCAGCGGCACCGACAGCCGCCGGGCCCTCGGCATGGCCGAGGTCAGCATGAATTTCGCCGAATGCGAAAAGGAACTCGGAACGGATTACCACGAGGTCCGGATCACCCGGCGGGTTTTCCGTGACGGCCGGAGCGAGTACGAGATCAACAAAACCCCGTGCCGACTCAAAGACATCCACATGCTTTTCATGGACACCGGGATCGGGCGCTCGGCCTACTCGATCATGGAGCAGGGGAAGATCGACAAAATCCTTTCCGCCAAGCCCGACGACCGCCGCGAGGTATTCGAGGAAGCCGCCGGGATCACCCGCTTCAAGGCGCAGAAAAAAGAAGCCCTCCGCAAGCTGGAAGCCACGGAATCAAACCTGGTCCGTGTGGGTGACATCATCAAGGAGCTCTCCCGCCAGATCGGATCACTCCAAAGGCAGGCCGGGAAGGCCCGTCGCTACAAGGAAGTCCATTCGCGCCTGACCTACCTTGATACCCGCCTTGCCGGACATCTCTATGCCGGCCTGCGCTCCCGCCTGGATGCCGGCGAAACGCGTGTCCAATCCCTCCAATTGGAATTCCAGACGATCCAGCAGGAATTGGAACAGCAGGAGTCCGACCTGTCCGCCAAGCGCCAGCGCTCGGAACAGCTCGAAATCGAACTCCGCTCGCTCCAGCAGCAAAAGAGCCTGGCCGAAAGCAATGTTGAGAAAGCCCGCCAAGCCATCCGTTTCAACGAGGAGCGCATCGCGGAATTCGTCGGCCTCCAGGAAAAAAACCGGGCCGAGATCGCGGTCACCGGGGAAAAGCACGCCCAGTTGGAACAACAATTGGCGCAAATGCAGGGTGAGGAAGATTCCATGCAGGCGGTCCTGGCCCGGATGGGTGAGGAACTGGGGGTCCTCAACGCCAATCTCGAGGAAAGCCGCCGGAAGGTGTCCTCCAACCTGAAGGACCGCTCGCTCATCGAGCAGAAGCTCAACCAGACCGATTCGCAGCTCAACGCCGTCCGGCAGCGCATCGCCGCCCTCGAGTTGCAGCAGCGCTCCTATGTCGTCCGTGTGGAAAAACTGGGCGAGGAGGAGAAGATCCTGGCCGAGCGCGGGAGCCAGTTGGAGGAGAAGGCCGCGGAGGCCCGAGCCCGCCTGGCCTCCCATCAGGAAGCCCACCGGGCCCGCCTGGAGGAAGTGGCCCGGTGCAATTCCGAACTTGAGAAGGCGGCCGCCGGGCTGGACCAGGCCCGGAAAGCGGCCGAATCCGCATCCGCCGATGCCACGCGGCGCGAGGCCCGTTTCCATGTCTTGAGCGAAGTGTTAAGCTCACGCGCCGGATATTCCGAGACCACCAAGACCCTCCTCGGCAAGTTCCAGGGACCCGGTATCGCCGGAACCCTCCTGGACCACCTCGAGGTGAAATCCGGCTATGAGAAAGCCATCCAGCGCGCGCTTGGCGCCGCCTGGGAAGCCCTGATCATTGAATCTCCCGAGGCCCTTGAGGCCGTCACCGAAGCCATCCGCGGCGTGGGGGCCACGGTCGTGGTGGCGGACCTGCAATCCCAGAGCCCGGCTTCCGAGGGATCCCGTTCGTTCATCCAGAAACTCGGCCAGACCCTCTTCGGGGCCAAGCCCCTTGAGTCGCGGGCTTCGTCGCTCGCCCCGGCCAAAGCGGCCATGGGCTTCGTCACCGCCCAGCCCCGCGTCCGCACCCTCGTGGAACGCATCCTGGAAGAATTTCTCGTCGCCGCCGATGCCCGCGAGGCGGTGGAACTGCGCAAGCTCCATCCCGGCTGCCATGTGGTGTCGCAGCAGGGGGAAGTCTGGTTCCGCAATGGGTTGCAGATCCGCGGCAGCGATTCTTCCGCCCTGGCCGCCATCGTCGAACAGGAAAAAGAATGGAAACAGCTCCAGTCGGAAATTCCCGGGCTGAAGACAAAGGCCGAGCAGACCGCCGCCGCAGCCGAGCAGGCCCGTGAGGCCTTCCAATCGGCCGAAGCGGTCCTCGCCGCCGCCCGCAAGAGGAGCCAGGACGACGAAGGCGCCCAGGTTTCCGCGCGCTTCGAGGTCGAGGCCCTGGACAGGCAGATCCAGGAGTGGCGCACGGCCACCGAGACGGTTTCGCGCGAAAAAGTGCACCTGAGCGAACAGGAATCCTCCGAGCAGGGTGGGCGGGACAACGTCGAAACCCAGGTGAAAGACCTTGAACAGGCCCGGGTGGCCCTGGCAGGGGAAATCGATTCGCTCATCGTCAAGCTGGGTGAACTCAACCAGGAAGTGGAGCAACATTCCCATCTGGTCACCGAAGCACGCATCCGCCAGGCCGCCCAGCAACAGAAAGCCCAGACCATCCACCAGGAATGGGTTCTGGTCAAAAACCGTCTCCAGGAAGTCGATACCCTTCGCCAGGAACGCGGGGAGGAAATTACCGTTTACGAATCCAGGATCCTCGAATGCCGCGAGAATGTTGCTCGGGCCATCCAGGAAATCGAGGCCTGCGAGCGCCAGGCGGGCGAGTTGGAACAAACCCTTGCCATCCGGGAAAACGAGCGCCGCGAAGTGGGTCGGCTGCTGGGCGAGATCGAGGAAACCGCCCGCATGGGCCGGCGCAAAGCCGGGGAAGTCCAGAGCGTCTGCGGGCGCGAGGAAGTCCAGGTGGCCGAGCAGCGCATGCATTTGAACGCGCTGGTTGAGCGCATCCAACGGGCCTACCAAATCGATCTCACCACCTGGGATCCGGCCACAGCGGAACGCCCGCGTCCCGAGCCGAAAGCACCCCCGAAGAAGTGGACCCCCACCGCGGCCGAAGCCGCCCTTGCCGCACCGGCCATCGACTCGATCGTGGCCCCGGTGACGGAGGAATCCGGCGAAGAAAAAGTGGACGGTGGACAGGCGACGGCGGACAGTCCGGTACCCGAAGCCCGGAGCGAGCAGCCGGAACCCCCTGTTTCCGAGGCCGAACCCGAGATTGAAGAAGATCCCCTGCTGGTGGGCGAGATCGACTGGGATGCCGTGGCGGCCGAAGTCAACGAACTCCGCGACCGCATCGACCGCATGGGACCGGTGAATGTCGAAGCCATAACCGAATACGAGGAACTCGAGCAACGCCTCAGCTTCCTTTCAGGCCAGGAGCAGGATCTGACCCGGGCACGCGAGCAACTGCACGAGGCGATCAAGAAAATCAACCAGACCACCCAGGCGCTCTTTGCCGACACCTTCGCCAAGATCAAGGCGAACTTCGGCGAGATGTTTGTGGAACTTTTCGGCGGCGGGAAAGCCGACCTGATGCTCCAGGACGAAAATGATCCCCTGGAATGCGGGATTGAAATCGTGGCCCGCCCCCCCGGCAAGCAACTCCAGTCCATCACGCTTCTCTCCGGTGGTGAGAAGACCATGACGGCCGTTGCGCTTTTGTTCTCCATCTACATGGTCAAGCCCAGTCCCTTCTGCTTCCTCGACGAAATGGATGCGCCGCTGGACGAGTCGAACATCAACCGGTTCATCCGCATCCTCCAGCGCTTCGTGGCCCAGTCGCAATTCGTGGTCATCACCCACAACAAGCGCACCATCAGCAGTGCCGATGTGCTCTACGGCGTGACGATGGAGGAACACGGGGTCTCGAAGATCGTATCCGTCCGGCTCAACCGGAAGGAAGAATCCCCGTTGTTCAATGGAAATGGGGGCGATGATTCCCCGCCGTCGATCGCCGACTCCCTGCGGCACGGGGCCCTGGTGACCGATGCGGGAACGGAGTCCTGACGTGGCGTCCGACCTGAAAGTTGTTGCCCGGGTGGCCGAAGATGCCGCCCGCCAGGCCGGGAAACTCATCCGCAGCCACTGTGGCAGCGAGGTGGTGGTCAATGAGGCCCACCACCACGACCTAAAAATCCAATTGGATGTCGACACCCAGAAACTGCTGGAAGGCGCGATTCTCGGGGCTTTTCCCGGACACGCCATTCTCGGCGAAGAGGGTGGCAGCGGAAGCGAAGGTCGCGGAAGTGAGTGGATCCTCGACCCCATCGACGGCACGGTCAACCTGGCCTACGGCATTCCGCATTTTTGTGTTTCCATCGCCTACCGTGAGGACGGCGTGACCCGGGTCGGGGTGATCTACGACCCCATGCGTGACGAATTGTTTTCGGCGGTGCTGGGCGGGGGTGCCTTTTGCAATGGAAAGCCCATCCGGGCCAGCCGCCGTGCCAAATTGGAGGAAGGGATCCTGGCGCTGGGTTTTTCCAAGAGCGCGGAAAGCGTGGAAAAGTGCCTGGAGCTCTACCAATTTTATGCCCGTCGTGCGCGCAAACTCCGGGCCATGGGCTCGGCCGCCCTGGACATGGCCTATATCGCCTCCGGGCGGATCGATGCCTACATCGAGCAGGGGATCAAGATCTGGGACATCGCCGCGGGCCAGTTGCTCCTCGAGGAAGCCGGGGGCAGGGTGGTCCTGACCCCCAAGTCCGAACCCCACCACTACCATATCAAGGCGTGGAACGGGGTCATGGAACTGCCGGTGGACTGAGTGCTGCTTTTGTAGCGGCGGTCTGTGACCGTCGTGCCTTTAGAGCATTTTCTTCTTAATTTGCTTCCTCCTGTAGGGGAAGCGCTTCCGCCTCAGGCGGACTTCCCTTGGTAGAAAGGGAACCGAGGAGCGGTTCCCCTACAATTTGATGCGGCAAATTAAACGGAAAACACTCTAAAACCCCGAACATCCGGCGGTCATAGACCGCCGCTACAGCAAAGCCCTTTATTTTTTGAGCAAATTCCGGATTTCCTCCAGCAGGACCTCCTGGCGGGGAGGGGTGGGG
>Ga0209066_10002083_pt1 | contig 25105 bp, 23 predicted proteins | sample All_14_2_FD_187198 | JGI IMG/M metagenome (GOLD analysis project Ga0209066, IMG submission 187198) | Freshwater microbial communities in response to fracking from Pennsylvania, USA - Allegheny Zone_MetaG_DW_15 (SPAdes) (version 2) ... | reverse complement strand
AAGAGGGTGGCGAGGAGGGGGCGGAGCATGGGTGGAATGTAACGCTGAGAAAACCGAAGTTTACTGGAAATCATCGCATGATTGACAAATCAAAGACTCCCGCTAGTTTCGCGCCCCCTTTTCAAGGGGAGGCCGTGATTTGTCCGGTCTGAGCTCCTACTTTCCCTTTCACCACCCCACACGCCCATGCCAAAGACATTCAGGACCTACCAGCCTTCCAAGCGCACGCGCAAGCAGCAGTTTGGTTTCCGCGCCCGCACGAAGACCGCGAATGGTCGCGACATCCTGCGCCGCCGCCGCCGTGCCGGACGCAAACGTCTCCTGCCGAAGGGCGTGGAAGTCCACTTCAAGCGTCACACGCAGCAGCACACCTAATTCTGCTGCGGCGCGCTCCTCATCATGCGCCTTCCCTCAAACCTGCGGATGAAGCTCGCGTGCGATTTCGCACGGGTGAAATCGCAGGGCAGCAGTCAGGCCGGAAAATTTCTGGTGCTGGGTGCCTTGCGTACGGAAGCGCTGGAGGAGTTCCAGTTTGGCCTCATCACCGGGGGCAAGCTGGGCAATGCCGTGGTGCGAAACCGCATCCGCCGGCTGCTGCGCGAGATCGTACGTGCCCACCGGGCGGAGATCGCTCCGGGCTGGCAGATGGTGATCATCGCGCGCTGGCGAGCCCCCAAGGCGACGCTGGCCGAACTGGAAAATGACTGGCTGCGGCTGGCGCGGCGCATGAACCTGCTCAGCCAGAAGCTTCCTGCCCCAGCACCCGCCCCATGAAATGGCTCATTCGAATTTTCATCCGCGGCTATCAGGTGTTCATCTCCCCCGTCATTCATGCCATTGGCGGTCCTGGCTCCGGATGCCGCTACACGCCGACCTGCTCGCGCTATTTCCTCGAAGCCGTGGAAACCCATGGCGTGCTGCGTGGCTGCTGGCTGGGCCTGTGCCGCATCGGCCGCTGCCACCCCTGGGGCGGACATGGGCATGATCCGGTGCCGGACAAGAAATGAACAATGACGAAATCCGAATGACGAATTTTGCCAGACAATGTAGTCGCGCACACCGGGGTCACTCGCCAATGATGGGCTGCGCTTCTTGGTCGGCTGTCCCCTCAGCCGGCACGCGTCATTCCTTGTGGGCCGAATTTCCGGCCTGACGCTGGAGCCTTACTTTTAAAAAACCCTCTCTTACCCCAAGCTAAAATTTCATGGACCGCAAAAGTTGGATCATCGTGACGCTCTGCGTCGTCCTCATGGGAGTGAACTGGCACTACATGCAGGAAAACCAGAAGCTGGCGCAGGCCGAAGCGGCGCGCAAAAAGCAGGAGGAGATCGCCAAAAAGCCTGTTGAAACCCCTGCCGTGGCCCAAGCTGCCACTGCGGCCACGCCCGGAGCACCCGCCACGCCTGCGGCTGCCGCACTGCCGGAAGAGAAGCACTCTCTGAAAGCGGGCACGGTGACGTTTGAGCTGACCTCCAAGAGCGGCGGCATCTCCCGGGCCGCACTGGCGGGCACGGATCAGGTGACGCTGAACAAGAACGGACTGGAGGCCATCGGCGCCTTGCGGCGCGAAGCCGCCGGACTGGATGCGACCCCCTATAAGCTGACCGCCAAGAGCGACAAGAGCGTCACGTTTGAAGGCACGACCATCGACGGGATCGCCGTGACTAAGACGTACAGCCTGACCGAGGGCGAGGGCAGCGACGAGCATCTGATCGACCTCAAGATCACCCTCAAAAACACGGGGACCGCCCAGCATCGGTCCGAGGATTACTTCCTTTACGCCGGGGCTGCGACCGCCTTGAAGCATGATGAAGCGCGCTATGACGGCTTCTTTTGGAACAACGCCGGAGATGCGGACTACCACCTGTCAAAATACTACGGCAAGGGCTTCTTCAGCGAAGCGCCGACGGAATACCGGCACTCCTACAACGCGCTGCGCTACGCCGGCGTGATGACCCGCTTCTACACCCAGATCATCACCCGCATGGCGGAAAAGGATGCGCCTGCCAAGTTCTGGTCCGGCCGCCGGAAGCTGGCGCAGCCGATCGATGCCGCGAGCGCAGGCAAGGCGGACATTGAAGACTTCACGTATGAAGCCGCCATGGGACTGCCGGTGGTGGATCTCGCGCCGGGGGCCTCGGTCACAGAAAGCTATCAGATCTACCTTGGTCCGAAGGAGTATGACCGCCTCAGCCGCATCGGCCACCAGCGCAGTTTCGCGATGTTTTATGGCTACTTCAGGTACGTGAGCATCGCGCTTTCCAAAGTCATGCGGTGGATGCACGACCTGAGCGGAAGCTGGGGTCTGGCGGTGATTTTGCTGACGATTTTCGTGCGTCTCTGCCTCTGGCCGATTCATGCGAAATCCACGATGACGATGAAGCGCATGGGCCTGCTGGGCCCGCTGATGAAGGAGCTGCAGGTGAAGTACAAGGACAACCCGCAGCAGCAGCAGCTGGAGACGATGAAGCTTTACAAGGACTATGGCGTCAATCCGCTGGGCGGGTGCCTGCCGCTGTTCCTGCAGTTCCCGATTTTCATCGGCCTTTACAGCGTGCTGGAAGTGGCGGCGGAGCTGCGCGGCCAGTCCTTCTGGTGGGTGCGGGATCTTGCAGCCGCAGACACGCAGGGGCAGCTTCTGGGATTCAACATCAACCCGCTGCCAATCATCATGGGCCTGACGATGGTGGCGCAGATGAAGCTCACCCCGCAGCCAGCGACGGTGGACAAGACGCAGCAACGCATCTTCATGCTGATGCCGCTGTTCTTCCTGTGGATCAGCTATGACTTTGCCGCCGCTCTGGCGTTGTACTGGTCCACGCAGAACATTTTCAGCGTGTTCCAGACGCGGATCATGAAGCTCTACATGCCTGAGCCCAAGCTGGAAAAGGTGGCCCAGAGGCCGGCCTCCCAGTCCGCCCCGGCCCAAAATCCCTTTTACAACTCGGGAGCCCCGGCGAAAGACAAGAAGAAAGGCCCGAAACCGCCACGTCTGGGAGGCTAGAGATTGATGACACCCCTCGAACACGCACGCCAAATTCTCGACACGATGCTCGGTTATCTGGGCTTCGTGGTCCAGATCGAGGAAGACAACGGGCCGGACGGCCCCACGCTGCAGGTGCTCACGGATGATTCGGACGCGCTCATCGGCCGACGGGGGGAGACCCTGGAAGACATTCAGTATCTGGTGAACCGCGTGCTGCAGCGCCACCTCAAGGACGCCCCGCGCGTGCGCGTGGATGTGGAGTTCTATCGTTCCATGCGTGAGGACAAGATGGTGGCGCGTGCCAAGGAGCTGGGCGACCGCGTGCGTGCAACCGGCCAGAGCGCCGACCTGCCGCCGATGAACAGCTACTACCGGCGGCTCATTCACAACGTCTTCGTCAACGACCCTGAAGTCATGAGCGTGAGCCAGGAGGGCAACGCCCGTTTCAAGCGCATCGTGCTCAAACGCCGCTCCAGCTAGGGCCGCCCCCTCTTCGGACGGAGGAAAAACAGCTTCGTTCTTTACTCGCGGCGTGGTTTTGAGTTATTTCTCTTAACCCGCGCAAAATGCCGCGCGTCCAGCAAACCCGCCTTCTCTTATCAAACCCCGTATTCCCATGAAATTGAGCCGTTACCAGTCTGTCGTCATTGCCCTTGCCAGCAGCGCCGGATTTTTGCACGCCGACGTCGTGACCCTCAAAGATGGCAAAAAGCTGGAAGGCAATATTCTCTCCGAGACGCCCACGTCGATCCGGATGAAGTACCACCTGACGCCGAAGATCATGGATGAAAAGGACATTCCGCGGAGCGAGATCGCGGAAGGGGGCATCCTCAAGCAGAAACCTGAGGAGGTGGAGATCATCGAAATCCGCAAGGACTTCCCCACGCCGGACCTGATGTCGGCAGAGAAGTATGAGGCGCTTATTCAGGACCGGCTGCGTCCTTTCGTGAACCGCTACCCCGGCACGAAAGAAGCGGCGGAAGTCGAGAAAATGATCGCCACCGCCCAGGAGGAGAAGGAAAAAGTCGTGGCGGGCGGAGCCAAGCTGGAAGGCAAATGGCTCACGCGTGAAGAGGCCAAGGCGGAAGCGCTCAACATCAAGGCGTTCTCGATCCGTTCCGCCATGCTGGACAAGATCGCGGCCAAGGACATCTCCGGCGCGCTGAAGGAATTCGACAAACTGAAGGATCCGGCCAGCGGCAACCAGGCCTCTGTTTATTATCCCAAGGCTGTGGCGGAAATTCTGGCCGTGCTGACCACCTACGACAAGCAAATCGCGCAGATGATTCAGGACCAGCCAGCGCTGCAGAAGATGCGTGATGACAGCATCACCAAGCTCATTGAGCCCGATCTGACGCGGGTGAAGGACGCCATCAAGAAGGAAAAGGACAATTGGAGGACCACCTTTGAGCAGGAGCGCAAGACCAGCCGGTGGTTCACTCCCTACAAGTACGATCTGGAAAGCCTGAAGACGCTGTCCAAGACCATCGCCGAGGAAAAGGATCAGCTCGGTGAGCTCGACCTTGCCGTCATCACCAAAGTCAACGAGGCCATCGCCCGGATGATCCGTGCGGATGCGAAGGCCGGCAAGGACAAGGACGAACTCACCAAGATGGGCGAGGCCATCATGGAAGGTGAAACCATTGCGGGAGGCGCTGACGCCAAGAGCAAAGAATTCTACCGCTCTGTCTTCACCAACTATCGCGCACGCCATGCCTACTTTGCCCAACAGGTGAGCATGCCGCAGGGGCAGACGCAGCCCGCAGCCGTCGGTGCCGCTGGCGGCTCCTCGGCGATCGCCGGCTCGGCCGACCCTGGCATGGATCCCAAAGTGGCAGCCGCCCTGGCCGCCGCTGCCGGTGCCCCTGCCGGTGCACCCGGTGCTGCTCCTGCGCCGGGGGCCATGCCTGCGCAGCCGGGTGCCGTGCCTCCTGGCGGCCAACCGCAGCAGCAGGGCTATCCTCAGCAGGGTCAGCAGCCTGGCTATGGCCAGCAGCCACAGCAACCGGGTTATCCCCAGCAGGGTCAGCAGCCAGGGTACGGCCAGCCACAGCAGCAGGGCTATCCCCAGCAGGGTCAGCAGCCAGGGTACGGCCAGCCGCAGCAGCAGGGGTATCCCCAGCAGGGTCAGCAGCAGGGCTATCCCCAGCAGCAGCCCGGCTATGCCCAGCCTCAGGCTGCGGCACCCATGGCTCCTGCTGAAGAAGAAGGCATGAGCATGATGACCATGATCTTCATCGGCGTCGGCGTGGTCGCGCTGGTGGTCCTGCTCACGCTCCTCGGGGGCAAGAAGAAGAAAAAGTAAAAGCTTTGTCGCTGATGGCTTGAATGATCCAGCCCTGGGTTCCGGGAACCCAGGGTCTGGGAATCACGCTTCACCGGCATGAGGAGCCAGCGCTGCACCCAGAGCTTCGGTTTCCATCTCAGAGCCATCGCGCTGGAGAAGGCTGCAAGGACGGCGTACCTTTTGGATTGCCTGCGGGTGCCACAGACCCGAAAACAGGGACGCGCACAACGCATCCCCACCAGCCTTGGAGCAGCGCGGCAGGAAGGGGCATTTCGGGAATCATACCACGCTCAATGGAAAACGGGTCTGTTGATCGGCGGGCAAGGGAGGCGTGTGATCCTTGTTTGAATCGAGGGGGTTTGGGCGCGCATGGCCGCTGCGGGGTGGCGTTGAAACGCTGCTGGAGAATTCGTTGCGCGGCGAAAGCTCTGGGTTTGCTGCCCGGACAGGGCGTGGCCTATCCAGGGAAGCGCTCGCCAAGGCTCGGCATCCCTTCGCTATGATGCAGAAGGCCGTTGGCCTTCAAGACAACGACACGAAGGGCAGCAGATGGCACACGACGCCATGGATGCGATTTCAAACAGGGAACCTTGTGAGGCTGAAATACAGGCCTGTTTTCAATGGATCGTGGTATCAGTTTCGCAAAAGGCGTGCTGGCGTGTGGCGCCGTGCGGCGGAGGCGGCGGTTTGCGCCTGGAATGGGATGTGTTACCCGGGCTCGGCAATCCTAAACTGAATGATGCAGCTCTTTCAGGGCTGGGTGAAGCGGGCCGTCGGGCAAAGAGCACGGAGCGGTGTTTTCGAGGGGAACTCGGGATGACCCTCTTTTTGGGAGCCGTCTGAAAGGATTGCTGCCGCTCAGATTTGGGCATAAAAAAGGGAGAGCTTTGCAGCCCTCCCTTTTATGGAAACACACACACTGTCGGAAGATCAGCTTTCGCTCTGGGCCAGTTCCTTCACGGACATGGCTTCCTTGCCCTGGCGCTGACGCAGGTAGTGGAGGCGTGCGCGACGGACTTTGCCATTCTTGGTCACTTCGACCTTGGCGACCTTGGGGCTGTGCACGGGGAACACACGCTCCACGCCTTCGCCATAGGAAATTTTGCGGACGGTGAAGGCTTCGTTGATGCCGTAGCCTTTGCGGGCGATGACGATGCCGGCGAAAATCTGGATACGCTCTTTGTCGCCTTCAACGACTCGGGTGTGCACCTTGACGCTGTCACCCACGGTGAAAGCGGTGACTTCCTTCTTCAGCTGCTCTTGATTGATCTTTTCGATGATGTTGCTCATGACACACTCCTAAATCCGCGCTGCGCAAGGCCTTCAAACAGTCCGGCCGGGGGCGAGGGGCGGAGAAGATGGACAGATCCTGGAATTTGGCAACCTGTTTTTCCCCGTACTGGAAACGTCTTCGGTCCGGCCTATGGTCGGACCACCCATGGAAGACTCTGTTTTAGCCCTGATCCGCGCCGCCATTGCCGAAGATGTCGGCACGGGAGACGTCACCTCTCTCTACTTCACACCCGCTGATTCACGCTCCCGGGCGGAGATTGTCGCGCGGGAGCCCGGCATTGTGTCCGGGGCTGAAATCGCCGTGACCGTCTTCAAGGAAATCGATCCGACGCTGGAAGTAGAGGTCTGCATTCCCGACGGCAGCCCTTTTGTGCGCGGCAGCATTTTGATGAAGGCTGCGGGCAGCACGCGTTCGCTGCTCACTGCGGAGCGCACGGCATTGAATTTCCTTCAGCGTCTCTGCGGCGTGGCCGCCCAGACGCAGCGCTATGTGGAGGCGGTGAAGCCGCACCCGGTGCAGGTGTGGGACACGCGCAAGACGACGCCCGGCTGGCGGTTGATCGAAAAAGCCGCCGTGAAGCACGGCGGCGGCACCAACCACCGCATGGGCCTCTACGATCATGCCATGGTCAAGGACAACCACCTCGCCGCGAACAGCGACCTGCCCGCGCTTCAGGCAGCCATTCGCAAATTGCGCGCGGAGCGGCCGGGTGTGCGCGTGCAGCTCGAAGCTGACACGCTGGCGCAGGTGGCGGGCTTTCTGACGCTGGAAGGCGTGGACATGCTGCTGCTGGACAACATGGGCCCTGAAAAACTGCGCGAGGCGGTGAAACTCGTGAAAGGCAAGCTCTGGCTGGAGGCGAGCGGAGGCATCACGATTGAGACGATCAAGGAGGTTGCGGCCACGGGTGTGAACGCGATTTCTGTGGGTGCGCTGACGCATTCCAGCCGTGCGCTGGATCTGGGGTTGGATTTGTATTGAATGGCGTTCTTCCCTGGAAGCCGGGGTGGACGCGACGTCTTTCATCGCGCTGGTGAGGGCTGCAGGGACGGCGAACCTCTTTGGATTGCCTGCGGGAGGGGCAGACCCGAAAAGTGGGACGCGCACAACGCGTCCCTACCAGCCTTGGAGGGGCGCGACGGGAGGGGGGCAGCGAATCCATTCCGTGTTCCACAGAGTCATGCGTGATGCCCTCATCGTCCTTTTTCAGGGGGGATCTGCTCCTTGGCGGGGACTGGTTCGTACTGCCAGGTCCAGTCACCGAGGTATCTGGCGCTCCGCATCCTCACATCGTTCTTCACCTGCCCGCCATCATCCGTGCCATCCAGGCCCACGCACCACAGCATGTAGCGGCCTGCTGGCGTGGTGCGGTAACGCATTTCCCGGCCATCCCATGGGTCCAGTGGCACGGCGGTGGCAAATTCGGGCACCAGTTCCTGCAACGCTGCGGGATACTTCGCATGCTTCAAAAAGAAGCGCTCCAGCGCGATGGCCGTCAGAGCCTGACGATCACGCGCCTGCACCAGCGCCGCACTGGCGCTGACAGATGTGATGGAGGGCAGCACCATGCTGGCCATGACGTAGTCGGGGTGCAGCAGATAGTTCTCCTTCGCCTTCAGATCGGCGCTCATCCCATCCCCCGCTTTGACCGCCGCGATGATCCCGCCCTGGCGCAAGGGGGCTATCATATGCTTCCACTCCTCCTGGGCGATCACACTCATCCATTGGTCAAACAAGCCCCCTGGAATCGTGCCTGATGTGACAAACTTCCATCTGTGGCGTTCGCCCGAAAAAAGGGCCTCTGCTCCAGGCGCGCTCTTTTTTCTGCCTGCCGCAGCGTCCTTCAGGTATTCCATGGAACTCACCGCGCAGGCCAGCTCCCCGCGGAATGCCTGCAGCACCGTCTTGTCCAGATCATGCGCGCTGAGCATGCCGTGCAGAGTCTGCAGCTCCGAGTCAGTAAAAACGCGGTCGTGCAATCCCGCCCACAGGCATTCATTCACTGCGGTCTCTGCCGCGAAGCCCACCAGCAGCCCGATCAGCAGCGGCTCCGCTTCACAGGCATGGCCGATCTTCTCCGCAGCGAGCAGACTGCGGGCGGCCTCCGCGCCCTGCTTTGCATCCATGGCCGCACGGGCACGCAGGCACAGCAGCCGCACCAAATGCTGCGCCCCGCTGTAGTGCCGCATCGAGAGGCTGAAAAGCAGCTCCGGCATCACCCGCTCCCGCAGGCCGGGGGTGAACATGGCCTGGCTGCGCTGCGGTGCCAGATCGGCGAGCTGTTTGAGCAGCGGAAATTTGGCGTCCAGCGCAGCCAGCACTTCTCTGCCGGGGGCTGCGGTTTCCGCCGGGAGACTGAGGAATTTCGAATCGCGCAGATATTGCGCCCAGGTCTGCATGTCGGTCACCTGGCCCTTTTCCACACCGCGAGCACCTGAGGCCATGACGTCCATCTTCATCGCCTCCAAGGCTTTGCGTTTCGTGCCGGGCGCTCCTTTGGCCTCATCGTGATCGACGGCTTCGGTGATGCCGTCCAGAGCCTCGATGGCCAGCAGGTTTTGCGACGGCGGCGGGGTTTCGGGGAGGAGCTTGCGGAAGTCGAGGGTTTCGCCTTCGCGCTCGAGCATGGCCTTGGTCGCAGCCCAGCGGCGGGCGCCGCTCCAGTTCGTCCAGACACGCAGCAGAACAAGGAGGGTGGCAAGTGTGATGAACAGCCACAGCAGGACGCGGATGTATCGTTTGGAAAAAAGGCGGCGGATCATGGCAGGAAGTGGTATGGATTAAACGGGAAAAGGGATGAAAAGACGGGTTCAGTTGGCGGCCAGCAGAGCCTCGATGGCGGCGGCGCGCTGCTGCCACAGGATGGGAGGCGCGGGCTCGCCGATGCCGGCGGCCTGGGGTGCGGAGGGTTCGGAAGGCGTGGTGAAATACATCACGAAAATCGCCGCCCAGGCCACACTCCAGCCCGCCACCAGCCAGCGCGGGGTACGGGGGGCGCGCGGTGCCTGCGCGGCGGCGTGCAGTATTTCGGCGCGCCACTCCGGCGGGGGCGGGCGACGCTGCAGGGCGCCCAGCGCGTTTTCAAAGGGGTCGGGGTTCGAGTTCATGACGGTTTCAGTTCATCGTAAAGGGGGCGTAGCTCGCTGCGGAGTTTCTCCAGGGCGTAGCGGTAGCGGCTGGCGGCGGTGTTGAGCGGGATGCCCTGAACCTCCGCGATTTCTTCAAAGGTCAGACCGTCCCAGAGCTTGAGCTGGGCGACGCTGCGCTGCTCCAGCGGCAGCAGGGCGAGAGCGCGGGTGAGGCGCTGGGCGAGCTCCGCCTGGTCCGGGTCTGCATGAGTGGCAAAGAGCTCAACGGGGGCGGCCTCCTCGGCATCCCGCCGCACGCGGTGGCGGCGCAGCCAGTCGATGGCGTGATGGTGAGCCAGCCTGAGCAGCCAGGCGCGCATGCTGGCGATGCCCGGCGGGATCGATTGACGGGCCAGTTTGATGAAAAACTCCTGCAGGAGGTCCTTGGCGTCCGCCTCGTTGCCGGTGAAACTGGTGAAATAGTGGAACAGGCCCGCCGCATGGGCATCGTAGAGTTCGGGCAGTGTCGGGGCGGCGGGCATGCGGGGGGAGTTTCACGGACAGGACGGATGGCGGCGAGATTTTTGTCTGCCCGAAATCCGCCGGGCGGGCTTCCCCGCCAGTCACGACACAAAATTACCCTTGTAATCCCCGCGTGCGGGAGCATCCTCAAACCCTACTTTTTTACGCATGTCACGTCCCCCCAATCGCGGCCCATCACGCAGTGGCCCAAATCGCGGTCCTTCACGCGGCGGCCCACGCCGCCCCAGCGGTCCGCCCCGCTTCGCCCCACCACCACGCCCGCCGGAGCCTGTGGATGCCGGCAAGCAGAAGGAAGAAGCCATCGAGCTGGAAGGCACCATCGCCGCCGTGCTCGCGGGCACGATGTTCCGTGTGAAGCTGCGCAACGGCCACGAAGTGCTCGCTCATATTTCCGGCAAGATGCGCAAGAAATTCATCCGTCTCGTCATCGGCGATGCGGTGAAGATTGAAATGTCACCCTATGACATGGACAAGGCGCGCATCGTTTATCGCATCGGCTAAGCTTTAGGCGGGCCTCGCGATCATGGCTGGAGACATTGTTTATTTCGACCTCGAAACACGTCGCACCGCGAACGATGTCGGCGGCTGGGGCAACAAGCACAAGATGGGCATCTCCGTGGCGTGCACGTTCAGCACCAGGCAGAACGAGTACAGCATCTACACGCAGGAGGAGACTCCGCTGCTGATCCGCCAGCTCAAGGAGGCGGATCTCGTTGTGGGATTCAATCACATCGGCTTCGACTACGAAGTGCTCAAAGGGCATGACCTGCTCTTTGACGCCGCGGATCTGCCGCACAGCCTGGATCTGCTCATCGACCTGGAAAAGGTGCTGGGCCACCGCATCAAGCTCGACGCCGTGGCTGCGGCCACGCTGGGCATGGGCAAGACCGCCGATGGTCTGGACGCGCTGAAATGGTGGCAGCAGGGGGAGGTGGCGAAGATCGCCGAATACTGCTGCTATGACGTGAAGGTGACGAAGTGCGTGCATGAGTACGGCATGGAGCACGGGCATGTGAAGTACCACGACCGCAACGGCCGTGAGCAGACCGCGAAGGTGAACTGGAAACCGGTATGACGCCGCTGCTCCGCCTGCTCCTGCGCGCCGGCTGGGCACCTCTGGTGGTCCTGATTTTTCATCAGAAGATCATGCGCACGCCCTGGCGGCAGCAGCTTGATTTCGTCATGCATTACAGCGGCGGAGTCGCGATCTCGTTTTTTCTCTGGCATGCGCTGGACTGCTTCGCGCATTGGTTTGGCCAGCTCACTCCGTTCGCGCGCTACGTCTTCACCTTTGCGCTCGCGTGCACGGTGGGGTTGTTCTGGGAGTTCGCGGAGCTTTTTTCAGACGTGGTCTACGGCACGCACATTCAGCACAACGTTCGTGAAACCATGCGCGACCTCATCGCGGATGCCACGGGGGCGCTGACGACGCTGGTGCTGACGTGGGTGGTGAGGTGCTTCCGGAAAAAGCAGCCTTGTTGCTGTGCAAAAGGAGGGTAGCGCAAAGGGAAGTGGCTTCAGCCGCCGGCCAGCCAGGTCTGAAACGCAGCCTCTGCACGCTGCACCATCTCGGACTGATTGCGGCGAAGATCGCTGAACTGATTCCACGCGGTCAGATCCTGCTTGGAGCCGGTGCCTTCGATCTCGGCGATGAATTCCGTGACCAGATCCAGCTTGTCGCTGTGCTGCTCACGCAGGTAGGTTTTGCAGGCCACGCCCGTCTCATGCAGTCGATTTTTGGTTCCCAGTGCCATGGGTATTCATCCGATGTTCTGTGGGTTCGGCAACCGTAATCGTGAGCCTCGCCCTCTTCAAAAATTAACAATCCATGTTCAGCAGTCCTCAAGCGCGCACACCCGCAGTGCTCCAAAGCCCCAGAGATTGACGATTGTCGAACATTCGATTTTTGATTGTTGAAGTGCCGAGCCCCCCAAACGTTCCCGCAATCTCCGCCCCCGTTTGCACGTTTCATCCACCGCATGACCACGCCCGCCTTCCTCGATGTCTCCCGCCGCCAGTTTTTCCGGCAGTCTGGGCTGGGGCTTGGATCTATCGCGCTGGGGTCCATGCTCGCGCGGGATCTGCCCGCCGCCGCCGGGCTGGCGGGACCGCGACCGCATTTCGCGCCGAAGGCGAAGCACATCATCTACCTGCACATGATCGGCGCGCCCTCGCAGCTTGATCTGTATGACTACAAGCCGCTGCTGCAGAAGATGGATGGGCAGACCTGCCCGGCGGAGCTGACCAAGGGCAAGCGCTTTGCCTTCATCGGTGGCGAGCTGAAGCTGGCGGGCACGGAGTTCCAATTTCAGCGGCATGGGCAGAGCGGACTGGAGCTGAGCGAGCTGCTGCCGCATCTCGGCAGCGTGGCGGATGACATCTGCGTGGTGAAATCCCTGCATACGAATGAGATCAATCACGCCCCCGCGCAGATGTTTCTGCATACCGGATTTGGCCAGGGCGGGCGGCCCAGCCTGGGGGCTTGGGTCACCTACGGTCTGGGCACTGAGAACCGGGACCTGCCCGCGTACGTGGTGCTGCAGTCCGGGCCACCCGGCGGGGCGGGCTCAACGCTGTGGAGCACCGGCTTCCTGCCCAGCGTGTATCAGGGCATCCCGTTCCGGGGCAGCGGCGAGCCGGTGCTGTTCCTGGGGAATCCCGCCGGTCAGAGCGCCAAGGATCGCCGGCATGTGCTGGATGCGGTGAAGTCGCTCAATGAGCAGCAGTTCGACATCGTGGGAGATCCTGAGATCGCCACGCGGATCAGCCAGTACGAAATGGCCTACCGCATGCAGACCAGCGTGCCGGAGCTGATGGACATCTCCCGGGAAAACAAGGCCACGCTGGAGATGTACGGCGCGCAGCCGGGCACGGCCTCCTTTGCCAACAACTGCCTGCTCGCCCGGCGGCTGATCGAGCGGGGGGTGCGCATGGTGCAGCTGTTTGATTCTGACTGGGACCACCACGGCGGGCTCAAGCGCGCGCTCACGGCCAAAGCCAAAGATGTGGACCAGCCCATGGCGGCGCTGGTGCGCGACCTCAAGCAGCGCGGTCTGCTGGATGAGACCCTCGTGATCTGGGGCGGCGAATTTGGGCGCACCCCTCTGCGCCAGGGCAGCAATGGTGATGGCGTGAAAACCTCCCCGGGACGCGACCACCACAAAGACGCCTACACGATGTGGATGGCCGGCGGCGGCACCCGGCCCGGCACGGTGTATGGCAAGACGGACGACTTCGGCTTCAACATTGCCGAAAATCCGGTCCATACGCATGACCTGAACGCCACGGTGCTAAGCCTATTGGGTCTGGATCATGAGCGGCTTACCTTCCGGTATCAGGGGCGTGATTTCCGGCTGACGGATGTGCATGGAGAGCTGGTGCCGGGGATTTTGGCGTGAGGTGAGAACGATGCATGTCATCACAGAAAAGGGGTGACTGTTTGCCGTGAATCATCTAAAAAAGTCCCCATGCCAATCACTGGCATGTGAAACGTCTTTTTTATGTTCATTCGCCTTGTACGAGCCCCTTTGCTGCTGCTGCTTGTCAGCCTGCTGTGCATGGCTGAGCCCGTGATGGCGAAAAGTCTGAAGGAGACGCTTGCTGAGGCGGAGCAGGGGAAAGCGGAGGCCCAGTGCGCGCTGGGGCTGCGCTACGCCACCGGGGATGGCGTCAAGGCGGATGCCGCCGCTGCGGTGGAGTGGTATCGCAAGGCGATCACCAAGGGCCACGTGGATGCACAGCGCCGGCTGGGAATGTGCTACCTGCTGGGCAAAGGGGTGCCGCAGGATGCGACGGAGGCGGTGAAGTGGCTGCGGCTGGCGGCGGCGCAGAGTCATGTGGCGGCGATGAAGCAACTGGGGGTCTGCTACCGCCTGGGCACAGGCGTGACCAAGGACCTGGTCGAGGCGGTGAAGTGGCTGCGCCAGGCGGCGGAGCATGGTGATGCCGATGCGGAGATGGAGCTGGGGGTGGCCTATTTTGAAGGCGAGGGGGTGGAGCAGAACGCGGCGGAGGCGGTGAAATGGTTTCGCAGAGCCGCCGAGCAGGGCGACCTTACGGCCCAGAAGACCCTCGGCACCACGTATGCGCAGGGCCTGCGCGTGCCGCCTGATTTGAAAGAAGCGGTGAAGTGGTTCCGCAAGGCGGCGGAAAAGGGCGATGCAGAAGGGCAGCTGCGGCTGGGCATGGCTTATTCCCTGGGCGCGGGTGTAGACATGGATCTGAAACAGGCGGTCGGCCTGATCAGGAAGGCGGCGGCCCAGGATTATGCCCAGGCGCAGCTTGAGCTGGGAGAGTGCCACATGCATGGGGTCGGCGTGCCGAAGGACCCTGCCGAGGCGGTGGTCTGGTATCGCAAGGCGGCAGAGCAGGGCGAGGCGCTGGCGCAGACGAAACTGGCGGCGGCCTACTTTGAGGGCACGGGCGTGGAATCGAACGTTGTGGATGCTGTCGAGTGGTTTCGCAAAGCGGCGGAGCAGGATTTTCCCATTGCGCAAGTCGGACTGGGAAGCTGCCTCCTCAGTGGCAAGGGGGTGGCCAAAGATGAGGCGCAGGCGATGAAGCTGTTTCGCGCTGCAGCGGAGCACGGCGATGCCGAGGGACAGTTTGCCCTGAGTCTGATGTACGAAAAAGGCGAGGGCGTGGAGAAGCAGCCGGTGGAGGCCCTGAAGTGGTGCCGCCTTGCTTCCCAGCAAGGCCATGACATCGCCTTCCTCCACCAGGCCACGCTTGAGGCGACCTTGACGCGGGAGCAGATCATCGAGGCCGCGCGGCTGGAGCGCGAATGGAAGCCGGCGAAGTAGGCTGACAGGGCGCTGGCAGCATCCATGGTGGAGCGGCCCTTTCATCCATCCGCCGATGCTTCGGAAGTTTCGGGCGGGCGGGAACGTTTGGTGGAGAGCCCATGGGAGAGCCCCGGTGAGGCACCCCGCCACGCCTTGAGCCCAACCCACCCACGCCACGCACTGCCATGAGTGATGATCCCGACAATCTCAGCAAGGACGGAGTCCCCTCACACCTTCCCACGCCGGAGCAGGAAGCGGGGAGCAGTTCAACGCTGGGTGCGGTGCTCTCCTTTGCCAGCCTGATCATGCTGGCGTTCATTTTGCGTCTCGCGGTGCCGAATGAGGACAACGCCATCGAGCTGGGCGTGCTGCTCATTGCGGTGGGCTTTGCGCAGATCTGGCTGATCTTCAACGTCCTGAAGTCGTTCCGGAAATGACGCGACGACGCAGGTTTGGCGTGAGAGGCCGCGCGGGTGTGGCGTAGTCTTGGCGCATGCCTGTCTCTCCACGCTATCTTTCCTCGCTTCTGAGCCTCGCGCTCGCGGGCCTCGTTTCCGCCAAGGAGCCCTTCAAGCCCAATCTGGGCCCTGATCTGCCGCGCATCACCGTGACCTGCGGTGATGTGACGCTGCTGTTGCGCCAGGCCACGCAGTGGACGCCGGGGCGCATTGATTTTCGTGGCAAGGCGATGACCACCGAGAGCAGCGCCTACGGCACCGTGTTCTCGTTTCCAGACGTGGGCTTCATCGGCACCGCGCATCTGGAAAATGAGCCCGAAAAGATGCAGTCGCTCGCCTTCATTCTGGATGACAAGCCCGTGGAAGCCCCTGCCGCCGAGCTCAAGGGAGGGACCTTTCGACTGGAGCGGAAGTCACGCATCCGGGCGTTTGATCTGACCAATGTCACCGAGATCCGGGACCACCGGCTGTACGAGACCACCACCGTGCACACCGTCGAGGCGGTGCCGCTGAAGCTGGTGTACCACTTCATGCACGCCTGGCGGCCGACGGTCAGCGCCTTCCTGGCCGGGAGTGATGACATGCCAGAAAATACCATCTCCGGCCCGCTACGTGACGACGCAGAGGTGGTGAGGAAATTTTACATCAACCAGAGCGTGGACTGGATGGCTGTGTACGATCCGCAGAGCGCGCAGTACGCCGTGTGCCGCCTGCTGCAGGCGCCGGAGCAGGGCGGGCAGATCTCCACGATCTGGAACGTTCCGCCCACTTACCGTAAGTACTACCTGAAATGCTTCGAGGGAAAGACGGTGCCCGCCGGATTCACGGGCACCTGGCGCATGGTCACCGCCTTCGGCAGCAGTACTCCGGAAGGCTGGGAAAGCGGGGCGCGTGCGCTGGCGGCGGAGCTTCAAAAGAAGAATTAAGTGAGCATTCTGCCGCGAGTTTGAGTGGGCGGAGGACGTTGAAGGTTCTCCATGCGTATTTTTACCGCCGCCCTGCTTTTCGCCACCGTCTTGAACTCTGCCGCCGAGGAGCGGCCTGACCTGCCTCTTGCGGACATTTCAGGAGACAAGGACCGCCAGACCGTCATCGCCCAGGGGACGGCGGAGGTTTATCAGGGGCATCCGACGACGACGTTGCTCGCGGACGGCAAGACGATCCTCTGCGTGTGGTGCATCAATCACGGCGGCGCGGCGGGGCCGATGGCGCGCAGCAGCGACGGCGGGGTGACGTGGGAGCGGATCGACGAGCTCATGCCACCGGGCTACACGACGCACATGAACTGCCCCAGCATCTACCGCATGACAGATCCGGCGGGCAAGGAACGCCTGTGGGTGTTTTCCGCCGCGAAGGGCACGCGCAAAGGCCCCGGCATGCCGAGCATCATGAGCGAGGACGGCGGCAGCACGTGGAAGGAAATGCCGCCGCTCGGTTTTCCCTGCGTGATGACCTTCAGCAGCATCGTGCGGCTCAAGGATGGGGCGTACCTCGGCCTTTATCACCGGGGGCCCGGTGGTGCGGACAAGGCCCCGCTGGAGGTGCTGCAAACGATCACCGTTGATGGCGGCTTCACCTGGAGCGAGCCGCATGTCGTGGCCGCCGTGGAGGGCAAAAACCCCTGCGAACCCTTTGTCTTTCGCTCGCCAGATGGTGCCGAACTCTGCTGCCTGATGCGCGAAAATACGCACAAGGAACGCAGCCTCATGATGTTCAGCCGTGATGAGGGCAAAACCTGGAGCACACCTGTGAACACGCCCTGGGGCCTCACGGGAGACCGCCACGCGGGCGTCTTCACGAAAGACGGCCGCATGGTGGTGGCTTTCCGCGATCAGGCGCTCAACAGCCCGACCAAGGGCCACTTCGTCGCGTGGGTGGGCACGTATGATGAAATCAAAAACGGCAAGCCCGGCCAGTACCGCATCAAGCTGCTCCACAGCCATGCCGAACGTGTGGGCGACTGCGGCTATCCTGGCATGGAGCTGCTGCCAGACGGCACCATCGTGGCGACGACCTACATCAAGCTCGCGCCCGGCAAGGAGAAGAATTCGGTCGTGAGCGTGCGCTTCGATTTGAAAACCACTGATGCGCTGGTGAAGTGACGACTGCCCGCGAAACATCGTGAATCACGCTTTCGTTTTCATGCGCCCATGCGCATGAAACGCTTTCTCACTTTTCTGCTGGTCGCAATCGCGTCGACGCAGGCCGCTGAACCTTCGCCAGGCGCGCTGCCGACGGTGAATGAGGAGATGCTTCGCGCGCTCGATGCGGCGCCGTTGAAGATGCAGTTCCACGGCACCACTCCTGCCGAACTCGCTGCGTGGCAGGCTGAATTCCGTGCCAAGCTCGATTCCCTCGTCGGTCCGCACACGCCGCCGAAGAGCTGGACGATCAGGGCACTCCCGACTCGTGATTTTCCCGACCACACACGCGAGGAGCTGCTCCTGGAGGCGGATGGCACCCCGGGCCTGCCGCTGTATGTGCTGCGCCCGAAGGGTGAGGGACCGTTTCCAGTGGTGCTCTGTCTGCATGGTCACGGCGAGTTCGGCCATGATCCTGTCGCGGGCTTGGATGACACAACGGAGCTGAAGGAGGCCATTCGCAAATCGAACTACGACTACGCGCGTCAGCTGGTGCGCGAAGGCTATCTCACGGTGGCGCCTTGCTTCACGCCGTTCGGACGCCGGCTCGACGCAAAGGCGCATGCGACGCGCATGGACGCCTGCGCGGTGGAGTTTGTGCGCCTGATGTATTTCGGCCGCACTTTGATCGGTGAGAATTTGCGGGATGCGCAGTGGGCGCTCGACTACGTCACGACGCGCAAGGACGCGCGCGCGGATCGCATCGGCTGCGTGGGGCTGAGCTACGGCGGGCGCATGACGATGATGGTGACCGCGCTTGATCCCCGCGTGCGCGTGGCGGTGATTTCCGGTGCGCTGAACGTGTTCCAGGAACGGGTGCGCAGCGCGGGCTACTCCTGCGGCGCGCAGGTCATTCCAGGCCTGCTTGAGATTGGTGACACCCCAGAGATCGGCTCGCTGATCGCGCCGCGTCCGGTGATCTGGGAGGCCGGCCTGCGGGATTCACTCATGGTGCCGGGCTGGTTGGAAAAGGCATCCGCGCGATTGGAGCGCGCTTATGCCGCCGCTGGGAAACCGGACCACTTTGGCATTCATCGTTTCGATGGCGGGCATGTTTGGAATGGCGAAAAGGCGGTCCCGCTGCTCGCACGCGAGCTAAAGGCACCGTGATTGGAGGAATGATCGCGGCACGACACTTCGTTACGAACGGAACTTTTTTTGCGTCCATGAGAACACTCGCCATCCTGCTTTTGCCACTCGCGCTTCAGATGCGTGCAGCCGACACCTTCCTCGTTGAAAACGGCCAGCCACGCGCGGAGATCATCATCGCGGAAAACCCCACGCGCATGCAGCGTGTGGCTGCGCAGGAATTTCGCACGAACATCGAGAAAATCAGCGGTGCGCGGCTGCCGATTCTGACGCAGCCGAGCGGGAAGGCGGTGAAGGTTTTCATTGGCGAGAGTGCGCACAATCCGGTGAAGGCGGAGGGCTTGAAGGAGGGCGCGTATCGCATGCAATCGGGGCCCGACTGGCTGGCGCTGGTGGGGGACGACACGGACTTTGTGCCCACGGAGCCCTGGGCGAAAAGCAACGCCGACATCCCGCGCGCACGGGCGGAGTTTCAGAAGATCGTCGGCGCGCCCTATGGCATGCCGAATCCCGGCCTGTACAAAAACCGCCTGCGCCTGCCTGGAGACACCGGCAAGCCGGACGGAGCCGCCACAGAAGAGAAGGAGACGCTGGAGATCTGGGGGCTGGATGAGCGCGGCAGCTTCAATGCCGTGACGGCGTTTTTCCACAAGCTGGGTGTGCGCTGGTATCTGCCGGGAGAGCTTGGCGAGGTGATGCCCGCCATGAAAAGCATCGCGCTGCCGGAGGTGAATGAGACGGTGAGCCCGGACTTCGCGCTGCGGCAGTTTAATTTCCGCTTTGCCACCGCAGGCTACGACACCGCGCTGTGGATGATGCACCTCGGCACGCGCAATGATGACCGCTGGCTGATCGCCCACGGCATGGACGGAATGACGGGCAATGACGCCACCTTTGCGGCGCACCCGGAGTGGTTCGCCCTCTATGGCGGCAAACGCGACTACCGCCCCGGCGACAGCAAGAACCAGCTCTGCTACTCCAATGAAGAGCTCTTCCGCGAGACTGTGCGCTATGCCCGCGCCCTGCTGGACACCTACCCGGTGAAGTCCGTCTCGATCATGCCGCCGGATGGCTACACCTCCATCTGCCAGTGCGAGAAGTGCAAGGGCAAGGACTCGCCCGAGCGCAATGAGCGCGGCCTGCTGAGTGACTACGTGTGGGACTTTGTGAACCGCGTGGCGAAGGAGATCGGCAAATCACACCCGCAGGCCAAGGTGATGAACTGCGCGTATGGCGTGTACACGCTGCCGCCGCTGAAGATCGACAAGCTGGAGCCGAATGTGATTGTCTGCATCGTCGGCGGACGGCGTCCCATCAACAAGGCGGGAGCCAAGGGGGAAGGGGAAAATGCGCCGGAAGCCCTGCGTGCGGCCTGGGTGAAGAAGACGGACAACCCCCTCATGATTTTTGAGAACTACCCCTTCACGGATCGAGGCTGGTATCTGCCCGCCTTTGCCCCGCATGCGCTGGGAGATACGGTGAACGCGACCAAAGGCATCTCCCAAGGCGAGGACATCTGGCTCTCCGCACGGCAGGATTTCAAGGAGGTGGGCATCGGCTTCAACCACTTCATGGTGTACTTCACCGCGCGCATGTACTGGGGCGGCAAGAATGCGGACGTGGATGCGATGTTCCGCGAGTACTGCCGGCTTTTCTACGGCCCCGCCGCGCAGGAGATGCAGGACTTCTTCACTTTCTGTGAAGCGCACTGGAGCGTGATGGAGGAGGACAAGACGCAAGCAGACGCCGCGCTGGCGCTGTTTGCCAAAGCTCAAGCGAAAGCGGATGCGGCAAGCGTGTATGGGAAACGCATCGCGCTCGTTGACGACTTCCTCAAGGGCCTGCGCATGAAGTCGGAGCAGCTCGGCCAGAAGCGCGGGCCGGTGCCCGTCGTGCGGCTTGTTGGGGATGCACATGACATCGTGATCGACGGCAAACTTGATGACGCCTACTGGCAGGAGTGCCCGGCTGCGGCCACCGGCAAATTCCGCGAGCTGCAAACCGGACGCGTGCCGACCTTTGGCACCACTTACAAAGCCGGATGGCAGGGAGGCAATCTGTACTTTGCCATCCGCTGCGAGGAACACCCCGGCGACAAGCCGAACATCACCACCACGCGCAACGATGACCAGGCGCTGTGGCATGGAGATGCCGTCGAGATCGAGCTCGCCACGGAGTCGCACTCGTATTATCAGATCGCCATCAGTCCTGCGGGCCACATCGTGGATCTCGACCGTGGCGCACCGCGCGACCGCTGGTTCGGCTGGGATTCCAAGGCGGAGGTGGCCACGCACATCGCCGACGATCACTGGACCGTGGAAATCCGCATCCCCGTGACGCAGGATGAAAACGATCCGCTGCACCAGGTCATCGGGCGCAAGCCCACGCAGAGCCTGCCGTGGCACATCAATCTCTGCCGCCAGCGCATTCGTGATGACGGCCAGGAACTCAGCGCGCTTTCTCCCACCGGCACGGAGGGTTTTCATGAGCCGATGAAGTTTGCACATTTTTACGATGGCCGTGCGTTCGCCTTCCCGGCGGATCCTGCGGTCACCGATTTCGGCATTGGCTTCCGCGAAGCCGCGCAGAAGCGCAAGGCCGCAGGCTTCCTCGCGCTGGCGGAGGGCAAAGGCAGCGATCTGCAAAAAGCACTCGCGCTGGAGCAGGCCGCGCTGCTGAGCCGAGGGGACGCCGCAGAGATCATCGAGCGCATTCCCGTCGAGGCAGTGAAAAAGACGGCGCAGATGCAGCATCTGCTCGCGCAGGGGAAAGCACCGGAGGTCATCGCGCAATTCGCGAACGAGGACCTCAGCAAGTGGCCGTTCTGGCAGCGTGGCGCGGGTTATCATGCCCGTGGCCGCGCGTACTTCATCACCAAGGCGGGCGACAAGGCCGAGGCGGATCTCAGCGCGGCCCTGCCCTGGATCAGCGAGCCGCGCGCCTACGATGCCGTGCTGCTCGCCCTCGGGCAGAACCGCGAGCGCAACCTGCAGAACGACGCCACCGCCTTCACGGCGTATCAGGCCATCGTGGCGGATCGCACGCGCATCGGCGGCGCAGATGAATACGCCGCGCTGCAAGGCATCGCCCGCATCCTGACCCGGCAGGGCAGGTATGATGATGCGATGGCTGCTCTGAACCGCGCCGGGCCGGACAAGCTGAAAGGCGTGTGGCGGGAGAACATTCTGAAATCCATCGAAGAGGTGCGCAAGGCACGCGGGCAGTGATTCGGGGGCGTCGTGCCTGTGGAGAGCGGCGGCGACTGACGCGGCGCTTCGGCGGGCCCCATAACTGCGGCGTACCGCCTTGCGCAGCCCGCTCTCATTTTTTCACAGAGGGCTTCGAAGTTCCGGCGCTCGTCGTCCATGAATCCAAATGGCTTGCCAAGTCGTTTATTGCCAAAGCAGAGACCGTTCATGGCGAATGCTGCGATAAGGCATTGAAAGAGCATGCCGCCCCACGTGATTCCGCCCCTGACCGATGAGACCCGCCATTGACAAACTGCTTCTGGCTGCTGCGGCGTTCGTTGTCAGCCTGCTGGCGGCGAACATCGGCCTCATGCTGAGCAACACCCGGCAACTGCGGGAAGCAGCCGAGCAGGTGGCGCACACGCGCGAAGTGATCACGGGCCTGGAGAACATCTTTTCACTGATGAAGGACGCCGAAACGGGTTTTCGTGGCTATGTCATCACGGGGGACCCGCGGTATCTGGAGCCCTTTGACAAGGCCAGCGCCGAGATCGACGCCCAGATCAAGAATGTGGAACAGCTCACGAGTGACAATGCCGAGCAGAACGCGCGCTTTCCCCGGCTGCGGCTGCTGATCACTGACAAGCTGAGCTTTATGGAGAGCGGCAGGGACTTGATGAAAAGTGAAGGGTTCGCTGCCAGTCAGCGGCTGATCCTGCCCGGGCGCGGCAAGCTGCTGATGGACGAACTGCGGGAACTGACAACGCAGATGATCGCGGAGGAGAGGGAGCTCCTGACAATGCGGAGCGCGCGTGCGCGGCAGACCTACATCATGGCCATGGTGAGCGGACTGGTGTCCGGCCTGCTGGCCATGGTCTCCGTGGGAGGCTTCCTCTTTGTGCTCCGTCACCTGCTGAGGACGCGCTCCGCCGCGGCGGCGGCCATCGCGGAGCAGGCGGAGCGGCTGCGCACGACGCTTGCGAGCATCGGTGATGCCGTGATCGCCACGGACACCGAGGGGAAGGTGACGAATCTCAATGCGGTGGCCGAAAGTTTGACCGGCTGGAGCAACGACGAAGCTGTGGGGCGGCCACTGGAGAGCGTATTCCACATTGTAAACGAGACCACGCGTGAGGTCGTGGAAAGTCCGGTGGCAAAGGCGCTGAGGGAGGGTGTCATCGTCGGACTGGCCAACCATACGGTGCTCCTTGCCAAGGATGGCTCTGAAAGGGCGATCAGTGACAGCGCGGCGCCAATCCGGTGCAAGGCCGGCGACATTGTGGGCTGCGTGCTGGTGTTTCGTGATGTCAGCGAGGAACGTGCGGCTGACCGCGCGCTGCGCACAAGCGAGGCGCGAAAGAGCGCCATACTCACCTCGGCCCTGGATTGCATCATCAGCATGGATCACGAAGGCCGCATGGTGGACTTCAATCCCGCCGCCGAGCAAACCTTCGGCTTTTCGCGCGCGGAGGTGCTCGGGCGCAGCGTGGCGGAAACCATCATCCCGGCGGAGTATCGGGAGGCCCATGTGCGAGGACTGGCCCATTTTCTGGCCACGGGGGAGGGCCCCATTTTGGGCCGGCGGATCGAGCTCTCCGCCCAGCGAGCGGATGGCAGGCAGTTTCCCTGCGAACTCGCCATCACCATGACGCGGCTGCCCGACCAGCCGCCTTATTTCACGGCGTATCTGCGGGACATCACCGAGCAGAAGCAGGCGCGCGAAGACCTGCGGCAGGCCGCCGAGAGGCTGGCGCAGGCAGACCGCAGCAAGGATGAATTCCTGGCCATGCTCGCGCATGAGCTGCGCAATCCCCTGGCCCCGATGCGCAACGCGGTGCAGCTTCTTGAAATGGCCGGCGTCAGCGAGGAGGAGCGGCGGAAGGCCCAGGCCACACTGGAGCGGCAGATCGAAAACATGGGCCGCATGATCAATGACCTGCTGGACGTCTCCCGCATCACGGAGGGAAAGATCGAGCTGCGCAAAAAGCCCGTGAGGCTGGAGGCCGTACTCACCGCCTCCACCAGTCTCATCCGCGCCAATCTTGCCGCCCATGGTCAGGAGCTGACCGTCTCCATGCCCGACGGGCCGGTGTATCTGGACGCCGACGCCACCCGGCTGGAGCAGGTGTTTGGCAATCTGCTCTCCAACGCGTGCAAATACAGCGGCGACGGCTCCCACATCGCGCTCAGAGCGACGCGGGACAGCACCGCGCAGCCGCCGGAAGTCACCGTCACCGTGAGCGATGACGGCATTGGCATCACCCCTGAGCTGCTGCCGCATGTGTTTGATCTTTTCGTGCAGTCCACGCGCTCGCTGGACCGGTCGCATGGTGGTCTGGGCATCGGCCTGACTCTGGTGCAGCGACTGGTGGCTCTGCATGGCGGCCGGGTGGAAGCCCGCAGCGCCGGGCCCGGAGAGGGCGCAGAGTTCACCGTCCATCTGCCCATTCTCAGCGAGGCACCGCCTTCGCCGTCACCAGCTCCGGCCATGGCAAAGCCTGCCGAGGTCCCGCGCCGCATCCTCATCGTGGATGACAACACCGACTCCGCGCTCACCATGGCGGCACTGCAGAAACGACGCGGACATGAGACCCGCACCGCCTTCACCGGGCCGGACGCCCTCATCGCTGCGGCGGAGTTCCAGCCGGATGTGATCCTGCTCGACATCGGCCTGCCCGGCATGGACGGCTTTGAGGTGGCGCGCCGGCTGCGTGCGATGCCTGCTTTCCAGAAGATTCAGCTCATCGCCATGAGCGGCTACGGCCGGGCGGAAGACCGCGCGCTCGCCCAGGAGGCGGGATTCGACGAATATCTGGTGAAGCCCATCGAGCATGAAGTCCTGCGCGAACACCTGCGCAAAACATGTGCGTAGAGGGGTGGCGGTTGGCTGAGTCAAGGTGCGGTGCAACTGGACAACCTTTCTTCTTATACCGCGCTCAATAGAAAACGGGTCTGTTGATCGGTGGGCAAGGGAAGCGTGTGATCCTTGTTTTAATCGAGGGTGTTTGGGCGCGCATGGCTGCTGCGGGGTGGCGTTGAAACGCTGCTGGAGAATTCGTTGCGCGGCGAAAGCTCTGGGTTTGCTGCCCGAATAGGGCTTGGCCTATCCAGGGAAGCGCTCGCCAAGGCTCGGCATCCCTTCGCTTGTCTCTACATTTCCCCCTCCTTGAAGAGATAGAGCCATCGCGCTAGCGATGGCCTTGGACTCGGAATGGGAGCAGACACCAGCAGACCGCCCCTTCGCTTAGGAGTCACGATCCTGAACAT
>Ga0209066_10002082_pt1 | contig 25110 bp, 18 predicted proteins | sample All_14_2_FD_187198 | JGI IMG/M metagenome (GOLD analysis project Ga0209066, IMG submission 187198) | Freshwater microbial communities in response to fracking from Pennsylvania, USA - Allegheny Zone_MetaG_DW_15 (SPAdes) (version 2) ... | reverse complement strand
ACGCCGATAAACTGGTGATAATCGTTCTGGGTCTGCCGCCCCAACGCCCCCGGCCCCACCAGGCCGACGCTGAGTTCCAGGTTTTCCAACATGCGGCGGTCGGTTTCCTGAAGCAGGCTGGCCCCGGCATAAAGCCAAGCGCCATAAGGGCGGTCACGCGGATCAGGTTGCGGCAAGACCTTGTCTTCGGGGGTGAAGATGCTTTGCCCCAGAAACAGACCGACCCGTCGGACCGATGCGGACCCGCCTGCGGCGTAAACCAGATCAAAGGCGTCATTCCAACCGTCTTGCGCCGCAATAACCGGGGTAAGAACCGACAGGCGCAAACCCTGGGTATAGTGGCGGTCGGAATCGGCATAAAGGGAATCGTTTTCCTCCAGCAACGTGAAGCGGTAGGCGTCGTCGGCCTGTGCCGTGCACGCCATGCACAGCAGGGCACAGCCCGAGACCAGCCCGGCCCAGGGGGGAGAGATCGCCCTCAATCCCCTTCCACCATCACGTTTCCTTGCGGCGACAGGACGATGTTGACGGTCTTGCCGTCCTTGACCGCAGTGCCATGCCAGAAATTGTCGCAGCCCTTCTTCAGGTTGCGGACCTGACGGTATCCCGCTTTTTCAATCTTCTGCCGGGCCGTCTCGACCGTCGATCCATCGATCTTGTCGGTGGGTTCGCACGGAGACGCCCACGCGGCGGATGGGGGCAGTCCGGCAGCACCCAGGGCCAGCATGGCGGCGACAAATGACAGACGGACCCAATTTTGTCCTCGCGCTTTTGGCATGTTTCACCTTTGGCTGATTGTGATCATCGGGATGAAATCTACTCGATCGTGCCGGAAGCCGACGACACAGGCCTGGGCACCGGAGTGAAAAACTGCCGATCAACTAATGTCTTGGCCGAAACCGCCATGGTTTCACCGTGATTTTCCACACCGTTCAGCCGAGCATGCAGCAATTGATCCTCCGTCGTCCACACCCGCACGATTTCCCACACCGTCCCGAAGCGGATACCGGCCTTGACGAAACGATCCCCCACCTGAAGGGGAGCAGCAGCCTTGCGCCCAAACAACATTTTCGCCGATCTCCTTGCGTCCGGATGGCTAGCGTCCGGACCATCAAGCATAACCAGCGAGATCGGTTGCGCGTCAGCATCGGAAAATACTTATAACACATATAAATTTATTTGTTGAGAAACATATACATCGCGATGCGTATTTTCCGAGCCTGCACTAAATACGCCATAATTAGTATTGTGGCACCTCACACTATTGGCAAAGACGTGAACCAATGAGGCGGCCATGAAATCTTCACGACTGCCGACCAGGTATCGCGCCATATCAATGGAACTGGCCGCCTACCTGGATGAGCATTGCGTTGAAATGCACATCCTTACCGATGACGGCCAGACCATTTCGGTCGCCTGCCCTACCGATTCAATCTTTGCCGTTTTACGTCACATCAAGCGACTGGGCATCGACTGCCCGGAGATCGCAACTTGGGGCACCACAGGCAGCACCCGATCCGGGTGAGCCTGATTGGAATTTTAGGAGCAGCCACCATGCTCGGCACCGTTCTTCTGGTCATCCTCATCCTGTTCCTGATCGGCGCCCTGCCGCGATGGTCGCACAGCGCCAACTGGGGCTACTTCCCCAGCGGCCTGCTGGGTTTGGTCCTCATCGTCGTCATCGTCATGTTGCTCATGGGTCGGATTTAGACCCGGCCCTTTCCAAACCTGAACAAAGGCTTATCGCCATGAACAAGAATCGCATCATCGGATCTGGCAAGCAGATCAAAGGCAGCATCAAGGAAGCGGTCGGCAAGGCTGTCGGCGACGCCAAGCTGCAAGTGGACGGCAAGGCCGAAAAGATAGAGGGCAAGGCGCAAAATCTGGTCGGCACCATCGAAGACAAGATCAAGTCGTCCTGAACCAGCGTCCCAGCCAACAGTATCCCAGGAGAATCCCATGAAAAGTTACACGATGCTCGCGGCTCCGCTTTTGCTTTGCGGTCTGGCGGCCTGTAACGGCACCCCGACCAACGGCCTGATTCCGGGCAGCACCTACCAGTTGGAGGAGCTGAACAAGGCCCGACCGGTCGGCACCCCCTTCACCCAGGCGCTGACCGCCAATTACCGCGTCCTCGCCCAAGCCGAACGGGACGAATACGACTGGAACTCATCGCAGATGTTCGCCAAGAAAGGCTTGGTCGCCGCCCAGGGCCGGGTTCCGTTGCCGGAAAGACTGGACGATTGGTATATCGCCGACAAGGCGGCTGAACACGATCTGCGCATTGCTCGTGGGCGGTTGATGACCATGCTCGACAGCGACGCCCAGACCTGGGCGCCGCAATGGAGCGCCAACGCCCTGACCAATTTCGATTGCTGGATCCAGGAGCAGAACGAAGGCTGGCAGATGGACGAGATCGCCGCCTGTCGCGGCGCCTTCATGACCCACATGCAGCAGATCAGCGCCGGCCCCAAGATGAGCGTGGTCCAGCCCGCCCCTGCCAAGGGCACGGTGGCCGGCACCAAGCCGACCAATTATCTGGTCTTTTTCGATTTCGATAAGGCCGACCTGTTGCCCGAGGCCCGGGGCATCATCGCCAGCGCCCTGAAAGCCATCACTGCCGAACCCCAGGGGATGATCAAGGTCACCGGCTATACCGACACCTCGGGCACCCCGTCCTACAACGACAAGCTGTCCGCCCGACGCGGCAACGCGGTCGAACAGGCCTTGCTCCACGGCGGCATCGCCGCTGATCGCATCCGCGTCGACAGCCGGGGGGAAAGCGACCTGTTCGTCCAGACTCCCGACGGCGTACGCGAACCGCAAAATCGTCGGGCCACCATCGAGCTGATGGGGAAATAACCCTCTCCCCGTCTCGCTTCGACACAGGAACACACATCATGAAACCCATCATTCTCGCCCTTACCGCCTTTGTCTGCGCCGCCAGCCTGACGGCCTGCGGTTCCTCCACCGGCGACCGCGCCATCAGCGGCGCCGGCATCGGTGCCGGCGTCGGCGCCCTTGGCGGACTTATGCTCGGCTCCCCCTTGGAAGGTGCCTTGATCGGCGGTGCCGTCGGCGCCGGCGCCGGCGCCCTGACCAAGGAAAAGGACGTCAATCTCGGTCGGCCGGTCTGGCGCTGAACGCGCCCCCGAACCACCACATGAACGGAGTTTCCCATGTTCACTTCGACGAAAATCCTGCCGACCCTCGCCGCCGCCATCGCCCTTTCCCTGGTGGCGGGCTGCGCCGATCAGCCGAAATCCAGCCAGGCCGCCGCCCCGCCCATGGCTGACTCGCCGGAACTGGCCGGCGCCTGGTATCAGATTTATTTCGACACCAACAAGACCGACATCGATTCCCGCGGACGGATGGTGGTCAACAGCGTCGCCCACGTCGCCACCAATAACGGCCTGACCCGGGTGACGGTGATCGGCAAGACCGATCGCGTCGGCAGCACCGCCGGCAATGTCGCCCTGTCGCAGCGTCGTGCCGATCAGGTCCGCGACGCCCTGATCGCCGCCGGTGTCCCGGCGGACCGCATCGACACCAGTTGGACCGGCGAGGCCCGGCAGGCGGTATCCACCGCCAACGACGCCGAGGAACAACGCAATCGGGTCGTCGATGTAACCGTGGTGAAGATGACCAGATAAAACAGCCTCCGGCAGGAGGATGCAGGCAAATAACACGCATTCCTTTTAATTGATCACCCTGGCATGCGTTTTTACCTTAATGCGGCACTGTCTTTGGGCATAGACTGTTGGTCTCGTGTTTTTTTGAAAGGGGGGAGGCTTTGACGATCCAAAACCCCGACGACGATGCCCGCCTCATGTTGACCGGGTCTGCCACCTCAGACCCGGTTTCGTGCGGTTCGAAATTGGCCGCGCCTTTGACGGCAAGCAAAGGGTCGTTGTCGCCCGAACACCTTCTGCATGAACTGCGTGTCCATCAGGCCGAGTTGGAGATGCAAAATGAAGAGCTGCGGCGCACCCAGCAGGCGTTGGAGGAATCGCGGGATCGTTACGTCGATCTTTATGAATTCGCCCCGGTCGGTTATCTGACCCTCTCGAGCACCGGCACCATCGCCGAGATCAACCTGACCGGTGCCGCCATGCTGGGGGTCGAGCGCGGCAATCTGATCTCACTGCGTTTCACCACTTTCGTCAGCGCTGCCGAGCAAGATCGCTGGCATCGCCATCTGGTCCATGCCCTCCACCACCCAGGAAGGCAGGAATGTGAACTGACGCTGTTACACGCTGACGGCACCCAGTTCAGCGCCCACCTCGATTGCCTGCGACAAGAACGCGACTCCGTCCCGGTGTTGCGTGTCGCCCTGGCCGACATCAGCATCCGCAAACAAGCGGAAACCGAATTGGTCAGAACCCGCGAGATATTGCAGCACACCAATGAAAGGCTGCTGACCTCGAACCGCGACCTCGAACAATTCGCCTATGTCGCCTCGCACGATCTGCAGGAACCGCTGCGCATGGTGGTCAGCTACAGCCAGTTGCTGGAAAAGAAGTATCACCACCTGCTCGACGACGACGCCCACACCTTCATCCATTTCATGGTCGATGGCGGCATGAGGATGCAGGCCATGATCCTGGACTTGCTGGAATTCTCACGCGTTGACCGCATAGGGGGCGAGCGGGAATTGGTGAACAGCGGTAACGCGGTGGACGAGGCCCTGCTCAGCTTGACCCAGGCCATCACCGAGGCCGGGGCCGAGGCAAGCCATACCGAATTGCCGGACATCCTCTATGTCCGCCACCAGTTTATCCGCCTGATGCAAAATCTGATCGGCAATGCGGTGAAGTATCGCCACAGCACCCGCCCCCCCAAAGTCGTCGTCTCCGCCCGCCGCGACGGAGCAGCATGGGTATTTTCCGTCACCGACAACGGCATCGGCATCGAATCCACCTATTCCGAGCGGATATTCACCATTTTCCAACGTCTGCATACCCGCGACAAGTATAGCGGCACCGGCATCGGCCTTGCCGTATGCAAGAAGATCGTCGAACATCACGGCGGTCGCATTTGGGTAGAATCCCACCCCGGAATCGGCAGCACGTTTTTATTTACCGTACCGGACCCCTGACGCTGCTCGGCAAGCCCCCGTCCTGCCAGCAGCCCGCCAGCGGCCCAGGAGAGATTTCTTGACGAGCAAATCCGGGACAAACCCCACCGCCAAACTGACCATTGTCGGCCTGGGTGCCTCGGCCGGCGGGCTGGACGCCTTGGCGACTTTCTTTCGTCATCTGCCCGTTGATACCGGCATGGCCTTCGTCCTGGTGTCCCATCTCGACCCCAGTCACGCCAGCATCCTAAGCGAAATCCTGCAACGCACCACAACCATGCCGGTGGTCGAGGTCACCGACCGGATGACCGTCGTGGCCAACCGGGTCCATGTCATCCCCCCCAATCGCGACATGACCCTGCGTCAAGGCGTACTGCATCTGAACCTGCCGGAACAGCCGCACGGCCAGCGTCTGCCCATCGACACTTTTTTTCTGTCGCTGGCCCAGGAATGTGGCGCAAGCGCCGTCGGCATCGTTCTGTCGGGCACCGGCTCGGACGGCACCTTGGGCTTGCGCGCCATTACCGGCGCCGGCGGCATCGGCTTGGTACAAGATCCGGCCACCGCCCAATATGACGGCATGCCGACCAGCGCCATCAACGCAGGTGCCGCCAGCCATGTGGTGACGCCGGAATTGATGCCGGACGCCTTGCTGGCCCACATGCGACGCCCGAACATCGCCAGCGAACCACCACCCGCCCCGGCGACCATCAGCGGCATGAACCAGATATTACTTTTGTTGCGCACCGGCACCGGCCACGACTTTTCCGGCTACAAGAAAAGCACCATCGGTCGGCGCATCGAACGCCGACAGACATTGCATGGTATCGAGGACATCACCCATTACGCCCGCTACCTGAAGGAACATCCGGCCGAAATCCAGGCGCTGTTCCGGGAATTACTGATCAACGTCACCAGCTTCTTCCGCGACCCGGAAGCCTTCGTGACGCTGAAAAAAGAAGTCCTGCCGCAGATTCTGGATGGCAAGCCCCCGGATTACGTGGTCCGCCTGTGGGTCACCGGCTGCGCCACCGGGGAAGAGGCCTATTCCATCGCCATGGTCCTGCGCGAGGTCATGGAGGAAAGCGGTCGGCAGTTGAAGACCCAATTCTACGCCACCGATCTCGATGACGATGCCATCGCCACCGCGCGCGCCGGCTTCTATCCGCTCAGTATCGCCCAGGACGTCTCGCCCGAACGGCTGGGCCATTTCTTCGTCAAGGAGGACAACGGCTATCGGGTGAAAAAGGAAGTCCGCGAGATGGTGGTGTTCGCCACCCAGAACGTCATCAGGGATCCCCCCTTCACCAAGATGGATCTGGTCAGTTGCCGCAACCTGATGATCTATCTGGAAACCGAGGTGCAAAACCGCCTGATCCCGGCCTTCCATTACGCCCTGAAGCCCGGCGGCATCCTGTTCCTGTCCCCGTCCGAGAGTATCGGCGGCCACACCGAGCTGTTCTTCCCTCTCAATCGTAAATGGAAGTTCTACCGAACCAGCCCGTCCATCGCCTCGGCCCGCGCCATGCTGGCCAGCGGCCTGTCCTGGACCACCGGCACCGCCAATAAACCACCCGTGGATGTGATGAGTAAAACCAAGGAAACCAATATTGCCGAACTGACCCGACGGGCGCTGGTTCAGTCCTTCGCCCCGGTGGCGGTGATGACCGATCACAAGGGCGACATCCTCTATGTCCACGGCGACACCAGCCTCTATTTGCGGCCGCCGCCGGGGCAGGCCACCTTGAACGCGGTGGAAATGGCCCATGAGGGCCTGCAACTGGAATTGCGCAGCGCCCTGAACCAAGCCGTCACCCAAGCAACGCCGACGCTGGAGCGCGAGGTTTCGTTCATGGTCGGCCAGGAAATCCGCCGGGTCAGCCTGGGGGTCAGGCCATTGCCCACCGCCGAGCCCGGCCTGGGGTTGATCCTCATCAGCTTTCAGGAAATGCCCGCCGTCGTCGCCTCGGACAAGCCGGTGCGGCGCCGGCGTGCCGGCGGCTCGGTCGACCGCACCCGTATCGAGGAACTCGAACGCGACCTGACCTATACCCGGGAAAACCTGCAAGCCACCATCGAGGAACAGCAATCCTCGAACGAAGAACTGAAATCCACCAACGAAGAGCTGCAATCCACCAACGAAGAGCTGCAATCCACCAACGAGGAACTGGAAACCTCGAAGGAGGAGCTGCAATCGGTCAACGAGGAACTGATCACCGTCAACGCCGAATTGCAGGCCAAGATCGAGCAACTGGCCGGCATGCAGAACGACATGAAGAACCTGCTCGACAACATCAATGTCGGCACCATCTTCCTGGATGACCGCCTGGCCATCCGCCGTTTCACCCGCGAGGCGGCCAAGGTCTATCGCCTGCTGGCATCCGATGTCGGACGCCCCTTGAACGACATCAAATCCGACCTCGACGACGAAGACTTGCTGGCCAAGGCCCATACGGTGATCGAGACCCTGATCCCCTATGAACGCGAATTGCGCACCATCGGCGGCGACTGGTATCTGACCCGCATCCAGCCTTATCGCACCTTGGACAACGTCATCGACGGCGTGGTCATCACCTTCACCAACGTCAGTGCCCGCGTCGCCGCCGAAATGGCCGAGCAGGAAGGCCACGACATTGCCGAAAGCATCGTCGACGGCGTCGACAAGCCCATGCTGGTGCTGGACGATACCTTCGCCGTCATCTTTGCCAGCAACTTGTTTTATCGCAGCTTCAAGCTCTCGCCGGGCGAGACGCGGGGACGGCTGATCTACTCCCTGGAGAATGGCACATGGGATGATCCGGCGCTGCGCGAAGTGCTGGAAAACGTCCTGCCGAAACAGCAAAGCTTCGACGACTTTGTCATGAGCCAGCACAAGATGCGCCTGAGCGGTCGCCGCATCGTCTGCAAGAGCAGCGCCCGCCCCTTGATCCTTTTGACCTTCGAGGATGACACCGTCCCATAATCCCCATGAAAGAGGCCCGTCATGCGCATTCAAGACCTGTCGGTCGACGCCGTCTATGACGCCCTCGCCACCACGCCCGAAGGACTTTCCGCCGCCGAGGCGGCCCGGCGCCTGGCCGAATATGGTCGCAATCAGGTCGAACGCATCGCCCCCGTCTCTCTGCTGCGACGCTTCGCCCGCCAGTTCATCCACCTGTTCGCGGTGGTATTGTGGCTGGCGGCGGCCATGGCCTTCGTCGCCGAGACCTTTCAACCCGGGCAGGGCATGGGAACCCTGGGAATCGCCATCGTCCTGGTGATCGTCATCAACGGCGGTTTCTCGTTCTTTCAGGAATACCGCAGCGAGCGGGCGCTGGAATCCCTGGCCCTGCTGCTGCCGCTCAATGTCAAGGCGCGCCGCGGCGGCGCATTGGTCGAGGTTGCCGCCACCGAACTGGTCCCCGGCGACATCGTCGTGCTGGAGGAAGGCAATGCCGTCCCCGCCGATTGCCGGGTGGTCCGCTCCATGGGGGTACAGGTCAACTTGGCCTCGATCACCGGCGAATCGGTGCCGGTGGTCCGCGATGCCGAGGCCGATCCCAAGGCGGAACCGAGCGCCGCCCGCAATATCCTGCCCGCCGGGGCCGACATCGCCGCCGGCGAGGCCGAGGCGGTGATCTTCGCCACCGGCATGCGCACCATGCTGGGCGCCATTGCCCACCTGACCCAGACCGCCGGCCAGCAGACATCGCCGCTGCAAAAGGAAGTCATCCGGCTGTCGCGCATCATCTCGGTGATGGCGGTGGGCAGCGGCCTGGCCTTCTTCGCCATCGGCATGAGCGGCGGCATGGAAATCTGGCATGCCTCCATCTTCGCCATCGGCCTGATGGTCGCCAATGTCCCGGAAGGGTTGCTGCCTACCGTCACCCTGGCCCTGGCCATGGCCAGCCGCCGTCTGGCCGCCAAGAACGTCTTGGTGCGCAAGCTGACCGGGGTCGAGACGCTGGGGTCGACCACCGTCATCTGCACCGACAAGACCGGCACCTTGACCGAAAACCGCATGCAGGCCAAAAAAGCCTTCATCGCCGGTCAACTGGTCGAGGCCACTGCCGTCGCCGAAGCCGGTCTGGCTGGCAAGCTGGCGCTGGAAACCGCTGGCCTGTGCCAGACCCTGGACGTGGTCGATCACCAATTAGTGGGCGATCCCACCGAAATCGCCCTGGTGCAACTGGCCGGCGGCAAGCCCGGCGGCGAGCCGGTAGATGGCATTTCCTTCGACTCGACCCGCCGCCGCATGTCCCTGCTTTATGCCCAGGCCGACACGGTCGTGCTGCATGTGAAGGGGGCCTTGGAATCCCTGCTGCCGCTGTGCGACCGCATCGCCGCCACGGATGGCGTGCAGACCATCACCGAGGCCGACCGCGAGGCCCTGTCGCAGGCGGAAATCCACATGGCCGAAGCCGGCATGCGGGTGCTGGCCCTGGCCCGGCGCGAGATGGCCCCCGGCACCGCCAAGGACGAGTGGGAAAGCACTCTGGTGCTGCTGGGCCTGATCGGATTGCAAGACCCACCACGCCCGGCCGTACCCGACGCGGTGGCCCGTTGCCGCGTGGCCGGCATCAAGGTGGTGATGGTCACCGGCGACCACCCGCGCACCGCCGAAGCGGTGGCCCGTCAGGTCGGGCTGGTCACCCGCCCGCATCCACGCATCGTCGTCGGCGATCATCTGGAACGCATGAACAAGACCCAGTTGCAACTGGCCCTCGATGCGCCCGAGATCATCTTCGCCCGTACCCGCGCCGACCAGAAATGGCGGATCGTCGAAGCCTTGCAGGCCAAGGGCGAGGTGGTGGCGGTGACCGGCGACGGCGTCAACGACGCCCCCGCCTTGAAGCAGGCGGATATCGGTATCGCCATGGGCGCCTCGGGCACCGACGTCGCCCGTCAGGCCGCCGACATGGTGCTGCTGGACGACAATTTCGCCAGTATCGTCGCCGCCATCGAGGAAGGCCGCGCCGTCTTCGACAACATCCGCAAGTTCCTGACCTATATCCTGACCTCCAACATCCCCGAGATCGTCCCCTATCTGCTGTTCGCCGTGTTCAACGTGCCCTTGGGTCTGACCGTGGCGCAGATCCTGGCCATCGATTTGGGCACCGACATGGTGCCGGCCCTGGCCCTGGCGGTGGAACGCCCACACCCCGAGGTGATGAACCGCCCGCCACGGCGGCGCAGCGAACGCCTGATCGACACCGGGCTGCTGATCCGCGCCTATGGCTTTCTCGGCCCATTGCAAGCGGCAGGGGCCATGGCGGCGTTCTTCATCGTCCTTGCGGGCGGCGGCTGGTCGTGGGGGCAGGAACTGGCGACGGATGCCCCCCTTTACCTGCATGCCACCACCGCCTGTCTGGCCACCGTGGTGGTGATGCAAATGGCCAATCTGTTCGCCTGCCGCAGCCATGACCGCTCGGCCTTCCGCTTCAGCCCGCACACCAACCGGCTGATCCCCATCGGCCTGGCCTTCGAGGCGGCGCTGATCGCCGCCCTGGTCTACACCCCGGTGGGCAACGCCCTGTTCGCCACCACCTTGCTGGATGTCAACGACTGGCTGCGCGCCGGTCTTTTCGCCCTGTTGCTGCTGCTGGCGGAAGAAGCCCGTAAGCTGATCGTCCGCCAGTTCCGCGCCGGATAAGACGGAACCGACGTCACAGGTGGATGTGTAGATCGTGCCGCCCACCGTCCAAGGCAACCCGCACCCGGCCATCGGGACAGGGAACCGCCTCGCCGTCGAGCACGGCACCGGCTTCACCATCCGCCAGGGCGGTCACGACGATACGGCAAAAGCCTGCCTTCAGGTCGATGGTCGCCTCGTATCCCGGCCAGCCGGCGGGCAGACGCGGGGCGATCACCAGAACGGCGCCTTGCCGGCTGATGCCCAGAATATCCTCGACCGCGCCGCGATACATCCAGCCGGCGGCGCCGGTGTACCAGGTCCAGCCGCCGCGCCCGACATGGGGCGGGACGGAATAGACATCGGCGGCGACCACATAGGGCTCGACCTTGTAACGCGCCACCTCGACCGCATCGCGGGCGTGATTGATGGGATTGAGCAAGGCGAACAGCCGGGCCGCCTTGTCGGCCTGACCCATCCGGGCGAAAGCCTGGATCGCCCACATGCCGGCATGGCTGTATTGACCGCCATTCTCGCGCAGGCCGGGGGGATAGCCTTTGATATAGCCGGGATCGCGTTCGGTCCGGTCGAAAGGCGGGGTGAACAGCAAGGCCAGACCATCGTCGGCGCGGATCAGATGGCGTTCCAGCGATGCCATCGCCGTGGCGGCACGGACCGGATCGGCGGCGCCCGACAGCACTGCCCAGGATTGGGCGATGGAATCGATGCGGCATTCATCGCTGGTTTCCGACCCCAACCAGGTTCCATCGTCAAAGGTCGCCCGGCGATACCAGGCACCATCCCAGGCATGGCGCTCGATGCCGTCGCGCAAATGGGCGACATGGTCGCGCCAGCGGCGGACGCGCTCGGCCTCGGCGGGCAGGGCCAGCGGCGCGAACAGGTCGATGGTGCGGGCCAACAGCCAGCCGAGCCACACGCTTTCGCCCTTACCGTCGACGCCGACCCGGTTCATGCCGTCGTTCCAGTCGCCGGTGCCGATCAGCGGCAGACCGTGTTCACCGGTCAGCTCCAGGCACTGGTCGAGGCCACGGGCGCAATGCTCGAACAATGTTGCCGCCTTGCCGTCGACCATGGGCTGGAACACCGCATCGTTTTCACCGGGGCGCAGGCGCGGACCTTGCAGAAACGGCAGCATCTCGTCCAGGATCGCCCCGTCGCCGGAACAGCCGATATAGGTGGCGACGGCGTAGGCCAGCCACACCCGGTCGTCGGAAATCCGCGTCCGCACCCCGGCCCCACTGTGCGGCAGCCACCAATGCTGAACGTCGCCTTCACCGAATTGGCGGGCGGCGGCGCGCAACAGGTGGCGGCGGGTTTCCTCGGGCCGGGCGAAGGTCAGGGCCATGCCGTCCTGCAACTGGTCGCGGAAACCATAGGCGCCGCTGGCCTGATAAAACCCGGCCCGCGCCCAAATCCGACACGCTAGGGTCTGGTACAGCAGCCAGCCGTTGACCATGATATCCATGGCCCGGTCGGGCGTCTTGACCTGGACCGCCCCCAACAATGTGCGCCAATGATCGCTCACTTCGGCCAGAACAGCGTCAAGATCGGCGCTGCGATAGCGGCTGATCAGGGCTTGCGCCTCGGCCACGGACGGGCATTGCCCCAGAAACCAGACGATTTCCACGGTTTGGCCGGCGGCAAGCTCGACCACGCCTTGCAAGGCGCTACAGGGATCAAGGCCGGCACCGACGGCCTTGGACAAGCTGGCGCCACCGATCAGCGCCGCCGGCGCCGACAGATCGCCATGATGGCCGAGAAACTCGGTGCGGTCCGCCGTCCATGCACTTTGCCGCCCGCCCAGATCGGCAAAGGCGATGCGGCTGGAAAAGCCGATATTCCATGGATTGCGGGCCAGCATGGCGCCGGTGCCGTCGTCGATCTCGGTGATGATGAATGGTGCCGAGGCGCCGCGCGAATTGCCCAATACCCATTCCGCGTAAGCGGTCACCGTCAGCCGGCGTGCCCGCCCGCTTCGGTTGGTCACGGTCAGCCGTGAAATCTTGATGGGATCGGCCATGGGGACGTATTGCAGCAGGCCCAGGGCGATGCCATCCGCCTGATGCTCAAAGCGGCTATAACCGAAGCCATGGCGGGCCAAGTAGTCGCCGCCATCCATGATCGGGCGTGCCGTCGGCGTCCACAGGCTGCCGCTTTCCTCGTCGCGAATATAAAGAACCTCGCCCGGCGGGTCGCTGACCGGATCGTTGGACCACGGCGTCAACTGGTTTTCGCGGCTGTTTTCCGCCCAGCTATAGCCGCAGCCTTCCGCCGCCACCTGGAAGCCGAAAGCCGGATTGGCGATGACGTTGATCCAAGGCGCCGGTGTGGTTTTGCCGGCATGCAGGTGGATCACGTATTCCCGTCCATCCTGGGCGAAGCCGCCAAGACCGTTGAACATTTCCAGGTCCGGCGGTTCAATTTTGGCGCCTTGGGCACGACGGCGATAAACCGGCGGCGGCAGATATGGCAAATCGGGGACACGGGTGAGCTGGTTGGCGATGGAGCCACGCCGCGCGATCAGCGATACCCGGGCAATCGATCGCAGCAAGGTTCGGACCTCAAGGCTGACCAGATCGGCGCGCAGGGCATGGACCGAGCCTTGGCTGCCCTCGCCGCCGAAGCCCGCTTGTGCCTGGCTGCTGCGCAGAGCCGTCTCGATGGCGACTTGAAGATCCTGCACATAGGACGACGCCCGTTCGTTGATGATGACGATATCGACGCTCAGGCGTTTCATCCGCCAATATTCGTGGGCGCGCAGCAATTGGCGCACCTGAGCCATATCCTCGATGTCGTCGATCAGCAGCAAGACGATGGGCAAGTCGCCGGAAATGGCGTACTGCCACAGGCCCGATTGCGGCCCGGCGCCGCGGACGATCACCTCGGACGGGGCACGGAAACGGGGATCGGCATAGAGAATCGGTGCCGCCAATCGCTGGAAATCAGCCGCCTCGTCGGCATCGACGCCCAGATGGCGCAATTGCACCTGGGCCTGGGTCCAGGCCAGCGTCCGCGCCCGGTCGAAGGCGTTGCGGTCATGGTGCTTGTCGATCAGGTCCAGCAATTGAGCCTGGGTCGAGGCAACAATCGTCCAAAAAGCGATGCGCGCGGTTTCGCCGGGCGGCACGCTGACGCGATGACGCAGCGACAAGATGGGATCAAGCACGGTCCCCACCGTATTGGTGAGTTTGCGCCCGTCGAATATGGCGGCGGCGTTGGCGATGCCGCGTCCGCGACCAAGAAAGCGGGAACGGTCGGATTCGTATTGCGGATCGGCGGTGGTCACGCCTTCGACCACGGCGAAATGGGCGGCCCAGACCTGGCCTTCGTCGGGTGAACGCAGGCGGCGGGTGGCGATGATGGCGCCGAATTCGGCCAGATAGCTGGTTTGCACGAACATCTTGGCAAAGGCCGGATGGGCGTTGTCGGCGGCAGGGGTGGTCAGCACCAGTTCCGCATAAGACGTCAGCTCGATCTCGCGCGAGCGCCTGCCGCTGTTGACCAGCGACAGACGACGCACTTCGCCGTCATCCTCGCCCGACACCAGGACATCCATGGTGGTGGTCAGGCTGCCGTCGCGGCGGCTGAATTCGGCATGATCCTCGCCGAAGACGATCTGCTGATGATCGCAATCGCCTCCGATCGGCTGCACGCCCGCCGACCAGATTGCCCCGTCCTGGATATCGTGGAGGAAGATGAATGAGCCCCAGTCATCGCGGGTGGCATCCTCGCGCCAACGGGTGATGGCGATGTCGCGCCAGCGGCTATAGCCGCCGCCGGTGGCGGTCAGCATCACCGCGTAGCGACCGTTGGACAGCAGATGGGTGACCGGGCCGCCGCCGGTTTGCGCCGTCAACAGCCGCACATTGGGCGTCACGGTGATGGCGTCGATGGCCGAGGCCTTGACCTCCTCGGCCCGCGGATGGGCAATGGCCACGTTGCGGGGCATGCGTTCCTGCAACAGCAATTCGCAGGCCTGGATCATCGGCTCGCGGTGAAAACGGTCCCGCATACGGCCATCGTCCAGGGTATTGGCGATGGCGACGATGGTCATGCCCTGGTGATGGGCCATGAAGCCGCGCACGATGGCGACGGTGGCGTCGTCGGGCAGCCGCGCACGGGTGAAATCCAGGGCCTCGTAAAAGCCATAGCGCCCCCGCCCGCCCATCTTGGCGAGGTGGGCGAAATTTCGCCGAGCGCCGCCGGGGTCGATCATCGCCGCCAGACCGGTAGCGTAAGGGGCGATCACCACGTTTTCCGACAACCCCCGTTTCAATCCCAACCCGGGCACGCCGAAATTGGAATATTGATAGGTGAATTCCATGTCGCGGGCGTTGTAGGCGGATTCCGAGATACCCCACGGAATGTCCAGCGAATGGCCGTAATCCTGCTGACGCCGGACCACCAGACGGTTGGTCTGTTCCAGCAGGCTGCCGGTGGGGGCGCGCATGACCAGCGACGGCATCAGATATTCGAACATGGACCCCGACCATGAGATCAGGGCCGAACCATTGCCCAAGGGCGTGGCGGCGCGGCCCAGCCGGAACCAGTGGCGCGTGCTCACATCGCCCTTGGCGATGGCGAACAGGCTGGCCAACCGGGCTTCCGAGGCCAGCAGATCATAGCAATTGAGGTCAAGACGGTTGTCGGCAAGACAATAACCGATGGACAGCAACTTGCGTTCGGGGTCGAGCAGAAAGGCAAAGTCCATGGACAAAGCCAGTTGCCGCGCCGTATCGGCGATCGCTCGCAGGCGCCGGGGTAAGTCGGTGGGGCACAATTGGTCGCGTCCATGCTCGGCCACCGCCTTGCGCAAGGCCTCGATCCAGAACACCAGATCGGACGAGCCATCGTCCTCGATGGTCGAGATCAGCGCATGGGCCGCCTTGGCCGCCTTGTCCGTCAGCCGTTTCAGGGCCGGCAGCAAGGTTTCCAGGGCCTGCCCCCCGGTCAGCAGGGTGTCGATCTCGCTCAGAAGGGTGGCGAAACACCGCCCATTCTCACCGCCGGCGGTGGGCAGGGCGGCCAGCGCTTCATGGGCCAAACCCAGGGCGTCGGCCATGCCGTGGCGGATGGTCGGGGCCAGCGGCTGAACACACCATTCATCACAGGCATTGGCCAGCACGATCAGATGGCCGGCCAGATTGCCGCTGTCGACCGAGGACACATAGGCCGGGTCGAGCGGGCGCAGGTCTTGCGTCGCATACCAATTGAAGAAGTGCCCCTTGAAGCGGGCCAGCTTGTGCATGGTGGCCAAGGTGGCTTCCAGGCGCTCGACCGTCTCGGTGGTGGCGGCCCAGCCGAAATCGCGGGCGGCGACGGCGGACAGCAGATAAAGCCCCATATTGGTCGGTGATGTCCGATGCGCCAGCGCCGGTCGCGGGCTTTCCTGGAAATTATCCGGCGGCAACATGTTGTCGGCAGCGGTGACGAAGGTCTCGAAGAACCGCCAGGTGCGCCGCGCGATCAAACGCAGGCCGCGCGCATCGGCAACGCCCATGTTCAATCGATTGATGGCCGGCGGCGACCGGCTGGCCCACAGGGCGACGAACGGTGCCATCAGCCATGCAAACGCCAAGGGCAGGACCACCGGCCACGACACCGGACTGAGCGTGATCGCCGCCACCGCCATGCCCGCCGCCAGCACGGTGCCGCCGGCCATCTGACGCTGAAAGCCGATGGCATCCAGGCGGGCGCAGCGTGACGACTGGGCGGCACTGGTCCATTCCAGCAGATGGCGCCGACTTCCCCCCAGCCGCACCAGCGTTCTGATGATGGCGTCACCGGCGCGCCAGCCCTGATCGGGCAGGAACAGCAGCGACAACAGGGTTTGCAGGATCGCCGCCCGTGCATCGCCGACAAGGGTGCGGGCATGACTGCGCCAACCGATGCCGGCGCGATGGGGCAGCACCGACAACAGCACCGGCAGCATGGCCGGAATGGCCAGACTGGCCAGCAGCAACAGACTGGCATCCACGGCGCCCCCCCCGGGCAGCATCCAGGCAAGGCCGAAAGCCACCAGGGTGAACGGCGCCAGCACCGAACGGCGCAGATTGTCCAACATCTTCCAGCGACCGACCGCTGGCAGCGCCTTGGCGCCGAAAATCCACGGCAACAATTGCCAGTCGCCGCGAATCCAGCGGTGCTGGCGCTTGGCCGCCACCTCGTACCGCGACGGAAAATCCTCGACCACCTCGATATCCGAGGTCAGGCCGGCACGGGCGAACACACCTTCGAACAGATCATGGCTGAGCAGGGTATTGTCGGCGACGCGCCCGGCCAGGGCGGCTTCAAAGACGTCCACGTCATAGATGCCCTTGCCGGTATAAGAGCCCTCGCCGAACAGATCCTGATAAACGTCGGAGGTCGCCGCCGCGTAAGGGTCCATGCCGCCGGGGGCCGAGAACACCCGCTGATACAGCGATCCATCGCAGGTCATGGGCAAAGCCGGGGTCACCCGCGGCTGCAAAATGCCGTAGCCGTCGGTGACACGGCCTTGTTCAGGGCTGAAATGCGGACGGTTCAGCGGATGGGCCATCTTGCCGATCAGCCGCGCCGCCGCATCCCGGGGCAAGCGGGTGTCGGCGTCCAGGGTGATGACATAGCGCACATCGGGCGGCACACGGGGCGCCATGCCGGCCACCGCCATGAAGCCGGTGTCGGTGGCGCCACGCAACAGCCGGTTCAGCTCGTGCAGCTTGCCGCGCTTGCGCTCCCAGCCCATCCACTTGTTTTCGCTGGCATTGAACAGGCGCCGCCGATGCAGCAGCAAGAAGCGGTCACCACACGGACCCGGTCCATAAGTCCGGTTCAACAGGGCGATGGCCTCGACGGCGACAGCCAATAAGGGCGTATCGCTGTCGACGGTCTCGCTATCGGCATCAAGTCCATCGGTGAGCAGGGCGAAGGTGAAATCACCACCGGTGCCGGAAAGGTGGTGAACCTCGAGGCGTTCGATCTGCTCACGCAGATCGGCCTCGCCGGTCAACAACGTCGGCACCGCCACCAAGGTGCGCAGCGAGGATGGCACCCCGGCTTTCAAGTCCAATCCCGGCAAGGTGACGGCGCCGAAGCTCCAGGCGACGGCGCGGTTGACCAGGGCGGTGGCCACCTCGCTGGCCGGCAGCACGGCGAGGCATGCGGCCAGCGCCAGCCACCATGGGGACAAACCGACGCCAGACACCACCACCACGGCGCCCAGCACCAGAGCCAAGGTGACCAAGGCGATCATGCCCACATAGCCGCCGATGCCCAGCCGGCTGTTGAAGCGGGCCAGACGCAGCCGTGGCGGCAGGCGAAAGCCGATGGCGCGCTCGAAAGCCAGCCGCCCACCGGCAACCAGATGATAGCCGGGATCGCCCAGGCGTTCGGCCTCCAAGGCGTCGGTGGTGGTGGCCCTGGCCGTGACCGCCGCCGCCAGGGCATGATCGACGATGGCCAGTTCGGACAAGGCGGCGCCGCGCGACAGGGTTTCGATGGCGCTGCGGTACAGATTGCGGGTGTGGAAATCCATGCCGCCGAAAGGGCTGGCGGCTCGCAACCGCTCGTCCACCAGACTGACACTCTCGAACAACTCGCTCCAGTCGATATCGGAAATCAGCCGCATGCTGGTGATGACGTTGCGTACGGTGACGTTGGAGGCGCCCTGGCGTTGCTGCGCCTCGCGCACCACGTCATCGACCGAGGCGCCTTGCAGCCGCAGTCGATCCTCGAGCCAGCCCAGGGCCGGCATGGTGCGCGGATCCTGGTCGCGCAACCGTTTCGCCAATTGGGCGGCGAAAAGCGCCGAGAGCGGACCGGCCGAACGCTGGGCGATGTCGTCATCCAAAGCCGAGCGGGCACAGCCGGTTTCCAGCAAACGATCGGCTAAGGCTTCCGCCGCCGCTCGCGCCTGCCGCCCCGCGCTCATCTGGTCGGCTAGCCGGCGCAGATTTTCCACCAAGACGATGCGCAAGGTGATGGCCGCCGCCCACAATTCGCCAATGGTCAGCGGCTGTACCCGCTGATAGGCGGCGACGAAACGGCGAAAGCTGTCGGGGTCGAAATGGCTGTCGGTATGGGCGACGAAGCCCCAGGCCAGACCGAACACCCGGGGATAGCCGGCGAACGGCCCGTCGGCCAGTTTCGGCAATTGCCGGTAATAGCCCGTCGGCAGATCATCCTTGATCTCGCGGATGTGTTCTTCCACCAGATGGTAATTGTCCAACAGCCATTCCGCCGCCGGGACCTCGCCCCGCCCGCTCTCCAACTCGGCGGCGCTGGCCCGGTAAGCGGCCAGCAAAACCGCCGCGTTGTCGCGCAAACGGGCATGCAGGGACAGAACATGCGGCGGCCTGGCCGTCACCGATTGGGCGGCGGCCAGGCTTTCCGCGTGCTGTTCCAACCGTTCGATCCCGAACAGTTCTTCCCGGACCGGGGCAATGTCGCTCCAGGGCGACGACAGCGGACGAGGCCCGCGAACCAGCCGGAGAATGGACTGCATGAAGCTACTTTCAATCAAGGTCGGATCAGCGAAGACCGGAAACGAAATAAGGCGCGATGCCGACCACCCCGATGACGATCAGATAAATGGCGACGACGTAATTCAACAGTCTCGGCTGGATGAGAATGAGAATACCGCAAAGCAGAGCTACGATTGCCTCGATGGGCATGGAATGATAATTCATATTAAATCCCCTTTCACACAAACAAATGACGACATCGTCATTAATTAAAAAAGAATTAGAAATGAGTAATTTCCGATCCTGCACCGGATAATTACTTAAGAGTAACCTTCAGATACGAGAATAAATACATAGCTAGATGCATTTAGCGTGTTCAGCAGGAGATCAGAAATGAAGATCATCAAATTGGCGGTCCCGATCGGGATCACCATCGCCGTCGGACTGATGGCGGCCTCTTGCGCCCCCCAGTCCTCGTCACCACAACAGGTACAGTCGACCGTTCCCAGCAATCCGACGGTGACCTACAAGTATTTGGGCGACCAAGACTTGGTTCAGGCCAATCAGAACGCGGCTGGGTTCTGCAACCAGTACCAATCCATCCCGCGGACCAAGACGTTCTCGACCGAACCCAATGGCGGAAAGCTGGTGGTTTTTGAATGCCTGCGCGCCCAGCAGCCACCGGTCTTGCCGCCGCAATACAACCCCAACGCCGGCTACACCTACATGACCGACCAGGAACTGGTGGAAGCGTCGCGCAACGCCCAGATTTACTGCATGAACAACGGGTCGCAGCAGGTGATGTCCAATGTGACCACCAACACCAATGGCAGTCGGACCGTCTCTTTCCAGTGCGGCCCCCGCTAAAAGTCGCCATCCACGGGCCGTTTGGGATTTCCCAAGCGGCCTGTGGCACGGCGTTTCAAGCCCTCGGCGCTGCCGAGGGCTTCTTTTTGGGGCTCTGCCGGGACTCGTCCTGGACCGGCGGCACGATCACGATCTTCTTGGCCGGAGCCTTGGGCTTTTTCGGCTCGCGTCCGGTGCGTTTCTGGCTTTTCGCCATCTGCGTCTCCTCAAAGACAGGATAACCGCGCGGCGGCTGCCGGGCGGGTCGGCTTCAGCGGATGACCAGATTGTTCCTGAGTTGGCGCACACCGTCGACGTTGCGGGCGATTTCGCCGGCCTTGGCCTTGGATTGCGCAGAATCGACAAAGCCGCTCAGTTGCACCACGTCCTGCATGGTCTCGACGCTGATCTCCAGGGTTTTAAGGGTGGGATCGTTGAAGATGGCCGTCTTGACCCGAGTGGTGATGGTGGCGTCGTCCACGTATTCCCCCGCCGTCTCGCGCCCGGAAAACACCGTGCAGCCCGAAAGGGCGACGACGACAGCGAACACGGCAAGGATTTTGCCCACGCCCCTGTTTTGATAAGCCATGGCATTTCTCCTGTGGACCGCATAATGCGAAGTCTCGATGAGCTCGACTCATCGAGACATGGATAAGTCCAGACCAACCGTAGCTCCGGCCCGATCCCTGACGACAGGGTCGGAAACTACTCTGGAGGGGGACAGAGGCAGCTTTGATCGAGAGCCGCCGGTTGGCCTGAAGGCAGTCGATTTAGCGGGCGTAGACGAATTCGGGCAGGGCCTTCAGCCCATCCTTGGTCGCCCCGGTCAGTACCAGGCCCTTGTCGTCGGAAGTCGGGCGCAAATCTTCGTAGCGCACGGCGATCAGCTTGTCGCCGATCCCCAGATAACCGCCCACCGAGACGATGGCGAACAAGGCGCGCTGATCCTTGGAGATGATGACGTCGTCGATCTTGCCGACCGCTTCGCCCTTCTCGTTGGTGACGGCGGCGCCGATGATCTTGCTGGAGCGATAGCCGGTGGCGACGGACTGAACGTCGATGGAGGTGACCATCTGCTTGGCGCCCTGGGCCAAAGCCGGCTGGCCGACAGCCAAGACGGTCAGCGTCAACAGGGCGGCGGCGGCAAAGCCTAAAGTCTTGTTCATGGGATTTCCCTTTGTTCAGCGATGCGCGGCCCAATCGGCCCGATCGAGTGAACGGTAGACGCCGAGCCAGGGGGCGGTAAGCGTCGGAAACTACCCAAACCTCTCACCAGACGGTTTCAGCGCCGACGGCACGGCGGATCGCCCGGTACAGGTCCAATTCGCGGAAAGGCTTTTGCAGGGTCACCGCCCCCGGTCGCAATACCTTGACCCGAGAAATGTCACCGCTCATGAACACGTGGGGCTGCGGGCCGGCCCGCAGGATCACTTCCATGGCGGCGACGCCACTTCCCTCGAGCAGACCGATGTCAACAATCATAAGTTGAGGCTTCAAACGGTGAGCGGCGGCGATGGCCGTCGCCTCGGTACTTTCGATGCCATCCACCGCATGCCCCATTTCCGTCAGCATCTCGGCCAGCACGGCACCGATCATGGCATCGTCCTCGACCACCAGGACATGAAGCGGTTGCATGGATTCTTCCTGTTTTCCTGGCGCGATGGCGCCAAATGCGGATAAAGCGGAACCGGGGGTAGTCCCGTCTGCCAAGACTCACCATAGCGACAGGATGGACAAGCTCACAGGAGCGGAAACTACTCACGCCACCCTCAAAAGCAGGTATATTCCACCGCCCCCATTTCGACCAAATTGTGATAGGTTGCCACACTGCTTTCAACCGGAAGCAGTTACACGCGAGCACGTCGATGATGAATGACAGTGATTCGCGCCTCCTGACCGTTGCAATCGGCGCTTCAGCCGGTGGTCTCGAGGCCTGCCGCAAGCTGCTCGGCGCATTGCCGGTCGGTCGCGGCATGGCCTTCATCCTGGTCCAGCACCTTGATCCCACCCATGACAGCATGATGGTGGAATTGCTGGCCGACCACACCGCCATGACCGTGTTGCAAGCCGCCGAGGGCATGAGGATCGAGCCCGACCACCTCTACCTGATCCCCCCCGGACAATCCTTGTCCGCTGGCGGCGGCGCCTTGCATCTGTCCCCGCCCAAAGCCCGGCATGGCACCCGCCTGCCCTTTGACTTTCTGTTGCGCAGCTTGGCGCAGGAATATGGCCCCCGCACCGCCTGCATCGTCCTGTCGGGCACTGGTGCCGATGGCAGCCAGGGATTGCTGGCGATCAAGCAAAAATCCGGGCTGGTCATCGCTCAGAGTCCGGACGAGGCCGGTTATGACGATATGCCGCGCAACGCCATCCAAACCGGGGCGGTCGATCTGGTGCTGCCGGTGGCCGACATGGCCGTGGCCCTTGACCAACACATCAGGCACCTGGATCAAGGCCCGGCGACCGAGGCACCCGCGCCACCGCCGCCGGCCGAGGACCGCCTTGCGGAAATCATCGACCTGCTACGTGCCAGGACGGCTCACGATTTCACCTCATACAAGCATGGCACCTTGCAGCGCCGCATCGAGCGACGCATGACCATTGCCTCGATCGAAACCAGCGACATGAACCGCTATATCGCCCTGCTGAAAAGCGGCGACGGCACCGAACTGGAACTGCTGGCCAAAGACCTGCTGATCAATGTCACCAGTTTCTTTCGCGATCCCAAGGTATTCGATGCCCTGGCGCAAACCATCGTCCCGCAACTGGTCGGCAAGCAGGCGCCCAACGAGGCGCTGCGCCTATGGAGTGCCGGATGCAGCAGCGGCGAAGAGGCCTATTCCCTCGCCATGCTGTTTTGCGAGGAAATCGAAGCCACCCGGCGCGACGTCAAGCTTAAGCTGTTCGCCTCCGACGTGGATGCCGATGCCATCGCCACCGCCCGCGAAGGACTTTACCCGGACAGCATCGCCGCCGAGGTTTCGCCGCAGCGTCTGGCCCGCTTTTTCACCAAGGACAGCCATGGCTACCGGGTAACGCCCGAATTGCGGGCCCTGGTGGTCTTCACCGTCCAGGACGTGCTGACCGACCCGCCGTTTTCCCGCCTGGATCTGGTGTCGTGCCGCAACCTCTTGATCTATTTGCGCCCCGAGGCGCAGGCCAAGGCGATTTCGGTGTTTCACTTCGCCCTGCGTCCGGGCGGCATCCTGGTGTTGGGCAGTTCGGAGACCGTCGGCAACGCCGAAGACTGCTTCGAGATTATTTCAAAGCCGGAACGGATTTTCCACCATGTGGGCAAGCGCCGTTTGGGTGAATTCGGCTTTCGCGTCGGTGGGGACGGCGGAGTTCGGACCTCGTCGAGTCCTGGGACCGGAGCCACGCCGACGCCCCAGACCACCTGGGCCGAGCTTTGCCGTCGGATGGTGATGGACACCTATGCCCCGGCGGCGGTGCTGATCAACCGCCGCAACGAGTGCCTTTATTCCCTGGGTCCGGTGGACCGCTACCTGCGCTTGGCCCCCGGCCACCCCAGTCATGACATCCTGGCCATGGCACGCTCCGACCTGCGCATGAAGCTGCGCGCGGCCATCCGCCGCGCCGGCGAGGAAAACACCCGGATCATCACCTCCGGCGGCCGCATCGGCAAGGACGATGGTTCACTCAGCTTCGACCTCCACCTCCACCCCGTCACCAACGAGGGTGAAGACCTGTTGTTGGTGTGTTTCGTCGATCTGCCCCAGGACCAAACGACATCCGTGCCATCCGCCAAACTGGCGGAAACGTCTCACGATGCCCCCGAGGTCACCGCGCTGGAACGCGAACTGGTGACCACCCGCACCGAGCTGCAGGGGGCCATTCACAGCCTGGAAAGCCTGAGCGAAGAGCAAAAGGCGGTCAACGAAGAGGCCTTGTCGGTCAACGAGGAATACCAGTCCACCAACGAGGAATTGCTGACCTCGAAAGAGGAATTGCAATCGCTGAACGAAGAGCTGACCGCGCTCAACAGCCAGCTTCAGGAAACCCTGGAATGGCAGCGCACCACCGCTAACGATCTGGAAAACATCCTGCGCAGCACCGATGTGGCGACGCTGTTTCTCGACACTGGCCTCAATATCCGTTTCTTCACCCCGGTCACCGCCGCCTTGTTCCGCGTCATCCCCAGCGATATCGGTCGACCGCTGGCCGATCTTCGCTCGTTGGCCGCCGATGCCGAACTGCTGAACGATGCGCGGGCCGTCCTGCGCCATCCCACCCCGATCGAACGCGAGGTCAGGGCGGAAAACGGCGCCTGGTTCATCCGCCGGGTCTTGCCATACCAAACCCCCGATGCGGGCATCGAGGGCGTCGTCATCACTTTTACCGACACCACCGAACGCCGCCACATCGCCGACGCGCTGGAAGCGGCGGAACGCAAGGCGCAATCGGCCAATGTGGCGAAATCACGCTTTCTCGCCGCCGCCAGTCACGACCTGCGCCAGCCGTTGCAGACCCTGACTTTGTTGCAGGCCCTGCTGGCCCGGGCGGTCGAGGGGGAAAAAGCCCACAAGCTGGTTTCCCGCCTCGACGAGACCCTGGGGGCCATGGCCGGCATGCTCAACACCTTGCTCGACATCAATCACATCGACGCCGGCACCCTCTGCCCCGACATCGAACACTTTCCCATCAACCAGGTGCTGGAACGCTTGGGCGAGGAATTCTCCTATCAGGCCCAGGCGCAAAACCTGGATTTGCGCGTGGTCCCCTGCGGCCTGTCCATCGACAGCGACCCGCGTCTGTTGGAACAGATGCTGCGCAACCTGCTGTCCAACGCCTTGAAATATACACGCTCGGGTACGATCCTGCTGGGCTGCCGCCGCCGCCGCGACCTGCTGCGTCTCGAGGTCTGGGATACCGGCATCGGCATCCCCGCCAGCGAATTGGAAGCGGTGTTCACCGAATACCATCAGCTCGACAATTCCGCCCGCGAACGCAGTCGCGGCCTGGGGCTGGGGCTGTCCATCGTCCAGCGTCTGGGGGCCTTGCTCGGGCACCGGGTCGAGGTCCGATCGCGCTTGGGTCTGGGATCGATGTTCGCCATCGAGATCGCCATGCCGTCGAATACGCTGCCCCCGCCC
>Ga0209066_10002081_pt1 | contig 25115 bp, 17 predicted proteins | sample All_14_2_FD_187198 | JGI IMG/M metagenome (GOLD analysis project Ga0209066, IMG submission 187198) | Freshwater microbial communities in response to fracking from Pennsylvania, USA - Allegheny Zone_MetaG_DW_15 (SPAdes) (version 2) ... | reverse complement strand
TCGCCGTCATCGTGCGCCAGGAAATCGTGCTGGCCTTCATGGGCGGCGTGTTCGTGGTCGAGGCCCTGTCCGTCATGGCCCAGGTCAGCTACTTCAAGTACACCAAGCGCAAGTACGGCGAAGGCCGTCGCATCCTGCTGATGGCGCCGCTGCACCACCACTTCGAAAAATCCGGCTGGAAAGAAACGCAGGTCGTGATCCGCTTCTGGATCATCACCATGCTGCTGTGCCTGCTGGGTCTGTCCACCCTCAAGCTGCGCTGATCGAACGCCATGCACCACCTTCGTGACCTCACCGTGCTGATCCTGGGTCTGGGTGACTCCGGCCTGGCCATGGCGCGCTGGTGCGCCCGGTGCGGTGCCAGCGTGCGCGTGGCCGACACGCGCGCCCACCCGCCGCAAGCCGGCACCCTGGCCGCCGACGTGCCCACCGCCACCCTGCACCAAGGCCTGGACGTGGCTTTGCTCGATGGCGTGAACCTGGTGCTCAAGAGCCCGGGCCTGATGCCCAACGATCCAGCCGTCTCCGCCTTGACAGCCCGTGCCGATGCCCTGGGCATCCCAGTGCGCGGTGAGCTGTCGCTGTTTGCCTCGGCGTTGGCCGACCTCAAGACCGATCTGGGCTATGCACCCAAGGTGGTGGCCATCACCGGCACCAATGGCAAGACCACGACCACCTCGCTGACCACCCAGCTCATCGAGCGTGCGGGCCTGCGCGTGAGCATGGCAGGCAACATCGGCCCGACCTTGCTGGACACGCTGCGCCTGGCACTGGACGCCGAGCCGGCGCGTGAGCCCGCGTGCGAGCAGACCGAGCTGGCCTTCGAGGGCAGCGATCCCGTGCTGCCGGCCGAGGCCGAGGCCGAGTCCGGCGTTGCGGGCGTGCAGGACGAGCCCGACCTGGGTGAGGGCGAGGCCCTGCCTGGGACACAGGTACCGGCCGACGCCGAGCCCGCGCACGCTGACGCCGCATCGCCCGACGAGGAAGCGCCCGCTGCGGCCCCTCTGAGCGACGAGGCCGATGCACCCCTGATCGAACTGGCGCCCCCACCGCCCGCCGCCCCGACCTTCGAGGTGCTGCCCGAAGCCTGGGTGCTGGAGCTGTCGAGCTTCCAGCTCGACGGCGTGAACAACTTCGAGCCCGATGCGGCCGTGGTGCTCAACATCACACAGGATCACCTCGACTGGCACGGCTCGATGGCTGCCTATGCCGCCGCCAAGGCCCGCATCTACGGCAAGCAGGCCGTGATGGTGATCAACCGCGACGACCCTGAGGTGGCCGCCATGGTGCCGCCGCCCGAGGTCATCAAGTCGGGCGTGCGCGGCCGCCCCGCCAAGCTGGTGCATCGCCAGGTGGTGCGCTTCGGGCTGGACACGCCCCATCATCCAGGTGACTTTGGTTTGGTGACCGAGGGCGGCATGGCCTGGCTGGTGCGCGCCCGCGAAACCGACCCGACGATCAAGCTCAAGAAGGGCGAGTCGCCCGAGATCATCCTGCAGCGCCTGATGCCGGCCGATGCGCTGCGCATCCGCGGACGTCACAACGCGTCCAACGCCCTGGCCGCGTTGGCCCTGGCCACGGCGATCGGCTGCCCGCTGGCGCCGATGCTGCACGGCCTGCGCGAGTACCGGGGCGAGCCGCACCGCGTCGAGCACGTCACCACCATGGGTGGCGTCGACGCGATCGACGATTCCAAGGGCACCAATGTGGGCGCCACCGTGGCGGCCTTGCTGGGCCTGGGCGCCGACCTGTCGCCGGGCAAGCTGGTCATCATCCTGGGCGGCGATGGCAAGGGCCAGGACTTCGGTCCGCTGGCCGAGCCGGTGGGCCGCTTTGCCCGCGCCGTGGCCCTGATCGGCCAGGACGCCGCCGCTTTGCAGGCGGTGCTGGCCGATGTCCGTACGCCCGCTGGTGAAGTGTTGCCGATGGCCCGCCATGACAGCCTGGAGGCGGCCACACGCTGGGCTTTCGAGCAGGCCAAGGCGGGTGACGCCGTGCTGCTGAGCCCGGCCTGCGCCAGCCTGGACATGTTCCGCAACTATGCCCACCGCGCCGAGGTGTTTGTGGGCACGGTGCGCGAGCTGGCCATTGAGCGGGGAGACATGGCATGAGCCAGTCGAGCGTTCGCCGCATGCCCTGGACCGCCTTGATGGACGCCGTGCGCGCCCGTCTGGGTCGGGGCTCGGCCGACGTCGTTGGCAGCCTGCCGGTGCGCGACCATGTGAACGTCAACGCCGGTCAGCCGACGCGGATGATGGGCTTCGATCAGTCCCTGGTCTGGGTCACGCTGTCCCTGATGCTGCTGGGCCTGGTGATGGTCTACTCGGCCACCATTGCCCTGCCGGACAGCCCGCGTTTTGCCAATTACACGCCCACCTTCTTCCTGCAGCGTCACCTGATCTCGCTGGTCATGGCCGTGGCCATGGGCGCCGTGGTCACCCAGATCCCGATGGCCAGCTGGGAGCGTCTGGCGCGCCCCCTGTTCCTGTTCTCGCTGTTCCTGCTGGTGCTGGTGCTGATTCCGGGCATTGGCAAGGTGGTGTACGGCGCGCGCCGCTGGCTGCCGCTGGGCATCATGAACTTCCAGCCCTCCGAGCTGGCCAAGCTGGCCATCGTCCTGTATGCGTCCGATTACATGGTGCGCAAGATGGACGTGAAAGAGCGTTTCGTGCAGGCCGTCTACCCCATGGCTTTGGCCGTGGGCCTGGTGGGCGTGCTCTTGCTGGCCGAGCCCGACATGGGGGCCTTCATGGTGATCGCCACCATCGCGATGGCCATCCTCTTCCTGGGCGGCGTCAACGGTCGCATGTTCGCGCTGATCACCGCTGTGCTGATCGGGGCCTTCGGCCTGATGGTGGGCCTGAGCCCCTGGCGGCGCGAGCGCATCTTTGCCTACCTCGACCCCTGGTCCGAGCAGAACGCGCTGGGCAAGGCGTACCAGCTCACCCACTCGCTGATCGCCTTCGGGCGCGGTGAGATCTTTGGCGAAGGCCTGGGCTCCAGCCTGGAAAAACTGCATTACCTGCCCGAGGCCCACACCGACTTCCTGCTCGCCGTGATCGGCGAAGAGCTGGGCTTTGTGGGCGTCTCCGCCGTGATCCTGACCTTCTTCTGGCTGGTGGTGCGCCTGTTCAACATCGGCCGTCAGGCCATCGCGCTCGACCGCGTGTTCGCGGGCTTGGTGTCGCAAGGCGTGGCGGTGTGGATGGGCGGCCAGGGCTTCATCAACATGGGCGTGAACCTGGGCGTGCTGCCCACCAAGGGCCTGACCCTGCCGCTGATGAGTTTCGGCGGCTCGGGCCTGCTGCTCAACGCCATCGCGCTGGCCATTTGCTTGAGGGTGGACATGGAGAATCGCCAACTCATGCGAGGAGGCCGAGCATGACCGACATGAGCACCTCACCTCGTCACCTCGTCATCATGGCGGCCGGCACCGGCGGCCACATCATGCCCGGCCTGGCCGTGGCCGATGAAATGAAGCGCCGTGGCTGGACCGTCAGCTGGCTGGGCACCCAGGGTGGCATGGAAAACCGCCTGGTGCCGCCTGCCGGCATCCCGCTGGACACCATCTCCTTCAGCGGCCTGCGCGGCAAGGGCGCCAAGGGCGCGCTGCTGGGTGGCTTCAAGCTGCTCAAGGGCTTTGCCGAGTGCGCCCGCATCCTGAAGACCCGCCAGGCCACCGCCGTGCTGGGCATGGGCGGTTATGTCTGCTTCCCTGGTGGCCTCATGGCCAAGGCCCGGGGCCTGCCGCTGGTGATGGTCAACGCCGATGCGGCCCTGCTGCTGAGCAACAAGGCCCTGCTGCCGCTGACCAATGTGCTGGCCTGCGGTTTCGACGGCCCGGCCGCCCGTCACAAGGTGTCCCGCGTCACCGGCAACCCCGTTCGCGCCGAGATCGAGGCCATCGCGCCGCCGGCCGAGCGCTTTGCCGGTCGCACCGGCCCGCTGCGCGTGCTGATCGTCGGTGGCAGCCTGGGCGCGCGCGCGCTCAACGAGGTTGTGCCCCAGGCGCTGGCCCTGATCCCGCCCGAGCAGCGTCCGCGCATCACGCACCAGACGGGCATGGCCAACCTGGACGCGGTCAAGGCCAGCTACGTGCAGGCCGGCCTCAACCCGGCAGTGGACGCCGAGGTGCTGCCCTTCATCAACAACATGGCGCAGCGTCTGGCCGACTGCGACGTCATCATTTGCCGCGCCGGCGCCATCACCGTCAGCGAGCTGTGCGCCGCTGGCGTGCCCAGCGTGCTGATCCCCTTGGTGGTGTCGACCACCGCGCACCAGCGCGACAACGCCGAATACATGGCCGAGCATGGCGCCGCCGTGCACCTGCCGCAGGCCGAGATGTCGGCGGCGTCGCTGGCGCAGCGTCTGCAAGGTCTGCAACGCGATGAACTGCTGGCCATGGCCCGAAAGGCCCGTGGTCTGGCCCGTCTCCAATCGGCCGCCGCCGTGGCCGATGCCATCGAAGAAAACGTGAAACCCTCTACTGCAAAGGCGTCCCCATGAAGCACGCCGTCAAGAACATCCATTTCGTGGGCATTGGTGGCGCCGGCATGAGCGGCATCGCCGAGATCCTGCACAACCTGGGCTACGTCGTCTCGGGCTCTGACCAGGCTGACAGCGCCACCTCGCGCCGTCTGGCCTCGCTGGGCATCACCGTCCATGTGGGCCACGATGCCGCGCACATCGATGGCGCCGAAGCCGTGGTCACGTCGACCGCCGTGAAGGGTGACAACCCCGAGGTGATCGCAGCGCGTGCCCGGCGCATCCCTGTGGTGCCGCGCGCCGTGATGCTGGCCGAGCTGATGCGCCTGCGCAAGGGCATCGCCATTGCCGGCACGCACGGCAAGACCACGACCACCTCGCTGGTGACCGACATCCTGACCGAAGCCGGGGTGGACCCGACCTTCGTGATCGGCGGCAAGCTGCACAGCGCCGGGGCCAACTCGGCCCTGGGCAAGGGTGAGTTCATCGTGGTCGAGGCCGACGAGTCGGACGCCTCCTTCCTGAACCTGATGCCGGTGCTGGCGGTGGTCACGAACATCGACGCCGACCACATGGAGACCTACGGCCACGACTTCGCCCGCCTCAAACAGGCTTTCGTGGACTTCCTGCACCGCATGCCGTTTTACGGCTCGGCCATCCTGTGTGGTGACGATCCGGGCGTGCGCTCCATCATCCCGCTGGTCTCGCGCCCCGTGATCACCTACGGCTTTGGTGAAGACGCCCAGGTGCGTGCCGTCGATGTCGAGGCCCTGCCGGGCGGCCAGATGCGCTTCACCGTGCAGCGTCGCAATGGCATCGTCATGCCCGACATGCAGGTGACCCTGAACCTGCCCGGCGTGCACAACGTGCTCAATGCGCTCGCAGCCATTGCCGTGGCCACCGAGATCGAAGTGGCCGACGAGCCCATCATCCGCGCCCTGGGTGCCTTCACGGGCGTGGGCCGCCGCTTCCAGCGCTATGGCGAGCACCCTGCCGCCGACGGTGGCCGCTTCACCCTGATCGACGACTATGGTCACCACCCTGTCGAGATGGCCGCGGTCATCGCGGCCGCGCGCGGGGCCTTCCCCGGCCAGCGCCTGATGCTGGCCTTCCAGCCGCACCGCTACACCCGCACGCGTGACTGCTTTGAAGATTTCGTCAAGGTGCTGGGCACCGCCGATGCCGTGCTGCTGACAGATGTGTATGCCGCCGGTGAATCCCCCATCGTCGCTGCCGACGGCCGCGCGCTGACCCGTGCCGTGCGCGTGGCCGGCAAGGTCGAGCCGGTGTTCGTCGATGAGGTGAACAACCTGCCCGAGGCGATCGCCGCCAACACCCGCGACGGGGACGTGGTGATCTGCATGGGCGCCGGCTCGATCGGCACCGTGGCCGGCAAGACCGCCGAACTGTTGAAAGAGAAGACTGCATCATGAGCACCCTTCACCTCACCGCCCCGACGGTGAATCCCGCTGACCTGGGCAAGGTCGCCGTCCTGATGGGGGGCACCTCGGCCGAGCGCGATGTCTCGCTGATGTCGGGTGCGGGCGTGCTGCAAGCCCTGCAATCGCAAGGCGTGAACGCCTTTGCCTTCGACCCCGCCGAGCGTCCGCTGCAAGACCTCAAGGCCGAAGGCGTGGACCGCTGCTTCATCGCCCTGCATGGCCGTGGCGGTGAAGACGGCACCGTGCAAGGCGCGCTCGAACTCTTGAAGATCCCGTACACCGGCTCCGGTGTGATGGCCTCGTCCATCGCCATGGACAAGGTCATGACCAAGCGCATCTGGCGCTTCGAAGGTTTGCCCACGCCGGAATGGCGCCTGGTGGCCAATGCCCAGGAGTGCGAGCAGGCCCTGGTGGCCCTGGGCGCGCCGATGATTGTCAAGCCCGCCCGTGAAGGTTCGTCCATCGGTCTGACCAAGGTGACCGACCCCGCGCAGTGCGCCGCCGCCTACGCCGCCGCCGCTCAGCATGATCCGGAGGTGCTGTGCGAGCAGTTCATCGAGGGCGAGGAAACCACCTGCCCGGTGCTGATCGTCGATGGCCAGGCCCAGGCGCTGCCCGTCATCCGCATCGTCGCCCCGGGCGGCAACTACGACTACCAGAACAAGTACTTCACCGATGAGGTCAAGTACCTGTGCCCCAGCGAACTCGATGCGGGCGAAGAGGCCGAGATCCAGCGCGAAGTGGTGCGGGCGTTCAAGACCCTGGGTTGCCGGGGCTGGGCGCGCGCCGACGTGATGATCCGCAAGGCCGACCGCCAGCCCTTCCTGCTGGAGATCAACACCTCGCCCGGCATGACCGGGCACTCGCTGGTGCCCATGTCCGCCAAGGTGGCGGGCCTGAGTTACGAGCAACTGTGTCTGCACCTGCTGGCCTCGGCCAGCCTCGACGCCCAGATCCGCTGACCCACCCGACCTCACCCTTCACCTCCACCCACTGCCATGTTGGCCGCCGCCGCCCTCAACCGCTACAGCTCACCCGATGAGACGCCGCAAGACGTCCATTGGATGAACGCGGCCGCCGCTGCGCTGGTGGTGGTGGCGGTGCTGATGTTGCTGGCGGTGGGGCTGCTCAAGCTGGGGCGTCTGCCTTACTTCGATCTGCAGCGCGTGCAGATCGAAGGCGACCTGTCGCGCAACAACCTGGCCACCGTGCGGGCCAACACCGTGCCGCGCCTGTACGGCAGCTTCTTCCAGGCCGACCTGGCCCGCAGCCGCGCCGTCTTCGAGTCGGTGCCCTGGGTGCGCAAGGCGGTCGTGCGCCGCGTGTGGCCCAACCAGTTGCGTGTCACCCTCGAAGAGCACCAGCCGGCCGCTTTCTGGCGTCAGGCGCACAGCGAAGACCAACTGGTGAACACCTTTGGCGAGGTGTTTGACGCCAACCTGGGCGATGTCGAAGACGAGCGCCTGCCCACGCTGGAAGCGCCCGCCAACACCGACGCCCGACAGGCCGCCCACATGCTGCAGATGCTGCACCAGTTGCAGGCCGTGTTCAAACCGTTGGGTGAGGTGGTCACGCTCAAGCTCAGCGACCGGGGCTCCTGGTCGCTGCAACTCGATGACGAGGCCCAGGTCGTGCTGGGACGCGGCAGCGACGCCGACATCCTGGCGCGCGCCGAACGCTTCGTCGCCACCCTGCCTGAACTGCGCCGCTACTACCCGGCGCCCCTGTCTCAAGCCGATCTGCGTTATCCGCAGGGGTATGCCGTCAAGCTCCGTGGCCTGACGACCCTGCAGGACGGCGCGGCGCCTCCCAAGAAATCATTGTCTTCAACCCGTTAACGCAAACACACCATGGCCAAGGAATACAAGGATCTGGTTGTCGGACTCGACATCGGCACTGCCAAGGTGATGGCGGTCGTGGCCGAAGTCATGCCCGGCGGTGACCTGCGCCTGGCTGGCCTGGGCATGGCGCCCAGCCACGGCCTCAAGCGCGGTGTGGTCGTCAACATCGACGCCACCGTGCAGTCCATCCAGCAGGCCCTCAAAGAGGCCGAGCTGATGGCCGACTGCAAGATCGCTCGTGTCTGGACCGGCATCACCGGCAGCCACATCCGCGGCCAGAACAGCACCGGCATGGTCATCGTGCGCGACAAGGAAGTCGCGCCCATCGACGTGCAGCGCGTGGTGGAGACCGCCAAGGCCATCAACATCCCCAACGACCAGCGCCTGCTGCTGGTCGAGCCGCAAGAGTTCATCATCGACGGGCACGAGGTGAAAGAGCCCATCGGCATGAGCGGCGGCCGCCTGGAGGTCAAGGTCCACATCGTGACCGGCGCGCAAAGCGCGGCCGAGAACATCATCAAGTGCGTGCGCCGCTGCGGCCTGGAAGCCGAGCAACTGGTGCTCAACCCCAGCGCGTCGAGCTCGGCCGTGCTGACCGAGGACGAAAAATCCCTGGGCGTGGCCATGGTCGACATCGGCGCGGGCACCACCGACGTGTCCATCTTCACCGATGGCTCGGTGCGCCACACCGCCGTCATCCCGATTGCCGGTGACCTGATCACCAGCGACATCGCGATGGCGCTGCGCACCCCCACGAAAGACGCCGAAGACATCAAGGTGGACTACGGCGTGGCCAAGCAGCTGCTGGCCGACCCGAACGAACACGTCGAGGTCCCCGGCCTGGGCGACCGCGCCCCGCGCATGCTCTCGCGTCAGGCCCTGGCCGGTGTCATCGAGCCGCGCGTCGAAGAGATTTTCTCGCTGGTTCACCAGGTGATCCGCGATTCTGGTTACGAGGAACTGTTGTCGTCGGGCATTGTCCTGACGGGCGGCTCGGCGGTCATGCCTGGCATGGTCGAACTGGCCGAAGACATCTTCCTCAAGCCTGTGCGCAAGGGGACGCCCTTGTACGCAGGCCCCCTCCACGACATGGTGGCCAGCCCGCGCTCGGCCACCGTCATGGGCTTGCTTGAAGAGGCAAGGCTCGCGCGTTCGCGCGGGATGAAGGCGGCGCAGCAGGTGGGGTCGGTTCAGACCCTGTTCGGCCGCGTGCGCGATTGGTTTGTGGGCAGTTTCTAAAAAAAGTTTTACTCAATTCAACCGGCAACCGTTAGACAAGAGAGAGGTACGACATGGCCATCGAGATGATCGACAACTTTGACATGGGCACACAGATCAAGGTGATCGGGGTGGGCGGCGGTGGCGGCAACGCCGTCGAACACATGATCAGCGAGAGTGTGCAAGGCGTGCAGTTCATCTGCGCCAACACCGATTCGCAGGCGCTCAACCGCTCCAGCGCCGAGGTGCTGCTGCAGTTGGGCAATTCCGGCCTGGGCGCAGGCGCCAAGCCCGAAGCGGGCAAGGCTGCGGCCGAAGAGGCGGTGGACCACATCCGCAACGCGCTGGACGGCGCGCACATGGTGTTCATCACCGCCGGCATGGGCGGCGGTACCGGCACCGGTGCGGCCCCCGTGATCGCGCGCGTGGCCAAGGAAATGGGCATCCTGACCGTCGGCGTGGTGACCAAGCCGTTCGACTTCGAAGGCAACCGTCGCCAGAAGCAGGCCGACGCTGGCCTGGCCGAGCTCGAAGCCAATGTCGACTCGCTGATCGTGGTGCTCAACGAGAAGCTGCTGGAAGTCATGGGCGACGACGTCACCCAGGAAGAAGCCTTCGGCAAGGCCAACGACGTGCTCAAGAACGCCGTCGGCGGCATCTCCGACATCATCCACATCCCGGGTCTGGTGAACGTCGACTTTGAAGACGTCAAGACCGTGATGAGCGAGCCTGGCAAGGCCATGATGGGCACGGCCACTGCTGGCGGCCCGGACCGCGCCACCAAGGCGGCCGAAGCCGCTGTGGCCTGCCCGCTGCTGGAAGGCATCGACCTGTCGGGCGCCCGTGGCGTGCTGGTGCTGATCGCGGCCTCCAAGGCCACCTTCAAGCTGAGCGAGTCGCGCAACGCGATGAACACCATCCGCCGTTACGCCGCCGAAGACGCGCACGTGATCTACGGCACGGCCTACGACGAAAGCCTGGGCGACCAGTTGCGCGTGACCGTGATCGCAACCGGCCTGTGCTCGGCCAAGCGTGCCGCGGCCCCGATGACCGTGGTGCACAGCGCGCTGCGCACCGGCACGGACAACATCCCCGTGCTGACCGACCCGGTGGCCCCGCACCCCAGTGGCCTGGGCATGGGTCGTGCCACGGCCGGTGGTGACTTCAGTGGCCTGAACACCCCGAGCGTGTGGCGCAGTGGCCGCACGCAAGCGGCAGCCAAGGTTGACGCGCTGGCCAGCAACGGCATGGACGAGATCGAGATCCCGGCGTTCCTGCGTCGCCAGGCCGACTGATCTCCTTCTCTCTCTCGTTGTTGCCTCTTTCCCCCTGCGCCCTGCCGGTCGCAGGGGGTTTTTGGCCGTTTGTCTTTTGTCTCTCAGTCGAATCGATGCGTGCCTGCTGACAAGGCTTGCCAGATCGTGTCCGTCATCGGCACATAGCCGCCCGGTGTGAGCACATACAAGGCATCGTGGGCCACGGCCGGGTCGTAGCCCTCCCGTTTGAGCGCCACCTTGCTGTACTTGAACGTCGCGGTCACCACGTGGTCATCGCGCAGCCGCAGGAACAGCGGCACCGCATAGCGCGGCAGTTGCGCGTACAGCGCCTGCGCCAGTGCAGCCCCATCGAAGGGCCCCGCGTCATCGCTCAGTGTGAGCGCCGCCATGCCGGCACGGCCATCGGCCCCCGGTACCGTCACCCCGTACACCACCGCTTCGGCCACCGCTGGCTGGTGCGCGAGCACGCCTTCCACCTCGGTGGTCGCCACGTTCTCGCCCTTCCAGCGGAAGGTGTCGCCCAGGCGGTCGACAAACTGCATGTGATGCAGACCCTGGTGGCGCACCAGGTCGCCGGTGTTGAACCAGGCGTCCCCATTCTTGAACACGTTGCGCAGCACCTTGGCTTCGGTGGCCTTGGTATCGGTGTAGCCATCCAGTGGGGCACGGGGGGTGATCTCGGTGATCAGCAGGCCCACCTCGCCACGGGTGACCCGGCTCATGTGCCCACCTCGGCCGCTGCGCACCGGCAGTTCGGTGTCCATGTCCATGCGCACGATGGCAAAGGACAGCGGGCACAGGCCGGTCGTGCGGGGCAGGCCCAGGGCGTTGATGAAGGCCAGGTTGCACTCGCTGGCGGTGTAGAACTCGGCGATGTGGTCGATGCCGAAGCGCTGCTGGAACGCGTCCCAGATCTCCGGGCGCAGCCCGTTGCCGATCATCGCGCGCACCTGGTGCTGGCGGTCATCCGGGCGGGCCGGCTGGTTGAGCAGGTAACGGCACAGCTCGCCGATGTAGCAAAAGGACGTGGCCTGATGGCGCCGCATGTCGTCCCAGAAGCGCGAGGCGCTGAACTTGGGGGCGAGCACCAGGCTGGCGCCGGCGCCCACCACGGCGCCCCAGGACACCGTCAGCGCGTTGTTGTGATACAGCGGCAGGGGGCAGTAGAGGACGTCGTCCGGGCGCAGGCGCAGGCCCATGATGCCCATGCCGGACATGCAGCGGTGCCAGCGGTAGTGCGACATCACCGAGGCCTTGGGCAGGCCGGTCGTGCCGGACGTGAAGATGTGGAAAGCCGGCTGATGCAGGCGGATGCTGGCGGTCTCTGGTGGGTTGTGGCTGGGTGCCACGGTCAGTTGCTCGCTGGACCAGCTCAGGCCTTCGGGCAGCGGGGCCTCGCCTTCCCACCACCAGCGCGCGCACAAAGTGGCGCGCTCGGCAGGTGGCAGGCTGTGCAAAGCGTCGACGCAGGCCTCGCCCACCACCATCAAGGCAGGGCGGGTCAGGCGGATGCTGTGCGCCAGCACCTCGCCGCGTTGCTGGTTGTTCAACAAGGTGGCCACGGCGCCCAGTTTGACGGTGCCCAGCACCCAGGCCAGCACCTCGGCGCGGTTGTCCAGCAGCACGCCCACGGCATCCCCCGGGCGTACGCCGGCGGCCTTGAGGGCGTGGGCGCAGCGGTTGGCCCAGGCGTTGAACTCGGCATAGGTCCAGCGGCGCTCGCCGCAAACCAGCGCCGGGCGGTCGGGATGACGCGCCGCCTGGAGGGCAAAGGTCTGGCCAATCGAGCCGAGCTTGGTGGGACGCAGGCGCAGCAAGCCGATCAGGCCCCTCAGCAGTGGGCGGACATCGGTGCGGACGGTGCGCCAGGCGGCAGGGATCCAGTCCAGCAGGCTGACGGTGGTGGACGCGGCGGGCGCCCGGTCGGAGGCAGATACAGTCATCGGACCAGTCTAGGTGGCGCTGCCAGGGTGCTGGCCACAGCAGTCCGTGCGTTTTCCGCGGTGAAGGGGGAAAACGCGACGCTGTGGCTCAGTCGTCCAGCGCGGCGAGGGCCGCTTCACGGGCGCGGTCGATGGCCTCGCCGATGGCCGGCCCCTTCAGGCCCCGAGCCAGGGCCTCGGCCGAGACGCGGGCGGTGTCCACCGCTTGGCCCAGGCTCAGCGCCCGCTGCAGCCGCACGCCCTGGGGGTAGGGCTGATCGCTGAAGCCCAGCCGCCCACGGGCATCGCATTCGCAGGCCAGCAGCACCTCGGCGAAGCGCTGCGGCTTGCGCCAGGCATCGCAGCGGCCGAGCAGGCGCAGCACGGCGCTGGCGCCAAAGTTGCCGCTGCCATGGATGTTGCCGTGTTCACGGGCCACCACGTCGGCCAGCTCGCGGCAGTCGTTGGGCACGCGCAGCCGGGCGTTGACCGCCTGCAGCAACTGCACGCTGCGGCCCTCGTGGCCGAGGTGTCGGGGCAGGATGTCGGCCGGCGTGGTGCCCTTGCCCAGGTCATGGCCCAGGCAGGCGTAGCGCACGCTCAAGGGGGTCTGCAGCTGCGCGGCCATGTCCAGCACCATCATCACGTGCACGCCGGTGTCGATCTCGGGGTGGTAATCAGCCCGCTGGGGCACGCCCCACAGGCGATCCAGCTCGGGCAACAGGCGGGCCAGGGCGCCGCAATCGCGCAGCACCTCGAACATGCGCGAGGGGCGTTCTTCCATCAGGCCGCGGGCCAGCTCCTGCCACACGCGCTCGGCCACCAGGTGGTCCACCTCGCCGGCGTCCACCATCTGGCGCATCAGCGTCCGGGTTTCGTCGGCCACGGTGAAGTCGGGGAAGCGGGCAGCAAAGCGCGCCACGCGCAGGATGCGCACGGGGTCCTCGGCAAAAGCGGGCGAGACATGGCGCATCACCCGGTCGGTGAGGTCGCGCTGGCCGCCATGCGGGTCGATGACGCGGCCCTCGGTATCCTCGGCCATCGCATTGATGGTCAGGTCGCGGCGGATCAGGTCGTCCTCCAGTGTGACGTCCGGGGCGGCGTAGACCTGGAAGCCGTGGTAACCGTGGCCGTGCTTGCGTTCGGTGCGCGCCAGGGCGTACTCGTCCTGGGTGTCGGGGTGCAGGAACACCGGGAAGTCTTTGCCCACCGGGCGGAAGCCGGCCGCCACCATGGCGTCGGGCGTGCTGCCCACCACCACCCAGTCACGGTCGCCGCCCGGGCGGCCCAGCAAGCGGTCGCGCACGGCGCCGCCAACGAGATAGATCTGCATGGGTGGCAGTGTAGCGAGGCCAGCCTTGTCAGCGCGCACCGGCACCGCTGCGGTGCGTTGCAGCTGGCACGCAACGTGCATCCACGTTGCGCAGGCTCAGGGTGTTTTCGCTTTCTTCAGCGCCGCCAGAGCGAGGTAGTCGGCCACCGGCACCTCCTCTGCGCGGCGTTGCAGATCGAAGTCCGCTTCGATGCCGTGCTCGGCCATCCAGGCGCCCAGCGTGTGGCGCAAAATCTTGCGACGCTGCGAAAACGCCACGGCCACCATCTTGGCGAACTCGGGCAGGTCCACCTCGGGTGGCGTGGCCAGCGGGATCATGCGCACCACGGCCGAGTCCACCTTGGGCGGCGGGTCGAACGAGCCCGGCGGCACGTCCACCACGCACTCCATGCGGTAGCGCCACTGCAGCATCACGCTCAGGCGGCTGTAGTCCTTGTTGCCGGGCGTGGCCACCATGCGGTCGACCACTTCCTTTTGCAGCATGAAGTGCTGGTCCACCACCTGATCGGCCCAGGGCAGCAGGTGAAACAGGATGGGGCTGGAGATGTTGTAGGGCAGGTTGCCGATCAGGCGCAGCTTCTGGCCGGCCTCCTGCGCCAAGGCGCCGAAGTCCACCTTCAGCACATCGGACTCGATGACGTTCAGCTCGGCTCGCTTGCGCAGGCGGGCGGCCAGGTCGCGGTCGAGCTCGATCACGGTGAGCTTTTCGCTGCGCTCGACCACCGGGTTGGTCAGGGCGCCCAGGCCCGGACCGATTTCGACCAGGTGCTGACCGGGCTGCGGCGCAATCGCGCGCACGATCTCGTCGATGACACCATGGTCAACCAGAAAATTCTGACCAAAGCGCTTGCGGGCGATGTGTCCGCCGCCCCCTTGCACGGCACGCTTGCCGCCCGGGCGGGCGGGCTTGGAGCGGGGGTCAGGGCGCATCGCGCATTTCCACCCAGGCCGCGGCACGCAGCTCGCGCGCCCAGTCTTCGTAGGTCGACTCGAAGCGCCGCTCACGCAGCACCGAGCGGGCCGCCTCGCGCTTTTGCGCGTCGGTGAGCTTGACCTCACGCCGTTCGATCAGCTGGATCAGGTGCACGCCGAAGCGGCTGACGATGGGCTGCGAAATCTCCCCGGCTTGCAGGGCCATCAGGGCGCGCTCGAACTCCGGCACGAACTGGCCGGGCGAGGCCCAACCCAGGTCGCCCCCGTTGGCGGCGCTGCCGTCTTGCGAGTGCTGGCGGGCCATTTGGGCAAAACTGGCGCCCTCGCTCACGATCTCCTTGCGGATCTCGGCCAGGCGGGCCACCTGAGCCTGCGTCGACTCTTTGGGGTTGCTGCGCAGCAGGATGTGGCGGCTGCGCTGCTGGGTGTAGGTGGCCTCGGCGCTGTTCTCGCGCTCGATCAGCTTGACGATGTGAAAGCCCGCGTTGGAGCGCACCAGCGGGGCCACCTCGCCCACCTTGAGGTCGCGTGCCGCAGACACGAACAGGTCGGGCAGGCGGCTGATCGGCATCATGCCGAAGGCGCCGCCGCGCTCCTTGGTGTTGGTGTCGGCCGAGTGCGTGCGCACCAGCTGGTTGAAGTTGCCACCGCTGCGGGCCTGCTCCTGCACCTGACGTGCCTTGGTCTGCAGGGCCTCGATCTGGGCGGGCGTGGCCTGCTCGGGCACCGGGATCAGGATGTGCGCCAGGTTCAGGGCCACCTCGGTCTGCGCGGCCGGATCGGTGGCCAGGAAGGCGTCGATGTCGCTGTCGCTGATCTGGATGCGGGCATTGACCTCGCGGTCACGCAGACGCTGCAGCACGATCTGCTCGCGCAGGCTGGCGCGGTAGCGGGGGTAGTCCAGGCCGTCGGCCTCCATGCGGCGCTGCATCTCGCGCAGGCTCAGCTTGTTCTGGGAGGCGATGTTCTCGATGGCGGCATCGACCTCGGCGTCCGAGACGCTCAGGCCCACACTGCGGGCGTGCGAGATCTGCACCTTCTCGTCGATCAGCGCATCAAGCACCTGGCGGCGCAGCTCATCCGGTGGGGGCAGGCGGCTGCCTGCCGGAGCGGTTTCCTGAATGCGCGCCACCCGCTTGTCCACATCGATGTGGGTGATGGGCTCCTGGTCCACCACGGCCACGATGTAGTCGGCCGTGGTCGGCTTGCCGGGCAGCTTGAGGTCGGTGCTCAGTTGGCGAGCACCCGGAATGCGCGGCACCACCGAAGGGGCGTCCGGGTTGCGCAACTGAGCCTGGGCCGGGGTCAGGCTGGTGAGCAGCAGGCTCAGGCACAGACCCTGAACCAGGGGGCGCAGACGGGGCTTACGGAAGGGGTGTGTCATCGTCGAGGAAAGGCTGTGGAGCGAGGGCGGGCGGCTGCTGGGCTTCGTCGCGCAGCAGGCGGTAGCCCGGGATATTGTCCTGCAAGGTGCGCAGCGGGTTGGAGCCCAGGGCCAAACGGGACAGGCCAATGAGTTCGAGCTGGAACATCAGTCGGGTGGTGGCTTCACTTTGGCCGATGGCCACGCGCTCCATCACGAAGCGCCCGATCCAGCAACCTGCATCGTATTCGAAGCCCGCCAGGGTGTTGGTGAAACGGTGGTCACGCTTGTCGTAGACCACGCGGCCCACGCTGTACCAGGCGCCACCACACTGCTGTCCCGATCCGCTCAGCATCTGGCCGGGTTTGGGCACATCGGGCGAGCTGGCCTGGGCAAACACCTCCTGCAGCGGCGGCTTGCGCCCGCTCAGCGGCCATTGCCAGCCCACTTCGATCTGCTCGCTCTTGTCGCGGTTGTAGCGGTAAGTGACCCCGATGGTGCGCCAGGCCCCTGGCGAGTAGCGCACGCCCAGGGTGGCCTGCTGTGTGGCCTGGTTGTCGGCGCCCAACTGGGTGGTGCCGTCAAGGTACCAGTGCGGGATGACGTTGGTGGAGCCCAGCAGCAGCGTGTCGGACAGGCCGGACTGGATGGGCTCGGCGCCATTGGGGTTCAGGCGCTGATCGGACAACAGCCACTTTTGCACCACCCCGAAGCGCAGCGCTTCGGCGCCGCGTTCGTCCAGCAGGCGCGAGGTGGCACCCATCGTGATCTCGTTGGCGTCGGAGATGCGGTCCACGCCGGTGAAGGCGTTGTCGTTGTAGATGGCGTACTGGTTGAAGTCACGCGGCGCGCTGTCGAACAGCGGCAGCATGCTCTGGTCGCGGTAGGGCGTGCGCACGTAGCGCACGCGCGGCTCCAGGGTCTGCGTCAGCTGGCGGCCGAACAGCGTGACCGGGCGCTCCAGCTCGGTGCGGGCATCCACACTGAACGTGGGGATGGTGCGGGTGACGCTGCGCGGGGTGCCGCCCTGAACCTGGTCCAGATCGTAGCTGGTGCTGTGCAAGGCCAGGCGCGGCGTGAGCGTGAGCGGCCCCAGGTCGAACGACTGGTCCAGCTGTCCGACGGCGTGCAAGCGGTTGCCCGACACCTTGTCCTGATCCGGGTGGGTGAAGCGGTTGAACTCACCCTGGAGCTGCCAGCTCAGGGCCTGGTCCACGCCACTGCGGCTGCGGATGCCGACCTGCGGCGTGCGGCGGTAGGGGGCCTCGATGGCGCTCAGGGTGGGGTCAGACTCAGGGTCCAGGTCCTTCAGGGTCTGCCAGCTTTGCACCCCGGCATACAAACTGGTCTGGCTGTCGCCCAAGCCCCAGTTGCGCTCATTGAGCACCCGCTCGATGGTCAGGTGGCTGTCGTACAGGCGCGGCGTCTTGGCTGGCAGGGTGTGGGCAAAGTCGCGCCAGTAATCGTCGTCGGACACGCGCAGCAGCTGGATGTCGTAGACGGTTTGCGAGGGCGAGTTGCCCATGCGCAGGCTGCCCTGGTGGGTGAAATCGACCATGCCACGCGAGCGGCCGGCCACCCGGTCGTCGGGCAGGCCAAACAGGTTCAGGACGCCCTGGTCACGAGGCGCCAGGTAGCGGTATTCCAGGTCCAGGCCCACGCCGCGGCGCGTGGACAGCAGCGGCGCGATGGTGGCGTCCTGCTCGGGCGCGATGTTCCAGTAATACGGCAGCGAGAACTCGAAGCCGCTCTTGCTGTCGAAGTAGAAGCTGGGCGGCAGCAGGCCGGACTTGCGCGCATCGCTCAGCGGGAAACTGAGGTAGGGCGTCGCCAGAATCGGCACACCCTTGAACCAGATCACGGCGTTGCGTGCGATGCCCTCGTTGGCCTCCATGTCCATGTAGACGCTGCTGGTCTGCAGCGACCAGTCGGGCTCGCCCGGCAGGCCCTCGGAGGTGTTGGCCGGGGTGCAACTGCTGTAGGTGGTGCGGGTGGCACGCAGGCGCTTTTCACCCAGGAACTCGACCAGTTCGGCGCTGCCACCGGCCTGGGGGCGCGCAAACCAGAAGCGCGGGCTCACGAACTCGCCTTCCAGGCGGTCGAGCTGCAGCGACAGCTCCGGGCCCATGAAGATGTTGCCCTGGCGTTCGATGCGCACCTTGCCCACGGCCCGTGCCGTGTTGTCGGCCTGGGTGTGGGTCAGCTCGTCGGCCTGCAGCGACAGGTCACCCTGGCGCAGGCGCACCTTGCCGGTGGCGCGGGTGCGCTCGCCGGCTTCGCCTTCCAGGTGGTCGGCCTCGAAATACATCGGCTCCTTGCCCTGCTTGCCGCCCGTGACGATGCGGGGCAGCGAGAAGGACAGGGCGGAGGGCGCCGAGGCTCCCGAAGCGGAAGGCGCCGCAGCCGCCTGGGCCAGCAAATTGGGCGGGGACGGGTCCACCGCCTGGGCGCGCACGGGCGCCGTCAGGGCGAGGCTCACCATCGCCAGGCCGGCCGCGCAAGCGGTCGGGGTCCAGCGGGTGGGCAGGACGCCAGGGCGTCGAAGAGGGCAGGCCAGGAGGGAGTTCACGGTCACGATGGCGCGTCGCTAAAGGGGCGGCGGCGGGGCCTGCGCAGGTGCAGGCTGGCCTTGCCTAAAATCAGTGCATTATTTCATGTCCCTCTGCCTTCTGACCGTTCTCTGACTCCGCCATGACCTCCACGTCGTCCACACCGGCTTCGGCCTCGCCTGCTTCCGACATCCACTGGGCCGATCCGGCCCGTCAGCAGGCCTTCGGGATCTGGTTGGCCGCCCAGGCGGGCCGCCATGGCGTGCAGCCCGACAGCCTGCGCTCGGCCAGTGCCGACGCGAGCTTCCGACGCTACTTCCGCGTGGACGCACCCACGGCGCCACGCGGCACCCTCATCATCATGGACGCCCCGCCCGAGAAGGAGGACTGCCACCCCTTCGTCGCCGTGGCGCGGCTGCTGGAGGCCGGCGGCGTGGGCGTGCCCCACATCCTGGAGTGGGACGAGGCCCAGGGCTTCATGCTGCTGTCCGACCTGGGGCAGCACACCTTTTTGGCCACGCTGGAGGCCACCGACTACGACCACGGCCCCGCCTCCCGCAACCGCGCCCTGTACATGAGCGCGATCGACGAGCTGGTGCGCCTGCAGGCCGTGCCTGCCGACAGCCTGCCGCTCTACGACGACGCCCTGCTGCAGCGCGAACTCGACCTGCTGCCCGAGTGGTACCTGACCCAACTGCGCGGCTTGAGCCTGGACGACGCCACCCGCACCATGCTGGCCCAGACCTTCGCCCTCATCAAGGCCGAGGCGCTGGCCCAGCCCACCGGCTTCGTGCACCGCGACTATCACAGCCGCAACCTGATGGCCGACCCGGCCGATCCCAAGGCGCGCCTGGGCGTGATCGACTTCCAGGACGCCGTGCGCGGCCCGCTGACCTACGACCTGGTCTCGCTGCTGCGCGACGCCTACGTCATCTGGGACGAGGACATCCAGCTGGACTACGCCGTGCGCTTTTGGGAAAAGGCGCGCAAGGCCGGCTTGCCGGTGGCCGACGATTTCGGTGATTACTGGCGCCAGTTCGAGTGGATGGGCCTGCAGCGCCACCTCAAGGTGCTGGGCATTTTTGCCCGCCTGGCCCTGCGCGACGGCAAGCGCCAGTACCTCGACGACATCCCCCGCGTGTGGACCTATGCCCACCGCGTGGCCTCGCGCTACCAGGGCCTGGGCCCGCTGGCACGCCTGCTGGAGCAGGCCGAAGCGGCCCACGGCGGCACCCAGACCCAGGTCGGTTACACCTTCTGAAACCCCGTCCGCAAGAAAACTGCGCAAAAAAGCAGCAACAAGCGGATAATCCGCCTTCGATGAATTCAAATATCTCCCAAGATGCGGCCGTGACGGCCGAGGTGAACGCCGCCCCTGAGGTCGCGCCTGAAGCCCCCGCCCGGTTTGACACGCTGCCCCTGGATCCCAAGATCCTCAGCGCCATTGCCTATCCCACGATGACGCCGATCCAGGCCAAGGCCATTCCCTTGGTCCTGGCCGGTCGTGACGTCATGGGCGCCGCCCAGACCGGCACCGGCAAAACCGCCGCCTTCTCCATCCCGCTGCTTCAGAAGATGATGAAGCACGAGAACGCCAGCATGTCGCCGGCGCGCCACCCCGTGCGTGCCATCGTGCTGGCGCCCACGCGCGAGCTGGCCATCCAGGTGGCCGACAACGTCAAGACCTACGCCAGCAAGTGCAACCTGCGCTCGGCCGTGGTGTTTGGCGGCATGAACATGAAAGAGCAGACGCTCGAGCTCAAGGGCGGGGTCGAGGTGCTGATTGCCACCCCGGGTCGCCTGATCGACCACATCGAGGCCAAGAACTGCAACCTCTCGCAGGTGGAGTACGTGGTCCTCGACGAAGCCGACCGCATGCTCGACATCGGCTTCCTGCCCGACCTGCAGCGCATCCTGAGCTATCTGCCCAAGACCCGTCAGACCCTGCTGTTCTCGGCGACCTTCTCGCCCGAGATCAAGAAGCTGGCGCAAAGCTACCTGCAAGACCCGGTGCTGGTCGAAGTGGCCCGTCCCAACCAGACGGCCACCAACGTCGAGCAGCGCTTTTACCGTGTCGAAGACGACGACAAGCGTCACGTGATCCGCCAGATCCTGCGCGACCGCGACATCAAGCAGTCCATCGTCTTCGTCAACTCCAAGCTCGGCGCCGCCCGCCTGGCCCGCACCTTCGAGCGTGACGGCCTGCGCACCGCCGCCCTGCACGGTGACAAGTCGCAGGACGAGCGCATCAAGGCGCTGGACGCGTTCAAGCGCGGCGAGGTGGACCTGCTGGTGGCCACCGACGTGGCCGCGCGCGGCATCGACATCGCGGCCCTACCGGCGGTGTTCAACTACGACATACCCTTCAACGCCGAAGACTACGTGCACCGCATTGGCCGCACGGGTCGTGCGGGCGCGAGCGGCTTGGCCGTGTCGCTGGTGACGGGCTCGGATGCGCGCCTGATGGGCGACATCGAGAAGCTGATCAAGAAAAAGCCCGAGGTCGAGACGTTCGAGTTGGAACGCCGCCAGCGCAGCGACCGGGGTGAGCGTGGTGAACGCGGCGAGCGCGAGAGCTATCGCCGGGAAGCCCGTGATTTCGGTGGCCGTGAAGACCGAGAGGAACGCCCGGTGCGCGCCGCGCCGGTGCGTCGCCCGTCCTCCGACCCCTTCTTCGACAAGCCTTACGAGCCCGATCCCTCTGCTGATCCGGCGTGGGAGAGCAAGAGCGCGGCCACGGCGCCCACGCCGTCCGCCGGCGGCTCGGGTCTGTCGCGCTTCATCAAGCCCAAGCGCAAGGTGGCCACTTTGCTGGGTGGCTCGGGGACACACCGTCGCTGACGCCGTGTCGCGTCTGAGGTCACACCGCCCGGTGCTGTGGATCTGCTGATGAGTTGAAAAAAAAGGGCTGCCCGCGGGCAGCCCTTTTGTTGATGGGTGCGCTCTCAATGGCGCACCTTGGGTCAGGACGCAGAGAGGTTGCGTTGCTTGACCTCGATCTTGGTGGCCTGGATCACGCCGCCGCTCACGTTGCCTTCCACTTCCAGGAAGCAGCTGTAGCTGCCGGTCCCCGTCGTGTTGCGTGCATCGTCGTCGTACTTGACTTCGCGGGCGGCGCTGCCATTGACGGTCAGGCTGCCTTGTGTGGTCATCAGGGTGAAGTTGCTCACCCGCAGGTCGTTCAGGCCATTGCCACAGGATGCGGTGCCATACGTCTCAAAGCGCGAGGTGGCGGTGGAGGTCTTGTTCTCCACTTCATGCGCGGTCAGGACCCCATTGACGAGGTGCGCCTTGACTTCGACATAGCTGCCTTCTGCGGGCGGGGTGCCGCTGCTCAGCGTGACCGTCACGCCTTGCACCACGAAGGTGCTGCCATTGACGGCACTGACCACACCATACAACTTGACGCGATCTTGGTACTGGCTTGAGCTCTTGTACTCATACTCGTCCGCTTCAATTTCGCGGGCGATCAAGGTGCCGTTGCTCATGCGGCCTTCGACCTTGATGATCTGTCCCACCGCGAGGGCGTTGGCCGTCAGGTCGTCGTCCCACTTCGGATTCTGGGTGGTGTCGACAACGATGTCGTTGATCGTCAGGGGGGCCAGCGAGGTGATGGCGCCACGGATCTTGGTCTCACCGGACAGGCTGCGTTCATCCTTGATGATGACCTTGGTGTTGGTGCCGTCCAGGACGGTGGTGCCTGCGGGGTCGACGGTGCTCAGTACGCGTACCGTCATGCCATGGCTCAGCGTCACGCCTGTGGGGGTAGGCAGGGTGAGCGTCTGGGTGGCCAGCACCAACTGGAAGGTGCCAGAGACGGTGTTGACGCTGCTGACGCGACCGACCACTGCATAAGGATAGGTCTTGCCAGCCGTGTTCTCCAACTCGACACGGGCGGCGAGCAACTCGTTGCTTGCATTCACCGTGCCATGGACTTCCACCGATTGGCCGTTCAGCGAGGCGAGGCTGGCGCCGTCGGCGTAGACGGTATTGGCATCGACGCGCACCAGCTGGCCAGCCACGACGAGGGTGTTGCTGAGCGTGTCGACCGCGCTCACCACCCCACGCACGCCACCATGCACCACGATGGCCGTGGCCTGACCCACCGTGCCGGTGTTCGGATCGATGGTGCCGGTCACGGTCACCGATGAGCCCAGTGCGAAAGCGTCGCCATAGGACTGGGTCGGATCATCCGGGTCGGTGGTGTTGGCGCCAATGGTCGAGAAGCGCACGCCGTTGACCACGATGGAGCCCAGCCCGGTGACGGTGCCCGAATACGTGACGGTCGGATTGCTGGCCGAGGTCGTGCCACCCCCGCCACCGCCGCAGGCGGCCAAGGCGATGACCGCGCCTGTCACGGCCGTGAGGATCAGACCGTGGCGGCGAAAGAAACCTGGTGCTGGATGTTGCATGTTGCTCCCTCAGGCCGCAACGCTGTCGGCCAATCCGACGGCTTGGTGTGGCCTGAGGTGCACTGTAGGCAGCGAAACTGAAGCGAAGCTGAGGCCTGCGGAAATCGGTCACGCCGTCGCAGGTCAGGTCCTCACGCTTATCGTGGGGCACCCTGCAGCCGCCACCCCGATGGCGACACGCCGTGCGCCCGCTTGAACGCCTGGCTGAATGCCGCCTCGGAAGCGTAGCCCACCAGTTCCGCCACCTTGCCCACGGTCAGGGCGGTGTTGCCTAAGTGGCGCGCGGCCAGACGCATGCGGTGACGCGTTAGGTAGGTCAGCGGCGGCTCGCCCAGCACCTGGCTGAAGCGCTCCGCAAAGGCCGAGCGCGACAGGCAGGCGTGTGCCGCCAACTCTGGCACGGTCCATGCGCGACGTGGGTCGCGGTGGATCTGGGCCAGCGCGCTCGACAGCGCCCGGTCTTTCAGGGCGGCCAGCCAGTTGCCCGAGCCTTCGGGCACCGACTCCACATGCTCGCGGATGCACTCCATGAACAGGATGTCGCCCAGGCGATTGATGATGGCCTGCTGCGCGGGCCGCGGGGCCGCCACCTCCTGAGCCAGGAACTGCAGACCGATGGCCAGCCACAGCGGCGGGGCTTCGCCCAGGCCACGCACATGCATCTCGGCAGGCAGCGCGGCGATCAAGGGGGCCGCCATGCCCACGTCAAAGCGGGCGTGTCCGCTGATGAGGGTGCAGGCTGTGCCGCCTCCGCCGTGCAACTGGGGCGTGTCGTGTGCCCCTTGCGCCATGATGGGCAGCAGGTCGGCGGGCACCGCCATGGTTTGCGGCTTGTCCTGGATGCGGTGCGCGCAGCCCGATGGCAGCACGAACAGATCGCCCGTCTGGATCAGGGTGGGGGGCAGGCCGTCACGCATCAGCCAGGCTTGCCCGCTGGTGACGATGTGAAAGCTCGCCAGCCCTGGCGTGGCCAGTGACCAAGCCCAGGGCGCGGTGTTGTGGGTGGAGGCAAAGACGACACCATCAAAGTGCATGTCGTCCAGAATCAGGCTGAGCGTATCCATCTTCCCCGCAGCATGCCATGGCGCGTGTGCGTGCGCCTTGGCGTAAACGCCGGCTCGCTGGTGCCAAACGCCGGCAACGCAGCAGCCTGGCGCAGGCTCGGGGTTTGCACCGAGAAGGGGCCGGCGTCTGGCGATGGTTGGCCGGAGGGGTGCGGATTCCTGTCTCAGATCAATTTCTGGACACTGAAGGCATCAAGAGGAGTGTCCGATGTCTCATGTTCAATCTGCCCCCACACCGACCCCCAGTGCCGCGTGGTCGGACCCCAAACGTTACCTGTGGCTGCTGGGTCCGGCGGTGCCGCTGATCGGTCTGGCCATGCTGGCCACTTATGCGCAGACCCGCTCGGTGTGGGCGCTGTGGTTCGTTGTGATCCTGGTGCATGCCATCATCCCTGCGCTGGACTGGTTGTTTGGTGAAGACGCCGCCAACCCGCCTGAGGCCGCGCTGGCCGGTCTGGTGCAAGACCGCTATTACAGCTGGGTGCTGTATGCCTTCGTGCCGCTGCAACTGGCGGCCACCGTGGGCGGTGCCTGGCTGGCGGCCACGGGTGATCTGCCGTGGCATCACCTGCTGGGCCTGGCGATCAGCGTGGGCATGGTCAACGGCGTGGCCATCAACACGGCGCACGAACTGGGGCACAAGAAGGGCAAGCTCGACCGCTGGCTGGCGCGCATCTCGCTGGCGCCCACCTTCTACGGTCACTTCTACGTCGAGCACAACCGTGGGCACCACAAGAACGTGTCCACTCCGGTGGACCCGGCCAGCTCGCGCATGGGCGAAACCTTCTGGGCCTTCTGGCCGCGCACCGTGGTCGGCAGTCTGCGTTCAGCCTGGCACCTGGAAGCCGAGCGCTTGGCCCGTTCGGGCAAAAGCGTGTGGAGCCTGTCCAACGAGAACCTGCAGTCCTGGGCCATGTCCGTGGTCTTGTGGGGCGCGGTGCTGGCCGTGTTCGGCTGGGTGGCCTTGCCCTTCCTGCTGATCCAGGCGGTGTACGGCTTCTCGCTGCTGGAGGTGGTGAACTACCTGGAGCACTACGGCCTGCTGCGCCGCACCCTGCCCGATGGCCGCGTGGAGCGCTGCCTGCCTGAGCATTCGTGGAACAGCAACCACATGGTGACCAACCTGTTCCTGTACCACCTGCAGCGCCACAGCGACCACCACGCCAACCCGACGCGCCATTACCAAGCCCTGCGCCATTTCGAAGAGAGCCCGCAGTTGCCCGCCGGCTATGCCGCGATGATCCTGCTGGCCTACTTCCCGCCGCTGTGGTTTGCC
>Ga0209066_10002080_pt1 | contig 25116 bp, 27 predicted proteins | sample All_14_2_FD_187198 | JGI IMG/M metagenome (GOLD analysis project Ga0209066, IMG submission 187198) | Freshwater microbial communities in response to fracking from Pennsylvania, USA - Allegheny Zone_MetaG_DW_15 (SPAdes) (version 2) ... | reverse complement strand
GCCTGCTGCAGTACCTGGCCCTGCTGGCCCGCTGGACGCAGGTGTACAACCTCACCGCCGTGCGTGACCCGCAGGAGATGCTGCGCCACCACCTGCTGGACAGCCTTGCCGTGGTGCCCGCGATGCGCCGCCATCTGGCCACCCTGCCGCCCGACGCCCCGCGGCGCTTGCTGGACGTGGGCAGTGGCGGCGGGCTACCCGGCGTGGTGCTGGCGCTGCTGTGCCCGACGTTGTCGGTCACCTGTGTCGACACGGTGGGCAAGAAGGCCACCTTCATCCGCCAGGCGGGTGCCGAGCTGGGGCTGCGCAACCTGCAAGCGCAGCACGCTCGGGTGGAAAACCTGCCCGCCACCCCGGGCTACGACGTGATCACCGCCCGCGCCTTTGCCAGCCTGGCCGACCTGTGCCGCCTGACCCAACCCCTGCTCACCCCCGGTGGCGTGTGGATGGCAATGAAAGGCCAGGGGCCCGACGCCGAGCGCGCCGAGCTGCCCGCAACGATCGATGTGTTTCACGTGGAACATCTGCAGGTGCCGGGGCTGGACGCCGCCCGTTGCCTGGTGTGGATGCGCCCGGAAACCGCCGCCGCACCGCTCGCGAGCGCCCTGCCTCCAGCGAACTGAGTTACCCTCGCTCGCACCCCCGGGACACACCAGAACACCTCCTTCGCCCGGCGACCAATCGGCTGAACGCGCTCGCATCCATGGCTCATATCTTCTGCATTGCCAACCAGAAAGGCGGGGTCGGCAAGACCACCACCACGGTGAACCTGGCCGCCGGCCTGGCCCGCGTGGGCCAGCGCGTGCTGGTGGTCGACCTGGATCCGCAGGGCAATGCCACCATGGGCTCGGGCGTGGACAAGCGCCAGCTCGCCCACAGCATCTACGACGTGCTGCTGGGCAACGCCTCAGTGGCGGAAGCCCGCCAGCACAGCGCCAACGCCGGCTACGACGTGCTGGGCGCCAACCGCGAGCTGGCCGGGGCCGAAATCGAGCTGGTGGGCATGGACCAGCGCGACCGCCGCCTGCGTGGCGCGCTCGCCCCGGTCGATGCTGACTACGACTTCGTGCTGATCGACTGCCCGCCGTCGCTCAGCCTGCTCACGCTGAACGGCCTGACCTGCGCCCACGGCGTGATCGTGCCGATGCAGTGCGAGTACTTTGCGTTGGAAGGGCTGAGCGATCTGGTCAACACCATCAAGCAGGTGCATGCCAACCTGAACCGCGACCTACAGCTCATCGGCCTGCTGCGGGTGATGTTCGACCCGCGCATCACGCTGCAGACGCAGGTGAGTGAACAGCTGCAATCGCACTTTGGCGACAAGGTGTTCGAGACGGTGATCCCCCGCAACGTGCGCCTGGCCGAAGCCCCCAGCTATGGCCTGCCCGGCGTGGTGTTCGACCCCGGCTCCAAGGGCGCGCAGGCCTTCATCGCGTTTGCGCAGGAGATGGTGCAGCGCGTTCAGCGCAGCGCCACGACGACCATCTGAGTTTCCGCGCCTCGGGGGCACCCAACCACCGAGCCATGCAAGCGGCCCCACCGGGGCGCGGCCATCGGGCTGCCAGCTAAACTTCCGTTTACGTCAACGGCAGTGACTCCATGCGCTCAACCTATCCATCCTCCGAGCCGCTGGCCACCTCTGCGGCCGAGGGGCCCAAGCACCACTCCATCACCGAACTCGCCCGTGAGTTCGACATCACGCCCCGCACCATCCGCTTCTACGAGGATCTGGGCCTGCTGCAGCCCGCCAGGGTGGGCCGGCAGCGTGTCTATGCGCCGCGCGACCGCACCCGCCTTGGGCTCATCCTGCGCGGCAAGCGCCTGGGCTTCAGCCTGCACGAAGCCAAGGCGCTGGTGATGATGTACGAATCACCCGCCGACACCGAGCCGCAGCTGCAAGCCTTTCTGCAAGCCATCCAAGCCCACCGCACTCACCTGGAAGGTCAGATGGCCGACATCCGCGCCACCCTGACCGAACTGCAGGCCCATGAAGCGCGCTGCCGCGCGCTGCTGGCCGCAGAGCACCAGCAGGCCATCAGCCTGGCCAGCCCCTGAGCAACGACCACCCTTCGAACCATGACCGACGAACTCCAGAACCTGTTTGCCAACAACCGCCAATGGGCCGCCAAGGTAGAGGCCAGCACCCCGGGCTTCTTCACCCAGCTGCTGGAACAGCAGACCCCGCAGTACCTGTGGATCGGCTGCGCCGACAGCCGCGTGCCAGCCAACGAGCTGGTCGACCTGCTGCCCGGCGATCTCTTCGTGCACCGCAACGTGGCCAACGTGGTGGCGCACTCCGACCTCAACGCGCTGTCGGTGATCCAGTTTGCCGTCGACGTACTGAAAGTGCTGCACATCATCGTGGTGGGCCACTCCAACTGCGGTGGCGTGAAGGCGGCGCTGAACAACCAGCGCGCCGGCCTGGTCGACAACTGGCTGCGCCACGTGCAGGACGTGCGCGACCTGCACCGCGATTTCCTTGAGCGCCTCGACCCCAGCCTGCGCGTCAACGCCCTGTGCGAGCTCAACGTGCTGGAGCAATCGCGCAACGTCTGCCGCACCACCGTGGTGGAAGACGCCTGGCAGCGCGGCCAGAACGTCACCGTGCACGGCTGGGTCTACGGCCTGCACAACGGCCTGCTCGAAGACCTGCGCCTCACCGTAGCCAGCGCCGACGATCTGGACGCGTCCTACCAACGCGCGCTGAACGCACTACACAGCCGCTACCTCGACGGTGCCCCGGCCGATACCCTGGCCGCCGCCAGCGGCGCCTGAAGGCACAACACCCCCAGTGACCAAGACGACCTTCCCGCCCGCGCTCACCGATGGCCACGCGTATGCCATCGCCTGCGCGCTGCAGGAAGGCTTCGACAAGCACTACCGCCTCTTCCGCGCCACCAGCGCCGCCGCCAAGAAGCGCTTTGAAGCGGCTGATTGGGCCGGCCAGCAACGCGCCCAGCGCGAACGCATCGAGTTCTACGATGCCCGCGTCAACGAGGCCGCCGATCGCCTGCAACGCGAGTTCAATGCGGCCCACCTGTCGATGGACACCTGGCAGCAGGTCAAACTGCACTACATCGGCCTGCTGACCAACCATCACCAGCCCGAGCTGGCCGAGACCTTCTTCAACTCGGTCTCCACCAAGATCCTCGACCGCGGCTACTTCAACAACGATTTCATCTTCGTGCGCCCGGCCGTCAGCACCGAGTACATCGAGAACGACGAGCCTGCTGCCACCCCCACTTACCGCGCCTACTACCCCACGCGGGAGACGCTGCACGACACGCTGCTGCGCATCGTCCAGCACTTCCAGCTGCAGCGCGACTTCGAAGACCTGCCGCGCGATGTGGGCAGCGTGCTCGACGCCATGCGCGATGAACTGAACGGCGTGCGCCTGCGCGCCAACTTCCAGATCCAGGTGCTCTCCTCGCTCTTCTATCGCAACAAGGGCGCCTACCTGGTGGGCAAGGTGATCAATGGCTACCGTGAATGGCCGTTCTTCCTGCCCATCCTGCACAACGACAACGGCCAACTGGTCATCGACGCCGTGCTGTTCGGCGAGGAAGACCTGCTGATGCTGTTCAGCTTTGCGCGGGCCTACTTCATGGTCGACATGGAAGTGCCCAGCGCCTACGTGCAGTTCCTGCGCTCGATGATGCCGCGCAAGCCGCGCGCCGAGATCTACAACGCCCTGGGCCTGCAAAAACACGGCAAGAACCTCTTCTACCGCGACTTCCTCTACCACCTGCGCCACAGCAGTGATCGCTTGCGCATCGCGCCGGGCATCAAGGGCATGGTGATGCTGGTGTTCGACCTGCCCAGCTTCCCGTTCGTCTTCAAGGTGATCAAGGACTTCTACCCCCACCAGAAGGACACCACGCGCGAGCAGATCAAGGGCAAGTACCTGCTGGTGAAGCAGCACGACCGCGTGGGCCGCATGGCCGACACGCTGGAGTTCAGCAATGTCACCTTCCCGCGTGGGCGCTTTGAAGACGACCTGATCGCCGAGTTGCAGCACTTCTGCCCCAGCCAGATCGAAGACGATGGCGAGGTCCTGCTGATCAAGCACGTCTACATCGAGCGCCGCATGATCCCGCTGAACATCTACCTGCAGGACGCCACGCCCGAGCAGGTGGCCCATGCGGTGGTCGACTACGGCAACGCCATCAAGGACCTGGTGGCCGCCAACATCTTCCCCGGCGACATGCTGTGGAAGAACTTCGGCATCACCCGCCAGGGCAAGGTGGTGTTCTACGACTACGACGAGATCGAATACCTCACCGATTGCCACTTCCGCCGCGTGCCGTTGCCGCGCAATGAAGAGGAAGAGATGTCGGGCGAGGTCTGGTATGCCGTCGGCCCCAAAGACGTGTTCCCCGAGACCTTCGGCCCCTTCCTGCTGGGCAACCCGCAGGTTCGCGAGGTGTTCATGAAGCACCATGCCGATCTGCTGGACGCCAGCTTCTGGCAACAGCACCAGCAGCGCATCGCCGGCGGGCAGGTGATCGACGTGTTCCCCTATGACCCCGAACGGCGCTTTTCGCATCAGCGCGAGAAGGCCCCCACCGCATGACCTGGCTCGAAGCGTTTGAGCTGGCCAGCTACGTGGTCACCATCGTCGGCCTGCCCTTCGGCGTGTGGGTGTTCGTGATGCAGCAGCGCAAGGAGCGCGAAAACGAGGAAGAAGAGGCCTACCAGACGCTGTCTGACGCCTACAACGACTTCCTCAAGGTGGTGCTCGCCCATGCCGACCTGCAGCTGCGCAGCAACGCCGCCCTGCCCGACCCCACGCCCGAGCAGCGCGAGCGCATGCTGGTGATCTTCGACATGCTGATCTCGCTGTTCGAGCGCGCCTTCCTGGTGGCCCACAAGCCCGAGATGACCGCCGACGAGCAGCGCCGCTGGAACTCATGGGACGACTACATGCGCGAGTGGTGCCACCGCGATGACTTCGCCCAGGCCCTGCCCCTGCTGCTGCGCGGCGAAGACCCACAATTCCAGGCCTACCTGCAACACGTGCTGGAAGAAGAGCGCGGACTGGGCTCGCTGCACCTCACCTCAGCCCCCTGAAGCCTTCACGAATCCTGTACAAAGCGGGGTTCACCGACAAGCATCCCACCATGACCGCCCCTTCGATCAGCCGCTACTGGAGCGCCACCGTACGGCAACTCAGCCCCTATGTGCCGGGCGAACAGCCCAAGCTGGCCAAGCTCAACAAGCTCAACACCAATGAGCACCCCTTTCCGCCCAGCCCGCGGGTGTTGGCAGCCATCCAGGCAGAACTGGGCGCACAGGCTGAATCCCTGCGCCTCTATCCGGACCCGACCAGCCTGGCCCTGCGCACCGCGCTCGCCAAGGAATACGGGCTGCAGGTCCAACAGGTGTTCGTGGGCAACGGCTCCGACGAAGTGTTGGCCCATGCCTTCCAGGCCCTGCTCAAGCATGAAGATGCCGACGGCGTGGCCCGGCCGCTGCTGTTCCCCGACATCAGCTACAGCTTCTACCCCACCTACTGCGGCCTGTACGGCATCACCCACCGCCAACTGCCGCTGGATGAGCAGCTGCGCATCCGGGTGGACGACTACATCGGCCAAGCCGATGCCGGCGCCATCATCTTCCCCAACCCCAACGCGCCCACCGGCTGCGGCTTGGCACTGGCCGAGATCGAGCGCCTGGTGCAGGCCCGGCCTGATTGCGTGGTGGTGGTCGACGAAGCGTATGTGGACTTCGGCGCCGAGAGCGCCGTGCCGCTGATCACCCGCTACCCCAACCTGCTGGTGGTGCACACGTTGTCCAAGTCTCGCTCGCTGGCCGGACTGCGGGTGGGCTATGCGATGGGCCATGCCGACCTGATCGAAGCCCTGGTGCGGGTGAAAGACAGCTTCAACTCCTACCCGCTGGACCGCCTGGCCCAGGTAGGCGCCTGCGCCGCCATCGAAGACCGCACCTACTTCCAGCAGGCCTGCCAGGCCGTGATCACCACGCGGGAACGCCTCACCACCGATCTGCATCGTCTGGGCTTTGAGGTGCTGCCCTCACAGGCCAATTTCGTGTTTGCCCGCCACCCACAGCGCTCGGCGGCGGCGCTGCAGCAGGGTCTGCGCGAGCGCGGCGTGATCGTGCGCCACTTCAGCAAGCCAGCGCGCATCGCCGAATACCTGCGCATCACCGTGGGCAATGATGCGCAGTGCCAGGACTTGGTCGACAGCCTGCGAGCGCTGCTGGGCTGAAGTGATCAGTCCCGGGGCAGGTAGAGGCGATCGGAGTAGGTGGCCAGCCACTGCGGCCGGAAGGCCACGAAGATCGCCGCCACCATGCCCGTCAGGAAGGCCTCGCCCGATGCGGTGAGCAAGCGGGCCAGGATCAGGTCATCGGCCGACAGCACCAGCGGCCGGCCCTCGCTCCAGTAGCGCATCACACCGGTCACGGCCATCACCAGCCAGGTGCCCAGGAAGGCCCGCACCAGGATGTAGACGAACAGGTGATGCGGCAGGCAACGCCGCACCAACCACCCCAGGCCCAGCCCGGCGGCCGCCGGCATCAACCCCAACCAGACCAGCCGATGCAGGCCTTCCTGCCAATCGAGCCCGCCCATCAGCACCATCACCACGGCGGCGGGTAGCACGGCCAACATCGTCAACGGCCAGCCCGCCATCAGCACCAGCAGCGGCACACACGACAGCGGCTGGATCAACACACTATTGGCCCAGCGGTCCACGCCCCAGAGCACCGGCAACGCCGCCCAGCAGGCCACCCAGGGCCACGGCGGCCCGTCACGCCCGAGAGCCCGCCAGGGACGCACCAACAAGGCGCCCACCAGGCACACCAGCACCACGACCATCAAACTGCCATCGGAAACGTCGTGGGGGGTCATGCACCACCGGCCCGTTCGATCTGCCCTTCGGTGGATGCTTCAAGGGACATCAGGCGTGCAGATCACCACCGCTGCGAGGCCCTGCCAGGTTCCCAGTACGCCCGGTCGCAGGCCCCAGTTGTGCCACGCGGGCACGCTGCGCCGCCTGATCGGCATCAGAGGCAGCCATGAAAGCCTCACTGAGCGCCAGCAACTCGGCGCTGCGCGACCCCCGGCACAAGCTGATCACCGCGCGCGCATAGTCAGGCGGGCCCAGCATCAGGCCCACGTCGATGGCTTCGCCCAGCTCGCGCAGCAGCAGTTCGCGGATGCGCATGGCGATGCGCGGTCGGTGTTGGATGTCGTTCATGGTGTCGATCTCCCGTTGAAAGATCGTCCATGCAGGGGCCGTGCCGCGCCACCCAGGGTTCCCCGAGAAGGTGCTGCAAGATGTCACAAGGCCCCGGGCGAGACCCGCCCGCCTTGCGGTAAGTCAGATCGCCTTGCGCAGATTGGCCGGTGCGATGCGCAACGCTTCGCGGTACTTGGCCACCGTGCGCCGTGCCACCTGGATGCCCTGCTCTTCGAGCATCAGGCTGATCTGGCTGTCCGACAGCGGTTTCTTCTCATCCTCGGCACTGACAAACTGCTTGATCAGCGCCCGCACCGCGGTGGACGAAGCATTGCCGCCCGCTTCGGTGTTGAGCGAACTGCCGAAGAAGTACTTCAGCTCGAAGGTGCCAAAGGGCGTGGCCATGTACTTGGCCGTGGTCACCCGCGAGATGGTGGATTCGTGCAGGCCCAGCTCGTCGGCGATCTCGCGCAGCACCAGCGGGCGCATGGCGATTTCACCGTGGGTGAAGAAGCTCTTCTGCCGCTCGACGATGGCCGCCGAGACGCGCTGGATGGTGTCGAAGCGCTGCAGGATGTTCTTCACAAACCAGCGTGCTTCCTGCAGCCGGCCCGACAACGCCGCACCGGCTTCGTCACCGCTGCCGCGCTGGCTGCGGTGCTGGCGCAGCACCTGGGCGTACATGTCGTTGATACGCAGCTTGGGCATCACATCGGGGTTGAGCACCACCTTCCAGCCGCGGCCGGACTTCTGCACGATGACGTCGGGCACCACGATGTTGGCCTCGGCCAGCGCAAAGGGGCGCGCCGGCTTGGGCTCCAGCGTGAGGATCAGGGCCTGGGCGGCGCGCAGGCCGTCTTCATCGGCGCCGGTCACCGACATCAGCTTCTTCGTGTCGCGCTTGGCCAGCAGCGGCAGGTTGCCATTGCAGATGGCCAGCGCTACGTCACGCGCCTCGCTGCGTGGCAAGGTGCGCAGCTGCAGCGTCAGGCACTCGCCCAGGTCGCGCGCAGCCACACCGGTGGGCTCCAGGCTCTGCAGCCAGCCCAGCGCGCAGCGCAGGCTGTCGAGCAGTTCCTCGCGCAGCACGGCCGCCGTCTCCTCGTCTTCGGGCGCCAGGCCCTGCAGCAGGCGCTCGGCAATCTCTTCCAGCGGATCGGCCAGGTAGCCGTCGTCACTGAGCGATTCGATCAGCGCCTCCACCAGGAAGGCATCCTCGTCACTCAGCCGCATGCCGCGCAGCTGGCCGCGCAGGTGGTCGGCCAGCAGGGGGGCGGCAGTGCTGCGCTCGCTCCAGTCGCTGTCGTCGTCGTCGGGCAACGCGCCATTGCGCGCGCTGGGGGCTTCGCCGACGCCATCAAAATCGTCGCGCTCGGTACCGTTGTCCCAGTCATCGCGGGCAGAGGCACCAAATTCGAGCTGGTCGACCTCGGGACCCTCGCTACTGCTGGCACTGGCTTCGCCCTCCCAGCCTTCGTCGGTGCTGCTGGTGGTGGTCTCGGCCACCCGTTCGCTGGCGCGCTCGGGGGTCGATTCAATCGGCTGTTCCGCCGCCAGGGCGGCAGGGCTCTCGAACCCCGAATGCTCCTCGTCCGCCTCCAGGAACGGGTTCTGCTCCAGCATCTGCTCCACCTCTTGGTGCAGCTCCAGCGTGGAGAGTTGCAGCAGCCGGATGGATTGCTGCAGTTGGGGCGTGAGCGCCAGGTGTTGCGACAGGCGGACCTGCAATGACGGTTTCATGCCCGCGCCCTACATCTTGAAATGTTCACCCAGATAGACCTTGCGGACATCGGGGTTCTCGACGATCTCGGCCGGCGCGCCCTCGGCCAGCACCCGGCCTTCACTGATGATGTACGCCCGGTCGCAAATGCCCAGGGTTTCGCGCACGTTGTGGTCGGTGATCAACACCCCGATGCCACGCGCCTTGAGGAAACTGATGATGCGCTGGATCTCGATCACCGCGATCGGGTCGACGCCAGCAAAGGGCTCGTCGAGCAGGATGAAACGCGGCTGGGTGGCCAGCGCCCGGGCGATCTCCACGCGCCTGCGTTCGCCGCCCGACAAGGCCGGCGCTGGGCTGCTGCGCAACTTCTCGATCGACAGATCGGCCAGCAGGTTGTCGAGCATGTGCTCGATCTGGTCTTTGGGGTAGGCCCGGCCATTGGCATCGCGCTGCAGTTCCAGCACGGCGCGGATGTTCTCCTCCACCGTGAGCTTGCGGAAGATCGACGCCTCCTGCGGCAGGTACGACAGCCCCAGCCGCGAACGGGCATGGATAGGCAAGTGCTCCACCGATCGCCCGTCGATGCGGATCTGGCCGGCATCAGCCCGCACCAGGCCCACCAGCATGTAGAAACTGGTGGTCTTGCCCGCGCCATTGGGCCCGAGCAGGCCGACCACCTCGCCACCCGCCACCGCCAGGTGCACATCCTTCACCACCAGGCGGGCGCCGTAGCGCTTTTGCAGCGATTCAGCCTGCAGCGAGCTGCCCTGCGCCGGCCCTTGCGGTGCGGCCTTCACCGATGACGACATCACAGCGCTCAACGGCCCGCCTCCGCCGCCGGCTTGCTTTGCGGCGTGACCACGCCCTTGACGCGCGAGCCGGCACCGCCCCCACCCTGCACCTCGAAGGTTTCCTTCGCATGCTCGTAGATGATGACCTGGCCGCTGACCTCTTCGGTGACCACGTTGCCGCGCAAGCGCTTGAGCCGCGCATTGCCGATCAGGTGCACCACCTCGGTCTTGCCGTCGTATTCGATGCGGTCAGCCTGGCCGTCGATCACCTCGTCCATGCCCTCGCGACGCTGACGGAAATGGGCCTGCTTGCCGCCGCCGGAGGTAGCGATCGCCAGGTCACCGCCCGCCGGGGTCTCACGCAACTCCACCTGCTGCGCGGTGAGCATGAAGGTGCCCCGAGTCATTTCGACGCCACCGGTGAGCAGACGCACCTTGCGCTTGGCATCGATCTTCATCTGGCCGGCATCGAACAACAACGGCGCATCGCGGTCGCGGGACGCCGCGGCTGCCGTTTCCGCGGCCGCAGCCGATCCCGTGCCACAGGCCAAAGACAACAGCCATCCGGAGATGATGGCAGTCAAAACTGACAAGCGAGCGGGAGAGGCGGACATCGTGAAAGGCATGGAATTTGCAGTCCATTGTAGCCAGCCCACGGCCCAAGACGGCAAGCGCCGTGAAGCCGATCACGCCCGTGCGGCATGAGCGCGACGCTTGACAGACCGGCGACACAGTGGCGCACACCGTGCCCGCCAGACCGTGGCGATCAGCCGCCCTTGCGCACCCGGCCGATCAGCTGATCGGCCAACACCAGCACGCGGCGCTGGCCTTCCACCTCGGGCACCTGTGCGCCGCCCGCCATGGCCGGCGAGGTGTAGTAGCGGCCGTGAATGCCCAGCGCCGGCACGCCGTCGATCTTGTACGCCTCGGCCAGCCGGGTGCCCTGCTGCACCTTGGTCTGCACGCCAAAGGAGTTGTAGACCTCGGTGAACTTGGCGCGGTCCAGCCCGTTGCGGGCAGCCCAGGCAGCGATCGCGTCGGGCGAATCCAAGCGCTCGCCAGCCTCGTGCACCGCATGGAACACCTTGCGCTGCAGAGCGTCCACCTGGCCCATCACCTCCAGCGTGGCATACAGCTGTTGCATCGGCCGGAATGCCGGGCGAAACCCCACATGCACGCGGCGGAAGGCCACATCACCCGGCAACGCCTTCAACCAGGCTTCCAGACGTGGCTCAAAGGCGTAGCAATGCGGGCAGCCGTACCAGAAGAATTCGACCACCTCGATCTTCCCGCTCGGCGCAGAAACCCCCACCGGACGCGGCAGCCGCACATAGTGCTGCCCTTCGACAAAACTCGCGTCCGGCGCCTGGGCCTGCACCCCCAGCGGCAATCCAGCCACCAGGCTCGCCGCGCCGGCACGGGCCACAAATTCTCGACGGTTCATCTCTCTGTCCTTTCAGTCGACCTGACGGTTCAGGGGTTGCGTGGCACACGCACCAGCGTGGCATCGGTATAGCCGGCGCTGGCAGCCTGCTCCTTCATGGCTGTGGCTTCTTCATGGCTGTCGAACGGGCCCAGTCGCACTCGGTACATCACCCGGCCGCCCTGATCTCGCTCAGTGATGCGCGCCGCCAGTCCGGACAGGCCCAGCTTGGCGCGCTGCTGCTCGGCATCTTCGCTGCGCGCATAGGCACCCACCTGCACATAGAACTGCAACGCCTCAGCCTCGGTCTTGGCTGACGCCGCCGCTACGGCACCGGACGCGGCCGAGGCGGCCAACGCCGCGCGCGCCGCAGCGGGCCGGGACGCTGCGGAGGCCGGCAGCGCGGCAGCGCTCGCCGCCTCGCTCACCACCCCGCTGGCCTCGTTGTTCGGCCGGGCCGGGTGGCGGCCGGCCAGCGGCGCGTTCGGATCCCAGGTCTTGTTGCGCTCGGCCTCGGCCGCATCCTGCTCGGCGCTGCGCTGCGGCACCTTGTCAACAAAGGGGATCGGCACCTTCGTCACGTACAGCGCCACCCCGAGGGCCACGAGCACACCGACCAGCAGGCCGATGATCGCGCCCAGGAAGAAGCCGCCGCGTTGAGTCTTTGCCTTTGACGCCATGTCTTGAAGTCCTTGTGTGGATGGCCGGGCCGCCGCAGCGGCGCCCGCACCTTACATCTTGCGCGGTGCCTGCACGCCCAGCACGGCCAGCGCATTGCGCAGCACCTGCGCGGTGGCGCTGAGCAAGGCCATGCGGCTGCGGGTCAGCGCGGGCTGCCCGTCCACCAAAAAGCGCTCGGCCGCGTAGTAGCTGTGGAACTGGCCGGCCAGGTCGCGGGTATAGAACGCCACATCGTGCGGCGCCAGGCCGATGGCGGCCTGCTCCAGCATCACCGGGTAGTCGGAGAGCTTGTTCATCAGCACTTGCTCGGCCGGCGCGGCCAGCAGCGACAGGTCGGCCTCGGCCAGATGGGCTTCGTCGCCCCCCTGCGCCTGCCATTGATCCAGCACCGAGCAAATGCGCGCATGCGCGTACTGCACGTAGTACACCGGGTTCTCGTCGTTCTTCTGCAGCGCCAGATCGACATCGAAGACGAACTCGGTGTCGGCCTTGCGGCTGATGAGGAAGAAGCGCACCGCGTCGCGGCTGGTCCAGTCGATCAGGTCGCGCAGCGTCACGTAGCTGCCGGCGCGCTTGGAGATCTTCACCTCCTGGCCGCCCTTCATCACCGTGACCATCTTGTGCAGCACGTAGTCGGGCCAGCCCTGCGGCACACCCACACCAGCGGCCTGCAGGCCAGCGCGCACGCGGGCGATGGTGCCGTGGTGATCGCTGCCCTGGATGTTGATGACCTTGTCGTAGCCGCGCTCCCACTTGTGGATGTGGTACGCCACATCGGGCACGAAGTAGGTGTAGCCGCCATCGGACTTGCGCATGACGCGGTCTTTGTCGTCACCGTAGTCGGTGGAGCGCAGCCACAGCGCGCCGCCGTCTTCAAACGTCTTGCCTGCGGCGATGAGCTTGTTCACCGCCTGCTCCACCCGGCCGCTGCTGTACAGGCTGGATTCGAGGTAATAGTGGTCGAAGCGCACGCCAAAGGCCTGCAGATCGAGGTCCTGCTCGTGGCGCAGGTAGGCGACCGCAAACTGGCGGATGCCTTCGGCGTCGCTTTCGTCGCCTGACGCCGTGAAGCTGCGGTCATCGGCCTGCACCGTCTTGCCGGCGCGGAAGTCGGTGGCAATGTCGGCGATGTATTCGCCGTTGTAGGCCGATTCAGGCCATTGCTCGTCACCGGGCTTCAGGCCCTTCAGGCGGGCTTGGGTCGACAGCGTGAGGTTGCCGATCTGCACGCCGGCGTCGTTGTAATAGAACTCGCGGGCCACTTCCCAGCCCTGCGTGGCGAACAGGTTGCAAATGGCATCGCCCAGCGCGCCCTGGCGGCCATGGCCCACATGCAGCGGGCCGGTGGGGTTAGCCGAAACAAACTCGACCATCACGCGCTTGCCATGCAAAGCGCGCGTGCCAAAGGCTTCGCCCCGCGCCAGCACCTCGGCCACCACCTGCTGGCGGGCCGCCGGCTTGAGCCGCAGGTTGATGAAACCGGGGCCGGCAATGTCCAGCGCCTCCACCCATTGCTGCACTGCCGGCTGCGCCTGCAGCGCCGTCACCAGGGCCTGGGCGAGCTCACGCGGGTTCTTCTTCAGGGGCCGGGCCAGCTGCATCGCGGCCGTGCAGGCCAGGTCACCGTGGGAGGCCTGTTTGGGGCTTTCAAAGGCCGCGGCCAGGCCGCTGTCGGGGGCCAATTGCTGCAGGGCGGCCTGCAAGGCCACCAGCAAATCGTCTTTCGCTTGAATCATCCGCAGATTCTACGGTTGGGGGTCCGGCAAGCCAGCGAGACCGCAGACTGCAAGCAAGACTGCACGCGGCACCGGCCCCGCGCAAATGCGGCCTGCCCGGCGGGGTTGTCACGGTTGACAATAGATGTGTCATTTGTCACCTCGATGAACGCCCCCGTCCCCACCTCCCCCGATCGCATCGGCAAGTACCGCGTGCTCAGCCGCCTCGGCGAAGGTGCGACCAGCGAAGTCTTCCTCTGCACCGACGAGTTCAACGACCGGCAGGTGGCCATCAAGCGCGTGCGCGCCCAGGCCCTGCGTGATGCCGACGACGGCCACGTCTTCGCCCGCTTCTTTGCCTCCGAAGCCGCGCTGGCCGGGCTGCTGCACCACCCCAACGTGGTCGAAATCTACGATGCCGTGCCCGACCCGGATGCGCCCTATGTGGTGATGGAGTACGTGCCCGGCAGCACGCTGCGCAACTACTGCCAGCCCGACCGGCTGCTGCCGCTGGAGCAAATCGTCGAGCTGGGCTTCAAGTGCGCGATGGCGCTGGACTACTGCTTCCGCCAGGGCCTGATCCACCGCGATGTGAAACCCGCCAACATCCTGGCGCTGGAGCGCAACGGCGTGGTCACCGACATCAAGCTCAGCGACTTCGGCAGCGTGCTCAACATGGGCTCCGATGCCACCCAGGTGCACCGCGTGGGCTCGCTGGCCTACATGTCGCCCGAGCAGCTCGATGGCAGCGAGCTCGACAGCCGGGCGGACATCTACTCGCTCGGCGCCGTGCTCTTCCACCTGATCGCCGGCCGGCCGCCCTTCGAGGGTGGCAACCAGGCCGCGCTGATGCACCAGATCTGCCACACCACGCCGCTGTCGCTGGTAGGGCTGCGCGCCGGCGTCAGCACGGCCCTGGACGCGGTGGTGCAGAAGGCCCTGGCCAAGCGGCCCCAGGATCGCTTCGCGAGCTGGGATGCGTTCGGCCGGGCACTGTCGAGTCTGGTGTCGCAGCACCATGTGCCGCGCGGCGGCCTGCAGGGCGTGCTCGATTCAGAGCGCTTCACGCTGCTGCGCTCGCTGGAGTTCTTCAACGCCTTCGGCGACGTGGCACTGTGGGAGGTGGTGCACCGCGCCAAGTGGCAGCGCTTCCCCGCCGGCCATGCGCTGTTCAAGCGCGGCGAAGAAGGCCGCACCTTCCACATCATCGCCGCCGGCGAGGTGGAAGTGATCCGCGACAGCCAGGTCGTCGTCACGCTGGGTGCCGGCACCTCGGTGGGCGAGATGGCCTACCTGGCGCCGAACCCCGAGCTGCGCCGCCACAGCACAGACGTCATCGTCACCCAGCCGGCCACCACCATCTCGTTCGTGCCCGAATCGCTGGACCACCTGAGCCAGTCGTGCCGGCACTTGTTTGACGGCGCTTTCATCGGCGTGCTGGTGCGGCGCCTGCACGCCGCGCACGAGTCGCTCGCCCACCCGCGCCGGATCTTGTGACCACCCCCTACGGCCCGACGGCCGCCGCCTCCAGGGGGCACCACCGATGGACCGGCAAAGCCGGATCCATGGTGGTCGCTTGAAAGTGCCCCCAGGCGCGCAGCACAGACAAACGCCGAAGACAGGCAACGAATGCCTATCATGGCTGCCGATGACCTACCTCGCCCTCAAAGCCCTGCACATCGTCTTCATCGCCAGCTGGTTCGCCGGGCTGTTCTACCTGCCACGAATCTTCGTCAACCTGGCCATGGTCAACCGCGACAGCCATGCCGAGCGCGAGCGCCTGCTGCTGATGGCGCACAAGCTCTACCGCTTCAGCAACATCCTGATGCTGATCGCGCTGGTCAGCGGCCTGTGGCTGTGGCTGGGTGTGGGCATCGGCCAGGGCCCCGGCAACGGCTGGCTGCATGCCAAGCTGGCGCTGGTGGTGGGCGTGATCGGTTACCACCACATGAACCGCGCGCACCTGCGCCGCTTCGAGCACATGACCAACACGCGCAGCCACCGCTGGTTCCGTGTCTACAACGAGGTGTCGGTGCTGCTGTTTGCTGCCATCGTGGTGCTCGTGGTGTTCAAGCCGTTCTGATCCCGTCAGCCGCCCGCTCCAGCAGTCCCCCGCGATGACCAGCCGTACCCGCTCATCCGCCTGGTCGTTGGCCTGGATCTGGATTGCCCTGACCGTCTACGCATCGCTGCACCCCTTCACCGGCTGGCAACTGCCGCCCGACTGGGACGCCACCACGCTGCTGCGCATGCTCACCTTGCCGGTGCCGCGGCGTGCGCTGCCCTTTGACGTCACGGCCAACTTCCTGGCCTACATCCCGCTCGGCCTGCTGTTGGCCGTGAGCTGGTTGCGCCACGGCACGGCCCTGTGGCGGGCAGTGCTGGTGGCCAGCGTGCTCGGCAGCGCACTGTCCTATGCCATGGAGTGTCTGCAGCATGGGCTGCCGATGCGCTACCCCTCGCTGTACGACTGGGGCACCAACAGCGCAGGCACCGTGGCCGGCGCGCTGCTGGCCGTGGCCGTGCACCGTCTGGGCCTGCTGGTCTGGTGGCAGCGCCGCCGCGAAGTCTGGTTCGTGCCCGAGGTGGCCACCGGCATGAGCCTGCTGGTGTCGTGGCCCGCGGCGCTGCTGTTCCCGCCGCCGCTGCCGCTGGGCCTGGGCCAGGGGCTGGGCCGGCTGGCCGAGCTGCTGGACGAATGGTTGCTGGACACGCCGTTTGCCGGCTGGGTGCCCACGCCCGACACCGCCAACCTGCTGGCCCCTGGCAGCGAGATGCTGGGCGTCAGCCTGGGCGCGCTGGCCCCCTGCTTCGTGGCCTACACCGTGGTGCGTCAGGCCCATCACCGGCTGGTGCTGCTGGCCGGCGCGCTGCTGCTGGGCCTCAGCGCCACCACCCTGTCCACCGTCATGAACTTTGGCCCCGAGCACGCCTGGGCCTGGGTGACCCCACCGGTGCTGCCTGGCATCGGCTTGGCGGCACTGGCCGGCATGGCACTGGCCTGGGCGCATCGGCGCCTGGTGGCAGCCCTCGGTTTGATGGCACTCACCACGCTGGTGGCGCTGGTCAACCAAGCGGGCACCGACCCCTACTTCGCCTTCAGCCTGCAAGGCTGGGAACAGGGCCGCTTCATCCGCTTCCACGGCCTGGCGCAATGGATCGGCTGGTTTTGGCCCTTTGCCGCGCTGCTGTTCCTGCTGGTGCGGGTGGGCGAGCGCCATCCACCGCCGCCGATCGACGCCTGAAGAGCCATGCCCCCTTTTCCTACAATCCCTCCATGGACAGCTACTACCAACGCCACATCTTCTTCTGCCTGAACCAGCGCGACAACGGCCAAGCCTGCTGCGCCGACCAAGGCGCCCAGGCCGGCTTCGAACACTGCAAGGTGCGCATTAAGCAGGAAGGCCTGTCGGGCAAAGGCCAGGTGCGGGTCAACAAGGCTGGCTGCCTGGATCGCTGCGCTGGCGCGCCGGTGGCCGTGGTCTACCCCGAGGCCGTCTGGTACACCTTCGTCGACAACGCCGACATCGACGAGATCATCGACTCGCACCTGAAGAAGGGCCAGGTGGTGGAACGCCTGCGCCTGCCCGACGACGTGGGCCGATGAACAAGCACACCGAACACCGCCTGATCGACGGCCCGGTGGGCCAGATCGAATGCGCCATCGACCAGCCGGCCGCCGGCCACCCGCTGCGCGGCGTGGTGGTGCTGGCCCATCCGCACCCGCTGTTCGGCGGCACGATGGACAACAAGGTGGTGCAGACGCTGGTGCGCGCCTTCCTGCAACTGGGCTACCGCTGCGTGCGCTTCAACTTCCGCGGCGTGGGCCAGACCGCCGGCACGCACGATGAAGGCCGCGGCGAAAGCGATGACCTGCTGGCCGTGGTGGCCGCCTTGCGCGACCCGGCGTTGCCGCTGGCGTTGGGCGGCTTTTCCTTCGGCGCCTACGTCACCACGCTGGCCGCCGCCCGGCTGGCCGAACAGGGCCTACCGGCCGAACGCCTGGCGCTGATCGGCCCGTCCACCCAACGTGCCACGCCGGCCCCGGTGCCCGCAGACACCCTCGTGATCCACGGCGAAACCGACGATGTGGTGCCCCTGTCGGCCACCCTCGACTGGGCCCGCCCCCAACAACTGCCGGTCATCGTGATGCCCGGCGTCGGCCATTTCTTTCACGGCCAACTCACCCAGTTGCGTGACCTGATCGTTAGGAATTGGTCCCCCCCTACGCGCTGACGCGCGCCCCCGGAACCCGGTAAGGGTCCCTTCCGCACCCTGGGGCGGCACCAGCGGACCGGCAAAGCCGGATCCACGGCGCCTGCTCGATGAGATCGCGGGTCCTGCCCCCCACTGACTTGCTTGCCTCCATCCAATGATGAAACGACTTCTACTTGCCCTTTCCTTGTCGCTGACCGCCCTGGGTGGCGCGGCACAGGCCCAGACCCCTGAGGTGCCACCGATCCAGGCGCGGGCCTACATCCTGCTCGACGTCAGCGCCAACCAAACGCTGGCCGCGCAGGAGGCCGACACGCCCGTCGAGCCCGCCTCGCTGACCAAGCTGATGAGCGCCTACCTGGTGTTCCAGGCGCTGCGTGAGAAGAAGCTGGCGCTGGACCAGAGCCTCACCGTCTCCGAGCGCGCCTGGCGCACCGGCATGAACGACGCCTCGCGCATGTTCATTGACGTGGGCTCGCAGGTGAAGGTGGAAGACCTGATCAAGGGCATGATCGTCATCAGCGGCAACGACGCCACCGTGGCGCTGGCCGAGGCCGTGGGCGGCTCGCTCGAAGGCTTTGTCGACATGATGAACCGCCAGGCCGCGGCCTGGGGCCTGAAGCACACCGTGTTCAAGAACGCCGATGGCCTGCCTGCCCCCGGCCACCTGAGCACCGCGCGCGAGCTGTCGGTGATCGCCACCCAGCTGATCCGCGCCTTCCCCGAGTACATGCGCTACTACTCGATGAAGGAATTTGCCTTCAACGTCAAACGCCCCCAGCAGAACCGCAACCTGCTGCTGTGGCGCGACCCCAGCGTCGACGGCCTGAAGACCGGCTACACCGATGCCGCCGGCTACTGCCTGATCGCCACCGCCAACCGCCAGCTGCCCAATGGCCCGCGCCGCCTGCTCAGCGTGGTGCTGGGTGCCGGCTCCAAGGAAGCCCGCGCGGTCGAAAGCCAGAAGCTGCTGAACTGGGGCTACACCGCCTTCGATGCCGTCAAGCTGTTCGACGCCAACCAGGTGGTCACCCAGGCCCCGGTCTGGAAGGGCACCGAAGCCACTGCCAAGCTGGGCTCGGCCACGCCGGTGATGGTGGTGGTACCGCGCGGCGCGGCCGGCAACCTGAAGACCGAGGTGCTGCGTAACGATCCCTTGATGGCACCGCTTGCAAAAGGCCAGCGCGTGGGCACACTGAAAATCACTGCAGGCCAGCGCGTGGTGGCCGAGGTGCCGATGACGGCCCTCGAACCCGTGCCACAGGCGGGCCTGATCGGCCGCATGTGGGACAGCCTGCGCCTATGGATCCGTTGAAAGGATGATCATGACCGCGTCAGCCCCAAACACCCCCTGCTACCTCAACGGCCAATGGCTACCGCTGAACGAGGCCAAGGTGTCGGTGCTGGACCGCGGTTTCCTCTTTGGTGATGCCGTCTATGAGGTGATCCCGGTCTACGGCCAGCAGCTCTTCCGCTTTGAAGAGCACATGGCGCGGCTCAACCGCTCGCTCACTGCCACGCGCATCCCCAACCCGCACACGCCCGACCATTGGCTCGATCTGCTGCGCGAGCTGGCACAGCGCCATGTCGCCGCCGGTGGCGGTGACGATCAACTGCTGTACCTGCAGATCAGCCGCGGCGTCGCCCCGCGCCAACTGGCCATGCCGGTCGATCTGGCGCCCACCGTCTTCCTGATGGCGCAGACGCTTGATGCGGCGCTCGCCGACGAACGCCACGCCGGCATCGCCTGTGTCACCGCACACGACTTCCGCTGGGAGCGCTGCGACATCAAATCCACCTCGCTGCAAGGCCATGTGATGGCGCGCCAGCTCGCCGTCGACCACGGCGCCGCCGAAACCATCCTGCTGCGCGAGCAGCCCGGCGGCGGTGGCCCGCACGTCACCGAAGGCGCGTCCAGCAACGTGTGGATCGTGCTGGAAGGGGCCTTGATCGGCGTGCCGCCGTCCCTACATACCCTGGAAGGCATGCGCATTGAGTTGCTGCGCGAACTGGCCGAAGAGGCCGGCATCGCCTGCCACCTGCGCCCCATCAACGAAGACGAGTTGCTGCGCGCCGACGAGGTGCTCATCAGCTCGGCCGGCCGCGAGCTCACGCCCGTGGTCACGCTCGACGGTGAACCGGTGGGCCATGGCAGCACCCGCGGCCGGCCCGGCCCCATCTATGCCCGGCTGCACGAAGCGTATGAACGCGCCAAGCGCAGCCCTTCTCTCTGAACTGAACCTGTTGCCATGCGCGAGATCCCGCCCGAACAATCGCTGATCGAATACCCCAGCGCCTTTCCGATCAAGGTGATGGGCGCGCATGTGGACGGCTTTGCCGAGGCCATCGTCTCGATTGCGCTGCAGTTCGATCCCACGTATGACCCGGCCACGCTGGAGAAGCGCCCCAGCAAGGGTGGCAACTACCTGGGGTTGACGATCACCGTCACCGCCACCAGCCGGGAGCAGCTGGATGAGCTGTACCGCACCCTCACGACGCATCCGATGGTCAAAATGGTGATCTGACCCACCCCCTACGGCCTGACGGCCGCCCCCTCAAGGGGGCAACACCAGCGGACCTGCGAAGCCGGTCCACGGCGTTTGCTGGGTGGGAGCGGTGGTGTGCGCATCGCTGGCGGGAGGCCCTTAGAGATTGAGCACCCAGGCGATCACGTTCTTGGCGACGAAGCCCATGATCCCGAAAGCCAACACCACGAAGAGGATGAAGGTGCCCAGGCGCCCGGCCTTGGCCTCGTAGGCCAGCTGGCCAATGATGAACAGCATGTACAGGATGAAGGCCGAGACGCCGAAGGTCAGGCCGAACTGGGCAAGCTGTTCTTCGGAGTAGCCAAACATCGGGACGGACCTGGGTCGCGAGAAGGGACGAGGAGGGGCCGGCGATCATACGCGGGACAACCCTGCCCCAAGCGCCTGAACGATTGACCTGCCGCAAGGCTTGCGGCAGGCCGCATCAAGCCTGCGGTGCGTGCTTCGCCACCAGGTCCCGGTAGGCATACCAACTGGCATGGCCCAGCATCGGGATCACGAACACCAGGCCCAGCAGCAGCGAGCCCAGCCCGAGCAGCGTGAAGCCCATCAGCAGCGCTGACCACAGCGCCATCGGCCCCGGGTTCTCGATCACCGTGCGCCAGCTCGTCAGCACGGCCTGCCAAAGGCTCACCCGGCTGTCCAGCAACAGTGGCAGCGCCACCACGCTGGAGGCAAACACCGGCACCGCCAGGAAGGCGCCCAGCGCCAGCCAGCCCTCGAACAGCCACGAGTCGCGATTCGCCACCACCGCACGCAGAAAATCCACCGGCGTGTCCACCTGGCCTGGCGCAAACAGCGTGATCAGCGCGGCCGACGTCAGCACCCAGCCCGTGCCGGCCAGCGCCAGCAGGCCACCGAAGGCCACCAGCCGTCGGTCGAGCGAGCGCCACACCGCCCACACCGTGTGCCAGCCGGCCGGCTCACCGCGCTCAATGGCCCGACTCATCGCATACAGGCCCGTGGCCAGCACCGGCGACACCAGCAGGAAACCCGACAGCGCCCCCGCTAGCACCCAGAAGCGGTTGCCTGCCAGCCCAATCAGCAGCCAGCCAAACAACGCCAGCGCCGCGCCATGCGCAAAACTCGGGCCGGGCACCAGGCGGATGTCGTGCCAGGCACGCTCCAGCCAGCCCAGCGGCTGCAGCGTCTTGAGCGTGCGCACGGACAACAGGGGAGATTCGACGAGCACGGACACGGGGATCACCTCAGCAAGCATCGCTTCCATGCTAGCCCCGTCGGCGTCATGACGCAGATCAGTCGCCCCCGAAGAAACCCGCGCACAAGGACAGAAAGTCGAACAGCAACTTGATCGATGCCATATTCGCGGCCTGTCTTTCAAGCCCGGTGCCATTTCGGTCGATAAAGCTCGCAGATTTGCAGGAGTGTTTCCATGCAGGACACCTCATCCCTCATCACCATCCCGCCACGCGACCTGGCCACCTGGGTGCGACACCTGAGCCACGCCTCGGTGCCGGTGCTCGCGCACACGGCCGCCGAGATCCGCCTGCTCGCCGAGCTGGAGGAAGCGCGTGGCTGTGTCGACGCCCAGATGGTGGTGCAAGCCGTGGGCGACGACCCGCTGATGGCCGTGCGAGTGCTTGCGCATGCCGGCCAGCACCGTTCGCGCCATCAAGTGACCGACGCCGAAACGCTCACCGCCGCGGTCATGCTGATGGGCATCGGCCCGTTCTTCAGCACCTTCAGTGACGTGCCCGTTGCCGAAGAGCGCCTGGCCGAGCATCCGGCCGCGCTGGCCGGCCTGCATGAGGTGCTGCAACGCGCGCGCCGCGCGGGCCAGTTTGCCCTGGGCTTCGCCAACCACCGGATGGACGGCGACGCCGCGGCCGTGCACACCGCTGCCACGCTGCACGACTTCGCCGAAATGCTGCTCTGGTGCCACGCCCCCGCGTTGGCACTGGAGATCACCGCCCGCCAGGCGGCTGACCCGACACTGCGCTCCACCGCGGCCCAGCAGGCCGTGCTGAACACCACCCTGCCCGACATTGAACAGGCGCTGATGAAGGTCTGGCGGCTGCCGGACATCCTGGTCCAGCTCACCGACGACGGCGAGCGCCACGCCCTGGTGGCCCCGCAGCGACGCACCGTGCAACTGGCCGTGCGAGTGGCCCGCCACACCACGCACGGCTGGGACAACCCCGCGCTGCCCGAAGACCTGCAAGCCATCGCCGATCTGCTGAGCCTGTCGATCGGCGCCACGCAGCGCCTGCTGCACGACCTCGACAGCTAAGCGCCGCTAAGGCGTCGTCGGCACGGCGGCCTGCGACGGCACCTGATTGGCCAGGCTGGCCAACCCGGCTTCGAAATCCGTCCCCACCAAGGCATCCAGCCCCAGCCCGAACCAGCGCGCCAGCGGGTTCAAGCCCAGGTTGGCGTCCATGCGCCACTGCACCTTGGTGCGCTCGCCCACCGCCGTCAGCGTGAAATCACCGGTGGCCTTCATGCCGGTGTCCTCGAACACCATCTCGAAACCCAGCTGCTGTGGCGCCTGCGCCTTCACAAAGCGCATGTGGCCATGGCCTTGAGACTGGCTCGACCAAGTCCACCCCGCCCCCTCGCCGCTGATCGGTCCTTCGTACTGCATCTGGGTCTGCGGGTCTTTGGCCAGCCACGGCGACCAGCTCGCCCACTTGCGCGGCTCAGCGATCCACGGCCACACCTCGGCCGGGGTCGCCTTGATCTCGACACTGCGAACCACCTGACGTTGCCCAGGCAGCAGCAGACCGATCACGGCCAACAATGCCACCAAGACCAGCAACGCCTTGGCCAGATTCAGGAACCAGCGCATGGGACATCTCCTCCATCGCCCGCGGCCCACCGCTGAAGCGGCAGTACGGCAAGCGACTCACGAACGGATATCAGCCTCTCCCTGCTTGTACCCTTGTTCTTGCGCGTGACGTGTGTTCTCGGGCAAAGCCTGTTCGACTCACACGCGGCGGCGCACCTTACCACGGCCCTTTGTCTGTTGATCGAGCCGCCGGCGCGGCCAACGCCCGCCACACCAGCGACTGCACTGCGGGATCAAACGCCAGCTCGATGTGGGCCAGGCCCGGCAACGTGTGCTGCATCGCGCCGGGCAGCCCAGCCAGGGCCGGCGGGTAAACCACTGCATCGGCATCGCTGGCCACGCACAGCAGGCGCGCACGCCACGCCGCCGGCTCGCCCGCGGCCAAGGCCTGCAGCCACGCCCCGCCGGGCGCCAGCTGCCGGGCGGCTGCCCCCACACCGGCCTGCGCCAGAAGGGTGCCCTGGTGCGGCGAAGCCAGCGTGATCACGCCATGCACCCGTGCGGTGACGGCCGCCTCGTCTGCCCCGGCCTGCAGGCACCAGCGCCACCAGGCCCGCACTGACAACCCACCCTTGCTGTGCGCCAATACCAGCGGCGGCTGGCCGGTCAAAGCGATCAGCCGTTGCAGGGCCGCCTCGATGGCCGGCGCATGGTGGTCGATGTCCGCGCCCATCGGCCACAGGCTCACGGTGGCATACGGCACACCGCGGGCCTGCAGCCAGCGCAGCCACGGCAGCCAGAAGGCGCGGTTGCACAGGTGCCCATGCACCAGCAGCACCCCACGGCGCGGCGTGGGGGCCACGGTGTCGGGGCAGGCCGCACTGCGCCACGGTTGCTGCCAGCCGAACACGCGCAGGTTCCACACCAGCTCGGCCGCACCGGCGCGCCAACGCACCGCCGCGCGGGGGCCATCTGCACCACTCAGCGCCGCAGCCCAAAGGCCCTGCAACAACAACGCCCAGGCCGGCCCGCCCAGCAGCCACACGCAGCCGGCCAAGGCCACCCCCGGCCGGCCCGCATGCCACCAGGCCGACGCCCACACCGCGGCGACGCCCACACCGCCCAACTGCACCGCCCGCCAGACCTTTGCACAGTTCCATCCCGTCATGGCGCCATTCTGCTGCGCTGGCGTGCCACCCCCCTACGCACCACCGAGCGCGACAATCCCGCCCCATGTCCACCCACCCCATACCCTGCCGCCACAGCGCCTTCTACCGCTTCGTGCCGCTGCCCGACCCGGCAGCCACCGCCCAGGCCCTGCGCGAACTCACCACGGCGCTGACCGGCAGCATCCTGGTCGCCGGGGAAGGGATCAATGGCGTGGTCGCCGGCACACCCGAGGCGGTGCAGGCGTTCGAGGCCGCCTTGCAGCACGACCCGGTCTACGACGGCGCCTTCACCGGACTGACCTTCAAACACAGCGGCGCCTGCACCGCCCCCTTCGCCCGCATGAAGGTGCATGTGAAGCCCGAGCTGGTGGCGCTGGGCCTGCCCGGTGTCACCGGCGTCACCCCCACGCCCGACCCGCGCGTGCTCTCACCCCACGCCTGGCGCGACCTGCTGGCCCGCGACGACCTGGTGCTGATCGACAACCGCAACAGCTTCGAATGGCGCCTGGGCCACTTCAGCGGCGCCATCGACCCCGGCGTGGCCAACTTCCGAGATTTCGCCGACTGGCTGGCCGTGCAGATGCCCACCTGGCAGGCCGAACACAAAACCGTGGCCATGTACTGCACCGGCGGCATCCGCTGCGAAAAGCTCGGCCCCTGGCTCGAATCGCAGGGCCTGCCGGTCTACCAACTGGACGGCGGCATCCTCAACTACTGCGCCACCCTGCCAGACGCGCACCGCGAATGGCAGGGCGAATGCTTCGTCTTCGACAACCGCATCGCCCTCGACAGCCACCTGCAGGAAACCGCCACCACCGCCGAGCAGGTGTACGACCCCGCCGTGCCCGACGAAGCCTGGCGCCTGGCCCGCGCCCGCCGCCTGGACGACAGCGTGGCCG
>Ga0209066_10002079_pt1 | contig 25126 bp, 19 predicted proteins | sample All_14_2_FD_187198 | JGI IMG/M metagenome (GOLD analysis project Ga0209066, IMG submission 187198) | Freshwater microbial communities in response to fracking from Pennsylvania, USA - Allegheny Zone_MetaG_DW_15 (SPAdes) (version 2) ... | reverse complement strand
GGGCGGGGGTGTGCGGCTCATGGTTGGGCCTCCTCGCCGCGCCGCACGTAACCGAGCCGGTCGGCCTCTTCCAGCAGCTCGCGGGCCACCGGCAGAGCGGCTGTCGCGCCGAAGCCGCCGTGTTCGATGAGCACGGTGACCACCAGCTTCGGGTGGCGGCGCGGCGCGAAGCAGGTGAACCAGGCGTGGTCGTCGCCGGCCGGCGCCTGCGCCGTGCCGGTCTTGCCGCACACCTCGAGGTCGGCGATGTTGGCGGCTTTGCCGGTGCCGAACCGCACGACGTCGCGCAGCTGGGTGCGGAGCTGCTCGGCCGTCTTCGCGCCGAAGAGCTGCGCCAGCTCTTCGGGCTTTTCGCCGCGGCTCAGGCGCGGGCGCATCAGCTTGCCGTCGGCCGCCACGGCGGCTGTGAAGCAGGCCACGTGCAGCGGGGTCACGAGCACCTCGCCCTGGCCGATCGCGAGCTGGGCGAGCGTGCGTTTCTTGCTGATTTCGGGGACGTTGCCGCGCGAGCTCTCCAAGGCGCCGGCGGCCCCTTTCATGTAGGTCAACGACGCGTTGATCTGCGCGCGCGCCATCATGTCGTTGAACGCCTCGGGGCCGCAGGCCACGCCGAGCTGGGCGAAGTAGACGTTGGAGGAGTGGGTCATGGCGGCTTTCATGTCCATCTGCCCCCAGCCCGGCCATACGGCCCCTTTCCGCGCGTAGGCGTAGTATTCGCTGTCGCGGATCGGCGGCGTGTTCGGTCCGGCGATATAGCCCATGCCGGGGCAGGCGAAGGTGGGGCGCAGGTTCTTCTCCAGGGCGAGTCCGGCGATCAGGATCTTGAAGGTCGAGCCGGGCGGGTAGCGGCCCTGGGTGGCGCGGTTGAAGGCGGGCGTGTTCTCCTCGTCCGCGAGGGCGGAGGCGGGGTCGAGCGGGTTGAAGCCCGGCGAGCTGACCAGCGCCAGCAGCGCGCCGCTCCGCGGGCGCAGGACGACGATGGCGCCTTTGCGGCCGTCCAGCAGCTCGTAGGCCCGCTGCTGGAGCCGCGCGTCGAGCGTGAGGGTGACGGGGTCGCCCTCGGCTTTGCGCGGCGCGAAGAGCGCCTTGTTCAGGAGGTCTTCGCCGCCCTCGACCGCGAAGCCGCTGAGCGTCGGGTCAGAGACGCGCTCCACGGCGGTGATGCCGAAGGTGGCGTGGAAGTAGCCCAGCGGGTGGACCGCGGCCTCGCCCAGCGGGTAGCGGCGCCCCCACAGGTCACCGGGCACGGGCGCGGCCAGGATCCGGCCGCGGCAGTCGAGGATCGGGCCGCGCGTGACCTGCAGCTCGGCCGCGTTGGGCCGCTTGTTGTAGCGCCGCATGAATTTGACGAACGACGGCTTGGTGAACCCCAGCAGCTGCCAGGTCGCCTGATAACAGAGGATCGCGATGAGGGACGCCGTGAAGATGACGCGCAGAAGCCCGTAGTTGACCTTGCCCGGCTTGCAGGAGGGGGCGAAGAGCACGGCCAGCGAGGCGACCGCGAGGAACGCCAGAAAAGCGATCTTCAGGCCGCGGAGAAGATCCGGGCCATGCTCGCCGTTCAAGAGTTCCATCAGGTGTTCCAGCATGGGGGCCTCGAAAGAGAAACGCGCGCCACCGGGTTTCCAGTGACGCGCGCTATTTTACACCATCCGGGCCTGCGATACACCCGGTGATTTCAGCCGGCCTATTTCTCGATCACGCTGTCGAGTCCGGCGTCGATGTATTGGCCGCCCAGGGCATTGACGACGCGGATGGCCAGGACGTTGCGGCCGGGCCGCAGCGCTTTGGCAAAGGCGGCCCGGTCGACCTCCTCGGCTACGTACTGGGTGGTGTAGCCCTTGAAGTCGCGGATCAGCACGCCGTTGAGGTAGACGGCGGCGTCCTCGTCGTAGAAGATGTTGAGGGTCGCCTGCGTGGGCGGCTCGCCCTTGAACTCGAACGCGCGGCGCAGCCAGAGGGCCGGGGTCTCCCACGTCGTGCGGACCTGGGCTTGCGGGTGGTCGGCCTTGATGCGGGCGTTGCCGAACCCCGCTTCGCCGCGCTTCCATGAGCGGTCGTCGAATTCCGGCTGCTCCCAGCCGTCGGCGGGCTTTTCGGTCGTGTACGCCCAGAGCTGCGGCTGGTCCTTGGCGGTGGGCAGCAGCTCCTGGTACGAGACGGAGACCGTCTTCTGGGCCGCCGCGTAGACGCTCTGGTGGAGCTTGTTCAGCTCGGCGGGCGGGTACTTGACATGCTTGCGGTCATAGGTCACGAGGCCGTTGATCTCGATCTCGACGTCGCTGGTCTGCGTGTAGACCGAGGCCGCCAGGCCGCGCGAGGCCAGCCGCGCGAGCTTGCCGATGAGCGCGGTGTAGCGGGCGAAGGATTCCTCCGTGGTCTTGTCGCTCACGTAGCCCCAGGAACCGCCTTGGGCCCAGGTATGACCCTCGATCGCCAGGCCGATGCCGCCGAACTCGCCCAGCACGGAGAGGCGGTCCTCCATCACGGGGAACATGTCGGGACCCGGGTACTTGTGCATGTCGCGCGCGTCGCCGACCCCGTGGTCGGTCCAGCCGGACGGGCCGTTGACCAGGCGCGTGGGGTCGTAGCGCTTGACCCACGCCTGCGTCATGTTGGTCTTGGCCTTGGCGGGCTGGCCCCAGCCCTCGTTGTAGGGGACCCACATCACGATGCACGGGACGGCCTGAAGCAGGTCCATCATGCCCTTGAGCTCGCGGCGGTAGAGGGCGTAGCGGTCCTCGTTGTCCTTCCAGCCCGAGACCATGTCCTGCCAGACCATGAGGCCCAGCTTGTCGCACAGGTAGTAGTAGCGCAGGGGCTCGATCTTGATGTGCTTGCGCATCATGTTGAAACCCGAGCTCTTCAGCAGGGAGATGTCGAAGGCCATCGCGTCGTCGGAGGGCGGGGTGAGCAGCCCGTCGGGCCACCAGCCCTGGTCCAGCGTGCCCTGCAGGAACGTTTTCCGGTTGTTGAAGTAGAAGCGCGGCACGCCCTTCTCGTCCTTGCGCCACTCGATCTTGCGCATGCCGAAATAGCCTTTGACCACATCTTTGCCGCCCTCGGACTCAAGCGTGATCCGCAGGTCGTAGAGGTTCGGCGCGTCCGGGGACCAGAGCAGCGGCTTCTTGAGCGTGAGCGTCACCGGCCGGTCCCAGGCTTCGACCTCGCCTTCGGCGAGAACTTTGCCGTCGCGCAGCACCTCGACCTCCGCCTCGGCCTCCATCAGGTCGCCCTCGGCCTTCACGGTAACCGCCACGGTGCCGGCGTCGATGTCGGTGACCACGGTGTAGCCGGTCACGTAGGTGGCGGGCACGCTCTCCATCCACACGGTCTGCCAGATGCCGGAGACGCGCGTGTACATGCAGCCGTGGGGCTTGAGGGTTTGCTTGCCGCACGACTGCTGGCCCTCGTTGCTGGGGTCCCAGACCGAGAGGACCAGCTCGTTCGAGCCGGCCTTGACGGCCTCCGTGATGTCGAGCGTGAAGGGCAGGTTGCCTCTTTCGTTGGGCACGTCCGTCACTTCGGTGCCGTTGACCCACACCTGCGTGCGGAAGTCCACTGCGCCGAAGTGCAGCAGCAGGCGACGGCCTTTGACGGGCTGCGCCTCGAAGCTGCGCCGGTACCAGAGCAGTTCCGTGGGCTCCAGCGGACGTCCCACGCCGGAGAGGGCCGACTCGGGAGCGAAGGGCACGAGGATCTGCCCCTGCCAGGCAGCGGGCTGCTCCCCGTTCTTGGGCGTCACGGCGTAGTCCCACAGGCCGTTGAGGTTGGTCCAGCCGTCGCGCACGAGCTGCGGGCGCGGGTATTCGCGCCACGCGTTTTCGGGCGTCAGCCGCTCGCCCCACACCGTCATCAGCGGCACCGGCGCCGGCTTGTACTCGGCCCGCCCCGCACCTGCGGCCAGACACGCCGCCAGAAACACGCCTTCAGCTCTCATGCGCATAACGTCTCCCTTGTGCTGCGGGGGAAACCCCGCATAATGTACGGACAATTATGCACACGCGGGCGTTGCCGTCAAACGCAAAATGAGCGCCCGGGGTTACGCCTGAGCCATCAGGGACGAGACCAGCTGGGTGAAGCGCTGCGGATTTTTGAGCGGCGAGCCTTCGCCGAGCAGGGCCTGCCCGTAGAGCAACTCGACGTAGTCCGCGAGCTTGGGGGTGGCCGGGTCCGCGTCCAGCATGGCTTTCATGCGCTTGAGCAGGGCGTGGTCGGGGTTGAGCTCGAGCGTGCGGAGCTGCTTCGGGACGTCCTGCTTCATGGCCTTCATCAGGCGCTCCATGCTGGCGCTCATGGCGTGCTCGTCGGCCACCAGGCAGCAGGCGGAGTCGGTCAGGCGCGGCGAGAGGCGCACCTCGTTCACGTCGTCCTTGAGCTGCTCTTTGATGAACGCGGTCAGCGCCTGGTATTCGCCGGCGGCCTCATCCAGCTTTTTCTTGGCCTCGGCCTTCTCCTCGTCGGTGCCCAGCTCGAGGTTGCCCTTGTCCACGGCGACGAGCTTCTTGCCGTCGAATTCGCGCAGGTTGTCGACGATCCACTGGTCGATGGCGTCGACGAAAAAGAGCACGTCGTAGCCGCGCTTGAGCAGCGCTTCGATGTGCGGCGAGTGGCGGGCCGTGGCGATGTCCTCGGCGATCAGGTAGTAGATCTCCTTCTGCGTCTCCGGCATGGCCGCGACGTAGTCTTTCAGGGAGACCGGCTTGTTGCCCTCGCTTTTCGCGGAGAGGAACATCAGCAGGCCTTTGAGCTTGTCGGCGTTCTCCCAGTCGAAGTGGATGCCCTCTTTCAGGACGCGGCCGAAGGAGGCGTAGAACGACTCGTACTCCTCGGGCTTGTCCTTCATCATGTCGGCCAGAGTGGAGAGGACTTTGCCGGTGATGTTGCTCTTGATCTTGCGGATCACCGCGTCGTCCTGCAGCATTTCGCGCGAGACGTTCAGCGGCAGGTCGCTCGAGTCGACCACGCCTTTGACGAAGCGCAGGTACTCGGGCAGGAGCAGGTCGAAGTCGGCGCCGATGAAGACGTTGCGCACATAGAGGTTGAGCCCGTGCTTCTTGTTCGGCATGAGCAGGTCGTAACCGGCTTCCTTCGGGAGGAAGAGCAGCGCCTTGAACTCCACGGCGCCCTCGACCGACACGTGGATCGTTTTCAGGGGCGGGTGGTGGTCGTGGGTGAGGTGGGTGTAGAACTCGCTGTACTCCTCGTCCGTGATCTCGCTCTTGGCGCGCTTCCAGAGCGCCTTCATCGTGTTGAAGGGCTGCGCGTCGTCTTTCGGAGCCTCGCCGTTCTCGCTGAAGCGGATGGGGTAGGCGATGAAGTTCGAGTACTTTTTGACCAGCTCGTGCAGGTGCCACTCGTTCAGGTATTCGTCCATGCCCTCGCGCAGCTTGAGCACGATGGTGGTGCCGGGCTTGTCGCGCGCCGCCTCTTCCAGCGAGTAGGTGCCGTCGCCGGCGGAGGTCCACTTGACCGCCTTCTGCCCCTCGCCGCGCTTCAGCGTGATGACGGTGACGCTCTCGGCGACCATGAAGGCGGAGTAGAAGCCCACGCCGAACTGGCCGATGAGCTCGGGGATGTCGGTCTGCGCCTTCTCTTTCAGCGCCTGGGCGAACGCCTTGGTGCCGGAGCTCGCGATGACGCCCAGATTCTTGTCCAGCTCCTCTTCCGTCATGCCGATGCCGTTGTCGGCGATCACCAGCGTCTTGTCCTCTTTGTCGGCGATGAGGTCGATGCGCCACACGGGCGCGTCGGCCACGAGGCTTTTGTCGGTCAGCCCGAGGTACTGCGCGCGGTCGATGGCGTCGGACGCGTTGGAGATCAGTTCGCGCAGGAAGATCTCTTTCTTCGAGTAGAGGGAGTGGATCACCAGATCCAGCACCTGTTGGATTTCGGCTTTGAAGATGTGGGTTTTCTTGCTCATAGACTTGGTTTTCTCCTAGTTTTTTGAAACGTTTGAAAGCGCGGATGAAGTCAGGGGGAGGGGCAGACGGGCCAGCGGCGCGCCGGGTCGAGGGCCCCGCCTTGCAGGGGCTCGCTGCCGGCGCGCGGCCGGGGCCGGACGTGCGCTCAGTCCCGGTCGCGGTTGCCGCCGATCAGGCCCGCCCTCATCAGGTAGTAGAGGAGGGTCATCAGCGAGCTGACGGCCGCCGCGAGATAGGTGAGGAAGGCCGCGTTGAGCACGCGGCCCGCATCGCGCTCCTGCCCGGGCGAAACGATGCCCGACATGACCATGTGCGCTTTGGCGCGGGCGCTGGCGTCCCACTCCACCGGCAGCGTGACCAGCGCGAAGACGAACGCGAGCGCGAACAGGACGCAGCCGGCGTAGACCAGCGGCTGGATGCGCATCACGAGCCCGGCGAAGAACACCCAGAACGCGATGTTGCTGCCGAAGTTGGTGACGGGCACCAGCGCCGTGCGGAGCAAGAGCGGCGCATACTGGGCCGCGTGCTGCAGCGCGTGGCCGGCCTCGTGGCACGCCACGCCGATCGCGGCCAGGGAGTTGGACTGGTAGACGTCGGGGGAGAGCCGCAGGACCTTCTTCGTCGGGTCGTAGTGGTCCGAGAGAAAGCCTTGGGTCTGTTCCACGGCGACGTCGAAGACGCCGTTGGAGCGCATCATGCGCTCGGCGGCCTGCGCGCCGGTCATGCCCGAGTAACAGCGCACCTGCGAATACCGGCTGAAGGTGGTCTTCACCAGCAGCGAGGCGACGCCGGCCAAGATCAGGCCGGGAATCATCATGGCCATCAGAAGCGGATCGTAAAACATGGGGTCCTCCTTGTGGGGCGGCGCCTGCCGGGATCGGGAAAACAGGTCCGGAAAAGCTCGCTTGCGCCAGCTGTCGACAGGCCGGGTCCGCCAGAAAAGGCCATCATATTACTAAACCCGCGTGGGAGGAACAAGGGGGGACGTGAAGCGTGAATCGTCTGCGCCGCCCGCGCCTGGCCCCTAAAGCCGGTACTGCGGGATTTTGAGCGTCTCGCCGCCCTTCAGGGCCGACTGGTGGGCGATGATGCCCGGCACCGTCGTGTTGAGCGCGCAGGCCACGTCCACGCACGGCCTGCGGTTAAGCAGGAGCGCGGCGATGAAGTCGTCGGTCAGGTAGCCGTGCGAGCCGCCGTGGCCGCCGGCCGGCATGCCGGCCGGGAGCGGAGGCTTCTCCTGAGATACGCCGGAGACGTCCGCCTGGCCGTTATAGCGCTCCTCGTAGGCGCCCTTCTGCCCGTAGACGCGGCCCTTCTCGCCGTGCGCGCCGGGCATGTCCCAGCTCACGGCCATGCGGGCCATGCCGCCTTCGCGGGTGCGGAACAGAGCGACCTCGGTGGCGAAGGGGTTGTTGTAGCGGTTTTTGCCGGGCTGGTTGTCCGGCAGCAGGCTCGGCATCGCAAGGCAGGAGACCTCGGTGAAGGAGCCGCCCGTGACGCAGGTGTAAAAGCCGTTGGAGTGGGTGGGATAGTACTGCGGCGGCAAGCCCACGCGCCAGCCGTTGTAAGAGCCGATGTGCTTGTCCATGTAGTGGTAGTACTCGCCCTCGGTATAGATCAGCTGGCCGAAGCCGCCGGCCTTGTAGAGCTCGCGCATGGCATAGCAGGAGGCGCGGAAGGCGGTGGTTTCGTACAAGGCGTAGGTCTTGCCCGTCTGCCGCACGGCGGCGAGCAGCTCGTCGGCCAGGCCCAGCTGCTCTTCGCCGAACACGGCGGGCACGGCCGAGGCCACGTGCAGGCCGCGCCGCAGGCCGGCGAGGCAGAGCCGCGCGTGGCTCGGGGCGTCGGTGGCGATGAACACGGCCTCGATCTCGCGATCCTTCTCGAACATCTCCTCGCACGAGGCGTAGGTCTTTTTGGCGCCGGTCGCTTGGGCCAGCGCGGCGCAGCGGTCGGGAAACAGGTCGGTGGCGGCCACGACCTCGACGTTGGGGTGGTTCTGGAAGCCGAACTGCGCGCCGAACTGGCAGACGCCGAAGCCCGCGATGCCGACCTTGACCTTGCGGTCCGAGACCGGCCGCCAAACGGCGTCCTTGACGCGCCCCGCGTCGGTCTCATCGAAGCCCGCGATGGGCTTCTCGGCCGCCCGGGCGCCCAGCGCCGCCAGGCCTGCGCCGAGGGCCGTCTGCTTGACAAAGTCCCGCCTTGAGAATACGTGTGCCATGCCGTTCCCCCGATCCGTCTATTGGCCGTACACGTCGATCTCCGTGAAAGCGTTGTAGGGCGTGGAGGTGCTGCCGTTGCTGGTGACGCGCACGTAGCGCGCGCGCACCCCATGCCCCGCGACGCGCCGGCCGAAGTGATCTTCAAAATACTCTTTGTCCGCGCCTTTGCCAAGCCCGGCGCTGTTGTCGTAGTCGTTGTTGAAGAGGGTGGTGACGCCTGTGGCGAAGGCGGGGTCGTCCGAAACCTGCACGACCGTGTCGCGGTAGACGCACTGCTCGGGCCGCTCGCGCCAGAGGCAGACCGCCTGGAGCGCGGCGTTGGTCCTCAGGTCGAGCTGCACCCACTGCACGCCGGGCGCGAGTTCCAGATAGGCGGAGGGCGAATAGCGCTTGTTGCCGTCGGTGACGAGGGCGAGGTCGCGCGCCGGGGCACGGGGGTCGCTGGCGCTCACGGGGCAACCCGCCGAGAGCAGCCGCGTGCCGGCGGGGACGAGCAGGGGCGGCGGCGGGACGCCTTCGCCGCGATAGGCTTCGCGGTGCGGGGAGCGGACGTCGACCGGCGTGCCCTCAAACGTCGGCTTCGGCAGGAGCGGCGCGAGCGGGATCAGCTCCGGAGCGGCGGCCGGACAGGCCCACTGGCAGAACGCGAGCAGGCTGGCCAGCGGCAGGCGGCGAAGCTTCAGACGGTGGGGCATGGGTTTGTCTCCCGGTCGCGTGTCCGCGACGGCTCCCTACGGTTGCGCCGGGCGGGGCGGGCGCTACGCCAGGGCGGCGTGCGCGAGGTTGCGGTAGAGGGGGCCGCGCGGGGTGAGTTTGCTCTCGTAAAGCGTGATGCGCTGGACCTCCCAATCGCCGAAGTCGACCGCCTCGTCCGCCCCCATGGCTTTGATCAGGGACTGGTTCCGGGCCGCCTCGCGGCAGCGTCCGAGCGTGATGTGCGGACGGAAGTCGGCCTCGCTGTCCTCGAAGCCGAATTTCTTGAGCGCCGTCCAGAGCTCTTCGTGCAGCGACACGAGCTCAGGGGTGGGGTCAATGCCCGCCCAGAGCACCTTGGGGTTGCGCTTGTTGCCGAAGAAGCCGAGCCCGAAGGCGCGGCAGGCAAAAGCGGGGCGGGCGGCGCAGATGCGCTCCGCGGCGGTGACCACGTGCGGCAGGATGGCAGGTGCGACCTCGCCCAGGAAGGCCAGGGTGAGGTGCAGCTGGTCGCGTTTGCTCCAGGTCACTTCGCTGGCCAGCGGGGTCAGCCGCTGGATGGCCTCCGCCAGCCTGTTTTTGACCTCGTCGGGAAGGGCTATGGCAATGAAAGCTCGCATGCCGACAAGATACACGAAGGCCCGGCCGGGGAGGAAGCCCGAACTACAGCCCGGCTCAATTTATCGTCGCCGAAGCCCCGTCCGTTCATTATAGTAGCGCCATTTGACGGAAAGCGTCGGAGGAGGCCCGCAATGAAGGTGGAATCTCGGTTGGTGGCTCGGTGCCAGGAGCGCGGCGTGACGCTCGCGACGGCGGAGTCGTGCACGGGCGGTCTGGTCGCGGCGCGGATCACCGCTGTGCCCGGGGCTTCGGCGGTGTTTTGGGGCGGCGTGGTCAGCTATGCGAACGAGGTCAAGCGCGGGCTCCTGGGGGTTCCTCAGGCGGTGCTGGAGAGCGTGGGCGCGGTGAGCGCCGAGTGCGCCGAGGCGATGGCCGCGGGCGCGCGGGAGCGCTTGAACGCCGACGTGGCGGTCTCGGTGACGGGCATTGCGGGGCCGGACGGCGGCACGCCGCTAAAGCCGGTCGGCCTGGTCTACTTCGGCCTGGCGGCGGCCCACGGCGTGAGGTCTGAGCGGCGGCTTTTTGAAGGCGACCGCGAGGCGGTGCGGCAACAGGCGTCGGAGCGGGCGCTGGCCCTGCTGCTGGAGGCCGTCGGCTGAACAAGTGCTTGTCGGTCCGAGGGGCGTTGCGCTAAACTCGACCCCACTTTTTAGGCGGGATTCTGAAACGGTTCGAAAAGGAGGACGTATGGGGCGGACAGGGATGGTTTGGCTGGCGGCTGCGGTGGTCTCCGCGTGCGCCGTGTCGAGGGGGGCGGAGGCGCCCGTGTATCAGGCGGCCAAGGCCGAAGAGGTCCGGGCGCGCGAAGGCATCGGAAACGTGATGAAGAAGATCCGGTCGGGCGAAGAGGTCACGGTGGCCTATCTCGGCGGGTCGATCACGGCGATGAACGGCTGGCGCAACAAGACGACGGACTGGCTGAAGGCCACCTACCCGAAGGCCACCTTCAAGGAGGTCCATGCGGCCATCGGCGGGACCGGCAGCGACCTCGGCGTGTTCCGCCTGGGGCGCGACGTGCTGGCCTTTCAGCCCGACCTGCTGTTTGTCGAGTTCGCGACCAACGACGGCGGACAGCCGCCGGAGCAGATCTGGCGCAGCATGGAAGGGATCGTCCGGCAGACCTGGAAGCAGGACCCGCTGACGGACATCGTGTTCACCTACACGATCACGACGGCGTTCACCAACGACTACTGCAAGGGGCTGTGCAACCGTTCTGCGTCAGCGATGGAGATGCTGGCGGATCACTACGGCATCCCGTCGATCAACTTCGGCGTCCGCGTGGCGCAGCTGATCAACGAGAACAAGCTGATCATGGACGCGAAGGTGATCGAGACCGCGGTCCCGAAAGAGTCGCCCGACCGCGACAAGCAGATCCGCGAAATGCTGGCCGCGGACAAGCGGCTGCTCTTCGCCAACGACGGCGTGCACCCGCGCGACGAGGGTCACGAGCTCTACAAGGCCGCGATCATCGCGGGCCTGACGCAGATGAAGGACCAGCCCGCGGCCGACCACAAGGCCAAGCTGGCCCGGGCCTTCGTGGCCGACAACTGGGAGTCGGCCAAGATGGTTCCGCTCACCGAGAAGATGGTGTCAGGCAACTGGACGAAGCTGCCGGCGGAGGACGGCAAGCAGAAGGCGTTCGGCACCCGCATGGGACAGATCTGGATGGCCGACCAGCCGGGCAGCAAGCTGCACTTCAAGTTCAGAGGGTCGGTCGCGAAGGTCTACGACCTGCTCGGGCCGGACGGCGGGCAGGTGACGGTCACGGTGGACGGGAAGGCGGGCGGCAAGCCCGTGCCGCGCTTCGACAGCTACTGCACGTATCACCGCATCGCGACGCTGGGCGCGGTGTACGACGGCGCCCCGGACCAGGTGCACGAAGTGACGATCGAGATCCATCCCGAGCAGCCCGACCGGCACAGCGTGGCGTTCCGGCTGAAAGACCCCGAGAAAGAGCTGAAAGAGCCCAAGTTCCAGGGGACCCGCGTGTGGATGAGCCAGCTCATGCTGCTGGGCGACCTGGTGGAGTAGCCCGGCTTCAAAGGGAAAGGCGCAACATGGCGGTTTCGGTCGGTTTCATCAGTTTGGGATGCTCCAAGAATCTCGTCGACTCGCAGGTGATGGCGGGTTACCTCAAGAGCGGCAAGATCGCGCTTGCGCCGTCGCCCGAAGAGGCCGACGTGATTCTGGTCAACACGTGCGCCTTCATCGAGGCGGCGCGCGAAGAGGCCGCCGAGGCGATCCTGAGCGCCTGCGAGCACAAGCGGCAGGGCGGCTGCCGCGCCGTGGTGGTGGCCGGCTGCATGGTGCAGCGCTACCGCGAGCGCCTGGGCAAGGCCTTTCCGGAGGTCGACGCTTTTCTGGGCGTCGACGAGCTGGAGCAGATCGAGGGGGTCGTGCGCCAAGTGGCGGAGGGCAAGCGTCTCGGCGTGGTCGCGGCCCCGGGCGAGGCGGTCAAGGTGTATTCGCCGGCCTACCCGTCGCTGCTGTTCACGGGCGGGCCGTTCGCCTACTTGAAGGTGGCGGACGGCTGCAACCACCGCTGCGCGTACTGCGCGATCCCCAACATCCGCGGCCACTTCCGCTCGCGCGCCGCAGAGGAGATCGTCGCCGAGGCTGAAGGCATGCTCCGCGCCGGCGTGAAGGAGCTCAACCTCATCTCGCAGGACACGCTGCTGTACGGGCACGACAAAGAGGGTGCTCCCCGCATCGCGGAGCTGATGCGACGCATCGACGGCATGGACGGCGACTTCCGTTTCCGGGTGCTCTACGGCTATCCGGCGGGCGTCACGGACGAGGTGCTGGACGTCTTGAACACCTCGCGGCACATCTGCAAATATCTGGACCTTCCCGTGCAGCACAGCCACCCGGATATCCTGCGCGCGATGAACCGCGGAAAAGCGGTGGATGCGACCGAAGACCTGGCCGCGCGCCTGCGGCAGGCGGTTCCGGGGGTCGTGCTGCGCACCACGTGCCTCGTCGGTTTCCCGGGCGAGACCGATGAGCACTTCGAGCATTTGGTGGAGTATGTGCGGCGGGCGAAGTTCGATCACCTCGGCGTGTTCGCCTTCTCGCCCGAAGAGGACACCGCCGCGTTCGAGATGGACGGGACGCCCGAGCCCGAAGTGGCAGAGGACCGCTGCCAGCGGCTGATGGCGCTGCAGCGGGTGATCGTGCGCGAGCGCCTGAAGGCGCTCAAGGGGTCGCGGGACCGCGTGCTGCTGCTGCGGAAGAATCCCGACGGCGACTGGGTCGGCCGCTTGCCGCGCCAGGCGCCCGAGGTCGACGGCGAGACGTTCGTGGCCGGCGTTCCCCGGCAGGCCAAGGTCGGCGATTTCCTGGATGTGGAGATCACGGGCGGCAAAGAGTACGATGTGGAGGCCCGGGCGCTTTAGGCGCGCCGGCAAGAGGACGACGATGATCATACAGGCGTTGAAAATTGTGCTGGCCGAGAGCGAGATCGCGGCCAAACTGCGCGACGGGCTGTCCGCCGCCAATCAGCTGAAAGACGTGACCTTCGGCCTGGAGCCCGGCACCGTCAAGGTGGGCGGAAAGTTCCAGGTCGGCTTTTCGATCCCGTTCGAGACCCATTGGACCGCCAGCGTCTTGGAGCAGGGCCGCCGGCTGGGCGTCCGGCTGTCGCACGTGTCGGTGGGCATGCTCGGCATGAGCAAAACCATGGCGGCCAGCCAGATCATGGGGGCGCTGTCGCAGAAGCTGCAGGGCGTGGACGGCGTGGCGGTGGAGCAGGACCTGATCGTTCTCGATCCGGCCGTGCTGCTGTCGGCCAAAGGCATTCATCTCGATGCGCCGGTCCGGCGGATCGATGTGCTGCCCGGCCGCATCGAGATCGAGGTGGGGTGACGGTCCCGGTCCGCTGAAGCTCCCGTCAGGTCGGGTCGCGGTTTCGGCAAGTGAGGCGGAGGAGTTTCAGCAGCCATGGATACGCAGGCTTTTTTCCAAGATCTGGCCGTCATTCTCGTGGCGGTCGGCCTCGTGTCGGCGCTCTTCACCCGCCTGGGATGGCCGAAGGTAATCGGCTATATCTTGGCCGGGACGTTCATCGGCAAATATACGTTCGGCGGCTCGCTTGTCGTGGACCAGGGCAGCGTCGAGGTGCTGGGGCAGATCGGCGTCGTGTTCCTGATGTTCACGCTGGGGCTTGAGTTCAGCGTGCGCAAGCTGAAAAGGGTCGGCCACGTCATCTTTCCCACCGCCCTCCTCGACATGGCGGTCATGATCTGGGCCGGTCATTTCGTGGGCACGAAAGTGCTCGGGTGGGGCACGGTGCAGAGCCTGTTCCTCGGTGCGGCGATCAGCGACTCGGCGACCACGCTGCTGGCGAAGACCATCAACGAAATGGGGTGGGGCGCGCGGCGGTTCACCAAGTATATTTTCGGCGTCACCATCACCGAGGACATTCTGTGTGTCGGCGTGATCGCCCTGCTGACCGGGCTGGTGAAGTCGGGTTCCATGCAGGCCGGTGCGATGGTGCACAGCCTCGGCGGGCTGCTGCTGTTTCTGACCGGCGTGTCGGTCTTCGGGCTGCTGCTGGTGCCGCGCCTGCTGAACGGCGTGGCGCGCCTCAAGGACGACGAGTCGCTGTTGCTGACGATGCTGGGCGTCTGCTTTCTCGTCTCGTTCGTCGCGGCGCGGCTCGATTTCAGCTTGGCGCTGGGCGCCTTCCTGGTGGGCGTGATGGGCGCCGAATCCGAGCCGCTCAAGCGCATCTACCAGCAGTGCGTGCCTTTGCGGACGATGTTCAGCGCGATCTTTTTCGTGACCATCGGCCTGCTGATCGACCCGGCCCAGATGCTGGCGCATGCGCCGGCCATCTTGATCGTGACGCTGGTGGTGGTGGTCGGCAAGAGCTTCAACTGCACGCTGGGCTCGCTGTTGACGGGGCAGGACCTCAAGAACGCGCTGCAGACGGGCATCGGACTGGCGCAGATCGGGGAGTTCGCTTATCTGGTCGCGCTGATCGGGCTGACCATGAAAGCGGTGGACAGCTCCGTGTATCAGATCGCGGTGGGCGTGTCGGTGCTGACCACGCTGCTGAACCCGTTCCTGATGCGCGCCTCGGATCCCTTCGCCGACTGGGTCGAGCGCCGCCTGCCGAAGCGCTGGAAGGAATACTTGGAGACCTATGCGAATTGGGCCGACCGCTTTCTGCACAGTTCGGCGCCGAGCGCGACCGTCAAGGCGATCCGGTTCAACCTGGCGCTGGTCCTGCTGCAGCTGGCCCTGGTCGCCGTGATCTTCATCGCGGCCGGCATGCTGGCTCGCATGGACTTCGCCCGGTTCTCGCCGTTGGTCGAGGCGAACAAGAAGGCCCTGTTGTGGGGCGCCGCGAGTCTGCTGACCGTGCCGAACGCGATCTTTCTGTTTTTCCGCGCCCGGGCGCTGGGCGGGGCCGTGGCCGACGCACTGATCCCCGTCAAGGCGGCTGGCTCGCCGTGGGCCCTCTCGTTCCGCCGCTTCACGGGCCTGCTGTTCGTGGTGGGGGGCGTGGCGGTGCTCTTCGTCGAAAGCGTGATGCTGAGCGGGACGATCATGCCCGAACAGGCGTGGGCCCGCGCGGTGGTGGGCACGACGCTGCTGGTGGCTGGCGCAGTCGGATGGAGCCGCTTCCGGCAGATGGGCGCGCAGTCGCTGCAGACCCTGCGGGGCGTCTTGACCAAGGAGACCGAAGTCGATCCGACGGAGTCGATGGCGGACCTGCTGGACATCCACGCGGAAAAGGTCCGGGTCGGCGCAGGCGCGGAGGTGTGCGGCCGTTCGCTCCGCGAGCTCAACCTGCGCGTGCGCATCGGCGCGAGTGTGATCGGCATCGAGCGGGAGGGCCGCGCGATCGTGAACCCCACCGCGGATGAAAAGCTGGAAGCCGGCGATGTGGTGCTGGTGCTGGGCGATGACGAGCAGCTGGCGCTTTCGCGCGACCTGATGCGGCCGCGCGGGGAGAGGACAGACGGATGAAGACGGCTCTTTTTGATCTGGACGGCACGCTGATCGACTCGCGCGCCGACCTGGCGCTGGCCATCAATCTGACGCGCGCGGATTTCGGGCTGCCGCCGAAGTCGCAGCAGGACGTGGTCGCGTGCGTCGGCGAAGGCGTGCGCGTGCTGATCGAGCGGGCCATCCCCGAGCGACCCGAGCTGTGGGACGAGATGCTGGTCCATCAGCGCAGGCACTATCTGGCGCACAGCCTGGACAACACGACGCTCTATCCGGGGGTCCGCGAGACGCTCGAGGCTTTGCGCGGGGGCGGGTGGCATCTGGCGGTGGTGACCAACAAACCCGGTCCGGTCACCCGGCCGATTCTCGAGGGGCTCGGCCTCTTGTCCCTGTTCGGCGCCGTGGTGGGCGGGGGCGACTGTCCCGTGCTCAAGCCCGATCCCGCGCCGCTCGTCCTGGCGGCCAGGCAGATGGGCGTGGCGCTCGATGCGTCGGACTGGATGGTGGGGGACAACTTCACCGATCTCGAAGCGGGCCGCCGCGCGGGGATCCGCCGCTGCTTCTGCCGGTTCGGCTTCGGCGAGGCGCGCGGCGAGACGTTTGAGCTGGAGCTCGACCGGATGTCGGACTTTCTGGCCCGCGTGTAAGGCTGTCCGGACGCGCGGCGTGTGCGCGGCGCCGGTCCGTCTTGCGCGCCGCGCCGGGTCCCTGCCCGTTTTCCCACGGGTATCCGGCGTGTGGCGACGCTCGCCAGAACGAGAAGAGATCGTCCTTCTGCTTGAGGAATGCGGCCATGAGGCGGTCCCGCCGCTGCGCATAGTGGCGGCAGGCTCCCGAGAGCGCCGCGTCCTGTCCGGAAGCATCCTCAAGCGCGCGCAGGAGAACCTCGGTGTCTTGGATGGCCCCCATCCGCGACTGATAGGCACGCAGGCGCCGGAGGTGGCCAGAGGGAACGGAGGGAAGCATCGGGTGGACAGACTCCACCAGATAGCGGAATTTCTTAAAAGCGATGCGCAGGCGGTGGACGCTGGCGGCTCGGCCGGGATCGAGATCCGTGAAACGCCTGCAGACCTTCAGGAACGCGCGGTCAACGGCGTTGAGGAGATGTGCGGTAAAGGCGTCGTCCGTCAGACGGGCGAGAAGGGCGCCGGTCTCCGCAAGACCTCGCCTGATCCCGCGTGAAGGAAAAGCGGCGAGTCGGGCGTGCGCGTCGCGCAACTGGCGCTTCTCCTGTTGCCGCAGGGCGGCCCGCAGCGGCTCAAGGTGCGGCAAGTCTCTGCGGGGCCTTGAGACCTCGGCGAGCATCATCTGGGTGTCGCGCAGTTCGGCTAAGCGGGCCACCTGAATCTTGAAAAGACGGCGCATCCTCAGGGTCCACGCGCTGCGGGTGAGACGATGCGCCAGGGCGAAAAGGGAGGCGAGTCGGCGCATGGAGACGCGCACGTCATGGATCGCGTCCTCGGTGCATGCGGAGCGGCACTGCGCGAGCTGGGCGCGGTAGCGTTGCCAACGGGAGTCGAGTTCTGAGATCAGGAACGCGGAGATATCCATGAAGGGCTTCCTGTTTGGCCGGGCCGTGCAGGACAAAACGGGCCAACTCGTGTCAGCTTACCACAAAGGGCCGCGGAGGGGGAAGATGCGGATTTGAAGGGCCCTTCCCGCTTTCGGGCCGGCGATGGGGCTTGACGCAAATGCTGGCGATGTGGTTAAGTAAAAATATAAACGTCATCGATATGTTTATGAGGGATGTCGCCCATCGGCCGTGCGTCCGACGCCGTTGCGCGCGTTCATCAAGGAGGGCGTCATGAGCGTTGCCAAAGAACTGCTGGTCCGTCCCGGGTCCAAAGTGTCGCTGAAGAAAGTGGACGCGGGCGGGACTCCTGGGATCTCGTCGCGGGAGGCGGCCGCCGCGGAATTGGCGGATATCGTGACCGAGCTCCGTCAACTGCAATACCGGCTTTACGCCGAGAACAGGAGAGCGGTCTTGGTTGTGCTGCAGGCGATGGATGCGGCCGGCAAAGACGGTCTGGTGCGGAGCGTGTTCTCCGGGCTGAATCCGCAGGGGTGCAGGGTGACGCCGTTCAAGGCTCCATCGGCGGAAGAGTTGGACCATGACTTCCTGTGGCGCATCCACAAAGCGGTGCCGCCGAAAGGTGAAATCGGCGTGTTCAACCGCTCGCACTATGAGGACGTGCTGATCGTGCGTGTCCACAAGCTGGTCGACAAGAGCGTTTGGAAGGGGCGGTACGAACAGATCCGCCTGTTCGAGAAATTGCTGGCGGACAACGGCGTGACCGTCGTGAAGTTCTTCCTGCACATCAGCCGTAAGGAACAGACGGAGCGATTGTTGGCGCGGCTGGAGAATCCCGAGCGCAACTGGAAGTTCAGCGAGGCGGACCTTGAAGAGCGCAAGTACTGGGGCGACTATCAGGAGGCCTATGAAGAGGCCCTCTCCCAGTGCAGTGTGTCAGAGGCGCCCTGGTATGTCATTCCGGCCGACCGCAAATGGTACCGGGACTGGGCCGTGGCGAAGATCTTGCTTCAGACGATGCGTGACATGAAGCTGAAGTTTCCCGCACCGCTGGCCGATGTGAAGGCGCTCCGGCGCAAGTTGCAGGCTTTGTCGTAAGGGCGCTTTTGGCCGGCGGCGGCGCGGCGAGGTGAGGCGGTTCTTGGGATGCGGCGGGGTTGCGCGTTTCACACAATTTTAACACTCGGGAAATACACTGTCCGCCCATGAAAGGCAGCGCCATAAGTTCTGCAGCGTCCCAGCCGGTTGCGGTTGTGGACATCGGTTCGACGTTTATGCGGCTCCTGATTGCGGAGCGGCGAGGGGATAAGAGCGGCCGTATCCTGGAGCGCGCCGTCCAATCGGTGCCGATCGGACGCGATGTGGTGCGGGATCGGCGCATCTCAAACTCGACCATCGAACGGTGCGTGCAGATTCTGGGCAGTTTCCGGCAACTTCTGAAAGAGTACGGGATTGAGCCGGAGTCCGTGCGGGCCGTGACGAACGAAGCCGTGCGTCAGGCCGACAACCACGAGGCTTTTCTGGACCGGCTCTCCATCGCGTCGCGCATCGCGTTCAGGCTGCTTGACTCGGGGCAGATGGGCTATTACTACCATCTGGCGTTCCGCCTGATCCGGAATCGGCATGTCGGGTGGGAAACAAGCGGCGTGGCGGTTGTGGAGATCGGCGGCTTGACGTGCAACCTGCTCTACCGGAAGGAAGGCGAAATCCGTTTTGCGCAGACCTACGGGGTGGGCTCGCTGCGCATTCTTCAGCAGCTGGAGTCCGCGGGGTTGCGGCTCGAACAGCTGGACGGGCTGGCAGAGGGTCGTACGCGCGAGTTGGCCAGTCAGCTGCGGCAGATCAGCGCGGCCGACGATTCTTTCAAGCTGCTGTTCATGGGCCGCGAAATGCGGTTTGCCGCCGAACGTCTGCGGTCGTGGAACGAAACCGGCGACAAGGGATCCGTTGTCCGGCGGATCTTGGTGAGTGAACTGAGGCGGTTGGTCCGGCAGGTGATGGGCGAGACCGTTGCGGAGGAGGTGCGCCAGTGTCAGATCTCGTACCCTGACGCCGAGCTGCTGGCACCGACGCTGTGCATGGCGCTGTCCGTTGCCCAAGAACTTCACCTGAAAGAGATCTACGTCAGTAACTTGTCTTTCAGCGACGGACTTCTGGTGGAGGCCGTGAACAGCCCTGAATGGCTGACGACCATGATGCGGCATGTCATGCGGATCGCCCACGAGACGGGCGCAAAGTACCGGTATGATGAGCGTCATGCGGCTCAAGTCGCCAAGGTCGCGCTGGAACTGTTCGACCTGATGCGCGAGGAGCATTACTGCACGGAGCGGCACCGGCTGCTGCTCGAGATCGCCTCGCTCCTGCACGACATCGGGAACTATGTCAACACGCGGGGCCATCACAAGCACACGATGTACCTCATCCGCAACACCGAGTTCACGGGGCTGTCGTCGTCGGAGGTCAACGTGATCGCGCTGATTGCCCGCTATCATCGCAAGGCCCTGCCTCAGATGACGCAGCCCGAGTACAGCGCGCTTTCGCGAGAGGACCGTTTGGTCGTGTGCAAGCTTGCGGCTTTGCTGCGGGTGGCGGACGCGCTGGACCGGCTCCATGAGCAAAGCCTCGGCCGCCTTACGTTTGAGCTCAAGCCGGACATGCTCGTCTGCGTCCCGGGGCGGCGCGTTGAAACGAGCGCGGAACAGGTGGCGCTCGTCGAGAAGGGCGACCTGTTTGAACAGATTTACGGGCGGCGCTGCTATGTCCGCAATGCGAATTGAGGGAAGAAAAATGAGCAAGGCCGTCTATCCCCGTTTTTTTAACCGCGAAATGAGCTGGCTGGCCTTTAATCAGCGCGTGTTGGAGGAGGGGCTCGATCCCAAAGTGCCGCTGCTGGAACGCCTGAAGTTTTTGGCGATCACGGCCTCCAACCTGGACGAATTCTGCATGGTCAGGGTGGGGGGGCTTAAACTGCTGAGCGAGGGCCATGTGAGGTGCTCTGACAACACGGGTCTGACGCCGCGGCAGCAGCTGCAGCGGGTGGTGCGCCGGATCCGTCAGATGATGGCAGACCAGGCGGCGTTGTACCGCGTTTTGACGGCGGCGCTGGAGCCTCACGGCCTGACGCTCTGCGAGTCGCTGTCGGCGTTGTCCGTGGAACAGCGGGCCTGGGTGCTTCGCGAGTTCGAAGAGCGCGTCTTTCCGCTGCTCTCGCCGGTCGCGCTGACTCTCGGCCGCGACTATCGGCCCGCGGGGCTGCTGCTCCATTGCGCGATCCGCCTTGAGGAGCGGCACGCGGAGGATGAGTCCTGCGTCGCGATTCTGCCGCTGGGGCCGAATGTCCCGCGCTATCTGCGCGCCCCCGGGCAGTCGGGCGCCGTCTTTGTGCCTGTCGAGCGGGTTGTGGCCGCCTCCGCCGGGCGGTTTTTTGAGGGACGGAAGGTGCTCGAGTGCGTGCCCTTCCGGGTCACCCGCAACGCGGATATCGAGCTGCGCGAAGACCTCGCGCCCGATCTGCTGGTCGGCATGCAGGAGCTGCTGGATGAGCGGAGGGAGACGGCGTGCGTCCGGCTTGAGATTCACCGCTCGGCGTCGCGCGGCCTCTCTGCTTATCTGGCCTCTTATCTTGGGCTCGACCGGACCGATCTCTTTCCGATCGACGGCCCGCTCGATTTGCGGGCGCTTCTGTCCGTGGTGCAGACCGAAGGCTACGAGACGCTGCGCGACGAGTCTTGGCGGCCCGTCCCTTCGCCGCTCGTGGAGAGCAAAGAGCCCCTTTTTCCGCAGATTGCGGAGCGCGACATCCTCCTGGTGCACCCCTATGAATCATTTGATCCCGTGGTCAAGTTTCTGGAGGACGCTGCGGACGATCCGGATGTCATGGCCATCAAACAGGTCCTGTACCGGACCGCTTCCGGCAGCCGGATCGTCGAGGCGCTGATCCGGTCCGCGCAGGCCGGAAAGCTGGTGACCGTGCTCATCGAGCTGAAGGCCCGCTTCGACGAGGCCCGCAACATCACGCAGGCCCGTCGGCTTGAACAGGCGGGCGTTCAAGTGGTGTACGGGGTGCGCGGCCTGAAGACGCATGCCAAGGTCAGCGTCGTCGTGCGCCGCGAGCCGCAGGGCATCGTGCGCTACATGCATTTCGGCACCGGCAACTACAACGAGCGGACCGCCACGCTCTACAGCGACGTCGGGTTGTTCACCTGCCAGCCCGAGTTGGGCGCCGACGCCTCCGACTTTTTCAACGCGGTGACCGGGTATTCTCAGCCGCAGGCCTTGCGCCGTCTGGAGATGTCGCCGTTCACGCTGCGGACAGCGCTGCTGCAGCTCATCTCGAACGAGGCGGCGCGCGCCCGCAACAAAGAGAAAGCGCTGGTCATGCTCAAGATGAACGCCCTGACCGACGAGGCGTTGATCGAGGCGCTCTATGCGGCCTCCAAGGCGGGCGTCAAAATCCGCCTCAACGTCCGAGGCATATGCTGCCTGCGCCCTGGGGTCAAAGGGTTGAGCGAGAACATCTCGGTGGTCAGCATCGTGGACCGTTTTCTTGAGCATGCCCGCATCTTCTTCTTTCTGGACGGCGGACAGGAGAAGCTGTTCATCTCCAGCGCGGACGGCATGCTCCGCAACCTCGACAAACGCGTGGAGCTGATGGTGCCGATCCTCGATCTTCAGGCGAAGCGCCGCTTGCAGAAAATGTTGAAAATCTACTTTAAGGATAACGTCAAGGCGCATATGCTTTGCGCTGACGGCACGTATCAGCGCTGCCGGCCTGCGAAGGGCGAGCCGCCGTTCCGCAGCCAGCGCGTTCTCTATGAAGAGGCGGTGGCCGCGGTGCAGACGGTCGAGCGGATGAAACCCACCGTGCTGGAGCCGCATCGGCGGCGAGCCGCGGTAAAACGGTAACGAGACAGGACGGTGTATGGACAGGAAGAAAGCGAAAGTTCAGCGATCGATCGGGATCCTCACGGCCGGCGGAGACTGTCCCGGCCTCAACGCCGCCATTCGCGCGGTGGCGAAATCGGCGCTCCATCACGGCATCCATGTGGTGGGCTTTCTCGACGGGTTCAGGGGCTTGGTCGAGAACCGCTTCGTGACCCTCGACGACCGCATGGTCAGCGGCATCCTGACCGCCGGCGGAACCATCCTCGGCTCCAGCCGGGACAAGCCCCACAAGATGTCCATGGGTGGGAGCGTGATGGACATGACGGACGTGGCGGTCGCCAATGCCCGCGCCATGCACCTCGACTGCCTGGTCTGTCTGGGCGGCAACGGCACGCAGAAGAACGCGCTTCGCCTGGTTCAGCGCGGGGGCCTCAATGTGATCACGCTGCCCAAGACGATCGACAACGACGTGGCCATGACCGACACGTCGTTCGGGTACGACACGGCCAAGAGTATCGCGACAGAGGCGATCGACCGTCTGCATACGACGGCCACGAGCCACCACCGCATTATCGCCGTTGAGTTGATGGGGCATACGGCCGGTTGGCTGGCTTTGGGCGCGGGCATCGCGGGCGGCGCGGATGTGGTCCTGATTCCAGAGATCCCTTACGACATCCACGCCATTGCCGAATTTCTGAACGCGCGCCGCCACAGCGGCAAGCGCTTTTCGATCATTGCGGTGGCGGAGGGGGCCACGGCGGTCGGCGCGGCTCCGGCCGACGGCCAGCCGGCGCCCGGCACCAAAAAGGGCGGCAAGAAACGTTCCGCGAAGAAGGGCGGCGCGGCCGACCAGGAGAACGGCGCCGACCCGGGGCTCGCCTTGATCCGCGAGCCGATGTGCAACCGGATCGTGCGTGAGCTCCAGGCGCTGACGGGCATTGAAGCCCGGATGACCCAACTCGGGCATGTTCAGCGCGGGGGCACCCCGACCGCCACGGACCGCCTGCTTTGCACGCGGCTCGGGGCGACGGCGGGCGAGCTGATCGTCGCACGCCAGTATAACGTGATGGTCAGCGTCAAGGGCGACGCGTGCGAGCCCGTGCCTTTGGAAAAAGTCGCGGGGGTTGCCCGCCTCGTGCCTCCGGATCACCCGTGGATTCGTGCGGCGCGCCTGGTCGGCACCTGCATGGGCGACCGAGGATAAGCGGCCGGGGCTGAAGAAAACGGGCGGCTCGACAAGCGAGCCGCCCAAGAGATGACCGGTAAGCCCGCCACCCGGCGGACCCTGGCAAGCGTTGGAAAAGAGTCTCTAGAAACTCCACTTGCCGTCCGGTCCAGAGTATCTTTGAAGAACGCCTCCGATTATCCAAAAAGGATGTGAGCCAGGCATGTTGCGCCGGTTCGGATTCTGTGAAAGGCGCTAGCCGTTCTTCATGCGGGCCGCCCGCTCGACCTGCTCGATGTAGCGCTGGACGTCGTCCCGCGGCTTCAGCTCGTGCGCGCGCTTGAGCAGCGGCAGGGCCTCCGGATAGTGGCCGTTTTTCACGAGCAGCTGACCGTGCCTGAGGCGCGCGTCGGCTTCGGATCGCTCGATGCCCTCGGCGCGCTCGAAGTAGAAGATGGCTTTCTCCAGGTCCGTCGCGGCGTGGTGCTGGCCCAGCAGGATCAGGGCGTCGCCGTCCAGCGGGTCGAGCTTCACGATCTCTTCCAGGATGCGCGCCTGGGCGTCGCCCGCCTCGCCGCGGGCCGCGGCGAGCCGCGCCTCCAGCTTGAGCATGCGCTTGCGGACGTCGTCGGAGAGCTCGTCGCCGGCGCGCTCGGAGACCTTCTTCAGCAGGGCGGCGGCGGGCTCGTTGGCGGAGCGGCTGACCAGCACCTCGACGTTCCTCAGCTGGCGCGCCAGATCCGGCTTGTCGTCCCGCGCGAAGGCCCTCGCATAGGCGTCCGCGGCCTGGTCGAAGTGCCCGTCGTTGGCGTAGATGTCGCCCAAGGTGTGCAGGGCCGCCACAGGGGTCTTGCCGGAGAGGTCGAGCAGTTCGTAGATCTCGGCGGCTTGAGCCGGCTGTTTGAGGCCCAGATAGGCGTTTGCCTGAAGCAGCAGGTAGTCGGCCTTGCCGGGGTCGCGCTTGAGCAGCTCGTCGCACAGGGCGATGGACGCCTCGAACTTCTGCTGCTTGAAGAGCGTGCGGCAAAGACCGAGCTTCCAGTCCAGCGTCTTGGGCTGGAACATCATCGCCAGGCGGTAGGCGCTCTCCGAAGCGACATACTGTTCCGTCATCGTGTAGGCGTAGCCCAGCAGGCCGTACGTCATGCCGTCGTTCGCGCCCAGCTCGATGGCTTTCGTCAGCGGCTCGATGGCCGCGCCGAAGTCGCCCTGCCGGATGCGGATCAGCCCCAGATTCTTGTGGGCTCGCTGAAAGGACGGATACTTCTCGATGGCCGCCTGATAGCAGGCCGCCGCGTTCGTGAGCCGCTCCTCCTGGACGTGCAGGTTGGCCAGCGTGAAGTCGAAGACCGCGCTGCTCGCGGGCTTGATGCTCTTCTCCAGCAGCGCGGCCGCTGGGGCCGTGCCGCCCTCCTCCGACATCAGCCGCATGACCTTCTCCATGACCTCCTTCTCGACGACCGACACGCGCGGCTCGATCTCCGCGCGCATGCCGTAGGAGCCCATGAAGGCGCTCTGGAAGGCGGGCTCGCGCCAGAACGTTTCGGGTTGGTCGATCCATCCTTCGGCCCGCGCCAGAGCGGCGCCCAACGTGACGGCTGCGATAATAGGCATCTGTTTCATCTGTTTCTCCTCGATTCAAAGCGCAAACGTGATCGGTACACGCATGCGGAACTGCACGGGTTTGCCGCCGACTTTGCCGGGGTCGAAGCGCCACCGTCTCACGGCGCCCAGGGCGGCGTTGTCGAAGGCGGGGTTGTCCGACTTCTGGACTTTCGGGTCCTTCACGCGTCCGTCCTGCTCGACGATGAACAGGACATGGACCGTGCCTTGGATTTTTTTCTTTTTCAGCTCGGGCGGATACTGCGGAGCCGGCTGGAAAACCACGCGCGGCGCCTGATCCAGCTCGGCCAGCGAAAAGACGTCGTCCCCCGACTGCATGCCGGCTCCCTCCGCGCCCGCGACCGAGAGCTTCACGGCGAAATCGCCGCCGGCCCCGTCGCCGATTCCCGGGTTGAGGGCCAGCTCCAGCTGCGAGAGGTCCAGCGGGGCCGCGGCCTCGGCCAGTTCGGGCGGCGGAGCCTCCTCGGGGGGCGGCTCCGGCTCCTTCTCTTGGGCAACCGGCGGG
>Ga0209066_10002078_pt1 | contig 25137 bp, 11 predicted proteins | sample All_14_2_FD_187198 | JGI IMG/M metagenome (GOLD analysis project Ga0209066, IMG submission 187198) | Freshwater microbial communities in response to fracking from Pennsylvania, USA - Allegheny Zone_MetaG_DW_15 (SPAdes) (version 2) ... | reverse complement strand
CATATGAATTACAAATTATTAAACAACATCTTAGGCTGGACAGTATGGGCAATAGCATCAGTAGTGTATTTACTAACGATGGAGCCTACAGCAAGTTTTTGGGATTGTGGTGAATTTATTGCAACAGCCTATAATTTAGAAGTTGGTCACCCACCGGGAGCACCTCTTTTTATGGTACTTGGTCGTTTTTTCTCTATGTTTACCTCGGCTGAAAATGCTGCTGTAGCCATCAATGCATTATCTGCATTAAGTAGTTCGTTTACCATCTTGTTTTTGTTTTGGAGTATTACCGCTATAGTTAAAAAATTAGCTTTAAAAAGTGGCGAACTTACTCAAGGCAAAACCATTGCCATCATGGGAAGTGCATTGGTAGGTTCTTTGGCTTACACTTTTTCTGATTCATTTTGGTTTTCTGCTGTTGAGGGTGAGGTTTATGCCATGTCGTCTCTTTTTACAGCAGTAGTATTTTGGGCAATTTTAAAATGGGATGCTGTTTCGGGCGAAAGCCACAGCACACGTTGGATGGTGTTAATTGCTTATTTAATGGGTTTGTCTATTGGCGTCCATTTATTAAACTTACTGGCAATTCCAGCCATGGTGTTCTTGTTTTACTTCAAAACCAAAGAACTTAACGTTAAAAATTTCTTTATTGCAGGTTTTTACTCTGTTTTAATTCTTGGTGTGGTTCAGTTTGGTATCATTCCTGGAACTTACAAAATAGGTTCTATTTTCGAGTTAATGTTTGTTAACTCATTTGGGCTACCATTCCACTCAGGGTTAATTTTTTATGTAATTCTGTTAACTGCCTTAGTATGTTTTGCTCTTTACTATACACAGAAAAAAGGCATGGTATTGTGGAATACCATTTTGTTATGCTTCACTGTAATTTTAATTGGTTATTCTACTTATGCAGTTATCATGACTCGTTCTGCAGCTAACCCTCCTATGGATGAAAATAACCCTGAAAATGTATTTAGCTTAATTTCTTATTTAAATCGTGAGCAATATGGTTCAGCACCATTTTTAACTGGGCAATTTTTTAACACCCCTTTAGATGCTAGTGAGCCATATAAAGCTGGTAAACCTGTTTACTACCAAAACAAAGAAACAGGTAAATACGAAATAACCAACAAAGGCGAGAAGAACGAACCAAACTATGATAGTAAAACATCTGGTTTTATGCCTCGTATGTGGAGTGCTCAAGGACATCACGTTGAAGCTTACAAACAATGGAGCGATTACAGAGGAAAAAATGTAAAAGCATCAAATGGAGAAACCATTAAAATACCAACATTTGGCGAAAACTTGGCTTTCTTGTTCAACTACCAATGGGGTCATTTGTATTGGAGATATTTCATGTGGAACTTTGTTGGTCGTCAAAATGATATTCAAAGCCAAGGCGAATTTATCAATGGAAGTTGGTTGAGCGGTATTGATGCTATCGATTCTTCACGTTTAGGCGATCAATCAAAAATAACTACGTTGGCTAAAAATAATGCTGGTAGAAACGTATATTTCTTCTTACTGCTTATTTTAGGTGTTATTGGATTAATTTATCAATTCATTAAAGATCCTAAAGATTGGTTGGTGTTGGGATTATTGTTTTTCTTTACTGGTATGGCTATTAACTTTTATACCAACCCTCCTCCATTACAACCTCGTGAAAGAGATTATGCTTACGTAGGTTCATTTTACGTATTTGCTATTTGGATGGCAGTGGGTGTTTATGCGCTGTATGAAATAATGAGCAAAAAAATGCCTCAAGTAATGAGTGCCGCTGTGGTTACTATCGCTTCATTGTTTGCTGCTCCTGTGTTAATGGGAACACAAAACTGGGACGACCACGACCGTTCGAACCGTTATACAGCAAGAGATTTTGCTAAAAACTACCTAAACTCGTGTGCTCCAAATGCTATTTTGTTTACCAATGGTGATAACGATACCTTCCCACTTTGGTATGTGCAGGAGGTTGAAGGCTACCGAACCGATGTTAGAGTAGTTAACCTAAGTTTATTAAACACCGATTGGTACATTGAGCAAATGCGAAGAAAAGCATGGATTTCTGATGGAATTCCTCAAATACTTCCGGAATACAAAATTCGTCAAGGAACAAATGATTATTTGCCAATTTACGACAGAGGAATTGCTGGAAATGTTGATGTAAAAGAAGCTATTGAGTTTGTGTTAGACGACAGCCCAAAATCTAAAGTAGGCTTAAGTTCTGGAAAACAAGTTGATTTTTTTCCAACCAAAAACTTTAGTTTAAAAGTAGATAAATAAACGAAAACTACTGCATTAGTTAACCCTTTATTTATCAAAATTTACTCGAAAACACTTTCTACAGGGAAAAGTTGTAGTATGATAAAATGAAAAAAGCGCCCAGCCCAATTCATCCAAATCCCAATTGTGCCATTTGTTCTAACTTCCCAGCTCCAAGCGTTAACAAACAACCACAAGTTCTAGCAAGTGTCCAGCGAAGCGGCATTTTCGATGGGCTTCAACATTCTGAAAACGTCGGCGAGGTTTCGAACCTCGCCGACGTTGGCCCACCAAAAAAAAGCGGTGACACCTTCCACAAGGCGTCACCGCTAAAGTTTTAGGGGTGTATTTGCTAGCTCGGCACTGCCGCCCTAAAAACCACCAGCGTCACCTCATTGGAAGGCAGGCCCACGGGCACGTTGTCGGTGGTAATCATCCGCACGATATAGGTGCGTTGTGCAGAATTCACGCCATCCGGCAGTTCGCTGGTATCGGTATAATAGCGGGCTATGCTGACGCCAACCTTGCTGAAATCCCCGCCCGGCGCATCCCGCCGCCATACTTCATAGCCCTTGAAGTTCTTCAATGGGCAGTTCAGTTCGGCTTGGCCGTTTACGACCTTCCCTTTCAATACGAGCTGCACGTCGTTCTCGTACTTGGAAACAGGGCGGGCGTCAATGCCCAGCGACTTGGACAGGGTGGCATTCATATTCGGATTCTTCCGCAACCTGCCCACAAAGACCACCATCCAGGCATGTTCGTTCGGGGGCACCTGCTCCGTGGGCACAACTGGCCCGGTTGGCACAAGCGTATATTCCGTGAGGGCCAGTTCCGGGTTCGCAGCATCGCCATATATCATGATATTGCGGTTGCTGACGCATTTAGAGACGAAAGGGTCGTAGTCGTTGATGCAATCGCCATAGTAGGCAAGGCCGTTTCTGAACCGTTTTACCCGGTTTAGGTCGTCGTCGGAAATGCCGAGCAGCGTCTTGTTGTCAAACAATACCGTGTAGAAATTGCCCGTCCAGCCGGGATACTCGCTGGGAGTGGGTGGGAAGTAATAATTGACTGTTGCTTCCATTGTGAAATTTTTAGTGAAAAGAATGTTTTGAATGAGTTACAAATGTGATAAAAAATAAATTAACAAAAAATAGTTTTCTGAAAAATCTCTGAAAAAAGTTTCCTGGAAGCTAGCAAAATATGCCACATAGCTGGCGTGTGGCATATTTTGCTAGCCTTGTGGTACGAGGAAGCTAGCTTTATGGTACGAGGAAGCTAGCTTTATGGTACGAGAAAGCTAGCTTTGTGGCACGAGGAAGGCACCTTTATGGTACGAGAAAGGCACCTTTATCGTACGAGGAAGCTAGCTTTGCCGGACAAAAAACTGGCTTCGATGGGCGTAAAATCACGCAACCACGGCCCTTTTTTTCTCTTTGTTCCCGCTGTGCGGGACAGGCTATGGCCGTAGGCCAACGCTGCATTTCGTTTTTGCCGCTTTTTGTCATGGCCGAAGGCCATCGCTGAGTCACGTTTTTTGTCGCTTTGTCATGGCCGAAGGCCAACGCTGCACAGCTTTGTCATTCCCGAAGGGAACCTATTTGACTCAGAGGTGGCCTTCGGCCATAGCCTGTCCCGCACAGCGGGAACAAAAGCGACTTAGCGGGGCACAAAATGGGATGCTCGTTTTTACAAGAAAACCCGCACCAATAAGCACAGCCACTCAAAAAACACCAATACCCCCGCCATTTTCCCACCATTTCCCTACATTCACGCCTAAAATATTCATCATTCCACCATTCATCATTTATCATTTAAAACGCCATGTCTAAACTCGCTAAAAAACTGATTGAAAAGGAGAAACGGGAACGCACGGGGAAGCTCATTCTCGGAAAATGTGGACTAACAAAATTGCCCGACTTTTCAGAATTGCCTTGGTTACAAACATTGATACTAAGCAGTATGTGGTTTGATTTTGAATTTGAATTTGAGGAGGCAAATCGAATACTTTATGGCACTGGAAGGGTTAGTGGTGAAAATAAAATCGAAATTCTTCCAACTCTTTCTTTTCCAAATGGCTTAACTAAACTAGTGGCTGGAGCATTGAGAATCACTGATATTCGCTTTTTGGAAAACCTGACTTGCCTCCAATACCTTGACCTTAGTTTGAACCAAATCATGGACATCCAATATCTGGAAATTTTAACCAGTCTCAAATACCTTTACCTAGACAAAAACCAAATCTCAGACATCCGATTTCTAAAAAACCTAACCAACCTCAAATTCCTACATCTCAACAGCAACCAAGTTACCGACATCCGATTTCTGAAAAACCTAACCAACCTCAAATCACTTAACCTTAGTAACAACCAAATCACCGATATTTCCCCAATTTTACCTTTGATTGAAAAGGGCATACCTGTGTCGATGAAAGACCATAGCGACGGCATCTGTTTATATAATAACCCACTTACCAACCCACCCCCCGAAATAGTAGCCCAAGGCAACGCCGCCATCCTCGAATACTTCCGGCAGAAAAAAGCAACCGGAGCAGAGCCGCTACTGGAAGCTAAGCTCATCCTATTGGGCGATGGCCGCTCCGGCAAGACCTCGCTGGCCAATCGGCTGCTCCGGCAGCCATTGCCGAAGGAGGCCGACCGGACGGAGGGCGTGGACATCATCATCGGCGACTACCAGTTTCCGGTCGCTTCGGGCAGGCAGTTCCAACTCAATATCTGGGACTTCGCCGGGCAGGACAAGTACAAGCCGCTGCACCAGTTTTTCTATTCCGAGAGCAGCCTCTATGCCCTCGTGGCCGTGAGCGGCCAGAACACCACCGACTTCGATGATTGGCTACAGACCGCCCAACTCTTCGGGGAGGGCAGCCCGCTGGTGGTGGTGCTGAACGAGTTCAAGGACGGCATCGGCATGGGCAGCTTCGACAGGGAGGAGTGGACGAAGCGCTTCCCCGACCTGATAAAGGCGGTGGTGCCTGTCAACCTGTTCAGCTCGCAAAGTGAGTTTGCGGCCCTGGAACACAAGCTGCAATTGCTGGCGCAAGACCTGCCGCATACCCGCTACGATTTCCCCAGCAATTGGGCGGCTATCCGGCGGGTACTGGAAAGCAGGCGGAACGAGCATTTCATTTCCATACAGGAGTACCTGCGGGTCTGTCGGGAAAACCAATTGCCGGAGCGGGAGAGTGCGCTGATATTGAGCAGCCTGTTGCACAAGGTCGGCGTCTGCCTCCACTACCAGCAGAGCGATTTGTTGAACCAAATCGTCATCCTGAACAACGAATGGGCCACGGGTGCCGTCTATCGCTTATTGGAAGACAAGACCGTGGTGGAGGAGAATTGCGGCTTCTTCGACCACGACGATATGCGGCGCATCTGGTCGGACGACGAATACGCCGATATGCGCCCGCAACTGCTCGAACTCATGCAGCAGTTCAAGATGGCCTATCCGCTGCCCAATGGCCATACCTTCGTCACGCCGCCGCTGCTGCCGCCTGCCCCACCGGAGGATTGGGCCTGGCCCGATGGGCAAAGTTTGACGCTTTATATTGAATACGAGTTCCTGCCCAAGGCGCTCCTGACGCAGTTCATCGTGAGCCGCCATGCCGATATTGACCGTGGCCGCAAGCTCGTCTGGCGCAACGGCGTGGTGCTGCGCTGGCCGGACGGCACGCTGGCCGAAGTGACCAAGACCAAGCTGCAAGGGAAGGATGCGTTCCACGTCCGCTCGCAAGGCCCCGACCGCCGGGGCATGACGACCGTCATCCTGAATACCTTCCGGGAACTGCACGGCGAGTACAAGGGCATCAAGCCGGAGGAAAAAGTGCCCTGCCCCTGCGAGGCTTGCAGCACGGGGAAGCACAAGCAGTATTATTTCAAATTTGAGTACCTCAAGCGGCGCTTGGAGCATGGCCGAAGCATCGTGGAATGCGAGGAGTCGCTGGAGGAAGTTGATTTGTTGAAGCTCCTGGAGAACCATTTTGTATTCGAGCGAATACAGAAGGGGCAGCCTTTGCAATTGAAAGAGGGCATCAAGGAGCCGAACAAGGGCGGCCATACGATTAAGATATTCTTGGCATCCTCTGCCGAGCTTGCCCCTGAGCGGAAGGAAATCGAAATCGCCATCAATCGAATGAACAAGGACTTGCATAGCAAGGGGATATTCCTGCACTTATCCTTGTGGGAAGATGGCCAGTGCATCGGCCAATCCTTCCGCTCTCAGGACAATTATAATCAGGAAGTAGCGGCGTGTGATGTGTTCGCCCTGCTGTTCTATTCAAAGCTGGGCAAGTACACGAAGGAGGAGTTTAATATTGCGAAAGGGCGATTTGATGGGGATGAGCATCCTCGGATTTTGACTTTTAAAAAAGCTGGGAGCTTGCCTGCTAATGTGAGCGTGCGAGACATTACTAGCCTTCGGGAGTTTGAAGATTATTTATCCGATAAGGCGCATTTTCCTTTTATGTTTGGGAATACGGATGCGCTGCTGCGGGAGGTAGAGCGTTGTGTTGATGGGTTGGTGGGGGATGAGGGGTTTTTGGGGCGAGTGTAAGCGATATGATTGCTTTGAGCAATCGTATCGGGTTGGCTTTATTGTAGTTTCTTAAATTGTGGGTAGCTTTGGAGGATGGAAGACTTGCGGGAACGGGGGCCGCTTCGCTCAACCCTTACTTGAACAGTGGGTTTTTCACGGATGGCGGTGTAGCTTTGTGGGTAGGTTGAGGAAGACTTGCAACAACTGTGTTCCTTTTAAACTCTTGATTCGCATAATCCTTAAAATCTAATAACTTCTTCAATGGGTGACGAAAGTTTTTATAAAAGGCTAAAAAAGGATTTAGAGGCTGAAGAATATTCATCTCTTGAAAATGCTTTTGCAAATTTAACTGAGGACAGAATTAAAGAACTTGAGGATTTCCTTTGTAAAATTTTTGTGGATAGCAACAACATTTATTTGTTGCACCAACTTGCTCTAATTTTTAAATTCAGGAAGGTTCATAAATCCGTACCATTTCTAATAAAAAAAGCTACTTCGCCAGAATATCGGAACAAAAATGGTACATTCTTGTATGCGCTCATTAATCTTGATTGCAAAGACTACTATAAAGAAATAATTCCCATTATTGCAACCGGTGATTTGGAATCCAGAGAAAGGTCTATATTTATACTGGAAGTTATTGTGGATGAATTAAACGATAAAGAGAAAGAAGAAGCTGTTGCAATGCTAAAAAACTTGCCTTACCCAGATAAAAACAAGCCATGGGTAGATGACGCTATTGGCTTATTATCAAGCAAAAACTCATAGAGCATCATGTTATCGCAAATAATACTATCCTAGCATTGTTCTGCAACAAACAACGAAATGCGTAAATAGTTGAAATTTAGATATTTACGATTTTTGTTGATAAAAGCCTTCCACCCGTTGGCGTAAGTCTTCCCAAATAGCCACACCCCAGCCCCGTGGACAAGCCGGCGTAGAGCGCAGCGGCACTTGCGCCGCATTAACTGACATCCACAACCCCAACCAGCCTACCGCACCACCACCACATCCCCCTTCAGCAGTTTCTTTTCACCCGTCGTCAATTCCACTTCAGCGTACCAGGCAAACACGCCAAGGTCCACCTCCTTGCCCCGGAAACTGCCGTCCCAGCCAGTGGCCACGTCGTTGGGCTGGAGGTTGAAGCCCGTAAAAACCGACTCGCCCCAACGGGAAAAAACCTGAAACGAAACGATATTCTTCACCATTTTTTCATCCGCAAAAACGGTCAGCACGTCATTGATGCCATCGCCGTTGGGAGAGAAGGCGTTGGGGACGAAGATATTGGGTGGCACTTCGCCTGGCTGAGGCGTAATTCTTGTAATGGTCCCAGTAGCCGTGCAGCCATTCACACTCGTAATCGTGACATTATAGGTTAGGATTCCTTCAACAACCGTAGCAGTAGGATTTAAGCAGGTGGAACAGTCCAGATAATCGGTGGGCGTCCATACCACAGTGGCCACCTCACTCGCTGGAATATTGATTTGGGGTGCCAAATAAAGCAGGTCGACAAGTGGCGAAAATGTCCCTTCCACCAAAGCAATTATAAGTTCATCGTCATTCACCAACTCAATCTCAAATGTTTGCTCGCAGCCGTTTGCATCCTGCGCCACTACTGTATAATTGCCTGCCGCCATATTATCGTACAGGCTTTGCGTATTGAAATTCGCCCCATTATCCAATGAGTAAACAAACGGCAATGCCCCATCCAGCCCACCTGAAAACTCGAAGCTCCCGGTTGGAATCGCACAAGTTGGCTGCGTTATTTCGACGACAGGGAAAATAGCCGCTTGCTCCGTTACCACCGTCGAGTCTGTGGCCGAACAGCCGTTGTCCAGATTGTTTACATAAAAAACATAAGTGCCGGGCGCATTTACCACAGGATTTAAGCTAATATTTCCCGACACAATCCCCGATGGATTCAGCCATAGAATAGCTATATTTTGCACGTTCGTGCTGGCTTGCAAAGTAACCGTTCCTTGCCCACAAGTCAATGCAAATGAAGGGCCTGCATCCACCACGGGCAGCGCAAAATCTTCCAATACATTGACCTGCGCCGTGGCCGTGCAGCCGCTGTTCTGGTCAGTGATGGTCAAGGTGTATATGCCGCTGGCATCCACGGTGGGGGAAAGCGAGCTGCCGTTTGCAACCACACCTGGCCCTGCCCAATTAAAGCTTTCACCAACGCCCTGGCTGCTCGCCGTCCCATCCAAGATGATGGTAGGCGAATTACAATTTAAAACCTGTGGCGGCGCAATTACAGCAATGGGCGGCACGGCGGTCTGGGTCACCAAAACCGACGCAGTGGCCGAACACCCATTTGCAGCGGTCACTGTCAGCGTATAAGTGCCGGGCAGGTTGGCTATCGGCGACAACGTCGTGCCGCCGCTCACAATACCCGGCCCTTGCCACTGGTAGCTATACCCTACCCCAACGCTGCTGCCCGCTCCACTCAGTTGCACTTGCTGCGCAACACAGGTCAAATCCTGCGGCGCAGCCGCAACGGCAACGGGCAAGGTCGCATCCTGCATCAAAACCGCACTGGCCGAGGCCGAACACCCGTTTGCAGCGGTCACCGTCAGCGTGTAAGTGCCGGGCAGGTTGGCTGTCGGCGACAAAGTCGTGCCGCCGCTCACGATGCCGGGGCCTTGCCATTGGTAGCTATACCCCACCCCAACGCTGCTGCCCGTGCCATTCAATGGCACTTGCTGCGCAAGGCAAGTCAAATCCTGCGGCGCAGCCGCAACGGCAGTGGGCGCTGAATTGTCCTGCGTCACCGTTACTTGGGCCGTATTGGTGCAGTTGCCTGTGCCATTCGTGACGGTGAGTGTGTAAACGCCGGGCGCAATTACCGTGGGCTGCAAGGTGGTAGCGCCCGCTTGGATGCCCGGCCCCGTCCATAGGTAGGTAATGCCAGCCCCTGTGCTGCTGCCCGAGCCATCCAGCATGACGGAAATCGTGCCACAGCCCAACTGCTGGGGCGCATTGGCGACGGCGGTGGGTGGCTGCGCAATGTCCGTGACCTGCACGCTGGCGAGGCTCTGGCAATTGTTCAGCGAATTGGTGACGGTGAGCAGGTAAGTGCCGGGCGCATCCACGGTCGGCGTGAGGGTCGTCTCACCCATGAAAATATTGCCATCCACGGTCGTCCAGAGGTAGCTGATGCCGGGGCCGCTGCTGCTCCCCGTGCCATCCAGCACGACCGACTGCACGGAGCAGGTGAGCGATTGCGGAGCGCCTGCATCGGCGGTGGGGGCGTTGGCGTCTTGCCCGACCTGCACATTGTCTGTTGCGGAGCAACCCGATTGCATATCGGTGACAGTGAGAATGTAAAGGCCGGGGGCATTCACGGTCGGTGTGAGCGTCGTATCGCCGTTCAAGATATTGCCGTTCTGGGTTGTCCATTGATAGCTAAAACCCGCACCACTGCTGCTTCCTGCGCCGTTCAGCGTCACGCTGGATTGCCCACAGAGCAGGGTTTGTGGAGCGCCTGCATCGGCGGTAGGCGCAGGGTTGTTATTGGGGAAAATGGTCACCAAATCGGACGACTGGCAGTTGGTCAAAGTATCAACAACGGTCAAGGTATAGGTTCCTGGGCCGCCTATTTCTGGTGTTAAACTGTTTGCCCCATTTAAAATACTGCCGTCGGTTGTTGTCCATTCATACGCCAAATTGGCCCAAGCGCTCGACCCCGTGCCGTTCAGCACAAGGCTTGCCGCTCCGCAGCCCAAGGATTGGTCGTTGCCAGCATTAGCAATTGGGGAATCGTCTGCCTGCTCCACGAAGGCAGAGATGAAGAAATAGCAGCCCGTAATCTCGTTGAATACTTGGGCGGAATGAAGTCCCGGCATATTCGTGACAGGCGTGAAGGTGAACATGCCACTGACAATGCCTCCATTCCACCCAGCCCAAACACTGTAATTCGCAGGAAAGCCAAGTATGGTAATCTGTGCTTCCGGGTTGGCACAGCTCAGTGTATCGGCAATAACCGTGTAGGCAGGCAGCGTGTCCAGCGGCAGGTCCACTAGTACCGAATCTATGGCAATGCAGCCATTTTCGTTGTTCGTTACCGTCAAGGTCATATAATAAGTACCGAAAACTGTCACCAGCGACATCAAGTTTGTATCGCCATTTGACCATAAATAAGAGAACTCACTGCCTTGGCTACTCCCCAAGCCAACTACATAAATATCATGAAAACAGTCGCCATTTGTAGGCTCCGGCCCAGCATCCGCCACAGGCGCTAGCGTATCCACACCCACCGTCACCGAGGCATTGGCCACACAGTTGTTGGTGGTGTTCACAAGGATAAGCTGATAGACGCCGGGCTGGTTCACGGTCGGTGTGAGGGTGTTCAGGCCACTGCTAAAGCTGGGGCCGTTCCAAGTGATGGTGATGTTCGGGCCAGTGGAGGAGCCTGTCGCATTCAGCGTGACCTCGTCCACTAGGCAGGTAATTGGGGCGGCTGGCGCAATGAAGACCGTGGGCGCATTCGAATCCTGACTCACCATGACCGAATCGAGTGCCGTGCAGCCGTTCACAGCATTTTCCACTAATAAAAAATAAGTTCCCACGCCATCCACTTCGGGCGTCAAGGTCGTGTCGCCGCTGACAATATTGCCACCGTTGGTCGTCCACAGATAGCTGATGCCGCTGCCCGTACTGCTGCCCGGGCCGTTAAGGTTGATGGCCGTGCCGTTGCAGTCCAGCGTGGTATTGGTGCCTGCTTGCGCAATGGGCTGGGTGCTGTTCCCACTGACCGTGACGGAGGCCGAGGCCGTGCAGCCGCTGGCGGAATTGGTGAGGGTGAGGTTGTAAACGGCGGCACTGCCCACCCACGGCGTCAGCGTGGACTGGCCGGAAAGGAAGGTGCCCCCATTGGGCGAAGCCCAAACAAAACTGATGCCTGCGCCGCTGCTCGATTGCGAAGCGTCCAATTGCACGGAATCCACCATGCAGTTGAGCATGGCGGGCGGGGCGATTTGGGCGGTCGGTGTGACGTAGTTGGCACTGACACTGACGGAGGCCGTGGCCGTGCAGCCGTTGGCGGTATTGGTGACGGTGAGCACGTAAACGCCCGCCGAGTCCACCGTGGCCGTGGGGCCGTTGGTGGGACTGGTGAAATGGCCGTTTGGCGTAGCCCAACCGAAACTGATGTTCGGGCCAGTGCTGCTGCCATTGCTGCTGAGCGTCACGCTGTTTGCGGAGCAATTCAAATTGCCGGAGGCACTGGCCGAGGCCGTGGGTGGCGTGGCCGTGCTGGTGACGGTGGCCGTGGCGGTGGCCGTGCAGCCGTTGTCGGTATTGGTGACGGTGAGCACGAACTGGCCGGGCAGGTTGACGGTGCAGTTGATTAAATCATCGCCGCTGACGATGCCCGCACCCGTCCATTGGTAGCTGATATTGCTGCCCGTACTGCTGCCATTGCCCGTAACGGTAGTTTCAAATACACTGCACGAGAGCGGGGCTTGCGCAGCCGCCGTTGCCGTAGGCAGCGTGGTATTTTGGTTGACAATAACTGTGGCAGTGGCCATGCAGCCTGTGAGGCTGTTGGAGACGGTGAGCGTGTAGAGGCCCTGCTGGTTCACTTCCGGCATGAGCGTCCCCTGCCCTGCCACTACGTTTGCCGCAGGCTGCCAATTGTAACTGATGGTGCTGCCGACCGATGTGCCCGTGCCATCGAGGATGACGGTTGGGTTGATGCACGTGATGGTTTCGGTGGTGTTCGCTGCCGCAACGACGATATTTGGGTCGGGCAACACGAGCGTGGTGCTCTGGTCGGTGCAGATGCCGTTGCCACTGTCGAAGGAGGCGGTGAGGGTGTATTGGCCCTCCTGGTTCACGGTGGCGTTGAGGGTATTGCCGGGGCCGATGACGCCGGGGCCGTCCCACTGGTAGGTGTAGCCCGTCCCGGTGGACGAGCCTGCCCCGCTGAGCGTGATGCCACCCGGCAAGTTGTTGCAAAACAGCGTAGCCGTGGCAGGTGAATTAGCGTTGACGGTGGCAATGCCGACGTTCACTTGGTCGGCGACGGTGCAGGCAGCGGCGAAGAAAATATCGTCGAGGGCATAGTCGTCGCCGAGGAAGCCGTTGCCGCCGCTAATTTGGTCGAGGATGCAAAGCTGCGCCGTGCTGGAAGAGCCGGAGTACCACGAGGCGTTGAACTGCTGCCAGTTACAAGTACCCGTGCCTACGGGGTACGGCTCCCCGACAGCCACGCCGTTCACGCTGAACTGCATGACTGGCGGTGTGATGGGCGAGGCCATCACCCAAGCGCTCATCACGTACCAAGTGTTCTGTGCAACGGGGATGTCCTGGCACCAGACCTGTGCGCCCGTGCTGGCGTTGCCGTTGATGAGCATCATATTGCCCGTGCCGTTGCCAGAGGTGTGGTCGTCGCAGGGCGGAAAGGTGCTGAGCACCAGCGCCGGACTGGTAGTGAGCACGTAGGTGCCGGGCGTGATGGGCAGTGGATTGTAACTGTACTGGCTGGTGAAGCCGCTGTTTCCGCTCTGGAAGTCGGGGTTGTTCACGAGGTTCGGGGCGCTGGGGTCAACGGCCTGTGCGGACAGGGTGTAGGTCAGCGGCCCGTTGACGGTGGCAATGGGGTTCAGGTCGTTGGGGTCGTTGAGGCCCGTGGTTGGTGACCAGGCAAAGCCGAGGTACGGCCCCGTGACATTGGCCTGCAAGGTGGCCGTACCGCCTGCCGCACAGACCAATTGGTCGGGGCCAGCGTTGACGGTGATGGGGCATTGGGCTTGCAGGCCCATTTCTACGAAAAGAAAAAGGGAGAATAATGGGTAAAAATAGTTGTTGCTCATCCGTGCAGTCGCTATCAGGTTAGGTGTTGACCGTGCGAATGTAACAATGAATCAAAGTTTTCTTGAAAAATAAATGAGACGGTGGGCTTTGGTGACTGGGTTACTGCGACTTTCAAGACAAGAAGCTAACAGCTTGAAATCATCCCTAAAACGGCGTTTAAAAATGAGTTTTCTGAAGAAAAAGCAAAAGTTTCCATGAAAAAAGCAACATGGAGAGCACTACCAATACAGCTCCGACATAAATTCTATTTCGCTCGACTTTCGTCATTATATCCGGTTGGTTCATATTGTATATATCATTACTCGCCAGAGCTAAAAAGTAACAGCTTTTTATATGTTCAATTCGCTGGCCTAAATGAAATATTAATGTCAGAAAAACAGTGGATTTTCAAGCTGCCGCAAATACACGGGCGGAATGCCCATCTTTGCGGCAATTCAGACCTACAGCCAATTGCAAACCCATTTCGACATCCTCATCATCGGCGCTGGCCCGGCGGGCAGTGCAGCAGCATTGGCCTTGCGGCAAAGCGGGCTGCGGGTCGGGCTGCTGGACAAGGCCCGTTTCCCACGGGACAAGGTTTGCGGGGATGCGATTCCGGGGCCAGCGCTGCGGGTCTTGTCGGAACTGGGTTTTGAGCAGGAGGCCGCTATTTTTTCGGAAAAGGAAATGGTGACCAGTTCCCGCCTTTTCGCCCCGAACGGCAAGTCCCTGACCATCCGCTGGGTGACGAAGGCGTTCAACAGCAAGCGTTTTGACTTCGACCATTTTTTGCTGGAATTGGTGAAAAAACACGCACCGACGCAGGTGCTGGAAGGCCATTGCGCCAGCGAAATAAGGCGGGAGGGCGAAGTGGTGGTGGTAAAAACGGCGGAGCGACAGTTCACGTGCAGCCTGCTCATCGGCGCTGACGGTGCGAACGGCGCTAGCGCCAAACAACTTTCGGGCTTCCACCTCGACCGCCGCCACCATTGCGCAGCGGTGAGGGCGTATTGCAAGGGCCTGCCGGGACTGGAAGCGGGCGTGAACGAGTTCTACCTGCTCGATGGCTACCTGCCGGGTTACCTCTGGATTTTCCCGCTGGCGGATGGCTGGGCGAATGTGGGCTTCGGCATGTTAAGTGAGGCCGTGGCTGTCCAGAATCTGAACCTTCGCAAGTCGCTACAAGCCATCGTCGCCACGCACCCGGTCTTGAAAGCTCGGTTTGCGCAAGCTAGCATCCTCGAAAAACCCGTAGGGTTCGGACTACCACTGGGTTCCCGCCATTGGCCGCTCTCCGGCGAGCGCTACCTGCTGGTAGGCGATGCTGGCTCGCTGATTGACCCCTTGCAGGGCCACGGCATTGATAAGGCGATGTTGAGTGGCAAACTGGCGGCGGAGCAGGCCGTGCGTTGTTTCCAAGAAAACAGGTTTGACAATGCTTTTTTGAAACAATATGACGACCAAGTATATGGACGATTATACGGCGAATTCAAGCGAAATTATCGGCTGCTATTATGCTTAAATCGCTTTCCCAGATTAGTGAATTTAATGGTGAATATGGCTCAAAATAAGCGGCTTATGCGGTGGATGCAATGGTGGATGTATGGATGAATAACATGGTTTTTGGTTTTCAGGCTTGTGGTTTATTAGCCCTATTGCTGCTGACAGTTTTCTTTTTGGTTGGTCGTTTTTTACTGATTGATGCAGCTTTCAGCTTATTGCTAGCATTCTGCGCTGCCTCATCAATGGAATGGGAGGTTTGCAGGTCGGCCTCTTTTTTCACTTCACGGGCCAGTTTCACATAGAATTTCTGCAAAAGCCGGATTTCATCCTCGCTGAGGTCTTCCACGTCCACGAGGCGATTGCTGGCGGTTTCATGGGAGGCCAGCAGTTCGTTCAGTTTTAGTTGCACGGCCAGCGAGTCCTTGTTCTGGGATTTTTGGATGAGGAATACCATAAGGAAGGTGATGATGGTCGTCCCGGTGTTGATGACCAGTTGCCAGGTCTCCGAAAAGTCGAAGATGGGGCCGGTGACCGCCCATGCTAAGACGATTCCTGCTGCCATTACGAAGGCACCCGTGCTGCCCGCTGCATTGGTCGCCCAAGTGGAGAACCGCTCGAAGATGGCTTTTATGCCGCCTTGTTTTTTCGTTTGTTTGCGCATGGTTTCATTTTTTTGATTGGGGTGTCTGCCCTTGATTAAAAGGACTGCGTGTGAGTTTGTTCAAGGGGGCTTTGAATTCGGCGCCAGTGAGTGCTTATATTTGCAAATTGCCCTCGCTTTAATTGTAATTTGCGAGTGTTTTGCATATCAGCAAGGAGATAATAAAACTAAAAATACAAAGCGTGAAGGCAAACGTATATTCACATAACCGATTAATTGGTACAACTGAATTACAAGTTGGGGACAAAGAATTGAGGAGTGTTTTCGGAAACTTAGCCTTAACAGACCCGTATTACAAAGAATTACAAAAATCAATTTGGCAATTTTGGGCGACAAAAAATCCTGATTATAGGATATGGCCTTCTTTGCGTTTGAATGTACAATTAGAAAATGGGTATTTTCTTTACCCGCTAGGTGGTTATTCCATTGAGGACAGACCAGAACAGCCGGAAGCAACTAAGAAAATCGAATTTGCAGGGCTTCATAAACACGTCATAGAAGATTATTTTTTACAAGAAACACCAAGAACATTTGTTGAAGAACCATGGGATAAAATCTCAATTGCCCAGAAATTAGCTTTTGAAGATGAACTCAATAAAGAAATTGGCCTAACCAGTACGCCTCTTCTCAAGTTATTTGGGAAAGGCAAACCGAAACACTATCTTTCTGAATTTGAATTTTCGGCGCTTTGTAAATGCAGCAACAACGATGATGTGCTTTTTGCAGTGAGAAAACCAAAATTTGAACATCAATTCGCTGTAATCCACTTGACTTGGAAAGGAAAAAAAGAAGAATCGAGTTTTCCTGAGGCTGAATTTTACAATGACTTTGATGAGTTTAAATATTTAAGAATGTATCCCGATAAAGCAGAATGGGAGTATTGACAAATCAATAAAGTTATCCAATAACTGTATGTGGTTCTAAATCATAAAATGTAAAAACACAACTCTTCTCGACCCTATTTATACTCCGCCCGTTGGCAGCACTAATGGCCTTTCCCCGGTGTCCACTTTCCCAAAATCTCCTACCTTCACCCATCAAACACCCCAAAACCCAGCACTAATTCAAATCCAAAAAAATGCATTTTAGAAAATACCTGCTTATTGCCACGCTCTGCCTCAGCAGCTGGGCCGTTTCCACCGCACAGGATTTCAACCTCACCGCCACAGGCTACGATAGCCATGTGGAACTGAGTTGGCCAGTGCCGATGGGCACCACACCGTTCTCCTACAAAATCTGGCGCTCGACGGACGGGCAGAATTTCACGCAAGTAAAAATCATCTTCCCGACCAATTTCATGGATTTTTTGGGCTTCAATCCACAGCCCATCAACTACCACTACTTCGTGGAGGCGCTCGGCGGCAGCGGCGTACTCGCCACCACCGACACCGTGGAAATCACCGTCGAGCCGCAGTCCGACGAGGCATTGATGGACATGGTGCAACGCTACACTTTCCGCTATTTCTGGGACTTTGGGCATCCGGTGAGCGGCATGGCACGGGAACGCAACACCAGCGGCGATGTGGTGACATCGGGCGGCACAGGCTTCGGCGTCATGGCCATGCTGGTGGCGGCGGAGCGTGGCTATATCACTCGCCAACAGGCACTCGATAGACTGCTCACGATGACCAGTTTCCTTGAAAATGCCGACCGTTTCCATGGGGCATTTCCCCATTGGATGAACGGCGCAACGGGCACGGTCGTCCCCTTCAGCCAATATGACAACGGCGGTGACCTCGTCGAGACGGCCTTCCTGATGGAGGGGCTGCTCTGTGCCCGCCAATATTTCGACCAGAACGCCGCAGATGAGCAATTGCTTCGGGAGAAAATCACAGGACTTTGGGAGGCCGTGGAATGGGATTGGTACCGGAAAAACAACTCAAACGTGCTCTACTGGCACTGGTCACCGAATTTCAACTGGCAGATGAATTTCCCCATCCGTGGCTACAACGAGGCATTGATTATTTACCTGCTGGCCATTGCCTCGCCGACGCATTCCGTACCTGCCAGCCTTTGGCAAACGGGCTGGGCGGGTTCCGGCTACGTAAATGGCAATACCTACTACGGCTACAAGCTCGACGTGGGGCCAGCGAGGGGCGGGCCGTTGTTCTTCGCCCACTATTCCTATATGGGCTTCGACCCACGGGGCATCAAGGACGCTTACACCAATTACTACCAACACAACAAACGGCATTCGTTGGTGAACCGGGCCTATTGCATCACCAACCCCGAAGGGCATCAGCACTATTCGGCGGAGTGCTGGGGCCTCACTGCCAGCGACGACCCACTGGTCGGCTACCTTGCCCACGACGCCAACCTCGGCAATGACAATGGAACCATCACGCCCACAGCAGCGCTGTCGTCCATGCCCTACACACCCGTGGAGAGTATGGCAGCGCTCAAGCATTTCTACCGGGCGCACGGCGAAAAACTTTTCGGCCCAATGGGCTTCTACGATGCCTTCAACCTCGACCTGAACTGGTACGCCTCCAGCACCCTCGCCATTGACCAAGGCCCTATCATCTGCATGATTGAAAATTATCGCAGCGAATTGCTGTGGAACCTGTTCATGTCGAACCCAGAGATTCAGCCAGCGCTGGATGCCATCGGATTCGTACAGGATGCCTCGGCCATAACAGAGGCTACAGGGAATATTGATTGGCTGGTTTACCCAAACCCAGCCAATGACGTGGTGAACGTGGAATTTGTTACTACGGGAAATGCGCCAGTTTCACTGGGCGTTTACAATGCGCAGGGCGTTTTGCTTCGCAATGTTTTTGAAAATGAAATCCTGCCCGTGGGTATGGTTAGCAAGCAGGTTTCCATGGCGGGTTTACCAAGTGGGGTTTGTTTTTTGGTGTTGAAAATGGGGGGGAATGTGAGCAAACGCAGCATTGTTCGCCCTTGATTTTACCCCTGACCCCTAAAGGGGAACCCACGGATTTTCGGATGTGGGTTACCTTAACCACAAAAGGGAATCCTAGGATGGTCTATTGCATGTATATTCGACTGTCTTTTCTTAAAGTACGTTGAACTTTGCCTTATTGGGTTCCCCTTTAGAGGCCAGGGTTAAAAACTATACTATGGAGAACGAGAAACTCAAAATGCATCAAGGGGCATTACCGCATGTGTTTGAAAAAGCTAGAACAAACCGTCGAGAGCTAACTAAGGCCGAGCGTATTCTCTGGGAGGCTATCCGTTTAAAGAAATTGGATGGATTTAAGTTCAGAAGTCAACATGCCATCGGGGCTTATATCGTTGATTTCTATTGCCACGAGGCAAAATTGGCCATAGAAGTGGATGGAGAATATCACCATGAGTCAAGCCAATTGGATTACGACGGGGAGAGGACAAAACTTATCGAAGCTACCGGAGTGGAAATATTGCGATTTTCCAACTATCAAGTTATCAATTGCCTAGACGAAGTTTTGGCAGAAATCAAAATCAGGCTTCATATCCTTCATCAAAACAAATAAAAAACCCACGGACGTTCAAGCCAGCAAACTCAACTATTGAAGTTCCTAGCCTTGAAAATCCGTGGGTTCCCCTTTAGGGGTCAGGGGTCAATACCCTGGGTTCTGCACCAATTTCCCACCGCTCAAGTCAATATGCTTTTGCGGAATCGGGAATACTTCGCTCTTGCCATCCACGAAGTTTTTGCCGTGGGCACGCATCACCTGACCCGCACGGCCCGTGCGGATGAGGTCGAACCAGCGGTCGTGCTCCATCGCCATTTCCACCCGGCGCTCCCGGTAAATGGCTTCACGAAGGTCACCTTGGCTGGTAGCGGTGGTGTTGGCAAGGCCAGCACGGGTGCGGATGGTGTTTAGTGCAGCAACAGCCTCTGCCGTGTTGCCCAGTTCGTTGGCAGCTTCTGCCTTAATCAGGTACATTTCGCCCAATCGCAACACCCGGATGTTCTTGTTTGACCACCAAGCATCGTAGTTGTCTTCCTGTGTTTGGCTGACGTAAGCCTTGTAGTTGTATTTTGTATTGGAAGCGGATTCCACCAATGCCCCGTCCCAGAGCGTTTGGCCGACGTATAGGATGGTGCCTGCCTTGCGCACGTCACCGGGTTCGTAGGCTGCTTCGAGGTCATCGCTTGGGGTGTTGAAACCCCAGCCATTGTAGCCATCCACGACAGGGCCACGAGGGCCTTGGGTATTGGCATAGCCACCAACCGCCCAACCTTCGGCACCGTTCTGACCTTGGATTTCGAAGATGGACTCTGTGCCGTTCTCAGTGGATTGGCGCCAGAGCTTTGCATAGTCTGGTTCCAAACCATATTCATTAGAATTGATGACCTCGTTGGCGGAAGCCAAAGCTTCGCTCCATTTTTGCTCGTAGAGGTAAACTTTTGCGAGCAGCGCCTGTGCAGCGCCTTTGGTAGCACGGCCAAGGTCTTTAGCCTCGTAGGCGCTCTTTGCAGGCAGGCGGCTGGCCGCATCCCGCAGGTCTTCCTCAATCAAAGCATAGATTTCCGCCTTTGGCGTATTGGTGTAATCGTCGTAAATCTGGCCAGCTTCCTCGCCAGAATACACCCGGTCAATCTTTGGAATGTCGCCGTAGCAGCGCACCAAATTAAAGTAGAAAAGTGCCCGAAGGAACTTGGCTTCGCCAACGAGGCGGTTTGCCAGATTGGCATCCAGGCCAGCATCCACGAAAGTTGGGACGTTGAAAATGGCTTGGTTGCAGCGGCCAATGCCCGTGTAGTTGGCATCCCAAACCTCAATGACGGAGAGGCTGGTGGGCGAATAGCTGAGAGCGTCCATCTGGTCCTTGTCGGCACCGAGGTCGCCGGGGTCACTGCCCTTGTCAGCATCATCGGAAGTGATGCTGCTCATGCCAATCCAGGAGAAGACGCTCTGGCCCCAGGTGGTGGTCCAGTTGTAACAGGAATTGACGAATTTCTCCGCATTGTCCTTGTCTAGGAACGTGGAGTCCGTTTGAATCAAGGTATTTTCAGGCGCTGGGTTTAGCCAGTCCTTTTTGCAGCCTGTGTTGACTGCGGTCATCGCCACGAAGGCGACGAGGAGTATGAAAAAGGGTATTTTTTTCATGACATTTTGAATTTTGGTCTGTTTCGTTTGAACCACTTGATGGGTTTGTTTTCACTTCAAATCAAACCCCTCAAACAACTCAAACCATTCAAACTAAATAATGTTAAAACTCAATGTTCAAACCAGCCATGTAGGTGGCCAATGATGGGTAAACACTCAACTCTATACCGCTGTTCAGGGCACTGGAACCTGGCAACTCAGGTGTGAAACCGCTGAATTTTTTCCAGATAACGGGGTTTTGCGCAGCGATGTAAATCCTTGCCCGGCTGATGCTGGCACGGCTGGTGGCAGCAGTTGGCAGTGTGAAGCCTAGGGTCACGTTGTTGATACGGAAGAAGTTACCCGACTCCACGAAGTAGCTGGATGGCTTCGGGATGCTGTTGGAAGCACGAGGCTGGTCGGTGTCACGGTTGGTAGGTGTCCAACGGTCTTCACGGGAAGCTTCCACGCTGTCGTTACCGAAGCGGACGCCTTTTTTACCGTTGTAAACCTTGTTGCCAGCGTTGCCGTAACAATCTACCGTGAAATCGAGGTTTTTCCAGTTCAGGCCGAGGCTTACACCATAGAAAACCTTCGGTTGGTAAGAACCAACGAAAACCCGGTCACGCTCGTCGAGGTTGCCGTCGTCGTTGATGTCCTTGTAGCGGAAGTCGCCAGGCAATGTGCCTGTGAAGTGCGGAGCATCTGCAATTTCGGCAGTGTCTTGGAAGATGCCGTCGGTCTGGTAAACCCAGAAACTACCGATGGGCTGGCCTTCCACGGTGGAAGTGGTGACTTCGCCGTTGCCGAGGCCGCCGTCCTTGAGGTCAATGCCGCCCCGTACTTTTTCCACTACGTTTTTATTGAAAGTGGCGTTCACACCGAGGCGGTAGCCGAAGCCTTCCGAATTGAACTTGTTCCATTTCAGGCTCATTTCCACGCCCTTGTTACGCACGTCGGCGGCACGGCTGAGGATGCCGTCTGGGTCAACGACTGGCGGTGTGATGACACGGATGTAGGCGTTCGTGAGTTTGTTGTAGTACGAAAATTCGCCACTGAGGCTTTTGGCAAGGCTAAATTCAACACCTGCATCAATGGACTTGGTTTCCTCCCATGTTGCTGCCGCATCCTTCAATTGGTTGATGGTGATACCACCCCGCAAGCCGTTCGGGAAGCCGTATGGGTCGGTCTGCGAAACGGACAGCAACGCTGCCAGTTCGTTGTTCACGATGCGGGAAATATTGTCGTTGCCCAAAAGTGCGTAACCGCCCCTGATTTTGAGGTAGTCAATGATGCTGACATCTTTCAGGAATCCTTCCTCAGAAAGAATCCAAGAAGCACCGACCGAGTAGAAAGTACCCCACTGGTTTTCCGTTGGGAATGCGCTGGAACCGTCACGACGAATCGTTCCGCTCAGGTTGTATTTGTCCATGAAACTGATGTTGGCACGGCCAAACCAAGACTCACGGCGCAGCAAGAAACCGCTGTTGCCGGGAACAGTCACCGTGGCGGGGTCGCCTTGGCCTACGTACCATAGGTTGCGGTCAGCAGGCACATCCTGCACCCGGATGGAGTAGTTGCTGCCTTTGTCCCGCTCGGCTGAGTGGCCAGCAAGCAGTTCAAGGTTAATATCGCCCAATTTCTTGCTGTAGCGGAGGGTATTGTCCCACACATAGTAATTGGATTCGTAGTTGCTGAAGCGAAGTTCTGAAACAGGGTTTTGGTAAATGCCATAACTGTACACGCCATTGTAATTGGTGTTTCCACCTGCACCTTTATCGTAGCCCCAAGCTGAACGGAAAGCAAGGCCGGGCAGCATTTCCACTTCACCGTAGAAATTACCCTGGAAGCGGTTTCCACGGTCAAAATTATTGGCCAGTTCAAGTGAAGCCACTGGGTTTGCAACGCTGAGGCCCGCAATATAACCGTACGTGCCGTAAGGCGAAATAACAGGTGCAGATGCGCCCATCCGATACGCATCCGTGAAAGCGCCCGTCGGTTTGTTGGTGCTCTTCGAGAAATTGGCGTTGATGACATGGCCCAATTTCAGGAACTTGAAAGGACGGTATTCGTTATTGGCACGGAGCGTTACCCGCTCGTAATTCGCTCCTTTCAGTACACCTTCATCACTGAAATAACCTGCGCTGAAAAAGTAATTCGTTTTGTCCGTACCGCCGCTGATGTTCAGGCTGTAGCTCTGAACCAAGCCTTTTTGGCTGATTTCGTCAAACCAATTGGTGTTGTAGGCAAATGTGTCCACGTCGAAAAGCGGGGGAAGGTTTTCATAGGCCCTGGCCTCGTTGGTGTATTCGCCATAGAATTTGGCGTCGGCCATGTCCACGACGTTGATCAATTGGCGGAAGCCAGTGTAGGTGTCCAAGCTGACGGACATTTTGCCCTCCCTACCCTTTTTGGTGGTAATGAGGATGACACCGTTGGCGGCACGTGTGCCGTAGATGGCGGCAGCCCCGTCCTTCAGCACATCAATCGAAAACACGTCGTTGGCGTTGACGTTGGTAATATTGTCGGTGATGACACCGTCTACCACGTACAGCGGGTTTTCGTTGGTCAGCACGGTGTTGATGCCCCGGATTTGCACCCTCGGCTGCGAACCTGGCTCGCCAGAACCGATGACCTGGATACCGCTCGCAAGACCCTGTACGCCCTGAATAGGCGTTAGCAACGGCTGCTTTTTCAGGTCGTCGCCTTTCACTTGTGAGATAGCACCCGTTACCTGCTTTTTCGTCAAGGTGCCGTAGCCCACGACCACTACTTGGTTCAAGGTTGTGGATGACTCTTGCATCACGACATTGATGACTTTTTGGCCGTTCACAGGAATTTCCTGCGATTCGAAGCCTGTGTAGCTGAACACGAGGGTCGCATTGTCGTCCACGGTAATGGAGTAGGTTCCATCAATGTCGGTGATGGTGCCAATGCCCGGTTCGCCCTTGACGAAGACGCTGGCCCCGATGAGTGTTTCGCCCGTCGAGTTGGTGACGGTTCCGGTGACGGTGAGCTGCGCCCAAGGCCCAGATGTGGCCAGCGCTGTAGTGCAGAAGAGGAGGAGAAACGCCATTTGCGCCAGCAAAAACTGGCCCAGCGCTCGCCCATGCTGCGTTTTTAAGTTGTAAACAAGCATTTTCATAAATTGGAATTTACAAGTGATTTTACCAAATACTAAGCACACTGGCGACTATCGCCAGCGGCTGAAACTGAGGAAATAAAAATTTTTAAGCTACTAAACAGGTATGCACAATGCAACGGTTTAGTAAATAGGCGAGACAGAAAATCACGGCAAAGCAAACTAGAAAAACGGAATTCGAAAACATAATTTTTCGCAGTTAACATTTTTTCTTCAAAAAAATGCCTGCCCAAAAGCTTGGTGCCACTTTCTATTTTTGCGGAAACTAAAGCTGCACGGAATGCCCATCTGGACACCAAGAAGCATCGTTTTGACAGCATTTTTCCTTGTTTTATTGCCCTTTGCTGGCCGATGCCAACTGGGGCAAACCCCTATTGCCTTCGACCATCTGACAGCGGAGGACGGCCTATCGCACAATACCGTTTACACCATTTTGAAGGACCGCTACGGCCTCATCTGGCTGGGTACCCGCTATGGGCTGAACCGCTACGACGGCTACGAGTGCAAGGTTTTCCTGCCCATCGGCGAAGATGAAAACTCGCTGAATACGCCCACGGTGATGGCATTGCTGGAAGACCGGAGCGGCAAAATCTGGGTGGGGCATCGGGAGGGCGGCATCAGCATCTTCGACCAGGCGACGGGGAAGTTCGAGCGGTTCCCCAATGACCCCAAACTGGCAGGCGTGGACTGGCGAAAGGAGACCGTCCGGGGCATTTACGAAGACAAAAAAGGCCAAATCTGGATAGCCACGACCGGGCAGGGTGTTTTTGTTTTTGATGAAAAACGACAGCTCGCCGAGCACCTCTGCACCAGTTGTGAACCAAAATCAAAGGCCATTTCCAACGATTTCGTTTTTGATTTTGTCGAAGACCAGAATGGCACGGTTTGGATTGCCACGGATGGCCACGGCCTGAACGGCTACGACACCCGCACCAAGTCCACGTTCACCGTTCACAGCGATGACCCGCTCGACCTCAACAGCTTCGAGAAGTCGCTTTGCCTCGACCAAAACGGCCAACTTTGGGTCGGCACAGCGGGCAGTGGGCTGTACCGCTACGACATCGCCAAGCAGCAATTCACCCATTTTTTCCCTGACAAAAACAACCCCAACGGCCTCTCGCACCCCCTCATTCGGGATGTGGCGGTGGACTCGGCAGGGCAGGTTTGGGTCGGCACGGACGGTG
>Ga0209066_10002077_pt1 | contig 25144 bp, 29 predicted proteins | sample All_14_2_FD_187198 | JGI IMG/M metagenome (GOLD analysis project Ga0209066, IMG submission 187198) | Freshwater microbial communities in response to fracking from Pennsylvania, USA - Allegheny Zone_MetaG_DW_15 (SPAdes) (version 2) ... | reverse complement strand
GCGCCGGACCACGCCATCGTTATCAGGCACGAAAGTCAGCGCGCCGTTGCCGCGGGCAGCGTTTTCCAGGTCAGGCAGGGCCGGCACCGCACCGGCGAAGCCATGCACCCAGGCGATCTGGTTTTCGCCGAGATTGACGAAGGCGGCCTTGCGTACCGGAGACTTTGCATCATTGCCGCTGCGGGTCAGGGCAAAGCCGAGCACGGCGTCCGACTGTGCCAGTTGTCGGGAAAAAAGCTGGTCGTGATCGGGCAAGGCCTCGATATCCCGGCGCAAACCGCCATCCAGGCGCCAGAGATCGGCAATGGCCCGTGGCGACGTGCGGTCGGCTTCGGCAAACATGACATCGAATCCGATGGCGGCGACACCGGCGCCAGTCAAGCGGGTGCTCATCCGGGCGAGCAGGGTGCGCGGCCATGGCCATTGGCCGAAGCGGGTCAGGCTTTCTTCATCGATGTCGATGACCCGTACCGGTGCCTCGATATAGGCGCGTGGCTGCCAGCGCTGATACTGATCGAAAACGGCGTGGCGGACGACCTGCATCGATGCATCTGCGAGCGACTGGACGACGATTGCCAGGACGATGACGGCAAACGGGAGGAGAAGTATCCAGCGGGAAACGCTTTTCATCGCAAAACCTGACGGGGTCGGTTATTTGGCTGATTATCCGGTACTTTCCTATGATACGCTGAAGCCCGATGTCGTAATATTTGTGCATGCAAGACACAGTCCGGAGGGGGCGCAGAATGAAAAAGAAAATACTGGCATTGATGCTGTCTGTTCCCATGCTTGTGCTGGCTGCGGATCCGCCGGTTGGCTTCGTCAAGACAGTCAGTGGTGAAGCCTCGGTCAGCCACGATGGCAAGCCGGTCAAGGCGGAGGTGGGCACCCCGGTGTTCGCCGGTTCGGTCCTCAGGACGGCAGCCCAGGCCTCGATGGGGGTCACCTTCAAGGACGAGACGGTGATGTCCTTTGGCCCCAATACCGAACTGACCGTCACCGACTACCTCTACGCACCTGGTCAGGGCAAGCTGAAAATGGGCAGCAAGCTGACCCGCGGCAGCCTCAATTATGTTTCCGGCGTGATCGCCAAGTTGCAGCCCGATGCGGTCTCGATCGAGACGCCGACCGGCACCATCGGCGTGCGCGGCACGCATTTCCTGGTTAACGTCGGGGAGTAAGCCATGCGCGGAATTCATGCCAAACTGCTTGCCGCATTTCTGAGCATCGGCCTGCTCGGCGGTTGCGCCAGCAAGTCCTATGTCGTCCTGCTCGACAACCCGGACGGCTCCACCGGTGCGGTGGTGGTCAAGGGCAGCAAGGGGGAGCAGGTCATCGATCAGTCCGGCCACGGCGCTGCGCTGGATGGTTCGACCCGTGCCGCGCCGGTGGCAGCTGAAACGATACAGCGTGACTTCGGTAGTGCCATGGCGGCCCGGCCGATACTGCCCGAGCGTTTCCTGCTGTATTTCGAGAGCGGCGGCGCCCGCCTGACCGAAGCTTCGACTGCACTGTTGCCAAAAATCATCGAGGCCGCTGGTCGGCGTCCTGCCGTCGATGTTTCGATCATCGGCCATACCGACACCATTGGCAAGGCCGACGTCAACGAGGCCCTGGCGCTGCAACGTGCAAAGGTGATCGGCGAACTGATCAAGGCCAGGGGACTGATAGTCCATGCCCTGAGCATCGAGTCGCACGGCGAACGCAACTTGCTGGTGGCAACACGGGACGAAGTCAGCGAACCACGCAACCGGCGGGTCGAAATCTCCCTGCGCTGAGGCGTCGGCAAGTGCCCTGAACAGCCGAAAGGATTCATCATGCCCGCAAGGTTCCAGTTCCGTTTTCAGTACTGGGTATTGTCGGTACTGATCCTGATCGTCCTGTCGCTGACCGCCGGTTTTCTGTTTACCGTCTTCGGCAAGTTCCAGTCGATGATGGAAGACAATGCCCGCGAGCGCTTTTCGCTGCTGGCCCGGCAGTCGATCGAAGCCACCGGAGAACTGGTGGGCAAGGCGGGGCTGATCGTTGGCAATCGTGCCGAAGACCGCCGGGCCTTCGATCCGGATGGCGCAGTGCCGGAACTGATCGCTTCACTGGCAGTGAATCCCGATTTTTATGGCCAGTATTTCGGCTTGCCCGATGACGGATTCGTTCAGGCTATCGGGATACGTGGCGACAGCCGCCTGATCGAGACACTGAAGGCGCCCGCAGATACCTGGTTCGCCATCCGCCGGATAACGACAGCAGCGGGTGGTGACCGGCAGGAGCGCTGGACATTTCTCGACCAGCATCGTCAATTGCTGTCCAGCCGGGAAAATGCAGCACAGTTTTCACCAAGCTCGCGGCCGTGGTTCCAGAGTGCGATGCAACAGTCCGGGCTGGCCGTGACCGCGCCCTATCTCTTTGCGTCGACCGGTGAACTCGGCCTGACCATCTCCCGGGCGGTGACCGGCCAGGCCGGCGTATTTGCCGTCGATATCAATCTTTCCCGCCTGCAGGGCTTTCTCGGCGAGCTGCCCTTGTCGCCCAATGCGGCCATCATGCTGCTTGACGGAGACGACCGGGTGATTGCCTACAGTCTGCGTGGCCAGCATTTTTCCACGCTGGCGATTGCGCCGCTGACCCGGCTCGACGCCATCACCGACCCGACCTTGCAAGGGCTGTCCAAACAGGAGAAACAGGATGGCGCGGCTGTTCTGAAGCTCGAACAATCCGGCAAGGCGGCAGATTTCGTCGTTGTCCGCCAGTTGAGCGAAGCTTTCCCGGGCGCCCGTTTCACTGTCATCGCCATGGCCCCGATCAGCGACTTTTCCGGCCCGATCGAGAAAGCGCGCGGCGACGTGATGGCGGTATCGATCGGCATCACCTTGCTGCTGGTGCCACTGGCCTTGCTCGGCTCGCGTCGAGTGGTCCATTCACTCGCCGCCCTGGCACGGAATTCGGAGCGCCTGAAGCGCCTGGATTTCTCCGTCGAGCCGCAGCAGCCGGCGTCGTTCCTCTACGAGATCAATGCCCTGGGCGATGCCCAGATCGTCCTGCAGCACTCGATCCGGGACCGTACCACGGCGTTGAACATTGCCCAGGACAAACTGCAGCGCCTGGTTGAAAGCGGTCTGATGCTGTCGCGGGAAAAAAACCGCGAGACACTGCTGCGCCATATTCTGAACAGCGCCCAGGAAATTTCCCGTTGCGCGGCGGCGACGCTGTATCTGAAAACCGAGCACGATACGCTGCGCTTCGCCCTGCGTACCGCGAGCGATGACCTGCACGATTTCGAGGTACCGCTGCACGACCCGGTAAGCGGTGCGCCGATGACCGGTTACGTATCGACCTACGTGGCACTGAACAACGAAACAGTCGTCATCGACGACGTTTATCAAGACACCCGCTTCGATCTTTCGGGGACCATGCAGTTCAGCGAGAAAACCGGCATGCGCGCGGTGTCGATGCTGACCATCCCGCTGTCGCCGCGTGACGGTGAAGTCATCGGGGTGCTGCAATTGATGAACGCACTCGACCCCGAGAGCGGGGCGGTCATTCCCTTCACCCCGGAACTGGTAAGTTTCGTCGAGGCCCTGGCCGCGCAATCGGCGGTTACGCTGGAGAACGTCAATCTGCTCGAGTCGCAGAAGCTGTTGATGGACGCCCTGATCAAGCTGGTGGCCGGCGCCATCGATGCCAAGAGCGCGTATACCGGCGGCCATTGCGAACGCGTGCCGGAACTGGCAATGATGCTGGCCGAAGCGGCTTCTGCGGTCGACAGCGGCCCGCTGGCAAATTTCCGTTTCGCCAGCGAAGAGGAGTGGCGTGAATTCCGCATTGGTGCCTGGCTGCATGATTGCGGCAAGGTGACGACACCGGAATACGTGGTCGACAAAGCCACCAAACTGGAAACGATCTATAACCGCATTCATGAAATACGCACGCGCTTCGAGGTCCTGCTGCGGGATGCCGAAATCGAACGTCTGCAGGCAATCCACGAGCGCGGTGACGATGTGGCAGCAGCCGACGCCCGCTTTGCCGAACGTCGGGAACAACTGCTTGATGATTTCGCTTTCGTCGCCGACGCCAATATCGGCGGCGAGTTCATGGCGCCGGAAAAAATGGCGCGCGTCGGGCGGATTGCCGAAGAAACCTGGCTGCGTCATTTCGACGACACCCTCGGCCTGTCGCAGGAAGAAATCCGCCGGCGTGGCCAATCTCCAGTGCAGCCCTTGCCCGTCCGCGAAAACCTGCTGGCTGACAAGCCGTGGCACGTGGTCCCGCGCGAGCCGGGCCGCCAGACATTCGACCCGGCGCATGGCTGGCGGGTCACGGTGCCGGAAAACCTCTACAACTTCGGCGAGGTCTACAACCTGGCCATCGCCCGTGGCACCCTGACCGACGAGGAACGCTTCAAGATCAACGAGCACATCATCCAGACCATCCAGATGCTGGAAAAGCTGCCCTTGCCAAAATCCCTGCGTCGGGTGCCAGAGTACGCCGGCACCCACCACGAGACGATGATCGGCACCGGCTACCCGCGCCGGCTGACCGCCGACGAGTTGTCCATCCCGTCGCGGATCATGGCCATTGCCGACATCTTCGAGGCGCTGACGGCGTCGGACCGGCCGTACAAGCCGATGAAGACACTGTCGGAATCGATCAAGATCCTTTCCTTCTTCAAGAAGGACCAGCATATCGATCCGGTGCTGTTTGATCTGTTCCTGACGTCCGGCATTTACCGTGTGTACGCCGAACGCTTCCTGAAACCGGAACAGATCGACGAGGTCGATATCAGCCGTTTCATCGGCTGAACGTTTTCAGGCAGCGCGCAGCACCAGTCGCGCCAGCAGGCCGCCACCCGGGTTCGCCAGCAGCACCAGCTGGCCGCCGTGCAACTGGGCGATGCGCTCGACGATGGCCAGGCCGAGCCCGGTTCCGCTGGCATCGGTGCGGGCGTTTTCCAGCCGGGTGAACGGGCGCTTCAGGCGTTCCATCTCGGCGGCCGGAATGCCCGGGCCGCGGTCGGCGATTTCGATGCGGATTTCGTGGTCGACCGCAACAGCTTTCAAACTGATCGCACCGCCGCCGTATTTCCACGCGTTGTCGAGCAGATTGACGACGGCGCGGCCGACGGCACGCGGGCGGATTATTGCGGTCGACACCCCGTCGAGGTCAATTTCCAGACCACGGCCGATTGCCGCCTGGCGCTCGCCGATACCGGCGAGCAGCGCGGCCAGATCGGTGACTTCCGGCTGTTCGCCGGACTCGGCCCGCGCGTAATCCATGAATTGCGAGATCACGGCTTCCATTTGCTCGATGTCGGCAACTATGCCCTGGCGAGCGGCTTCATCGGCCACGCTCATTTCCGCTTCCAGGCGCAGCCGGGTCAGCGGCGTGCGCAGGTCGTGCGAAATGCCGGCCAGCACTTCCGAGCGATCCTTCTCATGGCGCGCCAGATCGGCAGCCATGACGTTGAATGCCGTTGCCAGCGCCCGCATTTCCTCAGCGCCATCCTCGGGTAGCGGCGACGGTGTCTGTCCCCGACCAACGGCCTGTGCCGACCGGGCCATCGCTTTCAGCGGCCGGCTGATGCGTGAGGCAATCAGCCAGGCGACGAGCAGGGCGAGGGCAACGGCCAGCGCCGCCCAACTCAGCCAGCGCGCGGCAAAACCGCTCCGGGCGCGCTCTCGTGGCAGGACCAGCCAGAACTCGTCGTCATCCCGTTCGTCGAAACGGAAGCTGATCCAGAAACCCGGTTCGCCGTTAACCTCGGCGGCGATCCGGGTCGCCGGGCCGAGGCGGGCGACGACTGCCTCTCGCATCAACTGATGAAAACGCGAATCGGGCATCGGCAGGATGTCGTCCTGCGGTTCGGCTGGCAACAGGCGTATGCCCTCGCGCGACGAAAACTCGGCAAACAGGCCGGGACGTTTGTCCGGGGCGGCGGCGAAAAGCGAGGCACGAATCAGGTTGACCGCAGAAGTCGCCATGTTCGCCGATTCGCGCGCCCGCGGTTCGGCGTCGATGTGGCTGAACAGCGCCAGCCAGCCCGCCGTACTCAGCAGTACCAGGATCGCCAGCAGCAGGAAGGTACGCGCCAGCAGCGAGCGCGGCATCAGTTTTCCCGGGCGGCGCCGTCAGGCATGAAGACGTAGCCGAAGCCCCACACCGTCTGCAGGTAGCGGGGCTGCGACGGGTCGTTTTCGATGAGCTTGCGCAGCCGGGAGACCTGGACGTCGATGGCGCGGTCGAACGGCCCCTGTTCGCGACCGCGGGCCAGCGTCATCAGCTTGTCGCGCGACAGCGGCTGGCGCGGGTGCTGGAGCAGCACCTTGAGCACGGCGAATTCGCCGGTCGTCAGCGGCAGGGTTTCATCGCCGCGCTTGAGCGTGCGTGCTGAATAATCAACCTCGATGTTGCCGAAACGGGCTGTCTCCTGGGCATCTTCCGGCGCTCCCGGCGGCATGTTGCCCTGCCGGCGCAGCACGGCGTGGATGCGCGCCAGCAGTTCGCGCGGATTGAAGGGTTTGGGCAGGTAATCGTCGGCGCCCATTTCCAGACCGACGATACGGTCGACCTCGTCGCCCTTGGCCGTCAGCATGATCATCGGCGTCCGGTCGCCCTGGCCGCGCAGGCGGCGGCAGATCGACAGGCCGTCTTCGCCCGGCATCATCAGGTCGAGGACGATCAGGTGGTAATGTTCGCGGCTGCGCGCCTTGTCCATCTGCTGGCCGTCGGCGACGGCCTTGACGACAAATCCCTGCTCACCGAGATAGCGGGTGAGCAGGTCACGCAGGCGGGCGTCGTCATCGACGACGAGGATGTGCTGGTTGGTTTCGTTCATGCGGCAAGGATAGCTGCTGGCGAAGACAAGAGTGCGCCAAATGGTAACAAAGGATATCGATAGTGGCAGCGGGAAACATTCGATTACAACTTTGCGGCGTGATCGGTCACTGCACATCGGACAATGAAGCAGTGTCGAAACGGATAAAATACGCCTCCATGAAATCCCGTCTTCTTGTCCCGCTGTTGTCCATCCTGCTGCTTCTGCCAGCAGCGGGCGCATTGGCGCAGGATCGTCGGCACGATCTGCCGCCGGAGGAAAGGCGCGAGATCCGCAAGCAGATGCGTGAACACTGGCAGCAGCAGAATCTCGCACCACGGCCCGATAACGATGCCAGGCCTGCGCACTGGCGTGATCTGCCGCCGGACGAACGCCGTCGCCTGCGTGATGAAATGCGCGAGCAGAACGAACGCGACGACAAACGCAGCAAAAGGCGCTGGCGCGAAGACTGATCCGGCGCGGCGGGGCAGGCCTCCGGTAGAATGTTGCCCCATGCAGATACTGGCTCTAGAAACCTCGACCGAAAACGGCTCCTGCGCGCTGTGGCGCGATGGCGAGTTGATCGTACGCAATTGTCCTGGCGGTCGCTCGCATTCCGAAACCCTGCTGCCGCTGGTGCGCGAAGTCCTGGCCGAGGCGGGAATCGCTGTCGCGCAACTCGATGCCATCGCCTTCGGCGTTGGTCCGGGCGCCTTCACCGGCCTGCGCGTTGCCTGCGGGGCCGCGCAAGGTCTGGCGGTGGCGGCCGGTGTGCCGCTGCTGCCGGTGACCAGTCTGCAAGCCATGGCCGCCGCCAGTGGCGGCCAGCACGTCATGGCGCTGCTCGATGCGCGCATGGGTGAGGTTTACGTTGGCAACTATCAGATGCAGGATGGTTCGCCGTGCTTGCAGGGTGACATTCGTGTGCAGCCACCGGCCGACATCATTTTCCCGACGTCAACTGGCTGGCTGGCTTGTGGCAATGCACTTTCCGCCTATCCGGAACTGTCTGCACGGGCAAACGAGGCCGGGCTGCTGCAGTTGCCGTATATCCAGCCAGGTGCTGCCTGGGTGGCCCGTCTCGCCGCACCGCGCGTTGTTGCCGGTGATGTGATCGATCCGGCCCTGGCAGCGCCACTCTACATCCGTGACAAGGTGGCCAAGACCGTGGCAGAGCGTTTGCTTGAAGGCGGGCGGGCATGAATGTGGCCGCGTTGCCGCTACCGGTCGAATTCTTCCCGATGAGCGAACGCGACCTTGATGGCGTCGCCGCACTGGAAGCCGGTTTGCAGGCGTTTCCGTGGACGCGCGGCAACTTTGCCGATTCGCTGCATGCCGGCTACAGCGCCTGGGTGGCACGAATCGGCGGCGAGTTGATCGGTTTCTCGATCGTCATGCGCGTGCTCGATGAGGCCCATCTGCTCAATATTGGCGTTGCAGAGCGCTTCCAGGGGCGCGGCTACGGTGCCCGCATGCTGCGTAATGCCATGGAGTGTGCCGCACTGGCTGGTGCGCACCGGATGTTTCTCGAAGTCAGGCCGGCCAATGGGCGCGCTGTCGAACTGTACAAGCACTTCGGGTTTCGCCAGATCGGTCTGCGCAAGGGTTATTACCCGGCCGCCATCGGGCGCGAAGATGCGCTGGTTTTTGAAAAGGAACTCGCATGAGCCTGAACCGCGAACAGATGCTCGCCGAAATGGGCATAACGCCTCAGTGGGTCCTGCGTGATGACGCCCGCGCTGCTTTGGAGCAGGAAGAAACACCGGCGCCAATTGCCGAGGCCGCTGCATCTGTTGCAGTGACAGCTGTAGCGCTGCCGGTTGTGGCCGGCGCAGGCGAGGCACCGGTATTGAGGCCGACGCCTGCGGTCGACGGTCTGGGATGGCCGGAATTGCAGCAGCGGATACGGGAATGCAGCGCCTGCATTCTTTGCCAGCAGCGCAAGCAGGCTGTGCCCGGGGTCGGCGACCTGAAACCGGACTGGCTGTTCATCGGCGAAGGCCCCGGTGCGGAAGAGGATGTGCGGGGCGAGCCTTTCGTCGGCCAGGCCGGCAAGCTGCTGGATGCGATGCTGGCATCTCTCGGCATCGCTCGTGGCGAAAAGGTTTACATCGCCAATGCGGTGAAGTGCCGGCCACCTGGCAACCGCACACCGGAGGCTGCAGAAATGGCCGCCTGCCGGCCGTGGCTGGAGCGTCAGATTACCTTGCTCAAGCCGAAGGTGATCGTCCTGCTGGGCAAGGCGGCCGTCCATTCGGTACTGGGCGAGGACAAATCCCTGGCTGCGATGCGCGGACGCCGTTTCGAGCATGCCGGCATCCCGGTGGCCGTGACCTACCACCCGGCCTATCTGCTGCGTAATTTGCCCGACAAGGCGAAAGCCTGGGAGGACCTGCTGTTCGCCAGGCGCTTGCTGCGTGAGGCTGGTCAGTCGCACATGTTTGAGTAATTTCATGCCCCTAGGGTAATACCCGGTTCCCCCGGCCTGCCTTTGTTTCTAAGCTATGGACAAACAACACAAAGAAAAAGAAGGTGTTCGTCCATGTCGAATTCCATCGACAACAATAACGGCGGGCAAGTTTGCAATCTCGATTACCTGCTGGTAAATCTTGGGCGCAACCGGGCTGCTGCGGTTCGTCTGATTCATCTGTTCATCGATAACCACCCGCAACTTGTGGAACGTCTTGATCGGGCTGCCGCCGAAAGCGACATTCCCGCCCTGCAGGACGTTGTTCACGACATACGCAGTAGCTGCGTTTTGTTTTCCGCCCATCAATCAGTTGCCCTGGCGAGGGAACTCGAATATGTGCTGTATTGCCACCGCCAGGACGGTGTCGGCATCGACTGGCTGGCGCGTAGCCGGGCACTCAAGGAATCACTGAATGAAGTTTGCGGTGAACTGGCGCGCTATCTGGAAACCAGCGCTGACTGAACTCAGGACACCAGGCCGTTCTGCACGGCAAAGCGGGTCAGGCCGGTAACATCATGGACGCCGATACGCTGCATCAGGCGGGCCCGGTGAAATTCCACGGTTTTCGGGCTGATACCAAGTTCCCTGGCGATTTCCTTGGTGGTTTTTCCGTACGCGACAAGACGCAGGATTTCAGTCTGGCGTGCGGTCAGGCGCTCTTCACGGCCGCTGTCGTTGCTCGCAGCGGTGCGGGTGATCGCGCTGATTTTCGGTGACAGGAAAGCCTGCCCCGACAGCACGGCCGACAGTGCTTGCTGCAGTTCATCGAGAATGAAATCCTTGAGCAGATAGCCATCGACGCCCGCATCAAGTGCCTGCTCGACGATTTCCCGCCGGTCGATGCTGGACAGGATGAGGATGCGCATCGCCGGATCGCGCTGGCGCAACATCCTGGCCACCTCAATCCCGGACGGTCCGGGCATGGCGATGTCGAGCAGCACGACATCGGGCTTGCAGCGGGCGATCTCGGCGATGGCCTGATGGCCATCGGCGCACTCCGCCTCGACAACATAGCCGGGCAAGGTTTCGAGCAAGGCCCGAATACCGGCGCGAACCAGCAGTTGGTCATCAGCAAGAACGATGCGGGTGTTTTTCATGGCGGGTAAAGAATATACCAAAATCGGCATCGGCTAGCGTGCCTGCCCGAGTGCGGGCAGGGTCAGACTGAAACGCAGGGCCAGCAGGCGCAACACCAGAACGATCCCCATGGCAGCCCAGGCAGCATTGACCGGGGTCACTCCGATTTCCTGCAGGCCGATCAGTGCCAGCGCACCCAGCCAGGCGGCAGTGGCATACAACTCACCCTTGAGGAAAATACTGGGTACGTCGTTGCACAGGATGTCGCGCAATACGCCACCGACCACACCGGTGATCACGCCCATCAGGCTGGCTGCCAGCCAGGGTGTATTCCACTGGAGGGCGATCTGGGTGCCAATGATGGTGAACAGTGCCAGGCCGATCGCGTCGGGAATAAGGAACAGACGGGGCGGCAGGCTGAAGCTGCGGACGACGAAAAAGGCAATCAGGCCGGTGCCCAGCGCCGCCATCAGATAGGTCTGGTCGACCACCCAGAAGACATTCCGGTCGAGCAGCAGATCGCGCACGGTACCGCCACCCAGCGCCGTGGCAACAGCCACCAGCAGGGCGCCGATCAGGTCCATCTGCTTGCGTCCCGAATCGAGAACGCCGGTCAGCGCATTGACTGCGACAGCAGACATGCCGACCCAGTAGAGCAGGGCGTCCATGCTCATTTCAGCGCAGTTTTTCCTTCATCGCCCGCTGGGCTTCGCGCTTGCCTTCCTTTTCCTGCTGGTCGGCACGCTTGTCATGCTGTTTCTTGCCCTTGGCCAGGCCGATTTCCAGCTTGATCCGGCCGCGTACAAAATGCAGGTCGATCGGAATCAGGGCATAACCGGCGCGTTCAACCTTGCCGATCAGCTTGGCGATTTCCCGCGCATGCAGCAGCAGTTTGCGCGTGCGCACCGGATCGTGGTGATTGTGGCTCGATGCCATCGGCAGGGGGCTGATGTGCATGCCGATCAGGAAAAGCTCGCCATTGCGGATGATGACGTAGGATTCCTTGATGTTCATCCGGGCCGCACGAATCGCCTTGACCTCCCAACCTTCGAGGGCAATGCCAGCCTCATACTTCTCTTCAACGAAGTAGTCGTGAAAGGCTTTTTTGTTGACCGTGATGCTCATGCTGCCGCGTGATCCATTAAAATTCGCGATTCTACAGGAATACAGGAACGCTGCCGCAGCATGGCCCTGGTCGAAAAAACCGTCTTGATCGAGCACTCAGCCACCCGGATGTTCGAGTTGGTGGATCGTTGCGAGGACTACCCGGCTTTCCTGCCGTGGTGCAATCGTACCGAGCTCAAATTCCGCGATGCTGCAAGAACCGTGGCAACGCTACATATCAATTACCACGCGGTGAAATCCAGCTTCACGACGGAGAACGACAAACAGTTTCCGACGCTGATGAACATTCGCCTGGTCGACGGTCCGTTTCGTCGCCTGGAGGGTTCCTGGCATTTCCGTCCGCTCGCCGAGAATGCCTGCAAGATCGAGTTCCGGCTGCACTACGAGTTTTCCAGCAAATTGTTCGAGAAGGTCATCGGCCCGGTGTTCAGCCATATCGCCAACACCTTCGTCGACGCCTTCGTGCGCCGTGCGGCGCAGGTTTATGGAGCCAGTCATGGCTGAACAAATGATTGCCGTTGAAGTCTGCTATCCGCTGCCCAACAAGCAGGAAGTCGTCCGTCTGCGGTTAGCCGCCGGCAGCACTCTGGAGCAGGCACTCGAAAGCTCGGGGCTGTTGAGCAAATACCCGGAAATCGACCTGAAGAAGAACAAATTCGGTATCTGGAACAAGCTGTCAAAGCCCGATGCCGTGCTGCGCGATTTCGATCGCGTCGAAATCTACCGGCCGCTGATCGCCGATCCGAAGGAGGTGCGCAAGCAGCGTGCCGCTGAAGGCAAGGTCATGAAGAAGGGGGCCGGGGACAGCGAAGCCGCCGAAAGCTGATTCGGCCGGCTTACTTGCAGGCGTCCTGCATGATGCGGCGCGTGCGTTCCAGTTCCTGTTGGCGCTGGGCATTGTTCATGACCTGCATCTCCCCCTTTTTGTCTGTATGGGCAACTGGAACGTCGGACTGCAGCATCCTGTAATTGCTGCGCGCCCGTTCGCAGGTATCGCGCTTTTCACGTGCTGCTGCGGCTTCTTTCTCGGCTTTTTCTGCTTTTTCGCGTGCTTCCTGCTGCCGCTTGCGGAACTCAAGCTCTTTTTCCGCCGTCGTTTGTGGTGTGCTTGCTGAATTTTCTGCCGGTTTTTCTGCGGAACTACCTTCCGCTGCCCCCGTGGACGTTGCGGGCGACGGCGTCAGTGTCTTGATCGCACGGCTACCCTTTGCGCTGTTCGGCGGCGGCGTATCGGAAATCACTGTTTTGCCAGTGCTGTCTTTCCATTGGTAGGTTTGGGCGTGTACGCTCGTCAGACTTGCGGTCGACGCCAACACAAAGGCAAAAATCAGTGTTTTGTTCATGGTCAGGTCATCGGGGTTTGCGGAGGATTTCTGTATAATACGATTTTGTGACCTTGGATTAAAGGCCATGCGACTTCTGCAAAAAGCCCTGACTTTCGACGACGTCCTGCTCGTCCCCGCACACTCTCAAGTTCTTCCCCGCGACGTCAGCCTCGCCACGCGACTGACCCGCAACATCACTCTGAACCTGCCTCTGCTTTCGGCCGCCATGGATACCGTGACGGAAGGCAGGCTGGCCATTGCGCTGGCGCAGGAGGGAGGTATCGGGATCATCCACAAGAATCTCTCCGCCCGCGCCCAGGCCGCCGAAGTGGCCAAGGTCAAGCGTTTCGAGTCCGGCATCCTGCGCGATCCGTTCACCGTGACGCCGAACATGACCGTTCGCGATGTCATCGAGATCACCCGCCAGCACAAGATTTCCGGTCTGCCGGTAATCGACAAGAACGGCAAGGTCGTCGGCATCGTCACCAACCGCGACCTGCGCTTCGAGACCAATCTTGATCAACCGGTCAAGTCGATCATGACACCGCGCAAGCGCCTGGTCACGGTCAATGAGGAAGCCAGCGTCGAGGACGCCAAGGAACTGATCCGCGCCCACCGCCTGGAACGTGTGCTGGTGGTCGATAGCGAATTCCACCTGCGTGGCCTGATCACCGTCAAGGACATCCTGAAGTCCACCGAACACCCGCTGGCCAACAAGGATGCCACCGGCCGCCTGCGCGCCGGCGCTGCCGTTGGCGTCGGTGCCGGTACTGAAGAGCGTGTCGAACTGCTGGCTGAAGCCGGCGTAGACGTCGTGGTTGTCGATACCGCTCACGGTCACTCGCAAGGTGTGCTCGACCGCGTCAGGTGGGTCAAGAAGAACTTCCCGCAGATTGAAGTCATCGGCGGCAATATTGCCACTGCCGATGCGGCACGTGCCTTGCTCGATGCCGGCGCTGACGGCGTCAAGGTCGGCATCGGCCCAGGCTCGATCTGCACCACGCGTATCGTCGCTGGTGTCGGCGTGCCGCAGATCACCGCCATCCAGAATGTTTCCGAAGCGCTCAAGGGTACTGGCGTACCAATGATTGCCGACGGTGGCATCCGCTACTCCGGCGACATCGCCAAGGCGATTGCTGCCGGTGCCGATACGGTCATGCTCGGTGGTTTGTTTGCCGGTACCGAGGAAGCGCCGGGCGAGGTTGAGCTGTTCCAGGGGCGTTCGTACAAATCCTACCGCGGCATGGGTTCGCTGGGTGCGATGCAGGCCGGATCAAGCGACCGCTACTTCCAGGAGAACACCGGTAACGTCGACAAGTTCGTGCCGGAAGGTATCGAAGGCCGCGTACCGTACAAGGGCTCGGTGCTTGCCGTTATCCACCAGTTGATGGGTGGTCTGCGCTCGTCGATGGGTTACCTGGGTACGCCGAGCATTGCCGAGATGCACGACAAGGCCTGCTTCGTTGAAATCACCTCGGCCGGTATCCGCGAATCGCACGTCCACGACGTGCAGATCACCAAGGAAGCGCCGAACTATCACCTCGACTGATCGTTCCAGTGTCCAGAAGGGCGGCTAATTCAGCCGCCTTTTTCATTCAAGGTTTTGAAAATGTCCCATCAGAAAATCCTCATCCTCGATTTCGGTTCCCAGGTCACCCAACTGATCGCCCGTCGCGTGCGTGAAGCCAAGGTCTTCTGCGAAATCCATCCGTACGACGTTTCCGACGAGTTCATCCGCAGCTATGGCGCGCAAGGCATCATCCTGTCCGGCGGTCCGAACTCGGTGACCGAAGGCGACACGCCGCGTGCACCGAAGGTCGTCTTTGAACTGGGCGTCCCGGTGCTGGGCATCTGCTACGGCATGCAGACGATGGCGCAGCAACTCGGCGGCCAGGTAATGACCGCCGAAGCGGCCGGCAAGGCACGCGAATTCGGTTATTCGGAAGTTCGGGCGCACGGCCATACGGCGCTGTTGAACGACATCGCCGATTTCACCACGGCCGAAGGTCACGGCATGCTCAAGGTGTGGATGAGTCACGGTGATTCGGTGATGGAACTGCCGCCCGGTTTCAAGACCATGGCGTCGACGCCGTCCTGCCCGATTGCGGCGATGGCCGACGAGGCGCGCAAGTTCTACGCTGTCCAGTTCCATCCGGAAGTCACGCACACGCTGCAGGGCCGGGCCATCCTCGAACGCTTCGTGCACGGCATCTGCGGCTGTGGCACTGACTGGGTCATGGGCGACTACATCGCCGAAGCGGTGGCCTCTATCCGCGCCCAGGTCGGCAGCGACGATGTCATCCTCGGTCTCTCTGGTGGTGTCGATTCGAGCGTTGCGGCGGCACTGATCCACCGCGCCATCGGCGACCAGCTGACCTGTGTCTTTGTCGATCACGGCCTGCTGCGCCTCAACGAAGGCGACATGGTCATGGACATGTTCGCGCGCAACCTCGGCGTCAAGGTCATCCGTGTCGATGCCGTCGATGACTTCATGGGCAAACTGGCCGGCGTTTCCGATCCGGAACAGAAGCGCAAGATCATCGGCAAGGAATTCGTCGAAGTCTTCCAGGCCGAATCGAAGAAGCTGGTTTCCGCCAAGTGGCTGGCCCAGGGCACGATCTATCCGGACGTGATCGAATCGGCCGGCAAGGGCAAGAAGGGCGCCCACACCATCAAGAGCCACCACAATGTCGGCGGCCTGCCCGAAGACATGCATCTCAAGCTGCTCGAGCCGCTGCGCGAACTGTTCAAGGACGAAGTCCGCGAACTCGGCGTCGCCCTCGGCCTGCCGCGCGAGATGGTCTATCGCCACCCGTTCCCCGGTCCGGGCCTGGGCGTGCGCATTCTCGGCGAAGTGACGCTGAAGGCGGCGCACCTGCTGCAACGTGCCGACGCGATCTTCATCGACGAACTGCGCGCCACCGTCGCCACCGAGCGCGATGTTGCTGCCGGCGCTTGCAACGAAGCCGATCTCGGCAAGACCTGGTATGACCTGACCAGCCAGGCCTTCGCGGTTTTCCTGCCGGTCAAGAGCGTCGGCGTCATGGGCGACGGCCGCACCTACGAGAACGTCGTCGCGCTGCGCGCCGTCGTCACCAGCGACTTCATGACCGCCCACTGGGCGCATCTGCCGTACGAACTGCTCGGCCGCGTTTCCAACCGCATCATCAACGAAGTACGCGGGCTGAACCGGGTGGTGTACGACGTTTCCGGCAAGCCGCCGGCGACGATCGAGTGGGAATGATCCAGCTCGCAAGGTAAGAAAACGGCGCCCCGCAAGGCGCCGTTTTCTTTTGCCAAAGCCCTTTATTGCGCGACGGCTTCGATCGCCACGTCGATGCGTACTTCGTCGCCAACATTCGGGGCGTACTTACCGGCGTTGAATTCGGAGCGCTTGATCACTGTCCAGGCGTTGGCGCCGATGGCGTTCTTCTTCAGCATCGGATGCGGTGCAGCCTTGAAGTCGGTGACGGTCAGTGTCACCGGTTTGGTCACGCCCTTGATCGTCAGCTGGCCTTCGATGCTGGCCGGCTTGTCGCCCTGGAAAATGACCTTGGTCGACTTGAAGGTGGCGGTCGGATACTTGGCGGTATTGAAGAAATCCTCGCCCTGGATGTGTTCGTTGAAAGTGGCGTAGCCGGTGTCGACGGATTTCGTGTCGATGACGATGTCGACCGTAGCAGTCCTGGCCGCCGCATCGAAGACGACCTTGCCGGTGGTGGTATTGAAGCGCGAGAGCTGGGTCGAGTAGCCGAAGTGGCTGTACGAGAAGCGCGGGAAGGTGTGGGTGCCGTCGATCGTGTAGGTTTCCGGCGCAGCCAGTGCCGGCGTGGCGGCGGCGATGGCGAGTGCGAGGATGGCGAGTTGCTTTTTCATGGGGTTTCTCCTTGGGGTTGGGGGATTACGTGCCGGTGGCGGCGATGCGGAACTTGATGCGGACGTCGTTGGCGACGATGTCGAACTTGGCCCAGCTGCCTTCGCCGATGGAAAAGTCGGCACGGCGGATGGTGAAGGCGCCGTCAAAGACGGCGGTGTTGCCCTGGGTGGTGACGGTGGCGGGGACGACGACATCCTGGGTACGGCCCTTGATAGTCAACTTGCCGGCGACCTCGTAGCGATTGCCGCCGAGTGCCTTGACGCCGCCGGATACGAAACGGGCAACCGGGAAAGCGCTGGTATTGAACCAGGGCTTGCCGGCAACTTCGCTGTCGCCTTCCGGGGCGCCGGTGTCGACGCTGGCCAGTTCGACGTCGAAGCTGACGCGGGCGGCGGTCGGCTTGGCCGGGTCGAAGGAAAGCTGGCTGGAAAACTTGCGGAAATGGCCGTCGACCGCAACACCCATCTGCTGGTAGGTGAAGGCGACGCTGCTTTTTGCAGCCTGCACCTGGGTGTATTCGATGGCTTGCGCCGACAGCGGCAGCAGCGCGGCAGCCAGGGCGAGGGTGGAAAGGAAGCGTTTCATGTCAGTTCTCCTGGGTACGCTTGGGCAACATCCGGGTCAGGATGTCGTCACGATCGATGAAATGGTGTTTGAGGGCGGCACCGACATGGCCGGCAACGACCACGATCAGCAACAGGTTGAGGCTGACATGGACGGTCTGCAGCAGATCGCCGAGCGCCTTGTCCTTGGCCAGCAGGTCGGGCAGCGGCAGGACGCCGAACCAGACGGTCTGGAAACCCTTGGCCGAACTCATCAGCCAGCCGGACAGCGGGATGGCGAGCATCAGGCCGTAGAGCGCCAGGTGGCCGGCGTGGGCAGCCAGTTGCATGAGTTTCGGCATGTTCGCCGGCAATGCCGGCGGCCGGTGGGTGAAGCGCCAGGCGAGGCGGAACAGCACCAGCAGGAAAATCGTCACACCGGCCCACTTGTGCCAGGAATAGAGCTGCAGTTTCTCCGGCGACAGGGGCAGACCCTGCATGTAGAAGCCCAGTGCCAGCATGGCGAAGAGCATCAGGGCCATCAGCCAGTGCAGGGCCTTGGCCGTTGCGGTGTAGTGGTTTTTCACGGTCAACCTCGTAGTTTGGGAAAAAATGTGTAAGCGTCCATGGCAATGACGTAGTCGTCGATGCCGGCATGGAAACGTTCCGGTTCCGCTTCTTCTCCCGCCGCACCCAGTGCGACAAAAAGCGGCAGCAAATGTTCATCGCTTGGCTGAGCCTCGATGGCGCCAGGTGCCTGTTGCCGATAATCGAGCAGTGCGGCAATGTCACCCGCTGCCAGTCGGGCGGCCAGCCAGCCGGTGAAGTCGCGGACATAGGCCGAGGTCTGGCCGCCGTTGGCATGGGCACGCTGGAAATCGCGCAGGTTGTGCGTGACGTTGCCCGAAGCAATGACCAGGAAACCATGCGCCGTCAGCGGCGCCAGCGCCTGGCCGAGCCGGAACGCCTGGTCGACGCCGCCACGACTCTGGATTGATAGCGGAACGATGGGCACGTCGGCATTGGGAAACATCATCCGCAACGGCACCCAGGCGCCATGGTCGAGGCCACGCTGGGCATCTTCCTCGACCGGCAAGCCGGCAGCGGTCAACGCGGCGAGCACTTCGCCGGCAGCTTCCGGGCAGCCGCTGGCCGGATAACGCAGGGCGTAAAGTTCAGGCGGGAAACCGTAAAAGTCGTGGATGGTTTCCAGGCGCAGGGCGGTGCCGACAGTCGGGATCGCAGTGTCCCAGTGCGGGCTGATGACGATGATCGCCCGTGGCAATGGCAACGTGGCCGCGCGGCGAACCAGCGCCGCGCCGGCGGCACCCGGCTGCAGCGCGAAGGTGGGAGCGCCGTGCGGAACGAAGAGGGTGGGGAATTGCGTGGTCATGGCGATAAGTCCTGATGCGATGACTGCACTTTATTCCGCATTGGTAGGCAGAAATACTAGACAATACGCAAATCATTATTGCCGGATTAGCAACAATGGATCGACTCGAAGCCATGCATCTGTTCGTCCGCATCGCCGAACTGGGCAGTTTTGCTGCGGTGGCGCAGCAACTGGGGGTGGCGCGCTCGGTGGTGACGCGCCAGATTGCCGGCCTGGAAGCCCATCTTGGTGTCAAACTGATGGCGCGGAGCACGCGTCGGCTGACGCTGACGTCGGCCGGTACCGCCTACCTGGAGAAATGCCGGGTCATCCTGAACCTGGTCGAGGCGGCCGAAACCGATGTTGCCGAAGAGCGCCTGACCCCGCGCGGCAACATCCGCCTCAGCGTGCCGCTGAGTTTCGGTCTGAAACGGCTGGCGCCGATGCTGCTGGATTTTGCCCGGCGCTACCCGGAAGTTTCGCTGGACATGGATTTCAGCGACCGCCAGGTCAAGCTGATCGAAGAAGGCATCGACCTGTCGTTGCGAATTACCCGGAAACTGGCGGGTGGTGACGTCGCACGGCGTATCGGCAGCAGCCGGATGCACGTCGTGGCGGCACCGGAATACCTCGCCCGCCACGGTCGACCGCAACATCCGGCCGAACTGATCCACCACGAATGCCTGGGCTATACCGCAGGCAGTGCGTCACAGCAATGGTCTTTCCTGGTTGACGGGCAACTCCAGGGATTCCCGGTACGTAGCCGCCTTCATGCCAACAATGGCGACGTGCTGGTGGCAGCGGCCGCACAAGGGATGGGGATCACTTTGCAGCCGGATTTCATCATCGATGAAGCCGTCGCCGCCGGTCGGGTCGAGATCATCCTGTCTGGATTTCCCCTGCCGGAGCTCGGCATCCACGCGATGCTGCCTGGCAATCGCCATGTGCCGCATCGCGTTCGTGTATTGATGGACTTTCTGGTCGCCGGACTCAGGCTGCCGGTGGTCCAGCCTTGACGTTGTTATGCACGAAACTGACGATCAGCGTGATCACCGTCAAAGGCAGCACATAGCTCAGCATCGCGGAGGAGAAAGCCGGCAAGCTTGCATGCTGCGTGGCGGCCAGGACCAGGTAGAGCGTGTACGCAGCATAGTAGCCGATGAAAACGCCGCCTTCCCAGCGGGCGATTTCGCGTCCGGTGAAGAGAATCGGCAAGCAGGCGAAGGCAACGGCCAGCATCACCCAGAGGTCGAAGTTGCGCGCCGTTTCGGAAACCGCGATGCCGCCATCGGCGATCAGACCGGCAACGCCCATGCAGGCGAAGATGTTGAAGATGTTGCTGCCGACCACATTGCCAACAGCGATATCGCGCTGACCACGGATGGCGGCGACCAGCGAGGTGGCGATTTCCGGCATCGAGGTGCCGATGGCGACGACGGTCAGGCCGATCACCAGATCGCTGACGCCGAAGGCGCGGGCAACGGCCACGGCCGAATCGACCAGCCAGTCGGCGCCCAGCACCAGCAGGCCGAGGCCAGCGAGGACCAGCAGTACCTGGACGCTCCAGTGTGCATCCCAGCTACTGGTGGTATCCGGCATTTCTTCGGCAAATTCGGCTTCGGCCGCCTTGCTGGCGCGGCGTGACTGGATGACCAGGAAAACGGTATAGACAACGACCAGCGCAAACAGCAGCACGCCTTCGCCCCGGCCGATATTGCCGTCGAGCGCCAGGACCAGGAAGAGCAGGCTGGCGCCGATCATGATCGGGATTTCCTGACGGATGATCTGCTCGTTCACCGCCAGTGGCACGATCAGCGCCGACAGGCCGAGGATCAGCAGGACGTTGGCGATATTGCTGCCGACCACGTTGCCGATCGCCAGATCGCCGGAACCGCTCAATGCGGCGCCTGCGGAGACCGCCATTTCCGGCGCGCTGGTACCGAAGGCGACGATGGTCAGGCCGACCACCAGCGGCGAGATGCCGAAGGTCAGGGCGAGGCGCGCGGCGCCGCGAACCATCAGCTCGGCGCCAATGGTCAAGGCGACAAGGCCGAGGGTAAACATCAGGATATGTTCGAGCATGATTTTCTTGCAGAGAAGGCTGATCGGGGTGCCAGTGGACGAGGCTGCTGGTCCAGACTTGGCAAAACGCTGCGGTATACTACGCCTTCAACAGGCCAGCCCCGCTCGAATAATGACTTCGGAAAATACTGTGAATATCCTTGCCACCGGCCTGAGTGACGAATACTTCATGCGTGAGGCGATGTCGCTGGCGCGGGCGGCGGAATGCCTGGGCGAAGTGCCGGTCGGGGCGGTCGTCGTGCTCGATGGCGAGATTGTCGGGCGCGGCTTCAATTCGCCGATCGGCGAGCACGATCCGACGGCGCATGCCGAAATTGCCGCGCTGCGCGACGCGGCACGTACGCTCGGCAATTACCGGCTGCCGGGCTGCGAACTCTATGTCACGCTTGAGCCCTGCGCGATGTGTGCCGGCGCCATCATGCACGCGCGCATCAGCCGCGTTATCTACGGCGCCCGCGACCCCAAGACCGGCGTACACGGCAGTGTCGTCGACCTGTTCGGCGTCGAGCGGCTGAATCATCACGCAACGGTCGAAGGCGGCATTCTGGCGGATGAGTGCAGCAGCATGCTGTCCGCCTTCTTTGCCGGCCGGCGCCGGAAAACCCAATGAAGCTCCTGGTCTCGGTTGCCTGCCAGACCCTGCAGGTCGTAGACGATAACGGCGCCGTTTTTCGTGAATATCCGGTGTCGACCGCAGCAGCGGGCGTTGGCGAAGTATCCGGCAGTTACCAGACACCGCGCGGTCCGCACATCGTCCGGGCAAAAATCGGCGGCGGCCAGCCGGCCAATACCGTCTTCGTGCGTCGCCGTCCGACCGGTGAAATCTGGACGCCCGAACTGGCCGAACAGTTTCCCGGGCGCGACTGGATCCTGACGCGCATCCTCTGGCTGTCTGGCTGCCAGCCCGGCCATAACCGGCTCGGTTGCGTCGATACGATGCGCCGTTACGTCTACATCCACGGCTCGCCGGAGACGGCGGAAATGGGCATCCCCGGCTCGCACGGCTGTATCCGCATGCGCAACGCCGACATCATCGAATTGTTCGAGCTGGTGCCGTGTTATACGGCGGTCGACATCAGCGAAGACTGAATTTCCCGGCCATCCGGGCCAAAACTTTTCTCGTGCAGCGTGATGTTGCCATCGTGGTCGCGCAGCAGCACGGTCGAGGCGCGCGTGCCGTAATCGGGCGACTGCACGAAGACCGCCGATAGCAGACGCTCCCACGGCAGCGGCACGCCGGTATCGGGCAGCGCCGCGTCGGCAACGATCTCGCGGTCGGCGAGCAGGGCGAAGAAGGCGGCTTCGTCCGGCAGAGCGCTCAGCGCCGCGGCGAAACGTTCCCGCGCCTTGACCAGTTTCGGCCATGGAGTATCCAGCCGATGATTCGACAGGCCGTAGATGCCGGGCGGCAGCTGGCGCGGCGGCAGGTCGCGGTTCGATACGTAAAACAGCGAGTTCTGGTCGGCTAGCAACAGGTTGAAGCCGGCATGATCGTCGGCAACGATGCCGGCAGAAAAATCGCCGGCAGACTGTGTTGACCGCAGAAATCCTGCGGTCAACGCGCCCCGCGAGTATTTTCCGGCTGGCTTGCCCGGTTCGCGGACATTGGTGACGGCGGCAAAGCGCCCATCCCGGGTCGCGCCCAGCCAGGTGCCGCCGGCTTCGAGATCGCGCCCGCCGCAGATCTCCGGCGCATCCGGCCAGAAAGCGGCCGCCGCTGTCGGCCGGGCGCGAAACTCATCGCGATTGGCGGCGACGACCAGCGGGTAATCCGGATGGACCCGCCAGCCGACGACGATCAGGCACATGCCTGGCGCTCAGGCAGGGTTGACCGCTGCCGCCGTAACCACCGCGCCATCGCGCGAACCAAGTCGCAGATTGTCGGCAAAGTTGGATTGCACGACCGCCAGCGCAACATAACCGCCGGTCGGCGAGGGCGCTGCCGTCATGATCTTGCCGCTGGCCTGCTCGAGATTGTCCGGCGAGTAAAGTTCGTCACCGGGCTGCACCGCGACATCGCCGCTCAGACGGTAGAGATGGCGCTTGACCTTGCCCAGGTATTGCGTCCGGGCAACGATTTCCTGACCCGGATAGCAGCCTTTGTGGAAGCTGACGCCGCCGATCTTCTCGAAATCGGCCATCTGTGGCACGAATTCTTCCTTAGTCGCCAGCGTCACCAGCGGGAAAGCCGCCTGGATGTCGAGCCAGCGCCAGGCCGGCACACCGGCTGGCCGCGCCTTGACCGAGAGCTTCTGCCACAGCGCCGGGGCGGCACTGGCGGGGGCGGCCACGACATAGCGTTGATCATCGAGGTGCAGCACGGTGAAGTCATTGGTGGCAATTGTGCTCATCGGCGCTTCGGGGGCACCCAGGCCGGCATCGGCCAGCGCTTCCAGCGCCTGCGGCCCGGCCAGGCCGAGCAGTATCCGGTCGCCTTCTGCGGTCAACTTCACTTTTGCCCGCAAAACGAACATCTGCAGTCGTTTCTGCGTGGCCTCGAGCAAATCGGCAGCGAGCATCAGGTGGTAGGTATCGTCTTCGTTCCAGGCGACGAAACTGGCCTGCATGCGTCCCTTGGCGGTACACCAGCCGGCATGCTGCGCCTGCCCCCGGGCCAGGTGATTGACGTCATTGGTGAATTGACTGTGCAGGAAGGTTTTGGCATCTTCGCCAGCGGCCGAAATCAGTGCCAGGTGAGTCAGCGGCACGAGCACGGTCTGCCGACCGGCGGCCAGCAGCTCCGCCTGCGCGTCGCCGAAGTCGAGGAGGTCTGAAGAATCGCCGGCGAAAGTCGCTTCGGCCGATTCGAGAAAGCTGCGCCAATGGGGGTTCATGAAGGCTCCTTGTGGTTTGGGCTATTATATCGCCCGATTTGCCCGACGTTTTGCCAGACTATTTTGCTGCTCGTTTCCGACGGGCAAGACCCGTTTGTCGCCCACGAGTTCCCATGCGTTTCATTTTCCGTCTTGCCGTCCTGTTGTCGATCACCGCAGCCGCAGTGGCCGCCGGCTTCATCTGGTGGTCGCAACAGCCGATCGCGCTGAAGCAGACCGGGGTCGAATTTCGTGTACCCGCCGGCAGCAGTCTGCGGGGAGCGTTGCGCCAGATCAACGCTGCCGGGATTCCCGTCCAGGGCGACCTGTTCGTGCTATTGGCCCGTTGGCAGGGCAAGAGCGGCGCGATCAAGGCCGGCACTTATGCTACCGATGTCGGCGAAACACCGTTGAGCCTGCTCGACAAACTGGCCACCGGACGCATCAGCCAGGCCAGTATCACGCTGATCGAAGGCTGGACCTTAAGCCAGTTCCGCGCCCGTCTTGATGCCCATCCGCGCTTGCAGCACGACAGCAAGGGCCTGAGCGAAGCCCAGCTGATCACCCGCCTGGGGCTGCCGCTACGCAGTCTGGAAGGGCGCCTGCTGCCCGATACCTATCTGTTCGACAAGGATTCCAGCGATCTGGACGTGCTTGCCCGCGCCGTCGGCAACATGCAGCGCCAGATCGATGAAGCCTGGTCGCAACGTCCACCGGGGCTGCCGTACCGTTCGCCTGACGAAGCGCTGATCATGGCCTCGATCATCGAGAAGGAAACCGGCCGCGAGGAAGATCGCACGCAGGTTGCCGCCGTTTTCGTCAATCGCCTGCGCATCGGCATGCGTCTGCAGACCGACCCGACCGTGATCTACGGCCTGGGCGAGAATTTCAACGGCAACCTGCGCAAGATCCATCTGCAGACCGACACCCCGTACAATACCTACACGCGGGCCGGCCTGCCGCCGACACCGATTGCCATGCCGGGGCTGGCGTCGATCCGTGCCGCCTTCGCGCCGGCCGCCAGCGATGCCTTCTACTTCGTTGCCCGCGGCGACGGCAGCAGCCAGTTTTCAAGGACGCTCGACGAACACAACCGGGCGGTCAACAAATACCAGAGAGGCGGAAAATGAGAGGCAAGTTCATCACCTTCGAAGGCATCGACGGCGCCGGCAAGAGCAGCCACGTCGAATGGCTGGCCGAACAGCTTCGCGGCAAGGGCTTGACCGTGCAGGTCACCCGGGAGCCCGGCGGCACCGAACTTGGAGAGAAACTGCGCGAGTTGTTGCTCAATGAACCGATGCATCTGGAAACCGAAACCCTGCTGATGTTTGCCGCCCGTCGCGAACATCTGGCCCGGCTGATCGAGCCGGCGCTGGCACGTGGCGAATGGGTCGTCTGCGACCGCTTCAGCGATGCCACCTGGGCTTACCAAGGCGGCGGCCGGGGTCTCGACAAGAGCAAGTTCCTGGCGCTCGAACACTGGGTGCACGACCATCTGCATCCCGACCTGACGCTGCTCTTCGATCTGCCGCTCGATGTTGCCCGGGAGCGCATCGTTCTGGCCAACCGGGTGCTCGACAAGTTCGAACAGGAGCGCGCCGATTTCCACGAACGGGTCCGCCAGGCCTACCTTGATCGGGCACACGGCAACCC
>Ga0209066_10002076_pt1 | contig 25163 bp, 20 predicted proteins | sample All_14_2_FD_187198 | JGI IMG/M metagenome (GOLD analysis project Ga0209066, IMG submission 187198) | Freshwater microbial communities in response to fracking from Pennsylvania, USA - Allegheny Zone_MetaG_DW_15 (SPAdes) (version 2) ... | reverse complement strand
GATTGCGGGAGGAGGGGAGGGAGCAGAGGGGTGGTGGAGGAGCTGGGATGCGGAGTGGATGGAACGGGATGGAACGCCGATCCCGGCTCGCCGCCCCTGGCGTGCAGTCCGTTCCGGCCGCCCGATCCCTGACGTCCGCCGGACTGGTCCGGGCGGCGTAACACCGTCTCGCTGTTCCGTGATCCATTGCCTCGCTTGCGCTGGCCGAGGCGGTCAGGCATGCTCTCGCAGCGTGCGGCGCCGACCTAGCCGGCACTCGCGGTCAAGGTTGTGCGACACGCCGACGCCGCTCGGATCTGGTTTCCTGTTGGCGCTACGCTGGTGGGGAAAGGCCCAGTCGGGCGCCTGCGTAGCCGAAGGAGCGCCCGATGGTCTTGCCTCGTATTGTGAGCCTCTTCTCGGGTGCCGGCGGACTTGATCTTGGTTTCCATCAAGAGGGCTACGAGATCGCCTTCGCGGTCGATCGGATGGCGGCTGCGATCCAGACGCACAAGCGCAACTTCCCGACGACGACGTCAGTCGCGGCGGACATCACGGCCCGGAGTGAGCCGTCCGGGAGGCTCGTCATCCTGGATGAGATCGCGAAAGTCTTGAAGGATGGCGAGGCAATCGGCATCATCGGCGGTCCGCCCTGCCAGGGATTCTCCCGCGCGAACCCGAACTCTCGCGCCGACGACCCTCGCAACCAGATGCCGACCTATTACCTCGAAATCGTCGAGGCGTTGCAAGCGCGCTACGACGTGCAGTTCGTCCTCTTCGAGAACGTCATGGGCATCCGCGATGCGAAGCATTCGGTGACCTTCCGCGGTATCCTCGCGCGGTTCAAGGAGTTGAAACTCACGGCAGGCGTCGCCGACCACTCGGCTCTCGACTACGGCGTGCCCCAGACGCGGAACCGAGTGATCATCTCGGGGTTCAAGAGCGAGGCCGCGGCCAGAGCCTTCAGGCCAAAGACCATCCCTCGCGAGGAAGTCGACTTGACCGTGCGTGGCACGATCGGTTTCCTCCCTCAGCCAGCGTTCTTCTCGCGGAGTCTCTCAGTCGACGAGATCCGACCTCATCCGAACCACTGGACGATGACTCCCCGGTCCAAGCGATTCAAGGGCGAGACCGATGGCCCCGCGCCCACCAGGAGCTTCCGACGCCTCTCGTGGGACAAGCCAAGCCCGACGGTGGCCTACGGGCACCGTGAGATTCACGTGCACCCAGACGGAACTCGCAGACTGAGCATTTACGAGGCGATGCTCCTTCAGGGCTTCCCTGAGACCTTCGTCCTCGAAGGCACTCTCTCGCAGCAGGTAGAGCAGGTCTCGAACGCGGTCCCGCCGCCAGTGGCGAGTTCTCTTGCTGCGGCCACCCGCGTTGCGCTGACTGCGGCGTCGAGCATCGGCCAGGAGACGGCTGCGTAGTCGGCATGGTTGTCGCCGCCGAATGTCGGTCGTCATCACTACAGTCGAATGGCGACGAGCGGGGGAAGGCGATGAGCGAGGTGGGGAATCGGCCTGGGCCGAACGTGCTCCTTAGCCTTGCTGAAGATCATGAGTCCACGCCGGTGCGGTCAGCCTGGATCGGTCCGATCCTCGCGCTTGGGACACGACTTGCGCGCAAGGCGGACACCTTTGCCGACCGTCAGCTGATCGTCGCGGTTTCGGTTCCAAGCCGCGAGTACGCCGCGGTGCTGATCGGGATCGGGTGGACTCTTGGAAGGCCGCCCGCTCAGGTAGCGACTGATCCGTTGTCGGTGCTTCGAGGAGCTCTGCCGCGAGGCAACTACCGTGCGCTGAACGCGACACACGTGATCTCGGGGCCCTTTCAGGGACTCGATGAAAGCCGCACGCCGGCGCGGGTTGCTTTGGCGGGCCACTGGGCCGTTGATCGACTTGAGGCCGTTGCACCCGTGGCAGAGAGTGACCCGGCAGAGAAAATGCCTCGCCCGCAGGTCGGGAGCATCGGTCGCATGAGCGGGGTCGATCGGGACTGGGCGCGGCGTCTCGTTGCACCCGCGGCCGACCTTGCAATCGTGGGAACGAAGAGCTGGATCGGTGACGACCTCGAAGCCGTCCTAGCTCGCGGGGATGATCCCGATGGAGACTCCTTGGCATCGTTGCTTCTCCCAAGGACTGAGAAGTCGGCGACTTGGTTCTCACGCATCTACTCGTCTTCGCGCTTTGCCGACCAACTTCCGCTGCCAGACGACGTATTACTCACGATTCTGGACGGCCAGGGCGCAATCAAATATCTCAATGATGTTCTCAGCCCCGTCGTCGTGTGTGTCTTCGATCGATCGATTGCCGACGAGAGCGCAGCGGAACAGGTCGTACAACTCAGAAACTCGCGCGGGGAGCCGCTCGCGCTGTCGTCTCAGCTGGGCTGGACTCCGCCTGCGGGAATCGAGGCACTCGGATTCACGGTGGCGCTATGACGTCCCGGATCATCGGACTTGATCAGCGATACGCGGCCTCGGCTTCGCTAGTGCGGCATGGCGTTGAGATCATCACCGTTCGGGACGAGCGCGGCGCGAGGTTCGATTCGGCCACCCGCAGCCTGTTCCGGCTGATCCAGAGGGACGGGCCCGGGGTCTGGGATCACCTCGCCGGTGCCGCGAAAGCACTGCGCTGGCGCCTAATCACCGATCCCATGCCGATCGAACGCAATGCCCAGCTCACGGCCGCCGCGGGCGAGGTGGGTCGTCAGGCCCGGCAGCTGATCGGCGCCGTCGACGAAGACGCGCTGCTGCGAGAAATTGCTGACGCCGCGGCTGCTCTCTGCACCCGTGACCCACTCGTGGGCGCCGTACTGCGTGAGTCGCTGACTGAGGTCGGCCCGGAATCGGCAGTTGTCGTGGCTGCGAGCAGTCGATCGCGAGAAGCCCTGGGCGAATGGCTTGGCTCATTTGGCGCACGAGTTCTCACGCTGGGCGAGCTTGAGCGCGTCGATGTTTCCGAAGACATCGCCTACTTCGTGGGTCCGCCACGATTCTTCAAGTCGGCGGCGGTCACAGCCCCCCGCACACTGGAGGTCACGTTCATCCTCCCGGCGTGGTTCGGCGATCGAACTGTCCCGAGGTCGGCGATCGCACAGTATGCCGAGGGCGGCATCCAGGTCGCGGCGCGCATCGTCGAGGTTGGCGATGCACTGCCCGCATTGCTGGAGCCTGCGACGTCGGAGACTGAGCCGATCCCGGAGGAGGACCTCCTTCCGCAGCCGGTCTGGGGGAGTCGGGTGAGTGAGGATCGCGCGCCGAACGCGGACGAGGTGGAGGCGCGCAAAGTCCTTCTTTCGGGGAATCGCGCGATCTGGCTTGATGACGATGGTGAGCGCATCCGTGCGCTTGATCCGACACAGCCGCCCGGCGAGCGCGTTGGCTATTCCGATGTGTCCGCAGTCGTTCCGGGCACGTACCTGCTTCTGCGTGAAGGTGAGGCTGAGCGCGAGTCCCTCCGCGCGCGAGCATTTGGGCGAATCGGCCCTCGTGCGTCAGTAATCCAGGAGTCGCAGGCGTCCTGGAAGTCCGCATTGATTGAGCGACTCAGGGGGAGAAGCGCCCGCGACTCCGAAAGCGCCTTGCGTGCACTCGGGGTTCGCGCGGCCGGCCAGGTCCGCGCTTGGACATCGCCGCACGTCATCCGTCCGCAGAGCGATGGTGACTTCGAGCGGCTCCTCGGCTGGCTGGGGCTACCGGTGCAGCCGCACTTCGGGCACGCCTCGTTGCTGAGACACGAGGTGCACCGAGCCACTCGGGAGCAGCGTGACCGGCTGGAAGCGGCAGCGGATGTCGCGGACCTTCACGAGCTCGAGCGCGCTGGTCACATGACGCTCGATATTGCCGAGCCGGGCTTTCGGGGTATGTTCGTTACCCGCGTCCTTGCGATCGCGCCATTTACGGAGCTGATCGCCCGCCACGACGCTCGCGTGCCCTTTGCTGACGAGGGTGCTCAATGGCTCGAATGATTCCGGCCTATTGCGCCGAGTCCGCGCCTCCAGGGGAGAAGGCCGTCTTCGCGGCGCTGCGAGATGTAGCTGGGGCTGAGCACTGGACGGTGCTGCACTCACTTGGGATCGCGCAGCATGAGCGACAAGTCGAAGGTGAGGCGGACTTCGTCATCGTCGCGCCCGATGCCGGGCTGCTGGTGATCGAGGTGAAGTCGCACCTGTCGGTCGCGCGTAGCTCCGATGGCGCCTGGCGCCTCGGCCAGGACCCTCCGACAGTGCGAGGACCCTTTCAGCAGGCACAGGAGGCGATGCACAGCATCCGGGACTATCTCCTGAGTAAACGGGTCGAGCTGCGGGATGTCCCGATCTTGCACGCCGTGTGGTTCACGGGAGTGCGTGCGCGAGCGACGCTGCCCGACTCACCGGAGTGGCACTCGTGGCAGGTGCTCGATTCGAGCGACCTTCCGAGCGCAGTTCAAGCGGTTGAACGAGTCATGAGAGAGGGAGCGCAGCACCTCGCCTCCACGCTCAAGTACTTCGGCTTTGGCGGATTCGGCCCGGACCGGGCCAACGCTGAACGGATCGTTGCCACGCTTCGCCCGCGGTTCGAGGTCGTGATGACTGCCGGGGACCGCCGACAAGCGCGAGAGGGCCAGCTCGCACAGTTCGTCGAGGAGCAGTACCGCGCACTGGACTCAGCCGCCGACAACAGAGGCGTCTTGTTTACGGGCCCTGCCGGAACGGGCAAGACCTTCCTTGCCGCCGAGTCGGCTCAGCGGGAGGTCGCTCAGGGACGAAAGGGGCGGCTTCTATGCTTCAACCGCCTGCTTGGGCACAACCTCCGCGAGAAACTCTCGGATATCGTGGGGCTTCGCGTGGGCACCTTGCACCAGGAGATGCTCCGACTCGCAGGCATGAGCGGCCCGCCGACAGACGCCGATGGCGACTTCTGGGAGCGAGTGCTGCCCGAACTGGCGCTTGAGGGCCTTGCTGAGCAGAGTGCGGAGGAGGTCGGAGACTTCCTCATCGTCGATGAAATTCAGGACATCGCGACCGACACGTACCTCGACTTCCTCGATCTGCTCGTCAAGGGCGGGCTGCGCGACGGACGTGTGCTCATATTCGGTGACTTTGAACGTCAGGCGATCTATGGCAGCGAGGGCGCACGCGAGGTGCTTCGCGCCCGAGCGCCGCATTTGGCGTCGTTCCGGCTGTCAGAGAACTGCCGGAACCTTCCCCGCATCGGGTATCAGGTGAATCTCCTCGGTCACCTCGCTCCCGGGTTCAGGCAGTTTCGCCGATCCGACGACGGCATCGACCCGACGATCGTCAAGTACGCCCGAGGCGGCGACCAGGCCGCCTTGCTGCGGAAGGCAGTTAGCGACCTGCGCGACGACGGCTTCGATTTGACAGAGATCGTCGTGCTCAGCACGCTCGGCAGCGACTCTGTCGCCGCGAGCACGTCCGAGCCTTGGCTTCGCCAAGTGCTGAGTCCGGCTGACGGATCGAAGCCGACTAAGGGGCGGTTGCGGTACTCCACCATTCACTCGTTCAAGGGACTGGATGCGCCGGCTGTTATCGTCACTGACCTCGACGACTCAGGTGGGCCGAACTTTGATGCGCTCGTCTACGTCGGGCTGACACGCGCGACGGATCGCCTGACCGCCCTGGTAGAAACGAAGACGCTACGGCGATTGGTTGGAGGTGAGGCATGAGCGGAATCAAAGCGCGTGAAACCGTTGAGGCGGCCCTACGGCGCGAGCTCTTCGGGCCCCTCGACGGTGATCCCGTGCGGGGGCAGCCGCTGACGATCAACGCTGGAGTCGTGCATTTCGAGACGACGGAGGCATCCCGGGGCCAGTTCCACGATGCGGACAGCGGCCAGGAGATTCTCACGAGCGGCACCCCGCTCAAGCGCTACGGCGTCGGAGTCTTGTTCGCGGGCGCCACCGTCGGCGGCTCGCCGGTGGAAAGCGCCGTCGAGGAGGTTTCCGACGCCCTCGACGGAGTCACCGGTATCGCGCTCTCCGAGGACGACCTGATTGGGCCGCCTGTCGAGATTCAGGGCCACGTCCGTCACGATATCGCTGACTCGGATGACTTCGATCTTACGGATGCCAACACGTTCAAGCCGTCGGCGATGGCCGTCTCGTTTGAGACTCGCATGGCTGACGCGGGAGCCCTCACCGTTGAGTTAGTCGGCGCGAGATATGAGAAGCTGACGGTCCACATCGCAGGTGTCGCTAGACCAGTCGATTGGTGGGTCAGGCGCCCCTTCGAGGCGGTCGGCACGATCTCGGGTCGTACGGTTCTGCGGGAGACGAATCGGCTCAAAGTTATTGACGTCGTGCCCCCGAGCGGCGAAGGCGTTGTCCCTCTTGCGGTGCGAGTGTTCAGTCGTCCGGTCCCCGGGGCTGACGACCCGGCTCTCAGGATCGTCACCGTCGCAGTCGTCAATGATGCCCCTGGTTCCGGCCCGTCTGCGGCGGTCTTTCAGGTTGGCTTCAAGGTGTCGACTGTCGGCGGCGCTGACATCGTCCCCTATCCGGAGGTTGAACTGCCCGATCGGGACGAGGAGGAGCGATCACTTGACCTCCTCTACCGGAACCAGCGCACCTATGCGATCGGGCATGGCTGTGCAGCCGAGTGGGGAGCAGTCAACGCCGATGGAGTTGTGCCGTTCGTGCAGGCCGCGGCCCTGCCTGCATATGAGGTCGTCAGCCTCTCACCGAACGTATACCTGTCTGACGACAACGGAAATCCTGCCTTCGATGCCGATGGCAAGCGGCAGCCGGTGGCTGTCAGTATGGCTGCCCTGGCAAGTGGTAGCGAGGAAGGCGCCGCCCAAGTGGAGCTTGTCCTCAGCCAGTATGAGAAGTGGATCGATCGGCGGGAGGCCGAGATCCCCGAGTTGCTTCCGCGTTATCAGGACGCCGCGAGTGAGCACATGCGTCGAGCACGAGCGGCGCTGACGCGGATGCGAACAGGTTGGAGCCTCGTGGCAGTGAATGATCGAGCTGCGCGAGCGTTTCGCTGGGCAAACGAGGCGATGCTGCTCCAGCAGGTCCGATCCGGATTCGAGCTGCGCGAGGCCAAGCAGAGCGGCGATGGTCGCTGGAGAGTCGAGGGAGCGCACCCCACACTCATCGTGCCGACTGGCCGGGGATACTGGCGTCCATTCCAGATCGCGTTCCTACTTGCGGTGCTGCCCGAACTCGTTGAGCCAGAACGCCAGACTCGCAGCGACGTCGATCTGATCTTCTTCCCCACTGGTGGTGGCAAGACAGAGGCGTACCTTGGCGCGGCCGCCGTCAGTTTGCTTTCCCGGCGGCTCCGCAACCCCGAGGACTCAGGAACAGACACGCTCATGCGATACACCCTGCGTCTCCTCACGGCGCAGCAGTTCCTCCGTGCCGCATCGCTGGTCTGCGTGCTCGAAGACATTCGGGAGCAGAACTCTGACACCCTCGGTGCCGCTCCCTTTGGGATCGGGATCTGGCTGGGTGGCAGCTCAACGCCGAATACGTGGAAGCAAGCACTTGACAACTTGCGATCTCTGCGTAGACGGCCTCACGAGCAAAACCTTTTCCTTCTGCTGAGGTGCCCCTGGTGCGGTGCACAGATGGGCCCGCAGCCTAAGAAGGGCGGCGGACAGGAACCGATCGGGTACGAGGAAGCGGCGGGCAAGGTCGTGCTTCGCTGCATTGACGGCGAGTGCAAGTATTCACGCCGTGCTGGTCTGCCGGTCCATGTTGTCGATGACGACATCTATGAAGCTCGGCCCTCGATTGTCATCGGCACTGTCGACAAGTTCGCGATGATGGCGTGGCGCCCCAGGGCGAGGAATCTCTTCGGGCTTGACGCGAGTGGCGCGCGAAAGGTGTCTCCGCCCGGCTTGATCATTCAGGACGAGCTGCACCTGATCTCCGGCCCGCTCGGGTCAATGGTCGGAATCTACGAGCCCGTGATCGACGAACTGTGCACCGATCGCCGCGGCGAGAGTCCTGTGCTCCCCAAGATCATTGCTTCCACGGCGACGGTCAGGAGATACGAGGACCAGATCAAGGGGCTTTTCGGCAGGGAGACCGTCGCGCTCTTTCCGCCGCACGGCCTTGAGGAGGGGCGGTCCTTCTTCGCTGAACCCGCGACTTCGGCCGACGGAACCCCGGAACCGGGGCGGCGCTACATCGGCGTGATGAGCGCATCGCTCGGCTCGACCCAGACGGTCCAGGTCCGTGTCGCCGCCGCAACCCTCCAGGCTGCGGTGGACATCCCGGAAGAGGACCGAGACGGCTACTGGACCAACCTCAACTTCCTCAACTCGCTCCGGGAACTCGGGAACACTGTCTCGCTCCTCCAGGCTGACATTCCCGACTATCTCACCGGGCTCCGCCGACGGGATGGGATCGTGCCACGGTGGCCTCACCGGCAGATGGAACTCACATCGAGGCGGCGGTCAGACGAGATTCCTAAGGCGATCGAACAGCTTCAGGTGAGGTACGCCCCTGCGAAGGAGCGACAAGAGGCTATCGATATCTGTCTCGCCTCGAACATCATCGAGGTAGGTGTGGACATCGATCGGCTCGCGCTGATGACGATCGTCGGGCAACCGAAGACCACGGCGCAGTACATCCAGGTGAGCGGTCGGGTCGGCCGGAAGCCGGAAGTCAGCCCCGGACTGGTCATCACCATCTACGGGGCCGCGAAGCCGCGTGACCGCAGTCACTACGAGCGTTTCCGCACGTACCATCAGCAGCTTTACGCGCAAGTGGAGCCGACTTCCGTCACCCCATTCGCCATGCCTGTCCTTCGCAGGGCACTCCACGCGGCGGCCGTCGCCTATGTTCGGCAGACCTCGCCGGAGACGCTTGGGCCCGACCCGTTCCCTTCGTCTGCTTACGATGAGGCCATTCGGCTGCTGCGGGAGCGAGCGGAGATCGCGGAGCCGGACGAGGTCCCCGTCCTGGATCGCTTTGCGCGTGATCGCGCCCGGCAGTGGGGAGGGTGGGAGCGCACCGAGTGGGATGCAAACCCTGCTCCATTCGGTGACCCACTGCAAGGTCTCATGCGGTTCGCGGGAACGCTGCCTGATCTTGACCGCCGCGCGACGATCTGGGACGTGCCGACAAGCATGCGGAACGTCGATGCCGAATGCCGTCTTGAGATCAGTCAGGCGTACCTATTCGCGGACACGGCAACGGAGGAACCTGCATGAGCACCGGGGCGATGCGCCGAGCGCAACTGGTGACACCGTTCGGTGTCGGTGCCATGAGCGTGCTCGTAAACGGGACCTCCGTCATCACCGCGGGCCTTGACCACTGGTATGAAGTCGTCGATCAGAGCGCTCTCGCGATGGAGGAATACCAGGAGCACGACTGGCGGCTTGAGTCCCGGCTCAAGGTGTCTGAGTTCCGGCTACCCCCGGACTACAGGCCGTCGGCTCAGGGCAGCGACCTCCGGAATGTTCGACTCACTGTTCCTGTGCTTCGCTTCCCGCGGTGGTCGTTCTGTATCTACTGCAAGCGTCTGGAACTCAGCAAGCTCACGATGAAGACGCTCGTGGAGTGCCAGGACAAGGAACATGCCGACAAGAAGTACAAGCCGAAGATGTCGCAGGTTCCGTTCGTGGCAATCTGCACCCGTGGGCACCTGGATGACTTCCCGTTTGACAAGTGGGTACACCGTTCCGCTAACCCGTCGTGTACAGGCACGCTGCGCCTCGTGTCGCGCGGAGGCGGTGGGCTCGAAGGGCAGGTCGTGACGTGTGACGCCTGCAAGCAGGAGCGCTCACTTCGTGGGGTCACCGAGGCGCGGTTCGACAAGAATGGTGAAGAGCACACGAACTTGAGCGATCAGCTTGTGTCGCCGGACCAGCCCTATCTGTGCGGTGGAGCTCGACCCTGGCTCGCACAGCTTGATGGCGTGTGTGATCAGCCGATTCGTGGCGCCTTGCGCGCGGCAGGAAATGTCTACTTCCCGAAGGTGGAGTCCTCAATTTATCTCCCTCGGCGCGAGGGCGCCGTGAGTGAGGAGGTCCATCAGTTGCTTCGGCATCCTGCTGTGAGCACGACTTTCAACAACGTGTTCCAGTTAGGGCTGGATGAGGTGTCCGGCGGGCAACTGCGGAAACTGGTGGAGCGGAACGTCCCACCCGAGCTCTTTGCTCCCATCTCTGACGAAGAGCTACTGGCGGCGTATCAGGATCAGTTCGGTATCGGCGACAACAGCGGGGAGGAGTCGGCCGAAACTCCGGTTGACGCGGAGAGTCTTACGAGCGACGACATCTGGCGTCACCCCGAATATGTGAAGATCCGCGAGACGCCTAAGGACGACTTCCTCGCAGCTTCCGACCCGGGGCTTCACGCCGATCTGACAAGCCACCTCTCCCGCGTGAGGTCTGTGGACGTCCTTCGAGAGACGCGCGCGTTACGCGGGTTCACGCGAGTGCGTGACGGAGAGCTGAAACTCACCGAGGGGAAGGCGATGCTCAGGCGAACCAGCCTGACGCCTGCGCAGGACTGGCTCCCGGCCTATGTGGTGAAGGGCGAAGGAATCTACTTCGAGCTCGACGGTGCGAGGCTGGCGGCCTGGGAGGGGCGCGCGGAGGTCCAAGCCCGCGCCCAGCTGCTCACCGATCACTACGGATCGGTCGCGAGTCAGCGCGGGCTGCTCGGGCGGACAATCAGCCCACGGTTCGTGCTGTTGCACACGGTGTCTCATCTACTCATCAACGAGCTCATCTTTGCCTGCGGTTACAGCTCCGCGTCGCTCCGAGAGCGCCTCTACGTTTCCGAGTCGACCGAACGGAACATGGCCGGGGCACTGATCTACACCGCGGCAGGTGACTCCGAAGGAACGATGGGCGGCCTCGTTCGCATGGCCCGCCCGGACAACCTGCGCCAAGTCTTTGCGTCTGCCCTGGCTGACGCCCACTGGTGCTCGACGGACCCTGTGTGCATGGACGCGGGCAAGAACGGCCAGGGGCCGGACTCGTGCAACCTCGCCGCGTGTCACGCCTGCGGCTTGCTCCCCGAGACGAGCTGCGAGGAGTTCAATCGGTTCCTCGACAGAGGGCTTGTGGTCGGCACTCTCGATGACCCGAACCTCGGCTACTTCTCCGACACGTTCACCGGCTGATACCGCCTCCGAAGCGCGCAACCGCGGCACCAGAACGGCAACAAACGTGGACGGCGTGACCCTCCGCGAGGCCCGGAAACACGGGCCAGAACGCAGGTTCACGGCCCTGCGCGCGGGAGGGGCTGATCGAGTTTGACTCCCTCCCCGTTGACTACCCTGCCCGCCCTCGCCGCCCAGGCGGCAGCAGCCCGCGGTCGCGCGCCTTGGTGACCCACCCCTGCGCGGTCGACAGTGCGACACCGTTGATCTGGGCCATTGTCGCGCTCGGGTTGCGGTCGCCCTCCCCGGTGAGGCGGCCGTGCTGGAGGGCGACCAGCTCGTAGAAGTCGGCTGTCTTCTTCGGGTCGCCGAGCGGCTTGAGCAGGTCGCGCTCACTGACCTTGTGGCCGGAGGGGAGGACGATCTTGCCGCCGGTGACGGTCTCGGTGCGCTTCATGGCGAACAGCCGCTTGTTGATTGCGGCCTCGATGCGCGCGGTCGGCAGCTCGCGCAGGAGCTGGCTCGTGATGGGGTCGCCGGGTCGCCACGGCAAGTAGATGACGCCGGTGATCCGCACCTCCTCGGGGACGGCGAACATCTGCCGCTGGAGCCGGATCATGACGCGGGTGTGCGTCGTCGTGTGCTCGATGTAGCGCCAGCGGCCGTCGACGGTCTCGTTCTCGTCGGATGTGGCCTGCGACTGGCGCTGCTCCTCGGTGACGAGCGAGTCGTTGTAGCCGAGGAGGGCGTCGATCTCGTTGCTCGCGTCGTCCTCGCGCTCGCCGGGGAAGCGGTCGGGCAGATACCAGCCCTCGGGCAGGTCATCCGCGGTGATGAGCCCGTCGTAGGACTGGTAGCCGCGGCGCGGAGGAGTGATGGGCACCTGCCGAGTGTATCGACTTTCCCGCCAAACTCAGATACTTGCCGAAATCCACTACAGGCATTACAGTCAGATAACTGCAACGATCTGTGACCGTCATGCGGGCGCAGAGGACGCGGCTATCCAGGTGGAAGGAGCGCGGCATGATCGAGACGTCATCACGGGTCGAGTACCTGAACCGCGTCGAAGCGGCCGAGCGGTGTCGCATTCCCGTGTCGTCCTTCGACAAGCTGCGGCGCGACGGCCTGGTGCCTGAGCCCGACGCCCGGATGGGCAAGCACCTGCTCTGGCGCGCCGACACCATCGACGAGCTGCTGGCCCGCGGCGGGACGGACACCTGATGGCCGGGCGGCCGGGCAAGGACTCCCCGGCGCGGATCGACCCGCGCACGGGCCGCCCGCTGCCCGAGGGCATCCGCTGGCGCGCCGACCGACAGCGGTATCAGATTCGCGTCGTCGGCCCGAGCGTTGGTGGGGGAGCAGCCGAGCGGTCACGCATGTTCCTTACGCTCGCGGAGGCGAAGCGCGAGCTGGCGAAGGTCATCGCCGGCCGGAACCCCAACGGCTCGATGACGCTGGAGCAGTGGCACGAGCGGTACTGGCCCGCGATCGAGGCGTCCGTCCGTCCGGCGACCGCGCGCTGCTACGACGTCGGCTGGCGGCTGCGGGTGAAGCCGAGCCTCGGGCGGCACCGGCTGGAGGACATCACCTCGCCCATGATCGAGTCCGCGATGGTCACCTGGCCTGGCGGCGCGTCGTCCAAGAACGACGCCCTCGCGGTGCTCTCCCGGCTGCTGGACGCCGCGCGGCGCTCGCGCTTCATCGACTACAACCCGGCCCGCGAGGTCAAGCGGCCGAGCATGCGCGAGTCCGTCTCGCCCATCTCCCGCGCCTTGACACTGGAGCAGGTCGCCACCTTGCTCGCGCTCGTCCCTGAGGGTGTGTACCGGCGCTACCTCGCCACCCTCGTCTACACCGGGATGCGTGCGGGCGAGGCGACCGCACTGCGGGTGCGCGACGTGGACTTCGCGCACAACATCATCCGGGTCAGCCGGTCGCTGAGCCCCGGCAGGAACGGCGAGCTGGTCGAGCAGAGCCCCAAGAGCCACAAGTCCCGCGAGGTGCCGCTGATCGCTGCCCTGCGTCCCTACGCCGAGGACGCCGCCCGCGGCAAGCAACCGGACGAACTGCTGCTGGCCGGTCCCGACGGCGGGCGGCTCACCAACCACAATGCGCGCCGCGCCGTCGACTGGGACGTGCTGCGGATGACGATCGGCCGCCCCGACCTGCGGATGCACGACCTCCGGCACACCTTCGCCACGATCCTGTTCGACGCCGGGGCGAGCGCGCCCGACGTGCAAGCGACCCTCGGGCACTCCAGCCTCCAGGTCACCGAGCGGTACTCCCGTGCCCGCGAGGGCGTCGCGCTGCGCGCCGGTGCCGTGCTCGACCAGGCCCTCGGCGGCGGCACCGGGAAGGGCGCTGGGGTGGGGCGCAAGGGCAAATCCGGCCGCGGAAATGGCCCAAGAATGGCCCGCGCTCAGCAGAACTGGACGAGGAGCGAGGCGTCAGGCCGGAAAAAGCCTGATCCGCCGCGACTTTAGGTGGTGGCTCCGACGGGCGTCGATCCCGTGACCTCACGATTTTCAGTCGTGCGCTCTACCAACTGAGCTACAGAGCCGTGGGGATCGTTCGATCCCCGGTGCGAGAAGAGCCCCTCCGAAACGAAGAGGCTCCCTCCCAGCGACCCTGACCGGACTTGAACCGGCGACCTCCGCCGTGACAGGGCGGCGCGCTAACCAACTGCGCTACAGGGCCATGCGTCTTCAGTTGTGTCGTCCTCGTGACCCCAACGGGATTCGAACCCGTGCTGCCGCCGTGAAAGGGCGGTGTCCTAGGCCACTAAACGATGGGGCCGAGCGTCCGAAGACTCTCCAGCTACCGACGAACAAGCATAGGCCGGAATCGCCCGATTCTCCAAACGCGCGAGACGGGACTGTGCTGATGTGGCTGGTGTTGTTACTGTGAATTCTGACATGAACCCCCGGTCGCGGGAGGACAGAGGAACTGCGGATGGTCGATCCGGTCGCACACGCGCCGCGCCTGGCCGCGCGCCATTCTCGTCCCGTCCGCGCGGTGATCGCCGCGGGGCTCGCCGTCGTCGTCGCGATCGTGTGGAGCCTGGTCGCGTCGCCGCTCGGTGCGGCCGCCGACGACTACCCCACCTGGGACGAGGTCGAGCAGGCCCGGAGCAACCAGGCGAGCGCCGAGGCCGAGCTCGCCCGCGTGACCTCGCTCATCTCGACCCTGCAGGACGAGGTCGTGCGCACCCAGGCCGTCGCCGAGGAGAAGGGCCGCATCGCCTACGAGCTCGACGAGCAGTTCCAGGCGAAGGCCCGCGAGACGGATGCGCTCCAGGCCCAGGCCGACGAGGCCGACGCGCTCGCCGTCGTCTCGGAGCGCCGCGCCGGCCAGTGGGCGGCGCAGCTCGTCCGGGTCGGCGGCGGCGATCCCTCGCTGCAGCTCTTCGCCGACGCCGAGAACGCCGACGACGTCCTCACCTCGATCGGCGTCTCGTCCCGCATCTCGCGCCAGGCGCAGGAGGAGTCGGATCGCGCGGTGCAGCAGCGCAACACCGCGCAGGCCCTGAGCGACCAGGCGGCCGTCATGCGCGCCGAGCTCGCCGTGCTCTCGGAGCAGGCGAAGGTCGCGTTCAACGAGGCCCAGGCCGCGAACGTCGCGGCGAGCGAGGCGCTTGCCGCCCAGGAGGCCAAGCAGGGCGAGCTCGAGGCCATGGCCGCCTACCTCCAGGGCCTCACGAACGACACGGAGGCCGCCTACCAGGCCGGCGTGCAGGAGCGGCTCAAGGCGCAGCTGCCGAACGTCGACTGGGCCGTCGTCAGCGCCTCCGGCTGGGTCAAGCCCGGCCCGGGCCGCGTCACGAGCCCATACGGCTACTCGGCCGGCTACTCCGGGTTCCACAACGGCACCGACCTCGGCACCGGGTGCGACGCGCCGATCCTCGCCGCGTCCAGCGGCACGGTCACCTACGCCGGCTACTACGGCAACCTCGGCAACTGGACGATGATCGACCACGGCGGCGGCGTCGTCACCGGCTACGCGCACCAGCGCTCTGGCGGCATCCTCGTCTCCGTCGGCGAGCACGTCGAGGTCGGCCAGCAGATCGGGTGGTCGGGCGACACCGGCTATTCGTTCGGCTGCCACCTGCACTTCGTCGTCTATGCGAACGGCGTGCGCACCGACCCCGAGCCCTTCATGGCCTCGCAGGGCGTCTACTTCTGATCCCCGCCGTCCGGACCGGGGTCCGGACGACGGGAGCCCTGGCTCAGTGCCCCTGGGCGGTGAAGCGCTCGATGCCCTCGATGACGGTCTTCTCGGCCGCCGCAGCGCCCTCCCAGCCGCCGAGCTTGGCCCACTTGCCGGGCTCGAGGTCCTTGTAGTGCTCGAAGAAGTGCGCGATCTCGTCGAGCTGGAACGTCGACACGTCCGAGAGGTCCTGGATGTGCGACCAGCGCGGGTCCTTGTGCGGCACGGCGAGCACCTTCGTGTCGATCCCGCCGTCATCCTCCATGTTGAGCTGGCCGATCGGGCGGACCTTCACGCCGACGCCGGGGAAGACCGGCCACTCGAGCAGCACGAGCACGTCGACCGGGTCGCCGTCGAGGCCGAGCGTGTCGTCGAAGTAGCCGTAGTCGGTCGGGTACTCCATGCCGGTGAAGAGGTATCGGTCGAGGAAGACCTTGCCGGTGACGTGGTCGATCTCGTACTTGTTGCGGCTGCCGCGCGGAATCTCGATCGTCGCGTCGTACGTGCCCATGGTGCAGCTCCTGAAGCTCGGGGGATTCGGCGGCGTCTCGCGCCGGTTCGCTGACTAACGTTATCGGATGGGATCCGACCGGACCGGGCCCGTCGGCACGCACGCCGACGCGGCGCGCCCCCGCCTGACGCCGCCGATCGCCGACACCCGCCGCGCGGTCCGGGAGGCCATCGCCGACCTGCACGTGCTCGCGGAGGCGGGCGGCGAGCCGTCGCCGGGCGACGCGTCCGAGGACGCCGGATCTCCCCGCGCCACGGTGCCCGGCCCGGCCGCGCCGCTCCTGCTCGTCGCGCTCTCCGGCGGGCCGGACTCGCTCGCCCTCGCGGCTGCCCTCGCCTTCGAGGCGCCGCGCGCGGGGCTCCGTGCCGGCGCCGTGATCGTCGACCACGGCCTCCAGCACGGCTCGGCGCGCGTCGCGGCGGATGCGGCGGATGCGGCGGCCCGCCTCGGGCTCGACCCGGTCGTCGTGCACCGCGTCGAGGTCGGCGGCCCGGGCGGCCCGGAGGCCGCCGCGCGCGAGGCGCGCTACGCCGCGCTCGAGGCGGTCGCCGACGAGCTCGACGCCGCCGCCGTGCTCCTCGGCCACACGCTCGACGACCAGGCCGAGACCGTGCTCCTCGGCCTCGCGAGGGGCAGCGGCGCGGGGAGCCTGCGCGGCATGGCTCCCGTCCGCGGGCGGTGGCGCCGCCCGCTGCTCGGCCTCCGCCGGGCCGAGACCGTCGCGGCCTGCCGCCATCTCGGCCTCGCGCCGTGGCACGACCCGCACAACGACGACCCCGCGTACACGCGCGTGCGCGTGCGGCAGGCCGTGCTCCCGCTACTCGAGCTCGAGCTCGGCCCGGGCGTCGCCGAGGCGCTCGCGCGGACGGCGGAGCAGCTCCGCGAAGACGACGACGCCCTCGACCGGATGGTCGAGGAGGTCGTCGACGACCTCGCCGAGCACGTCGAGGCGGGCATCGCGCTGCCCGTCGCGGCGCTCGAGGCGAACCCGCCGGCGATCCGCCACCGGCTCATCCGCCTCGCCGCGCTCGCGGAGTTCGGGGTGTCGCTGAGCCGTGCGCAGACCCTCGAGGTCGCCAGGCTCGTCGTCGACTGGCACGGGCAGGGCCCGCTGCACCTGCCGGGGATGCGCGTGGAGCGCGCCGACGGCCGCATCCGCTTCACCGCGCCGCCGGCCTGATCGGCCCGAGCGCGCCAGGCTCCGTCGATCGACCCGCGGCCCGGGGATTAGGCTCGACGCGGCATCCGCGCCCGCCGCCCGAAGGGAATCCCCATGGAGTTCGCCGACATCGCCGCCGACATCGACGAGGTCCTCTACTCGGGCGACGACATCCAGTGGCGGATCGGCGAGCTCGCCGCCGCGATCGACGAGGACTACCGGGGCCTCGCCGAATCCGGCGACACCCCGCTCGTCATCGGCGTGCTCAAGGGCGCCGTCATGGTCATGGCCGACCTCGTGCGTGCGATGACGATCGACGTGCAGATGGACTGGATGGCCGTCTCGAGCTACGGCGCCGGCACCGAGTCATCCGGCGTCGTCCGCATCCTCAAGGACCTCGACCAGGACCTCCACGGCCGCCAGGTGCTCATCGTCGAGGACATCATCGACTCGGGCCTCACGCTGAGCTGGCTGCGTCGCAACCTCGAGGGCCGCGGCGCGGCGTCCGTGGAGATCTGCGCGCTGTTCCGCAAGCCGGAGGCGCTGAAGATCGAGATCGACGCGCGCTACGTCGGCTTCGACATCCCGAACAAGTTCGTCATCGGCTACGGCCTCGACTACGCCGAGCGCTACCGCAACCTCCGCGGCCTCGCGGTGCTCGCGCCGCACGTCTACTCGCACTGATCCGCCCGGATTCGGCGCGCCGCGCGCACGATCTGCCCACGGCGAACATCCGGACCGGCCACAGGATCCGGCCGATACCCTTGCAGGACCATGGACTTCAAGCGCATCTTCCGCGGGCCGATCGTCTACATCCTCATCGCGATCGTCGTCGTGTGGATCGGGTCGAGCCTGCTCATGCAGACGGGCTTCCGCGCCGTCACCACCCAGCAGGGCCTCGAGTTCCTCGCGCAGAACAAAGTCGACTCGGCGAAGATCGTCGACGGCGAGCAGCGCGTCGACCTCACGCTGAAGGAGGCCGACGACGAGTACGGCCAGAAGGTGCAGTTCTACTACGTGACGCCGCGTGGCACGGAGGTCGTGAACGCGGTCAACGGCGCGAACCTGTCGAGCTTCGACGACGAGGTGCCGCAGACGAACCTGCTCACGTCGCTGCTGTTCACCCTGCTGCCGTTCCTCATCATCGGCGTGATCTTCTACTTCCTCCTCACCCGCATGCAGGGCGGCGGCGGCCGGGTCATGCAGTTCGGCAAGTCGCGTGCGAAGCTCGTCGGCAAGGAGACGCCGACGATCACGTTCGCCGACGTCGCCGGCGCGGACGAGGCGGTCGAGGAGCTCGAGGAGATCAAGGAGTTCCTCAAGGAGCCCGCGAAGTTCCAGGCGGTCGGCGCGCGCATCCCGAAGGGCGTGCTGCTCTACGGCCCCCCAGGCACCGGCAAGACCCTCCTCGCACGCGCGACGGCCGGCGAGGCCGGCGTGCCGTTCTACACGATCTCGGGCTCCGACTTCGTCGAGATGTTCGTCGGCGTCGGCGCGAGCCGCGTGCGCGACCTCTTCGAGCAGGCGAAGCAGAACGCGCCGGCGATCGTCTTCATCGACGAGATCGACGCGGTCGGTCGGCACCGCGGCGCGGGCATCGGCGGCGGCAACGACGAGCGCGAGCAGACGCTGAACCAGCTGCTCGTCGAGATGGACGGCTTCGACGTGAAGACGAACGTCATCCTCATCGCCGCGACGAACCGGCCGGACGTGCTCGACCCGGCGCTGCTGCGCCCCGGCCGCTTCGACCGGCAGATCGGCGTCGACGCGCCGGACCTCCAGGGCCGCAAGCAGATCCTCGAGGTGCACGCGAAGGGCAAGCCGATGGCGGCCGGCGTCGACCTCGAGGTGCTCGCGCGCAAGACGCCGGGCTTCACGGGCGCCGACCTCGCGAACGTGCTCAACGAGGCCGCGCTGCTCACGGCGCGCAGCAACGCGCAGCTCATCGACAACCGCGCCCTCGACGAGGCGGTGGACCGCGTCATGGCCGGGCCGCAGCGGCGCACGCGCGTGATGAAGGACAAGGAGAAGCTCATCACCGCGTACCACGAGGGCGGCCACGCCCTCGCCGCCGCGGCGATGAACTACACCGACCCGGTCACGAAGGTCACGATCCTGCCGCGCGGCCGCGCCCTCGGCTACACGATGGTGCTGCCGCTCGAGGACAAGTACTCGATCACCCGCAACGAGCTGCTCGACCAGCTCACCTACGCCATGGGCGGCCGCGTCGCGGAGGAGATCGTCTTCCACGACCCGACGACGGGCGCGAGCAACGACATCGAGAAGGCGACGCGGATCGCGCGCAAGATGGTCACCGAGTACGGGATGAGCGCGAAGATCGGCTCGGTGAAGCTCGGCACCGCGAGCAGCGAGCCGTTCCTCGGCCGCGACTTCGGCCACCAGCAGGACTACTCCGACCAGCTCGCCGAGACGATCGACGAGGAGGTGCGCGCGCTCATCGAGCAGGCGCACGACGAGGCCTGGCGCGTGCTCAACGACAACCGCGCCATCCTCGACGCGCTCGCGGCCGAGCTCCTCGACAAGGAGACGCTCGACCACGTGCGGCTCGCCGAGATCTTCGCCGACGTGACGCGCCTGCCGGAGCGCCCGCAGTGGCTCTCGAGCACGGCACGCCCCGTCTCCGACCTGCCGCCGGTGGCGGTGCCGTCGAAGGCGCCGATCGACCCGACCGTCGCGGACGGCGGGGTCGAGTCGGACACGCCGCCCTCGCCGCCGAAGCGCGCGCCGCGGACGCGGCCGACGCCCGGCATCGCCCCGGCCTGATCGACGTCATGACGATCGACGCCCGGCGCGTGGAGGCGGCGGTGAGCGAGCTGCTCGCGGCGATCGGCGAGGATCCGGGCCGCGACGGCCTCCGCGAGACGCCGCGCCGCGTTGCCGAGGCGTATGCGGAGTTCTTCGCCGGCATCGGCGCCGATCCCGCTGCCGCCCTCGCCGAGGCGCAGGGCTTCGACGGGGCGGCGGACGCCGCCGGCGAGCTCGTCGCGCTGCGTGGCATCGCGTTCCGCTCGGTCTGCGAGCACCACCTCCTGCCCTTCCACGGCACGGCGACCGTCGCCTACCGGCCGGGCGAGCGCATCGTCGGCCTCGGCGCGCTCGCGCGCGTCGTCGAGATCGCGGCGGCGAGGCCCCAGCTGCAGGAGCGGCTCACCGAGCAGATCGCGGATGCGGTGCAGGCCGGCCTCGCCCCCCGCGGCGTGCTCGTCGTCGTCGAGGCGGCCCACGGCTGCGTCTCGGCCCGCGGCCCGCGGCAGGGCGCCGCGGTGACCGTGACGGTCGCGGCGCGCGGCGAGCTCGCCGACCCGACCGGTCGCGCCGAGGCGATCGCGCTCGTGACGGGCGCCGGCACGTCCGCGTCGCCGACCCCGGCCGACGGGGCCGCGGGATGACCGTCATCCTCGGCGTGCTCAACGTGACGCCCGATTCGTTCAGCGACGGTGGCGAGCACCTCGCCGTCGCCGACGCCCTCGCGCACGCGAGGGTGCTGCGCGCCGCCGGCGCCGACCTCGTCGACGTCGGCGGGGAGTCGACGCGTCCCGGCGCCGACCGCGTGCCCACCGAGCTCGAGCAGGCGCGCGTCGTCCCGGTCATCGCCGCGCTCACCGCCGAGGGGATCGCCACGAGCGTCGACACGATGAACGCCGCCACCGCGCTCGCCGCGGTCGCGGCCGGCGCGAGCCTCATCAACGACGTCTCCGGCGGCCTCGCCGACCCCGCGATGCCGGAGGCGATGGCGCGCGCCGGCGTCGACGTCGTCGCGATGCACTGGCGAGGGCACTCCTCCGGCATGGAGGATCTCGCGCGCTACGGCGATGTCGTCGCCGACGTGCGCGACGAGCTCGCCGGCCGGGTCGCCGCGCTCACGTCGGCCGGCGTCGCCCGCGAGCGGATCATCCTCGACCCCGGCCTCGGCTTCGCGAAGACCCCCGAGCACAACTGGGCGCTCGTGCGTCGGCTCGACGAGATCACGGCCCTCGGGCTGCGCGTGCTCGTCGGCGCCTCGCGCAAGCGGTTCCTGCGCGAGCTCGCGGCCTCCGTCGCGGCCGCGCCGGCCGAGCCCGCGGCCGCCGAGCCCGCTGCTGCCGACCGGTGGCGCCTGCCGGACGTCGCGACCGCGACGACGAGCGTGCTCGCCGCGCAGGGTGGCGCGTGGGGCGTGCGCGTGCACGACGTCGCGGCGACGCGGGTGGCGCTCGCCACGGCCGCGGCATGGCAGAGAGGATCCATCGCATGAACCCCCTCGACGAGCTCACCCTGACCGGGCTGCGGGTGTTCGCGCACCACGGCGTCTTCGACCACGAGCGCCGCGACGGCCAGCCGTTCGTCATCGACGTGACGCTGCACCTGCCGCTCGCCGTCGCGGGGGCGACGGACGAGCTCGCGCGCACGGTGCACTACGGCGTGCTCGCCGAGGAGATCGTCGCCGCCGTCGAGCGCGACCCGGTCGACCTCATCGAGACGGTCGCCGAGCGCGTCGTCGACGTCGTGCTCGCGCACGAGTCCGTCGTCGGCGTTCGCGTGACCGTGCACAAGCCGGAGGCGCCGATCACGGTGCCGTTCGCCGACGTGAGCGTGTCGATCACGCGCTGGCTGCCCGGCCGACTGCCGGCCGCGGCCTTCTCGGCGCGGGAGGTCGCCACGCTGCGCCACTGGGACCAGTCGGCGGTCACGCGCGCCGTCGTGGCCCTCGGCGCGAACCTCGGCGACCGCGAGGCGACCCTGCGCACCGCCGTCGCCGAGCTCGACGGCGAGCCGGGCGTCCGGGTCGTCGCCGCCTCGCCGATCGTGCAGACCCCCGCCCTCAAGCTCGAGGGGGTCGACGAGGAGGCGCCCGCCTACCTCAACGCGGTCATCGCGGTCGACACGGTCCTCGGCCCGAGGGCCCTGCTCTCCGTGCTGCAGCGGGTCGAGACGCGCCACGGCCGCACCCGCGAGGTGCGCTGGGGCGACCGCACGCTCGACCTCGACCTGCTCGCCTACGGCTCGGCGGCCGTGCTCGACCAGGATCTCGTCGTGCCGCATCCGCGCGCCCACGAGCGCGCCTTCGTGCTCGACCCGTGGGTGCGGATGGACGCGGGTGCCGTGCTGCCGGGGCACGGCCGGGTCGCCGACCTCCTCGCCGACGTCGTCGCCGCCACGGGCGAGCGGGTCGACGAGTTCCCCGCGGCGCCGCTCGTGCCCGTCCCCGAGGCGCTCCGATGAGGTGGGCGCGGTGAGGCGCACGAACCCGATCCACCTGATCCTCCTCGCCGTCGCCGGCGCGGCCGTTGGCTGGCTCGTCGAGACGGCGCTCGCGAGCGCCGGGCGCGCGGTCGCCGTGCCGCCGATCACGCTCGCCATCGGCCTCGTCGTCATCGCCGTCTCGGTCGTCGTCGCCGCGATCCCGGTGCGCCGCGTCGCGCGCGGCCGGCGTGGGGCGAAGGTCGACCCGCACTACGCGACCCGCGTCGTCGTGCTCGCGAAGGCCGCGTCGATCACCGGCGCCATCCTCACCGGGGCCGGGGCTGGCGTCCTCGCGTTCCTGCTGACCCGCCCGGTCATCGCGGTAGGCTCGGTCTGGCCCGCGGTGCTCGCCGCGATCGCCGCGGTCGCGGTGCTCGCGGCCGGACTGATCGCCGAGAACATGTGCCGGATCCCCCCTGAGCGCGACGGCGATGGCGGTCGCGATCACGGCGGCCAGGCCGACTGACCGCGACCCGACCAGGCGGAGGAACCATGGATGAGCCCATCGAGACCGCGGATCTCGTCGACCGCGCCGTCGGCGCCGGCGAGTGGCGCCGCGTCTCGCCGAAGTACGTCTGGGTCGACCTGGTCGGCAGCGCCATCGGCTGGGTCATCACGGTCGCGGCGCTCTGCCTGCCCGCGATCCTCTCGGGCCTCGAGTGGCTCTGGCTCCTGCCGGCGCCGTTCGCGATCATCGCGATCCTCGTCATCGCCTTCACGCCGCGTCGCGTCCGTGCGATCGGGTATCGGATGCGCGACGACGACCTGCTGTTCCGCCGCGGCATCATGTTCGCGCGCGTCGTCGCCGTGCCATACGGCCGCATGCAGCTCGTCGACATCAACCGCGGCCCCATCGCCCGCGCGTTCGGGCTCGCGGAGCTCAAGCTCGTGACCGCGGCGGCGGCGAGCGGGGTCACGATCCCCGGCCTGCCGGAGGCCGACGCCGAGCAGCTGCGCGACCGTCTCGTCGAGCTCGCGGAGACCCGCAGGGCGGGGCTGTGACCGGGGAGTCGCTCGCCGACGGGCAGTGGCACCGGCTCCACCCGATGACGCCGCTGCTGCGCGGCGGCATCGCCTTCGTGGCGATCCTCGGCGTGATCCTCGTGAACCTCCGCGACCTCTGGGTCGACATCATCCTCGGCCCGGTCGTCGGTGACGACGGCACGCCCGGCGAGGACGAGCCGGTGCAGTGGCTGCTCACGAGCCAGTGGCTCGGGCTCGCGCTCGCGGTCGTCGCGGTCGTGCTCTTCCTCGTCGTGTTCGGCTTCTGGCTGAGCTGGCGGATGCACCTCTTCCGGGTCACCGACGAGCTCGTCGAGGTGCGCTCCGGCGTGCTCTTCCGCACCCACCGCCGCGGCCGGCTCGACCGCATCCAGGGCGTCAACGTCGTGCGGCCGCTGCTCGCGCGCATCGTCGGCGCGGCGAAGCTCGACGTCGCGGTCGCCGGTCAGGACGGCAACATCCCGCTCGCCTTCCTCGGCTCGAAGCAGGCGGATGCGCTCCGCGCCGACATCCTCGGGCTCGCGGCCGGTGCGCGCGGCGGGCAGGCCACCGCGGTCGCGGCGGGGTCGGGGTCGATCATCCAGGACCGCGTCGCCGAGCTGCTCGCGCCCGAGCTCGACCCGGCCGCGGCACCGCCAGCCTCCGTCGTGCAGATGCACCCGGCGCGGCTCGCGGGCTCGCTGCTGCTGAGCACGACGACGATCATCGCGCTCGTGCTCATCGGGGTCATCATCTCGATCATCAGCGCGACCGGCGAGCTCGTCGTCCTCGTCACGGTGGTGCCGATCCTCATCGGTCTCGTCGGCGTCACCGTGCAGCGCTTCACGAAGTCGCTGCGGTACTCGATCGCGGCGACGCCGGACGGCATCCGCGTCGGCTACGGCCTGCTGTCGACGGCGAACGAGACGCTGCCGCCCGGGCGCATCCACGCCGTGCACATCCATCAGCCGCTGCTCTGGCGTCCGTTCGGATGGTGGGCGATCACGATCTCGCGCGCGACGACGCAGTCGATGGACTCGTCGGGCAACCGGGCGAGCACCAGCCTGCTCCCGGTCGGCGACCTCGACGACGTGCGGCGCGTGCTCGGGCTCGTGCTGCCCGACCTCGCCGACGACACCGAGTCGATCCTCGCCGGGATCACGGGATCCGGCGAGGCGGGCGGGTTCACGGTGTCGCCGCCGCGCGCGCGGCTCGTGCGCTGGTTCTCGCGGCGCCGCAACGGCATCGCGATCGCGTCCGGCGCGCTGTTGCTGCGCACGGGCGCGGTGTGGCGCCAGCTCAGCGTCGTCCCGCTCGCGCGCATCCAGTCGGTCTCGCTCTCCAGGGGCATGCTCGCCCGGGCGCAGCGGCTCGCCGCGATCGAGGCGCACGTCGTCGGGGCGGCGAGCTCGCCGCGGGTCGGCGCGCTCGACGAGGCGGATGCCGCCGGCTGGTTCGGCACGATCGCGGACCGCGCGCGCACGGCGATCGCCGAGGACCGCACCCATCGCTGGCGCGCCGACGCGGCCGACGCCGCGCCCCAGCCGGTCGACGCCGCGGCGCAGCCAGTCGACACCGCGGCGCAGCCAGTCGATACCGTGGCCCAGCCCGCCGACGCCGACGTGCGCCAGGACGCCCCCGCCGAGCCCGCCGCCGGCGGCCCCGCGTGAGCACGCGCGCCGGCCGACTCGACGTCGGCGTCATCGGCGCAGGTCGCGTCGGCCCGGTGCTCGCCGCGGGCCTCGCGGGCGCCGGCCACCGCGTCGTCGGCGTCGCCACGACCTCCGCGGCGGGTCGCGACCGCGTCGAGGCGCTGCTCGGCGACGTGCCCGTGCTCGACATCCCCGCCGTCCTCGCCGCCGCCGACCTCGTGATCCTCGCGATCCCCGAGGGCGAGATCGCACCGCTCGTCGCCGGGCTCGCGGCCGCGGGCCACTGGCGCCCCGGCCAGCTCCTCGCGCACACCGCGCCCGAGCACGGCACCGACGTCCTGCGCCCCGCCGTCGCGGCCGG
>Ga0209066_10002075_pt1 | contig 25166 bp, 27 predicted proteins | sample All_14_2_FD_187198 | JGI IMG/M metagenome (GOLD analysis project Ga0209066, IMG submission 187198) | Freshwater microbial communities in response to fracking from Pennsylvania, USA - Allegheny Zone_MetaG_DW_15 (SPAdes) (version 2) ... | reverse complement strand
CACCTTTTCCTGAATCTGGATGGTGATCATGTCGCCCACCAGGCGCGCGCGCGGGTCTTCAAACCCCGGGCGGTAGGAGGCTTTTTGAAACAGGCTGCCGGTGGCCGGGCCCATGTCGGGCCGGGCGGCGGCGATTGGCTGGGCAGGCGCTGCAGGCGGAAAGTCGACCTCGATCTTGCCGGGCAGCGAGGCGCAGCCGGTGCCCAGCAACGCCAGCAGGCAGGTCAAGGCCAGCGTGCAGCGAGCCGCTGGGCGGGGTGTGGGGGTCTTGCCGGGAGTTTTCATAGGGCACCTGGGAACTTACAGCTGGCCGAGCTTTTGCAGCATCTGGTCCGAGGTCTGGATGGCCTTGGAATTCAGTTCATAGGCGCGCTGGGTGGCGATCATCGACACCAGCTCCTGCACCACATTCACGTTGGAGGTTTCCAGAAAGCCCTGCATCAACTTGCCCATGCCGTCGGTGCCGGGCGCGGTGGTGTCGGGCTGGCCGGAGGCGGCGCTTTCCGCATACAAATTGCCGCCCAGTGGTGTCAGGCCCGGTGGGTTGATGAAGCGCGCCAAGGCGATCGTTCCGATGTTGGTGGGCGCTGTGTCGCCTGCCAGCGTGGCACTGACGGTGCCGTCGCCAGAAATACTGACGGACTTGGCGCCGATGGGCACGGTGATGCCACTGGCCACCGGCAGGCCGGTGGCGGTGACCATCGTGCCATTGGCATCAATCTCGAACTTGCCGTCGCGGGTGTAGCCGGTGGTGCCATCGGGCATCGTCACCTGAAAGAAGCCCTGGCCGTCAATGGCGACATCAAAGTTGCTGGCGCTTTGCTCCAGGCGGCCTTCGGCGAACGAACGACTGGTGGCCACGCTGCTCACGCCCAGACCAATCTGCATGCCGGTGGGCAGGGTGGCTTGCTCGGTGCTGTTGGCGCCCACCTGGCGCAGGTTCTGGTAAATCAGGTCCTGAAACACTGCGGTGGATCGTTTGAAACCATTGGTGGAGACATTGGCCAGGTTGTTGGAAATCACGTCCAGCTGCGTTTGCTGGGCTTGCATGCCCGTCTTGGCAATGTACAGAGAGTTGATCATGGGGGTGTCCTGTCAAAAATTAGCCTTGCATGCTGAGCAACTGGGCCGCCGCGCGGTCGTCGGCCTCGGCGGTTTGCATCAGGCGGGTTTGCGCCTCGAACTGGCGCGCGGTCTGGATCATGCCCACCATGGTCTCGATCGCATTCACATTTGAGCCCTCCAGCATGCCGGGTTGCAGGCGGGCGTTGCCATCGTTGGGCAGCGGGTCGCCGGAGGTGGTGCGAAACAAGCCGTCTTCGCTGCGTTGCAGCGGGTCATCGGCCGTTGGGGTGCCCAGTTTCAGTCGGCCAAGGGGTTCGGGTGGCTGCCTGCCCACCTTGGCGCTCAGGGTGCCGTCCCGGCCAATGGTGATCTCGGCGCCCAGGGGCACGGTCATGGGCGCGCCGCCATCGTTGAGCACGGTCAGGCCGGTGTTGGTTCTGAGCGTGCCTTCGGCGTCAACTTCAAACGAGCCGTTGCGGGTGTAGGCCTCGGTGCCGTCGAGCCCCTGCACAGCAAACCAGGCCTTGCCGTCGGCCATGGCGTCCAGCGCCCGGCCGGTGCTTTGCCCGGTGCCTGGCAGGTCCAGAAACCCCGGCGTGGCCTCCAGCGCCATCACCCGGGTGGTGGATCCGTCGCCGCGCACCGGCACCGCGCGGTAGGTGGACAGCTCGGCGCGAAAGCCGTTGGTGGACACATTGGCCAGGTTGTTGGCCAACACGGCTTGCCGGTTGGCGGCCGCGTTGGCCCCGGTCATGGCGGTGTAGATGAGTTTGTCCATGGCGGCTCCGGGTCAAAAGCGGGTCAGTGACTGGCTTAACGCAGGTTGACCAGGGTGGACATGATCTGGTCTTGCGTCTTGATGGTCTGCGCGTTGGCCTGGTAAGAGCGCTGCGCGGTCATCATGTCCACCAGCTCCTTGGTCAGGTCGACGTTGGATTCTTCCAGCGCGCCCGAGCGCAGGATGCCGAACTTGCCTTGCCCGGGCGAGCCTTGTACCGGCAGGCCGGAGGCGTTGCTGGCGGCCCAAGCGTTGCCGCCCAGCGGCGTCAAGCCTTGGATGTTGCGGAAGTCTGCCAGCGCCAGTTGACCCGCTGCCTGGGTTTGACCGTTGGAGTAGTTGGCGGTGATCACACCGTCCTCACCAATGTTCAGCCCGGTCAACTCGCCGGCGGTGTAGCCGTCCTGGGTCAGGTCGGAGATGGCAAACGCGGTGCCGAACTGGGTGGTGCCGTCAAACACGATGTCGATCGGACCGTTCAAAAACCCATCGGTGTCATTCGGGTTGAGTGTCTTGATGCCGGTCGCTGCTGGCAAGGTGAAGCCAAACTTGCCCACGTTATCGGCATTGCCAGCCGGCGCGGCGATGCTTGGGCCGGTTAGCCGTCCTGTTGAGTCAAAGGTGACGGTGCCCAAACCTGTCGTGTCTGCTGTGTCGAGGGTGGTGAATACCCGCCAGGTGTTGGGGCCCACTGGTGGCGTGGCAGCTGCATTGACAGTTTGTTTTTCAAAATAAAGATTCAACGGCGAAGCGACCCCTTGGGAGTCATACACATTGAGCGTCGTGCCAAAAGTGGCGCGAGGTGTGGGCGGGACAGCTGCGACCGCTGCAACCGCTGGAACGGCGGGAACACCGACAACGGGTGGGGTTGCAGTGGGGTCTGCGACCACCTCAGGCACAGCCGCCACAGCAGCCACCGCTGCCACCCCTGCCGCCGGATAAGCCGTTGCCGGCAAATTCAATTCGGCAGAGACCGAGGTGGTGGCCTTGGCGGCAATCGGCGCGTTGGTGGGTAATTGCAGTTTCTCAATAGAAGCGCTGGTGACCTTGCCCGTTGCGTCGGTGGGGTAACCCATCAGGTTGGCTTTGTTGTTGGTGATGATGTAGCCGTTGGTGTCGAGCTTGAACGAGCCGTCGCGGGTGTAGGCGGGTGAGCCATCGGACTGCGTCAGCTGGAAGAAGCCACTGCCGTTGATGGCCACATCCAGGTTGTTGTTGGTGGTGGAGATGTTGCCCTGGGTGAATTGCTGCGAGATATTGGCCACTTCCACACCAATGCCGACGCCACCCGAGCTGGCCGAGCTGAGGGCGGATGACACCAGCCCGCTGAATTCAGCACGTGACGACTTCATGCCGGTGGTGTTGGCGTTGGCGATGTTGTTGCCGATCACATCGAGGTTGCGGGCGGCTGCATTGAGCCCTGAGAGGCCGGTCTGGAATGACATGATGGTGTCCTTTGGTGGCTTGGAAGTGAATGGGGGTTGGGTTAGAGGATGGCTTTGACCGTGCTGTAGTCGACGGCCGTGCCGTTGGACAGCTGAACTTTCATCACACCGCCCTCGCTGCCCACCGAACTGACGGTGGCGCGGGTCAGGGTGGTGTGGCCAATGGCCTGGCCGCCCAGCGTGGCGCTGACCTTGAAGGTGGGGTCGCCGGCAAAGGTGTACTTGGAGGCGTCCCAGTCAAAGCTGTGCTGACCGGCCCCCAGCGCACCCAGGTTCAGGGTGTCGACCACTTGCCCGGCGGGTGACAGCACCTCCACCTTGACGCTTTCGGCGCGGCCGTTGAGCTCAAACGCCGCGCTGCCGACCTTGTCTTTGAGGGTCAGGGTGTTGCCGGTGACCAGCACATCATGCCCGACCATGCTGCTGCCTTGCAGCACCTGCATGGCGGTGAACTGCTCGGCCATGCTTTTGAGGGTGTCGTTGACCTGCTGGATACCGGTGACGGTGTTGATCTGCGCCATCTGGCTGGTCATCTGGGCGTTGTCCATGGGGTTCATGGGGTCCTGGTTGTTGAGCTGCGCCACCAGCAGTTTCAAAAACCGGTCTTGTGCTGCTTCTGACGACGAGGCGCTGCTGGTGCTGCTGGCCGCGGACGAGGTGTTGCTGGTGGCGATGGGGGTGATCATGGCGATGTCCTTGGTTTATTGGCCCATCTGCAGCGTTTTGAGCAGCAGGGATTTGGCGGTGTTCATCACTTCGATGTTGTTCTGGTAGGAGCGCGAGGCCGAGATCATGTTGACCATCTCTTCCACCGGGTTCACGTTGGAGTGGTTCACATACCCTTGCGCATCGGCCGAGGGGTGGTTGGGGTTGTGCACGCGTTTGAAGGGCGCGTTGCTTTCTTCGACGGAAGTGACCTTGACGCCAGCGGCCGAGTCGGCGCCCATCGGCGTGGTTTGAAACACCACACTGCGCGCCTTGTAGCCCTGGCCGTCGGGCCCGGCCACGGCGTCGGCATTGGCCAGGTTGCTGGCGACCACGTTGAGCCGCTGCGACTGCGCGCTGATGGCGCTGCCCGAGACGTTGAATATGGAAAACATTGACATGGTGTGGCTCCTGCGTGGTGAGGCTTATTGGCCCTGAATGGCGCTCAAAAGGGTTTTGGCCGTGCCATTGATAAAGCGCAGGGTGGATTCGTAGCGCACCGAGTTGTCGACAAAGGCGGCGCGTTCGCGGTCCATGTCCACGCTGTTGCCGTCCACGCTGGGCTGGGTTTGCACGGCGTAGCCCAGGGCGTTGCCGCCGCTGAGCTCGCTGTGGTTCGGGCCCGAGAGCGGCAGGTGCCGTTGGTTGGTCATCGTGGTACCTGTTGCCGGGCTCAAACCCTTGCCAGCCCGGGAGAGTTCGCTGGCGCTGGTGTTTGTCTGTTGGCTCAAGGCGTCTTTGAAGTTGAAATCGCGGGCCACAAAACCGGGCGTGTCGGCGTTGGCCATGTTGCTGGCCAGCACCTGTTGGCGTTCGGCGCGCAACACCAAGGCCTTGGAGTGAAAGTCCAAACCACTGGTCAAGTTAGCGAACATGGGACACCTCTGCGTTCAGTCATGCGATGGATTATGAAAACGCAGGTTTTTTTCTAAACCGTAAATAACGGCAAAAACGCCGCTTACTTGTCTGGTTAGCCAGCTGCCCGCGCGCTTAAAGTCGTCTGAACTGAGCGAGGTGCGTCATGTGTGATTTAAGCGTTCGATGGGTCCAGCGCCTGTTTTTTGGGGTTTTGGGGGTCTTGAGCCTGGGCCTGGGCAGTGCGCAGGCGCAAGTTGGCGCCCCATCGGCTGACGCCAACGAGGTGTACGCCGCCGCGCAGCGCTGGCTGGACAGCTCGCTGGCGCAGCAAAGCGGCGACTTGCCGCTGCGCATGGAAGTGGTGGTGGGGCAGCTGGATCGCCGTCTCAATCTGGCACCGTGCCAGCAGGTGGAGCCTTATCTGCCTCCCAATGTGCGCCTGTGGGGCCGGGCCCGGCTGGGCCTGCGATGCGTTCAAGGCAGCATCAAGTGGAATGTGTTTCTGCCGATCACCGTCAAGGCGATGGGCCCGGCCTGGGTCGTCAAGGGGCAGGTGCCTGCGGGCACTGTGCTGACCGCTTCGGATGCCATGACCATGGAGGTGGACTGGGCCGAGAACAGGAACGCCATTGTGGCCAACCAGGCCGACTGGGTCGGCAAAACCGCCACCCGTTTGCTGTCGACCGGGCAGGCCTTGCGCCAGGACATGGTGAAGGCCGCGCAGGTTTTTCAGACCGGCGCGCAGGTGCGGGTGGTGGCCACCGGCCCTGGTTTTCAGATCTCCGGGCGGGCAAAAGCGCTGTCTGTCGGGGTGGTGGGGCAAAGCGCGATGGTCAAAATGGCCAACGGCCAGGTCGTCACTGGCACCGTGTCCGATGAGCGCACGGTGCAGGTGGTGCTGTGATCACCAGCCCCATGTCTCAAAAAAAGTTAAAGTCGGGGCTGTTTTTGCCGAAAGTGATCTTACGAGGCTACGTTCACTGTAGTTTTGGAGAACACCATGAAAATCAGCCAACCATCCGACAGCCCTGTCCTGAGCAGCAATGCAGCTTCTCTGGCCGCCAAAAGCGCGCCGGCGGCCAGTGCGCAGGCCAAAGCAACTGCAGCCAAAGGCCCGCAGACAGCGGGTGTGGCGGTCACGGTGTCGAGTCTGGCGCGCGCCATGGAGACGGATGGCGCCAGCGATCTGGCCGAGGTCGACATGGCCAAGGTCAACGCGGTGAAGCAGGCCATCGCCGACGGCACCTACAAGGTCAATGCCGGGGTGATTGCCGACAAACTGCTCTCCAACGCACAGGACATGCTGCAACGCAGTCGCGTTTAACCCCGGGCGCAGCCACTGCCCCGGCATTTGCCAAAGGGGCACACCATGGCTAACAGCCCGATCCAGTCCTCCCTGGACACCATCGACACCCACCTCCAACTCGTCACCCGCCATTTGCTCGACCCCCAATCCGGCGATGTGCTGCAAGCCAGCACGGCGCTGCAGGCGGCGGTGCTGGCGTTTTCGCAATTGGCGCAGCGCTTCCCAGCGGACTTGGCCAACCAGCCACAGCTCAAGCTGCGCCTGCGCCGGATGGCCGCCGCGTTGGCGTCGTGCCGCGAAACGTTGTTGCGGCACACGTTCATCACCCAAAGTGCGCTGAGCACCCTGATGCCCGCCACACGTGAACAAACCTATGCGCCAGCGGCAGGCAGATATCCCCGCCAGCCCTACGGCAGTGCGGGCCGCCAAAGTGGCGAGTTCCGGGTGATCAGCGCCTGAGATAAAAAAGACGCTCATGCCGGACGCGATCCGGCATCCACGCATGTGGCGTCATGGAGGGCGGATCGGGTCCGCAATGACCACCAAATAGAAGATGACAAGCCGGGCTTGACCCGGCATCCATGCATTTGACAGGCCTGGATGGCCCCGGATCGGGTCCGGGGCAGGCGCCTCAAGCCTGCTGTGACATTCCCGGCCAGATCAATGCGTGCGCATCTTGGCCCGCAGCCGGGCGATGGACTGGCTGTGCAGCTGGCAGATGCGTGATTCGGTCACGTCGAGCACGGCGGCGATTTCTTTGAGGTTCATGTCCTGCTCGTAATACATGCTCATGATGTATTGCTCGCGCTCGGGCAGGTTGTTGATGGCGGCCACCAGGGCTTCGCGCAGGCGCTGGTTGCGCAGCATGTTCAGCGGGTCGGCCTCGGTATCACCCATGTGCCGGTCCAGAAAACTGTCTTCGTCGTCCGAGTGGTTGGTCATGTCCTCCAGGTAGACCAGCTGGGTGCCCCTCACCTTGGCCAGCAGACTCTGGTAGTCGCTCAGCGACATGCCCAGATCGGCCGCAATGTCACTCTCCAGCGGGCTATGGCCCAACTGGTGTTCCAGGCGGCGGATGGATTCTTCAATTTCCTTCTGGCTTTTGCGGGTGCCGCGGGAGGCCCAATCGTTTTCGCGCAGCTCGTCGAGCATGGCACCACGGATGCGTTGGGTGGCAAAGGTTTCGAACTGCACCCCCTGGGTGGACTCAAAGCGGGTGAGGGCTTCAGACAGGCCGATCAGCCCGACCTGGATCAGGTCATCCACCTGCACATTGGCCGGCAATTTGGCCATCATGTGGTGGGCCAGTTTGCGTACCAGCGGCTGGTATTGGCGGATCAGGGCATTGCGGTCCAGCTGTCCCTTGGCGGTATACATCAATGTACCCTCTCAATCGGCTTGCGTTCCAGCGGCACGGCGCTCTCCAGCAGTTGCATGGCCAGCCGGGTGATGTCGTCTTGTGAGCGGTCTGCCCGTGCGCTGGCGGTGATGGTCAGCGGTTTGACACGGTAGCCCAGGTAGCTGGCGGCGCAGTCCATCACGTTTTGGGCAACAGTGGTGGTGGGCATCGGCATCATGGTCTGGGTATCGGGCACGATGTTAGCAACAGTTGGTCGCAGTTGCCCGACCAGCAGCAAGTGTTTCAGCGCCCGGTAGGCGGAGAGGGCGGCTTGCTGGGCTGGTGGCACCACCAGCAACGGCGCCAGAGCACAGCCGCGCAGCAGTTGCGTCATGCGGTCGGCGTCGGCGTAGACCAGCACCACGGCATAAGACTTGAACAGTTCACCAGCCGCACTGGCCAAAAATCCGCGCTCGGACAGATCGGTCAAACCAAGCGCGGCAGGCATGACGCGCCAGGACACCGGGTCGTCGTCTTCCAGCAGGCGGTTCAACGGGTTGGTCAGCAGCTGGGCCAGGCCCGGGTTGGTCGGTGTTTCCTCGGCATGACCATCGAGCACCATCACCGACAAACCCATGTTGACCCAACTGGTGCACAGCCCCCACAACAAGGGCATTTCGCCCTGTTGCTCGCCGTGGCTGGCCACAGCCGTCAGGCGCGGCACCTGCTGCAGCGCCAGGCTTTGCAAGCCGGCGGCCTGATTGACGCAGGGCTCAAGCATGGAGTTGCCCCGGTTGCATCGGGCTCGATTGGGCAAAGAAGAAGCCCAGATCCGTCACCTTCGGGTCGAACGCCGACTTGGCAGGCGCGCGCATCGACATGGCAATCAGGTTGGCGGCATCGGCACGTTCCCAATCCTCGGGCACTTTTTGGCCGGTGGTGACACCCCGCAGCACCAGCTGGTGGCGGATGGTGGCGTCCAGCGCCGGGCCGATCTTGGCGGCCTCGTCGGTTTTGGACAAAATGGTCTGCTGCAAGCTGGTGGTCTTGAACGCGCTGACCATGTCGTCGAGCGTGTCGCCGTGGCCGCCCGCATTGAGCACCAGCAGGCGGTTCACGCCGGGCAGGTCCAGCATGTCCATCATGTCGCGTTTGCGCGGGTCGTTGGGGGCGATGCCGGTGGTGTCGATCAGCACCATTTTTTTGTTGGCCAACAAGCCCAGCAGGTCTTGCAGGGCGGCGCGGTCATGCGCCAGGTGCGCCACCACGCCCAGCATGCGGCCATAGGTGCGCAGTTGTTCATGGGCGCCGACCCGGTAGGTGTCCAGCGTGATCAGGCCCACGCTGCTCGGGCCATGGGTGCGGGCGCACAGGCCGGCCAGCTTGGCCGCGGTGGTGGTTTTGCCCACCCCGGTGGCGCCCACCAGGGCGTAGGTGCCGCCTTCTTCGTGGATGGCGTCGGCTTGGGCGTCGGTGCGCAGGTTGCGCGTCAAGACGTCCATCATCCAGTGGGTGGCGTCAGCCGCGTTCAGGTCTTCGGGCATGCGCTCCATGATGGTTCTGGCCAGCGCGGGCGAATACCCGGAGCGGATCAATTTCAGCATCAGGTTGGAATGGATCGGGTTTTGCCGCGCCTGGCCCAGCCAGGTGAGGGTGTTGAAGCGGTCCTCGATCAGCGCCTTCATGGCGTGCAGCTCGTCGACGATGCCTTGCGACGGCGCGGCGCTGCTGGCCAGATTGGCTGGCGCGCGTGGGGCGGCCTTTTTCACCTGGATCGGGGCGATCTGCGGCGGGCTGACCGGACGGGCCTGGGGTGCGACGTTGGGCCGGGCGCTGGACGTGCGCTCCTGAAAGACCGGGCGGTCGTTGCGTTCGGGCAGGGTGCTGGCCGGTTGCGCGGCCATCGCTTCGGTCCGCCTGCGCAGCATACGTTCACGTACATAGTCCTGAAACGACAGGGTGCTCATGGCCAGCTGGGTGGTGTCGTCCAGCACCTGGCTGTCGGGGTTGGCGCTGGCGGCACCCGGGATGCGGCTGGGTGTCTGGCGCTCAATCGGGGTTGACTGCGGTTGCGGGCGTGGCTGGCGCTGCGGCTGGCCTTGCTGGGCTTCGGCCTGGCGGTCCAGCGCTTCGAGCGTGTCTTCGCCTGTGGCCATCACTTCCACCCCCGAGGCGGTGGGCCGGTTGGACAAAATCAGGGTGCCGTCGCCAAACGCCAGACGGGCTTTGGCCAGGGCTTCGCGCGAGGTGGGGGCAGTAAAGCGTTGGATGTTCATGATGCTGCACCTTTAAGGATGGGGCCAATGCGGATGGTGTGTGATTCAGGGATTTCGCTGTGCGCCAGCACTTGCAGGCGCGGTGCGACACGGCGCACCAACCGGGCAATGGCGCTGCGGATCTGGTCGGGCACCAGCAGGCAGGCGGGGATGCCAATTTCTTCTTGCTTGAGCGCCATCTCAGCCGCTTTGCGCGTCAGGATGTCGGCCACACCCGGGTCCAGCGCCTGGCCTTGACCGTTGGGGTTGCCCAGCGCTTGCACCAGCAGGCGTTCCAGCGCCGGGTCGATGGCGATCACGTTGAGCTCGTTGGTGGGGCCGTAAATTTGCTGCACGATGGCCGGTGACAAGGCCACACGCACCCGCTTGGCCAACTCGAACGGATCGGTGGTGGCACCGGCATGTTCGGCCAGTGATTCGATGATGGTGCGGATGTCGCGGATGTGCACCGACTCTTCCAGCAACAGCTGCAGGACTTTCTGGAAGACGGCAATCGGCACCATTTTCGGAACCACTTCTTCAATGAGTTTGGGGGCCTGCTTGCTCACGTGTTCGACGAGTTGTTGTGTTTCTGTGCGGCTCAGTAATTTGGCGGCTTGCACTTGCATCAAGTGTGACAAATGTGTGGCCATGACAGTCTCGGAATCAACCACGGTAAATCCGGCCATTTGCGCGGCTTCCTTGTGCTGCGCGTCGATCCAGTGGGCGGGCAGACCAAACGCCGGGTCGGTGGTGGGCGTGCCGATCAGCGGGGTGCTGATGCCGCCCGGGTTGATGGCCAGGAACATGCCGGGAAACGCCTCGCCTTCACCCACAATCACGCCGCGCAGGGTGATGCGGTAACCGCTGGGTTTGAGCTCCAGGTTGTCACGCACATGCACGGGCGGCGGCAAAAAGCCCACCTCTTGCGCAAATTTGCGCCGCACGCCTTTGATGCGGGTCAGCAGGTCGCCCTGGCGGTTTTTGTCGACCAGGGTGATCAGGCGGTAGCCCAGTTCCAGACCCAATTGGTCCACCGGCTGCAAATCGTCCCAGCTGGCTTCGCCGTCGCTGCCCGCTGCGGGCGCGACCACCGGCTCTTCAACGGGTGGGGGCGGGCGGTGCGCCAGCATCCAGGCGCCGTAGCCCAGCAGGGCGGCAATGCTCAAAAACACCACATGTGGCATGCCCGGAATGACGCCCATCACGCCCATGATGGTGGCGGTGATGCCCAGCACCTTGGGCGAGATGAACATCTGGTTGACGATCTGGCCGCTCAGGTCGCGCTCTTTGCCCACCCGCGACACCACCATGGCGGCGGCCACCGAGATCAGCAAGCCCGGAATCTGCGCCACCAGCGCGTCGCCCACCGCCAGCAAGATGTAGGTGTCGGCGGCTTGCGCGGCGCTCAGGTCGTGTTGCAGCACGCCAATGGCAAAACCGCCAAAGATGTTGATCAGCAAGATCAAAATACCGGCCACCGCATCGCCCCGCACAAACTTGGAGGCACCGTCCATGGAGCCAAAAAAGTCGGCTTCTTCAGACACCTCGGCGCGACGGCGTTTGGCTTCGGCTTCGTTGATCAGGCCGGCGTTCAGGTCGGCGTCCACCGCCATCTGTTTGCCGGGCATGGCGTCCAGGGCAAAACGGGCCGACACCTCGGCAATCCGCTCGGCACCTTTGGTGACCACCACAAAGTTGATCACCACCAAAATGGCGAAAACAATCAGACCCACGGCAAAGTTGCCGCCAATCAAGAAGTGGCCAAAGGCCTCAATCACCGCGCCCGCGGCGCCCGGGCCGGTGTGGCCTTCCATCAGCACCACCCGGGTTGACGCCACGTTGAGCGACAGGCGCATCAAGGTGGTCAGCAGCAGCACCGCCGGAAAGGCGGCAAAGTCCAGCGGCTTGAGCATGTAGGCCGCCACCATCATCACCATCAGCGCCACCGAGATGTTGATGGTGAAGAAGGTGTCGAGCACCCAGGCCGGCAACGGCAGCACCATCATCGACAAAATGGCCACCACCAGCATGGGCGCCGCCGCGCCCTGCATCAGCGCCTTGTTGCTGGTAAACCAGTTGGAAACGTTTTTCAGGGTCGGGTTCATGGGGTGGCCGCAATCACTTTGGACAAGGGATCGAGTTCAGGGGGCACAAACGGTGTGGGCACCTCGCCGGGCTGCGGGCCTTCGCCGCGCATGGCCGCTTTCAGCCGGTAGATGTAGGCCAGCACCTGGGCGACTGCCGTGTACAGGCTGGTGGGAATGTCCTGGTCAATCTCTGCATTGGCATACAGCGCGCGCGCCAGCATGGGCGACTGCAGCACGGGGATGGCGTTCTCTTTGGCGATGTCGCGGATCTTGAAGGCCAGCAGGTCGGCGCCCTTGGAGATCACGCGCGGTGCGTTCATGGTCTGGTCGTCGTACTGGATCGCCACCGCGTAGTGGGTGGGGTTCATCAGCACAAAGTCAGCCTTGGGCACGGCGCTGATGCTGTTGCCCTGGGCAATGTCGCGCTGGCGCTGGCGCAGGCGGCCCTTCATCTGCGGGTTGCCGTCAGACTCTTTGCTTTCCTGCTTCATTTCCTGGTGCGACATCTTCATGCGCGATTTGTGCAGGTAAGCCTGCAACGGCACGTCAATCGTCGCCACCACCAGAATCACCACCAGCATCTGGGCCATGCCGTTGGTCAGCCAGTCGGCCAAGGTGGTGATGGCGTGGGTTGAGGGCTGCAGCACCAAAGCGCCCAGGGTGTCCAGCCCGCTTTGCAGGTAATTGAACCCCACCAGCAACAACATGAAGGCGATGAACGTCATCTTGCCCACCTCGGTGGCCTTGTCCTTGGTGAACATGCGGCCAAACCCGCTCAAGGGGTTGATGCGGCTGAAGTCAGGGGTGATTGGCTTCATGCTCGCCACCCAGCCGCCAGTGGCCAGCGCACCCAGAATGGCAATCACGCTGACCACGGCGGCAAAGACCGTGCACGCCACCAGCCCCACCGCGACCATGGCACCCAGGCGGTTGACCATGATGTTGGGGTCTTGCAGGGCTTGGGCGTCAAACAGCAGTTGCCAAGTCAGCTGGGTTTTGATGTGGTCCAGCATCATGGGGGCCAGCACCATCAGGGCTGCCGCGCCCCCACCCAACACGGCCAAGTGCGACAGATCGCGTGAGCGCGCTACCTGGCCGTCGTCGCGCGCTTTTTGCAGCTTGCGCTCTGACGCGGGTAGGTTCTTATCTTGACTGCTGGAATCCATAGTGGGAAGACACCTCGTGTTCTTCCCATTGTCTTTTTGCGCCTCTGGAACTAAAGCGCAATAAGCAGGGGGTTTCCCCGCCTGTTTTGCCCGGGCTTAGAAACCCAGGCTGGCCAGCAGGTCGTCGACCTCGGACTGTCCCTTGACCACGTCCGGATTGCCTTCCGGGTTGACCACCGGCCCTTGCAAAACCGGATGGTCATGCACCACAAACGTGGCGGGCTTCGCTGAATCGGCAGGCTTGTTCACGGGCTCGCTGGGGGCGGTGATGATCAGCAGTTGCAGCAGCTGGGATTCAATGCTGGCGGTCAGGTTGACCACCTTGGAGATCACCTGCCCGGTGAGGTCATGAAAGTCCTGCGCCATCATGATGTTGGTCAGGTTCTTGTCGATGTGCTTGGTGGCGTCTTCCACATCATGGATGAAGTTCATCACATGCCCCTTGGCCACGGCGGCCACGGGGTCCTTGACGATCAGCGCGCCAATACGCCGGGTTTCTGCGGCAATGTGGTCGTGGTGCGCCTTGGCCTGGTCGACGTTGTTGAGCACCTTTTCTGCGGCTTCGCCGGTGAGGCGGGCAATGTAGGACAGGCGACTTTTGGCGTCCGGAATCTCGCCCGCCCAGGACTTGACCTGTTCTGTCAGCCCCAAACCCTGCAGCGAGTCATGGAGCTGACGCGTCAGCATGCCAATGCGCTGATGAACGTCTTGCGACAAATCCGGTGTCGCCACCGCCGGGTTGGAAGGGGCGCCGGTGCTCATTTCAACCCCAGTTTGGTCAGAATCAGGTTCACCTTGTCTTCCAGCGTGGCCTTGGTGAACGGCTTGACGATGTAGCCGGCAGCGCCTTGCTGGGCCGCCATCACGATGTCTTCCTTGCGCGCCTCAGCGGTCACCATCAGCACGGGCAGGTGCTTGAGCTTCTCATCTTTTTTGATTTCGTTGAGCAGTTGAAACCCGTTCATGTTGGGCATGTTGATATCGCTCACCACGAAATGGAAAGTGGAGTTGCGCAGCTTGTGCAAGGCCACCACGCCGTCTTCAGCCTCATCCGCCTCGGCATAACCAATTTCCTTGAGCAGATTACGGACAATGCGGCGCATGGTGGAGAAATCGTCCACCACCAAAAACTTGAGATCATTGGCCATAAGGCTGCCTTTCGATGGCGCAAACTGAAACTGTCATAAAGTGAATTCCGATCGTGGTGTCGCGTAACTTCAGGGATTGGTGGTGGCCGGTGCGCTGGCGGGAGCAGGTGGTTCGGGTTCGAGGGCGACGTCCGGCGGCCTGACACCCAGCAATCGCTCTTCAGCCTCGCGGGTCATGATGGTAATGCTGATTCTACGATTGGAAGGACTGCGCGGATTGTCGGCGTCCAGCAAAACGCTCGATGCCAAGCCCATGACGCGCGCCACTTTGTCGTCGGGCATGCCCGCGGCGACCAACTCGCGGCGGGTGGCGTTGGCCCGGTCGGCCGACAGCTCCCAGTTGCTGTAGCCGCGCGCGCCGCTGCCGTAAGGTGTCTGGTCGGTGTGGCCATCCAGGCTGACCCGGTTGTCAATATCTGCCAGCGCCAGCCCGATTTGCTGCAGGATGTCATGCATGTACGGCTTGACGCTGGCGCTGCCGCTGTCAAACATCGGGCGCTTCTGGTCGTCCACAATCTGGATCTGCAGGCCATCGGGCGTCATCGTCAACTTGATCTGCTCACTGAAGGCAGCCAGCTTAGGGTCCTGTGAAATCAGGGCGCTGATCTTGGCGCTCAACTGCGCCATTTGCAGCGCGTCTTTGCGCGCGCGCGCCACCTTGTCCTGGTCGCCCGACAGTCTTCGGGCCTTGGGGTCAGCACCGTCACCGCGCTTGGACTGGCCTGCCGTCTGCGTCAAGTCATTGCCACCGCCGTTGATCACGCTCTGGCTGGCACCGGCACCGCTGCCGCCCTGCATGGCGACTTTGAGGGGCGACTGAAAATAGTCCGACAACCCCTTTTTGTCACCCTCCGAGGTGCTGCCCAGCAGCCACATCAACAAAAAGAACGCCATCATGGCGGTCACAAAGTCGGCGTAGGCAATCTTCCAGGCGCCGCCGTGCGCCACATGGGCGGGTTTTTTGACCCGCTTGATGATGATCGGTTGTAGTTTCTTGGCTTCGGTGGCCATGGTGGTAGAGCTGGCGGCCTATTTTTTCTTGACGAAGGCTTCCAGTTCCAGGAAGGTGGGCCGCTCGGTGGAGTAGAGCACCTTGCGACCGAACTCGATGGCGGTGGCCGGGTTGTAACCCTGCATGCTGGCCAGCAGCGTGGTCTTGATGCACTGAAGCTCTTTGCCGGCTTCTTCCACCTTTTGCTCCAGCAAGCCAGCCAGTGGCTCGGCAAACGCATAGGCCAGCAAAATACCCAGGAACGTGCCCACCAGCGCCGAGGCAATCATGCCGCCCAGCACCGCCGGCGGTTGCCCCACCGAGCCCATGGTGTTCACCACGCCCAGCACCGCGGCCACAATACCAAAAGCGGGCAACCCGCCCGCCACCCGTTGCAACGCGGCCACGGCGGCGTGTTCTTCGGCGTGGTGGGTGTCGATTTCGCTGTCCATCAGCGACTCGATCTCGTGTGCGTTCAGGTTGCCCGACACCATCATGCGCAGGTAGTCGGTGATGAATTCCACCACATGGTGGTCGCTGCCTACGGCGCCATGTTTCTTGAAAATCTCCGAGTTGTGCGGGTCTTCCACATCCTTTTCGATGGCCATCAGGCCCTCTTTGCGGGCTTTTTGCAGGATGTCGTACATGAGCGCCAGCAGGTCCATGTAACGCGCCTTGGTGTATTTGCTGCCTTTGAAGCAGGAGGCCAGGCCTTTCAGGCTGGACTTGATCACCTTCATCTGATTGTTGGCGACAAAAGCACCCGCTGTGGCGCCGCCAATGGTGATCAACTCAAAGGGCAGGGCAGTCAGCACCACACCGATATTGCCGCCGTGAAAGATGAAAACGCCAAAGACGCACACCATCACGATCAGCCAACCAACAATAACAAACATAGACGGCTTACTTCAGAAGGAGCATTTGCGTTGATAAGTGGAGCCGCACACGCTGCGTACCCTGCTCCCTATCATATCGTCCTGTTTTTGGATGACTTGAGCCCTCTATGAAAATAGCTTCTCGCCTTGATGAATCAAGACGAGAAGCTATCAATGACGTAGCTAAAGTCAGTGCAGCAAAATGCCACCGCCCGCCGAGCCTTTGCCCGCCCGCGCCGGGGGGGTGCACAGGCCGCATTCGAAGTGGCGCGAGTTCTCATAGGGCTCGCTCACAAAGTGGCCGCCGCACTTGCAGCACTTGGTCATGGCCAGCATGTGGTTGTCGACAAACTTCACCAGCCGCCAGGCGCGGGTGATAGAGAGCAGCGGCTCCACGCCGCAGGTGGCGATCTGCTCGCTGTAGAGTTTGTAGGCCTTCATGATGGCGTCAATGTCTTCCAGGTCGCTGACCTTGTTCAGGTATTCGTAGGTGTTCAAAAACAGCGACGCGTGGATGTTGGGCTGCCAGGTCAGAAACCAGTCGGTGGAAAACGGCAGTTGGCCCTTGGAGGGTGATTTGCCAGCCACTTCTTTATAGAGGCGCAGCAGCCGCTCATAAGACAGGCTGGTTTCGCTCTCCAGCACCTGCAGGCGGGCACCCAACTGGATCAGCGCCACAGCGCGGGCCACTTGTTTGGAATCGTTCAAAACGCTCTTGGTGGATACGGTGGCCATGGTGTTCTTTCTAATCAGTTGGGGGCAGAGCAGATTTCACTGCGTGTAAATCCTGGTCTTTCCCGCAAAGTTTTTACAAGGCTTCAGCAAACCGGCCGGCCATCAGGATGCTGGCGTGCAGCTTGGTGGTGGCGTCGTTGTCCACCTTGGCGGGCGTGTGGTTGGTGAGCAAGCCCCACACCATGTCGTCATCCACCCGAAAGCGGCACAGCAGCATCGGGCTGGAGGCGATCTTCAAAATCTGCGCGGGTGACAGCATGGCAATCATGTCGGCTGACTCTTCCGAGATGCCCAGGCGAAACAGCGCCTCAGCCTTGTCGCGACGGATCACGTTTTGCGCCAGCATCAGGTAGGTGAGGTTGGCGTCGCGGATGTCCTGGCTGAGTTGTTCGTCGTTCATGGTGGGCTCCGGGAAAAGGTGTCTAAATATTTGGATGGTGTTTGGGGGCCAATTGCCTCGTTCACCACCATGGAACCGATTCTGAAACGGGGCGCCAAAAACTTGAATCAGCGTTTGGATGGAGCGGGTGTCAGGCAAAGCAGGTGGCTTGTAGGAAAAAGCCTGACAGGTCTGCGAGATTGACATCGGCACGTTTCAAAACCTCGGCTTGCTCGTGGAGGCGCTGTGGTCATCCACCGAGCTGATGGCGAGGCGCGAAAAATGGCGGGTCTATCACACCTTGCCCAGCTTTCTGTGGCAAGAATGTGGCCGATCCCGTGGTCAGAAACGAATTGACCCCCGGCTATGCCGCTTATCGCGCTTTTGCAGCGACGCCATCTCATTAACCTCACGGTTGCCTCACTGCCCAAGTCAAGCAGCGAGTGCCAGGGGTGCGGCCGCCGAGAGCGGTAAAGCGCCCACGGTGTCGGTCACTGGCAGAAATTCTTGAGACCTTTATTTGTTCAATTTGTTGGGAATCGGCAAAACAAGGACTCAAGCTTTCAAGCCGTTGGCCGAAAACATGTTCAACAGCGGTTCTCTTCTGATTCATCGACCGGAAGCTAGCCACAGTTGGCAGCACGCTGTTGTAGTGTGTTTTTGTCTAACATTTTTATTGGAGCATCATCATGGTCGCGTCTATCAATTCCAACCTTCCCGCAGCAGCCGCCGCAATGGGCTACAACAATGCGCAGTCGACAGCCAGCGCTGCCATGAACCGTATCAACACGGGTCTGCGCATCAACAGCGCCAAAGACGATGCCGCCGGCTCCACCATCCTGACCCAAATCAAAACCCAATACAACAGCAACGTGGTAGCCATGCGCAACACCAATGACGGCGTTTCGCTCATGCAAACGGCCGAGGTGGGTGTCAAAGCCATTGAAACCAAGGTGGGTCGCCTGCGTGAACTGGCCATGGCTGCTTCCAACGGCACGCAGACTGCTGCCTCGCGCGATGCCATGGTCAAGGAAGTCAAGCTGCTGCTTGAAGACATCAACACCCTGGCTGAAAAAACCAACTTCAACGGTGTGAAACTGTTGGATGGCTCGTTCAACAACGCCACTTTCCAAGTGGGTGCCAACACGGGCGACACCAAGATGGCTTCTCTTGGCAATGCTTCGGCTTCCAAGATGGGCAGTTCAGACACATCAGCGGTGACGACAGCACAAAATGCAGGCAAAACAGCCTTGGTTGCTGGTGCGTACACATTGAACGGCGTGTTGATTGGCCCGTCGTTGGCTGCTGCAGACACTGCCTCCACCGATGCAGCCGCTGGCAGCTCCATTGCCAAGGCCGCTGCCGTCAATGCCAAGTCAGCCGAAAGCGGTGTGACAGCAACCGTCAATGCGACGGAAGTGGGGGGCTCTAGCATGACTGCAGGCGCCGCCTCTGGTTCTATCACTCTCAACAACGTGTCCATCAATATCGACACAACGGGTGATGCGGCCTCTTCGCGTGCTGCGGTGGTTGCGGCCATCAATGCCAAATCAGCGCAAACAGGCGTCACGGCTGTCGATACGAACTCTGACACTGCCGGTGTCAAACTGGTGGCGGCTGACGGCCGGAACATCGAATTGGCCTTTACCACTGTGACTGCAGCCAACACTGGCTTGGCTGCGGCGGAAACCTACACCGGTTCAATCACGCTCAATTCTGACAAAGCGATCGTTATCACCTCCGGTGAACTGGGTGCTGCTGGTACTGGCGGCATCAAAGACGCGGGCCTGACCGTTGGTACCTTCGCGGCGCAAACCGCCTATGTGTCAACCACTGATACAGCTGGTGCCGCAAGTGCCATTGCAGCGGGTGACTTCACCATCAACGGTGCCATCATTGGTGCGTCATTGGCTTCGTTTGATACCGCCTCATCAACGGGTAACGCGACCAGTGGTATTGCCAAGGCCGCTGCGATCAATGCGCTGACTGCGCAAACCGGGGTCACTGCAACTGTCAATGCCACAGCTGTGCAGGGCACCACCATGGTGGGTGCTGCCTTGACTGGCACAGTGACGATCAATGGTGTAGCAACAGCTACGTTCTCTACAACCACAGATGAAGCCGCTAACCGCAAAGCCACGGTGGATGCGATCAATGCCATCAGTGGTCAAACTGGCGTGGTTGCGACCGACTCCAATGAAGACAGCAAAGGTGTGGTGTTAACTGCCGCAGATGGTCGTAATATCGATTTGGTGTTTGGCACGTTGACCGCAGCGTCAACAGGTCTGGGTGCGGCTGATACATATACCAGCAGCTTGACCTTGTCTTCGGCCAACGCGTTCACCATTGGGGCTGGAACGAATGCCAACGGTACAGACAACTTGAATTTGGAAGTTGGCACCTACGGCGCTGGCCGCAGCGGTGGGTCCTTGGACATGATTGACCTCTCCACCGCCGAAGGCGCCGTGGCCGCCCTGACGACCATCGACAACGCCATTGCCAGCTTGTCCAATACCAAGTCGGCGATTGGTGCCATCCAGAAGAGCTTCATGTCTACCGCAGAAGACTTGGCCGGCAAGAACTTTGCGCTCAAGGCAACGTCCGACACCATGGAACAGTCTGACTTTATTGCCGACAATGCTGAATTGGCCGCTGCATCCTTGCGGGCTGATGCTGCCAACTATGCGTTCACCAAAGCGCTTGAGCAGCAAAACAAACTGCAAGGCCTGATGCGCTAAACCCTTCGGTTCGGCATGATATGGATACCCCGGCCGGTTTCGAACGGCCGGGGTTTTCCTACATAAGGAGTTCATCATGAAGTTTGACGTATCCAGCCAGGTCAGCACGCAGATGCCTAAAAGTGTGATGCCTGCCTTTGTGCCTGCAGTGGCCGCGGTAGAGTCCCGCAAGCAGAGCGGCGCAGCGGGCGCCGTGGCGCCAGCGCAGGCGGTGGGCCAGGTCTCGCAAGAAGATCTGTCGCAGGCGGTGAACGACATCAACAAATCCTTGCAATTTTTGGCCAACGGACTGGTGTTTTCAGTGGATGACAGCAGCAAGCGGCAGATTGTGAAGGTGGTTGACAGTCATACCAATGAGGTGATCCGCCAGTTCCCCACCGAGCAGGCGCTGCAATTGGCCAAGGTGCTGGACCAGGTGCTGGGTAAGTTGTTGAATGAAAAGGCCTGATAACCGGAGATTGACATGGCATTGATCACCTCGCTGGGTGTGGGCAGCACCCTGGACATGAGTGGCATTGTGGACAAACTGGTGGCCATCAGAAAGTCCCCCATTGCCAATTTGATTGCGTCTGAGACCAAAGTCACCGCCAAAGTGTCTGCGTTGGGGCAGATCAAGTCGAAATTTGCTGACGTTCAAGACCTGATGGAAAAGCTGCTGCTGCCCAGCGCCTGGGGCGCTCGCACGGCCACCTCAAGCAATACCAGCGTGGCCACCATCAGCGCGAAAGAGACCGCCAATGTCACCAGTTTTTCGTTGGCAGTGACACAGCTGGCCAAGGAGCAGTCGGCGGCCAGTGCCAAGATCACGGGCGGGCAGCCGGTGGGCGCGGGTACCTTGAAACTGCGCTTGGGTACCTGGGGGGATGCCGGGGCCGCAGCCGCCGCCAATACAGCGGCGGCCAGCGCGTTGGCCGACGACCAAGCCGCAGCTGCGGCGATCTCGGCCTTTGCCTCAGGCGCACCGGCCAACGCCACCACCGCAGGCGCTTATGCCGTGGCCTACACCGCGTGGGTGGCGTCGGTGGGTGCCAATGACCATGCCACGCCAAGCCTGCAAAGTGCTGAAACAGATGCATTGGCGGCACTCGACGCCGCCAAAGCCGCACTGGATCCGGCCGATTTGGCGGCCTTGGATGCGCTGCCCGCCAGCGTGACCGCTGCGGCCACAGACGCCTCGGCCCTCAAGGGCGCGGCGGTGTCGGCCAGCGCGGGCGCGTTCGTGCCCAGCACCAGTGCCGATGTGGGCATTGATGTCACGGCAGAAGACACCGTCAGCACCATTGCCGCCAAAATCAACGCCGCCAATGCCGGGGTGACGGCCACAGTGTTTAACGATGGCACCTCAGACCGGCTGTTGCTGCGCTCGGCCGCCACAGGCGCCGAGTCTGGATTCAGATTGCAGGCGTTTGACACGTCGGGCGCCATGCTGGTCGGGGGCGACAATTTGTCCCGGATGGCTTTTGACCCAGCCAGTGGCGCTTTTGGCATGACCGGGGCCGGTGCCGGTACGGTGCAATATGCCCAAGATGCCAAGGCGAGTATCGACGGCTTTGATGTGACCTCCAGCTCCAACAAGCTCGAAGGCAATTTGCCGGGCGTGACCATCAACTTGCTGGCAACAACGGGCGCTACGCCGTTGACCATGACGATCACCAAAGACACCGCGCCAGCCGTGACGAGCTTGACCGACTTTGTGACCAAGTTCAACGCCTTGACCGACACGTTGACAGAGCTGTCCAAGTACGACCCTGCCACCAAGGTGGCGGGTGAGTTTCAGGGCGACTCGATGATCTACACGATCGAAAACTCACTCAGAAGCCTGATTGCCTCCAGCAGCCTGGGGGCCTCGATGCAGAGACTGACCGACGTCGGGATTGAGCTCAACGCCCAGGGCAAGCTATCGCTGAACGTAGCCAAACTCACCGTGGCAGCCAACAATGGCAATGCCTTGCAGCAGCTTTTTGCCAATGACAACGGCAACGCCCAGACCAATGGCTTTGCCGTCAAGCTGCGCGATTTGGCTGCCAGCATGCTGGACACGACGGGATCGTTGGCCCTGAAAAGTGCATCACTGCAAAAGGCCCTGGAGACCAACGCCGCCGAACAGCTCAAGACCAGCGATGAGGTGGCCGCGTTTGAGGCCCGGTTGCGCGCCCAGTATGCGGTGATGGACGCGCAGATCAGTCAGAGCAACACGGTGAGCAGGATACTGGCCGCGCAAGTGGCCGCTTACAACAAGAACACCAGCTAGTGCGACCGCCATGTGATGCGCTGGCGCTTTGATTTCTCTTGAGTTTGGGGACGATATGCCGATAAAGAATGTAACAAACCAACCAGGAGCTCAAATGTTTACCTCTCCTTCAGCCCGTGCAGCTTCCGCTTACAAACGCGTCCATATCGACACCGGCTTCAGCACCTCCAACCCGCACCAGATCGTGGTGATGTTGTTTGACGCGTTGTTGCTCTCAGTGGGCACCGCCCGCGCGGCCCTGCGTCAAAATGATGTGGCCACCAAGGGTGTGCACATTGGCAAGGCGGTGAGCATCATTGGTGAGGGCTTGCTGGAGTCGCTGGACTCGGACTCTGATCGCCCCTTGGTGGCGAATCTGAAGAATGTGTTTGGTTACTGCATCAATCGGCTGACCTACGCCAATATGTACAACGATGATGCGGCGCTTGAAGAAGTGACCCGTTTGATCAAGGTGGTGGCCGACGCCTGGAAAGACACCCAGGGCCAAGGTGCATCCGCATTGGCAAATTCCCAGTAAACGGAGTGCATCATGTCACGCCTCTTGATTGACTACTACGCGGCCATTGAAGCCAGCAGCGCCAAAATGCTTGACGCCGCCAAGTCTGAAGACTGGGAACAGGTGGTGCGATTTGAAGGTGCCTGCGCGGTGCTGATTGAGCAGCTGCGTGAACGGGCGGCGCAAGAGCAACTGCAGCCCGAGCATCGCGCTGAGAAGACCAAAATCATGCAGCGCATCTTGAACAACGATGCGCAAATCCGTTATTTGGCTGAGCCCTGGTTGGCGCATTGCGAGCCCAACCTGGAAGGACAGCGGCAGTACTTGCACTGACCTGAAACAGCTAAAAAAATAGCTGCCAGTTCCCGATGGACAAGGGGCTGGCAGCTATTTTTTTGTGTGGAAAGCGACGGCTTGGTTCGCTGGCCCTGACAGCCGTGTTCCAGGCTTCGCGGTTTTGCGATCAGGGGCGTCAGCCAGCGAGGCGCTGCAGGCGCGAGCCTTTGTGGTTGTCGTCACAGGTCAGCCTGAAGCGGCCCTGGATGCCGGATTCGGTGACAAATGGGGTGAGCAGCCCCGCCGGGAACTGGATGGTGACGCCGGTGCTGCATGGCACCACCACCTGTGTGATGGTGCCGCGGTAGTACGCCAGATACTGCTTGGGCGAAATGCTCAAATGAAATACAAACTGTTTCATGGCCGAGCGCACTCGGTGGTTTTTCAGATGGACGTGCGACCAGCCGACCAGCGGCTGGCCGGGGCGGGCATCACACCTGCATATTCATGATGTCGGTATAAGCCTGCACCATGCGGTTGCGCACATGCAGCGTGGCCTGAAAGCCGATTTGTGCTTTTTGGATGGCGACCATGGTTTGCTCCAGGCTGACCTTGGGGTTTTCCAGCTGGACCTCGCGCTGCAGGCGGCTGGATTCGTTTTGCGCGGCGCTGACCGAGCCCAGGGCGCCTTTCAAGGCACCGGCAAAACCTTCAGACTCGGCGCCTGTGACCTGGCCTGCGGAGCGTCCGGCGGTCAATTGGGGCCGCAGGCCGACCGGCATCGTGTTGGGGGTGAGTCTGAGGTCCATGGGGTGCATCCTAGCAAGGCCGTTTGCAAAACATAAATTTGAAGTGAGGGGTAAAACCCGCTCTTATCAAGCTCATGTTTTCGGGTGCGTGTCAAATAATCATCCGCATCCGAGTTGCGATACAGCTTGTAGCGAGCACCCCTTAACGGAAGAACCCCATGCCAGCCGCCATTGCCTCCCCTGCCATTTCTGCCAACCCCAGCATCAGCCAGCGCCTGGCTGCGCTGGATCAAGGCCAAAAGATGCGGCTGGCCGTGGGTGTGGTGCTGTTTGTGGTGATTGGCGTGGTGGGCTTGGTGATGGGGCGTCAGGCCGAATGGCGCGTGTTGTATGCCAATCTGGCAGAAAAAGACGGTGGTGCCATCGTGGCACAGCTCACCACCATGAACGTGCCCTATAAGTATGCCGACGGCGGTGGCGCCATTTTGGTGCCCGCCGACAAGGTGTACGACACCCGCCTGAAGCTGGCGTCGCAAGGCTTGCCCAAGGGCACGGTCACCGGGTTTGAGCTGATGGACAGCGCCAGCCGCTTTGGCATGACGCAGTTTCAGGAGCGTTTGACTTTTCAGCGCGGGCTGGAAGGCGAGTTGACCCGCTCTATCCAGGCGCTGTCGTCCGTGGCCAGCGCCCGGGTGCATTTGGCGCTGCCCAATCAAAACGGCTTCTTTCGCGAGCAGCAAAAACCTTCTGCCTCGGTGGTGGTGGGCATGAATGCTGGGCGCAGCCTGGACCGCGGCCAGTTGGCCGGCATCATTCACCTGGTGTCTTCCAGCGTGCCCGAGATGGACGCCAAGTCGGTCAGCGTGCTCGACGACACCGGCAAGTTGTTATCCACCCCGCCCGAAGGCGAGATGGGCATGGGCGGTGACGCCCAGCAGTTGCAGCACGTGCAGCAGCTGGAGCAGCTCTATACCAAGCGCATTCTGGACATTCTGGAGCCGGTGGTGGGGCGGCAAAACGTGCGCGCGCAAGTCACCGCCGAGCTGGATTTCTCGCAAACCGAGTCCACCTCCGAGCTGTTCAAGCCCAACCAGACGCCCGATGCGGTGGCCATCCGCAGCCAGCAACTGATGGAAAGCACCAACGCCGCGGGCAACGGCCTGGCCACCGGTGTGCCCGGTGCCGTCACCAACCAGCCGCCCGGCCCCACGGCGGCGCCGATCAATGGCGCGGCCCAAACGCCGGTGGGCGCCAATGGCGCCAACGGCGCGGCCAATGGCGGTGGCCGCAAAGAGTCGATCATCAATTACGAGGTCGACAAAACCGTGCGCGTGGTGCGCGGCAGCACCGGCATGGTCAAGCGCATCAGCGCTGCGGTGGTGCTGAACCACCAGACCAACACCGACGCCAAGGGCAAGACCACCACCGTGCCTTTGACCGACGCGCAGCTGGAGAAAATGACCGCCCTGGTGCGCGAAACCATTGGTTTCAGCCAGGAGCGCGGCGACTCGGTGAACGTGG